>Ga0308166_1000106_pt1 | contig 186851 bp, 164 predicted proteins | sample PhyCR2_2_FD_202137 | JGI IMG/M metagenome (GOLD analysis project Ga0308166, IMG submission 202137) | Phyllosphere microbial communities from UC Gill Tract Community Farm, Albany, California, United States - DLSLCC.R2 | ecosystem: Host-associated > Plants > Phyllosphere > Unclassified | place...
GTGACACCGGTTATCAGCGAGACCCCGCTGGTAGCAGCAGTATTCGGTGGTGCGGTAGTTCAGTCGGTTAGAATACCGGCCTGTCACGCCGGGGGTCGCGGGTTCGAGTCCCGTCCGCACCGCCACCCTCTTTAGGGGCGTAGTTCAATTGGTAGAGCACCGGTCTCCAAAACCGGGTGTTGGGGGTTCGAGTCCCTCCGCCCCTGCCAGAAAAAAGAATCCTTTGCTTCGGCAAAGGATTTTTTTTGCTTTTTATTCAGCCGAAAGATCAAAAAGGCCGAAAATATCAGCCTCTTCTCCATTTTTTCCTGAAACCTTATCGCGCCAGTACCGGAAACTTAAGCAGCTGTCGAATATGCGCCTGCTGGTCGCTGTTCTGCAGCCATACCGCGTACAAAGGACGCACCGCAACGGGCGTATCAGGGATCACCACTAGATCGCTATACAGGCTATGCCAGTAGTCAGGCAAAAATGCGCAGGCGCCCGTGGTGTAAAGCAGCTCTCGCGTAACGTGCGCAGAGGTCGTCGTTAACACCGGGACGTCGTCGCCACCCGACAGGTAGCTTTCATGCTGATGAAAGTCCGCGCCCCATTCCAGCTTGATGTAATCATACTTTTCTCGCTTCTCTGTTTTGCGCGCACGAAACAGCGCCAGCGAAATATGGCCGATCTGCTGGCTGGTAAGCTCATCCATTTTAGGCGCTTCTGTCGTGACCAGCAGATCCAGCTGTCGTTCGTGCAGCTGCTTGACCAGCAGGTGCCGCTGCGCCACGCGCGCCTCAAGGTGCAGGCTCTCACGGTTCTCATAAAGGGTCTGCAGCCACGGCGTCAGATAGGCCTCCCATAGCGACGCGCTGGCGCCTATCGACAGCTCATGATGCTGCTGCGTATGCGAGACCTCTTTCTTGGCCATCATCCATGTGCTCATCAGGCTTTCCGCATAGGGCAGCAGACGTTCTCCTGCCGACGTCAGCCGTATGTTATTGCGATGACGAGTAAAAAGGTTAACGCCCAGCTGATTTTCCAGCTGACGAATGCGAAAGCTGACGGCGGACTGTGTGAGATAAAGTGCTTCTGCAGCGCGCCCGAAATGGCGAGTTCTGCTCACTTCCAGGAAAGTTTTAAGTAATTCCGTATCCACAGCTTTCTCCCAAAAAATGTTTGTCGTATAGATTTAAATGTTTTGTTTTACACTCTGTCAAGCCTATCTAATACTCCGCGCCATTAATAGCTCGGCCATAAGAGAATCAGGAGCGTGTAAGATGGCGGAAAGCTTCTCAACCACAAATCGTTTCTTTGATAACAAACATTATCCGCGCGGTTTCTCGCGGCATGGTGATTTCACCATTAAAGAAGCCCAACTGCTGGAACGTCATGGTTTTGCTTTTAATGAACTTGATTTAGCAAAGCGTGAGCCGATTACTGAAGAAGAGCGTCTTTTCTTAGAAGTATGTCGTGGTCTGCGTGAGCCGCAAACCGAAGCTGAGCGAGTATGGTCTAAATATACTGCCCGCATTAAGCGTCCTAAGCGTTTTCATACGCTCTCTGGCGGCAAGCCGCAGATGGATACGGTTGAAGATTACAGCGACAGCGATGACTAAGCGGAATGGGGCAATCAGCCCCATTTTTATTCCAGACTACGATGCAAATGGATCAGTAACCGATCAATAGTGCGATAACCTAGCGCCTCCTGAAGATGAATACGTAAAATCCTCTCTTCACCCGCCAGATCGGCAATCGTACGCGACACCTTTAAAATACGCTGCCACGCCCGCACGGATAAGCCTAACTGATTAAGCACCTCCTCCAGCCACTCAGCATCTTCCCTGGCTATATCACACCACAACCTGATATCGACATTATTCATACGCGCATTGATCTTGCCTGCCCGCGCTATTTGCAATCTACGCGCCTTTAACACGCGTTCGGCGACGCTTGCTGAGCTTTCACCAGCGTCAGGGCGTTTGCTCAGCATCCCATTCGGTAGCAGCGGTACCTCAATCGACAGATCGAAGCGATCGAGAAAAGGGCCGGAGAGCTTACTCAGGTAACGCAGCACCTGTTGCGGCGAGCAGCGGTTATGTTGCCCTTGATAATGGCCGGTCGGGCTGGGATTCATTGCGGCGATGAGCTGAAAGCGCGCCGGATAAGTCACTTTCGCACGGGCGCGGGAAATAGCGATTTCGCCCGACTCAAGGGGTTCCCGCAGCGCGTCCAGCACTCGCCGGTCAAACTCCGGCAGCTCGTCCAGAAACAGCACGCCGTTGTGCGCCAGCGAAATCTCGCCAGGGCGAGGTAACGACCCGCCGCCAGTCAGTGCATAGATCGACGCGCTGTGGTGAGGCGAGCGGAAAGGCCGCTTACGCCACTCTCTCTGTAGCGTAACCTTATCCACCAGACTGGCGATAGCGGCGCACTCCAGCGCTTCTGTGTCGCTGAGTGGCGGCATGATGCCGGGCAGGCGTGTCGCCAGCATGGTCTTGCCGGTGCCGGGAGGACCAATCAACAGCAGGTTGTGTCCGCCAGCCGCCGTAATCTCCAGCGCGCGACGGCCTTGCTCCTGACCAATGATATCGCTCAGGTCTTCAGGCGGCTGTTGAGCGTCATCTTGTTGAGCCTGTGCGCATGCGAGTTCAGCCTGATTTTGCAGATACGCACAGATCTCCAGCAGATGAGCGGCAACCAGCGTATCGCCATGCTCTATCAGACCGACATCCTGCTGATTCTCTGTAGAGAGGATAAGGCGCCGTCCGGCGCGCATCGCTGCCAGCGCGGCCGGAATCGCGCCCTGAACGCCGCAGAGCGCGCCGTTGAGGGCAAGTTCGCCCACGAACTCATGTTGCGACAGTTTCGCTTCAGGAAGCTGTTCAGACGCCACGAGAATAGCGAGCGCCATTGGCAGATCGTAACGTCCGCCCTCTTTAGGCAGATCGGCAGGTGCCAGATTGATGGTGATACGCCTGGCGGGAAAACTGAATCCGCTGTTAATAATGGCGCTGCGTACCCGCTCGCGCGCCTCCTTCACCGCCGTTTCAGGCAAACCGACCAGCGTCAGCGCGGGCAATCCGTTGCTAATATGCGCTTCGATAGTAACCTGCGGCGCTTCTACACCTATCGCCGCTCGGGTAAGAATTCTGGACAATGTCATAACCGCTCCTTAACGCGGCGATTATGGCGCGGCAGAGATAAGGTCACGAGCCGGAATAGTTAACCTGTCGAAAGAGGCCGCAATAAAGCAGAGAGATTCTTGGCCCGCTGCATTTTTTCTGAAGCCGCTTAGCAAATATCACGCTTAACTGTTGCGACACGGTCGTGATGAATATTTATCAATGAAAAAATAACGCTTTAATTACAGTCTGATACCTCATGCCCGTGTCGAGGGGCATAAAAAAAGCTGATGGAAAAGGTTGTCATCTCACCCGTAACTGTGATAACTCTGTAGGCATTACTTCGAACAAACGAAAAAACAGACAACAGATGAAAGCCCTTCTACAAGTGATTAGCCTAGTCGTGATTAGCGTGGTGGTGATTATTAACCCACCGTGCGGGGCTGCGCTTGCAGGAAGAAAGGCTTAGAAATCAAGGCCGGAATTCGAAAAACCCCCGCACCGAAAGGTCCGGGGGTTTTTTTTTGACCGGAGTAAATATCAGCTAATTACCGAGGAGCAAACAATGAGCAGTAGCATAAAATTCTGTTGTTCCCCTAAGGATACAGGAGAATAACCATGACAGGTGCACAGTGGGTAGTTCAGGCTTTACGCGCGCAGGGTGTCGACACAGTATTTGGCTATCCTGGCGGTGCCATCATGCCAGTGTACGATGCGCTCTACGATGGCGGCGTGGAACACCTACTGTGTCGTCATGAACAAGGCGCGGTGGTCGCGGCGATTGGCTATGCCCGCGCAACCGGCAAAACCGGCGTCTGCATTGCAACATCCGGCCCTGGTGCGACCAATTTAATCACTGGCCTGGCCGATGCGATGATGGATTCAGTGCCGGTAGTCGCGATCACCGGACAGGTCTCTTCGGCGTTTATCGGCACCGACGCCTTTCAGGAGATCGACGTATTAGGTTTGTCGCTGGCCTGCACCAAACACAGCTTTCTGGTTGAGTCGCTGGATGATTTGCCTTCCGTCATGGCGGAAGCGTTCGCCATCGCCCAGTCAGGCCGCCCGGGTCCGGTGCTGGTTGATATCCCTAAAGATATTCAAATCGCCAGCGGCGAACTGACGCCGCATCTGCTGCAGGTTGAAGAGCCGGTCTCGCATTCACCGCAGCATATCGAAGAGGCGCGCGTGCTGATGGCGCAGTCGCGCAAGCCAATGCTCTATATCGGCGGCGGCGTTGGGATGGCGCAGGCCGTTCCCGCACTGCGCGCCATGGCGCAGGAGACCGGCATTCCCATGGTCGCCACGCTGAAAGGTCTCGGCAGCGCCGACAGCGAAAGCGAAGTCTACCTCGGCATGCTGGGTATGCACGGCACCAAGGCCGCAAACCTCGCGGTGCAGTCCTGCGATTTGCTGATTGCCGTCGGCGCGCGTTTTGACGACCGCGTAACCGGCAAGCTCGATACCTTCGCGCCGCACGCCAGCGTCATCCATATCGATATCGACCCGGCCGAGCTGAATAAACTGCGCCGTGCGCACGTCTCGCTGCAGGGCGATCTGAATCAGGTGCTGCCCGCGCTGAGCATGCCGTTGCAGATCGAGGCCTGGCGCGAAGAGGTGAAGGCGATGAAAGCGGCGTTCAGCTGGCCCTACGACCATCCCGGCGAGGCGATCTACGCACCGCTGCTGCTGAAGCAGCTCTCCGATCGCAAGCCGGAAAGCGCTGTTATCACCACTGACGTCGGCCAGCATCAGATGTGGACCGCGCAGCATATGAACTTCAGCGCGCCGGAGAATTTCATCACCTCGAGCGGCCTCGGCACTATGGGTTTCGGCCTGCCGGCTGCGGTAGGTGCCCAGGTCGCCCGCCCCGATGACACCGTGATCTGCGTAACCGGCGACGGCTCCATCATGATGAATATTCAGGAACTGGGCACCATTAAGCGTAAAAAACTGCCGGTGAAAATCCTGCTGCTGGATAACCAGCGTCTCGGCATGGTGCGCCAGTGGCAACAGCTCTTTTTCGACGGTCGCTATAGCGAAACTATTCTCACCGACAATCCCGATTTTCTGACGCTGGCCAGCGCGTTTGATATCCCAGGCCAGCGTATCAGCCGTAAAGATGAGGTCGACGCCGCACTTGATGCTCTGCTGAACAGCGAAGGTTCTTACTTCCTGCATGTTGCGATTGATGAGCATGAAAACGTCTGGCCACTGGTGCCGCCTGGTGCCAGCAATGCAAACATGATGGAGAAAACCGTATGAACCAGCACCAATTGTCTATCGAAGCTCGCTTCCGCCCTGAAATATTGGAGCGCATTTTACGCGTCGTCCGCCATCGCGGTTTTCAGGTCTGCGCCATGAACATGGGCGCAGTGGCTAACAGCGAGAACATCAATATCGAAATGACCGTTGCCAGTCAGCGCTCCGTCGATTTACTGTCTTCGCAGTTAAGCAAACTGATGGATGTCGCTTGCGTCCAGATCCAACAACATGCAACACAACAAATCCACGCCTGTTCGTGAAAGGAAAATAAGAATGAGTACGAAGAAAGCAGACTTTATTTGGTTCAATGGGGAGATGGTTAAGTGGGAAGACGCTAAGGTCAGCGTTATGTCTCACGCGCTGCACTATGGTACTTCTGTGTTTGAAGGCGTGCGCTGCTACGACTCGCACAAAGGCCCGGTGGTGTTCCGTCACCGTGAACATATGCAGCGTCTGCACGACTCAGCCAAAATTTACCGTTTCCCGCTGAAGTACAGCGTAGAAGAGCTGATGGAAGCGACCCGTAAAGTCCTGCGCGACAATAATCTGAAAAGCGCCTATATCCGTCCGCTGGCCTTTGTCGGCGACGTCGGCCTGGGCGTGAACCCGCCAGACGGCTATACCACCGACGTGATCATCGCCGCCTTCCCGTGGGGCGCATATCTGGGTGCCGAAGCGCTGGAGAACGGCATCAACGCGATGGTCTCCTCGTGGAACCGCGTTGCGCCGAACACCCTGCCGACCGCAGCGAAAGCGGGCGGCAACTATCTCTCTTCTCTGCTGGTGGGCAGCGAAGCGCGTCGTCATGGTTATCAGGAAGGCATCGCGCTGGACACCAACGGCTACATCTCTGAAGGCGCGGGCGAAAACCTGTTTGAAGTGAAAGACGGCATTCTGTTTACCCCGCCGTTTACCTCATCCGCACTGCCGGGCATCACGCGCGACGCCATTATTAAGCTGGCGCAGGATCTGGGTATCGAAGTGCGCGAGCAGGTGCTGTCCCGCGAGTCGCTCTACCTGGCAGATGAGATCTTTATGTCCGGCACCGCCGCGGAGATCACGCCGGTGCGCAGCGTTGACGGTATCCAGGTGGGCGAGGGCAAACGCGGTCCGGTGACCACCCAAATCCAGAAAGCCTTCTTCGGCCTGTTTACTGGCGAAACCGAAGATAAATACGGCTGGCTGGATCAGGTTAACGCATAACAAGACAGTAACGCGGGCGCAGCAGTGCCCGCGTCATTTTTCAGACTGGAGTAAACAGAGCATGCCTAAGTACCGTTCCGCCACTACCACTCACGGCCGCAATATGGCGGGTGCCCGCGCCTTATGGCGCGCGACAGGAATGACCGACGCCGACTTCGGCAAACCGATTATCGCCGTGGTCAACTCATTCACCCAGTTCGTGCCGGGCCATGTCCATCTGCGCGATCTCGGCAAGCTGGTCGCCGAGCAGATCGAAGCGGCGGGCGGCGTGGCTAAAGAGTTCAACACCATTGCGGTGGATGACGGTATCGCCATGGGCCATGGCGGCATGCTCTATTCGCTGCCGTCGCGCGAGCTGATCGCCGACTCAGTGGAATACATGGTTAACGCGCACTGCGCCGACGCCATGGTCTGCATCTCAAACTGCGACAAGATCACGCCGGGAATGCTGATGGCGTCGCTGCGCCTCAATATTCCGGTCATCTTCGTTTCCGGCGGGCCAATGGAAGCGGGGAAAACCAAACTTTCCGATAAAATCATCAAGCTCGATCTGGTCGATGCGATGATTCAGGGCGCGAACCCGAACGTCAGCGATGCCGACAGCGAGCAGATTGAACGTTCCGCCTGCCCAACCTGCGGCTCCTGTTCCGGCATGTTCACCGCCAACTCCATGAACTGCCTGACCGAAGCGCTGGGCCTGTCGCAGCCGGGCAATGGCTCGCTGCTGGCGACCCACGCCGACCGCAAAGATCTCTTTATCAATGCTGGCAAGCGCATCGTTAACCTGACCAAACAGTATTACGAGCAGGACGATGCGCGCGTACTGCCGCGTAATATCGCTAACAAAGCCGCATTCGAAAACGCCATGACGCTTGATATTGCCATGGGGGGTTCTACCAATACCGTTCTGCACCTGCTGGCCGCCGCGCAGGAAGGCGACATCGACTTCAATATCTCCGACATCGATCGTCTGTCGCGCAAAGTGCCGCATCTGTGCAAAGTCGCACCGAGCACGCAGAAATACCATATGGAAGATGTGCACCGCGCCGGCGGCGTGATCGGCATTCTCGGCGAGCTGGATCGCGCCGGTCTGCTGCATACCGACGTGCGCAACGTGCTGGGCCTGAATCTGCGCGAAACGCTGGACCAGTACGACATCATGCTGACCCAGGACGAGGCGGTGAAAAAAATGTTCCGCGCCGGTCCGGCGGGCATTCGCACAACGCAGGCTTTCTCGCAGGATTGCCGCTGGGATACGCTGGATAACGATCGCCAGGAGGGCTGTATCCGCACGCGCGAACACGCTTTCTCGCAGGATGGCGGCCTGGCGGTGCTCTACGGCAATCTGGCTGAAGATGGCTGCATTGTAAAAACGGCTGGCGTGGATAAAGAAATCCTCACCTTTAAAGGCCCGGCTAAAGTCTACGAAAGCCAGGATGACGCAGTCGAGGCGATTCTCGGCGGCAAAGTGGTCGCGGGCGACGTCGTGGTAATCCGCTACGAGGGGCCGAAAGGTGGGCCGGGCATGCAGGAGATGCTCTATCCGACCACCTATCTGAAATCGATGGGCCTTGGCAAAAGCTGCGCGCTGATCACCGACGGTCGCTTCTCCGGCGGCACCTCTGGCCTGTCGATCGGCCACGCCTCGCCGGAAGCAGCCAGCGGCGGCACGATCGCGCTGGTTAAAGATGGCGACATCATCGAAATCGATATCCCGAACCGCGGCATTAAGCTGGCGGTGCCGGATAACGAACTGCATGCGCGTCGCGAAGAGGAAGAAGCGCGTGGCGATGCGGCCTACACGCCGCACGGTCGCGAGCGTCAGGTTTCATTCGCGCTGCGCGCCTACGCATCCCTCGCCACCAGCGCCGACAAGGGCGCGGTGCGAGACAAGAGTAAGCTGGGAGGCTAACCGATGGCTGAGGCTCAACCGCTACCTGCGTCGCCCGGCGGCGCGGAATATTTGCGCGCAGTGCTGCGCTCGCCCGTGTATGAAGTCGCACAGGTGACGCCGCTGCAAAAAATGGAAAAAATTTCATCGCGTCTCGGCAACACCATTCTGGTGAAGCGCGAGGATCGTCAGCCGGTGCACAGCTTCAAGCTGCGCGGCGCCTACGCGATGATCGCCGGACTGAACGAAGAGCAGAAAGCGCGCGGCGTGGTGACGGCATCGGCCGGCAACCATGCGCAGGGCGTGGCGCTCTCCGCCAGCCGGCTCGGCATTAAATCGCTGATTGTGATGCCGGTGACCACGGCGGACATCAAGGTTGATGCGGTGCGCGCATTTGGCGGTGAGGCCTATCTCTACGGCGCTAACTTCGACGAGGCGAAAGCCAAAGCGATCGAGCTGGCGGAGCAGCAGGGCTACACCTTCGTGCCGCCGTTTGACCATCCGGCGGTGATCGCCGGTCAGGGCACGCTGGCGATGGAGCTGCTGCAGCAGGATGCGCATCTCGATCGCGTTTTCGTGCCGGTGGGCGGCGGCGGACTGGCGGCGGGCGTGGCGGTGCTGATCAAACAGCTGATGCCGCAAATCAAGGTTATCGCGGTGGAATCGCAGGACTCCGCCTGCCTGAAAGCGGCGCTGGAGGCTGGCGAGCCGGTGGATCTGCCGCGCGTCGGGCTGTTTGCCGAAGGCGTGGCGGTTAAGCGCATCGGTGACGAAACCTTCCGCCTGTGTCAGGAGTATCTCGACGACACTATCACCGTCGACAGCGACGCTATCTGCGCGGCGATGAAAGATCTGTTTGAAGATGTGCGCGCGGTCGCGGAGCCTTCAGGCGCGCTGGCGCTGGCGGGCATGAAGAAATATATCCAGCAGCACGGCATCAAAGGTGAACGTCTGGCCCATATTCTTTCGGGCGCCAACGTTAACTTCCACGGCCTGCGCTACGTTTCCGAGCGCTGCGAGCTGGGCGAGCAGCGTGAAGCACTGCTGGCGGTCACCATCCCCGAACAACAGGGCAGCTTCCTGAAGTTCTGCCAGACGCTGGGCGGTCGTGCGGTCACCGAGTTCAACTACCGTTACGCCGATGCCGATAACGCCTGCATCTTCGTTGGCGTGCGCTTAACGCGCGGGTTAGAGGAGCGCAGCGAGATTATCAGCCAGCTGACGCAGGGCGGTTATCAGGTAATGGATCTCTCTGACGACGAGATGGCGAAGCTGCATGTGCGTTATATGGTGGGCGGACGTCCGTCGAAGCCGCTGCGCGAACGCCTCTACAGCTTTGAATTCCCGGAAGCGCCCGGCGCGCTGCTGAAGTTCCTGCAAACGCTCGGCACGCACTGGAATATTTCGCTGTTCCACTATCGCAGCCACGGCACCGATTATGGCCGCGTGCTGGCGGCCTTTGAAATCGGCGACAATGAACCGCGCTTTGAATCGCATCTGACCGAGCTGGGTTACGAATGCCACGATGAGGCCAATAACCCGGCGTTCCGTTTCTTCCTCGCCGGTCAGTAATTACAGCAGGTGCCAGAAGGCATGAATCAGCGGCTCCCCGAGCCGCTTTTTTTGTACGCATACGCCCAGCTCCAGCGGCGCCACCGACTCCACATTCTCCAGCGTCAGCACGCGATTGCGCACCGGCTCCGGGCTGTTCTCCAGCACCACGTCCGGCAGCAGCGCGATGCCGCAGCCGAGCGCCACCATCGAGACAATCGCTTCATGCCCGGAGACCGTGGCGTAAATCTGTGGATTCGGGATGCGGCGGCGGCGAAACCAGAGATCGATGCCGCGCCGCGCAGGCCCTTGATCGGGCAGGATAAAAGGGATTTTCGCCCAGTCGGGCGATTCCTGCGTCGCCTGGCTGCGCACCGGACAGGGTAGCGCCGGGGCGATTAAGACCAGCGGGATCAGGCCCAGCGGCGTAAAATCGATGCTGGCGGGCAGTGACTCAGGACGCCCGGCGATGGCCAGATCCGCCTCGCCGGACTGCACCATTTCAATGGCGTCCGCGGCGTCGCCGGTCGTCAGCTTGATCTCCACCTGCGGATGCTCGGCGCGAAAGCGATCCAGAATCGGCGGCAGATGGCTGTAGGCGGCCGTTACCGAACAGAACAGGCGGAGTTCGCCGCTCAGCGACGGACCGTTGAGATCCATCACGTGGCGCAGCTGCTGATACTGCAGCAGGGTCTGCTGCGCGAACTGGCGCAGACGTTCGCCCGCTTCGGTCAGGGTAACGGTGCGGTTATCGCGCAGAAACAGCGCATGTCCTACATCCTCTTCGAGACGCTGGATCTGGCGCGACAGCGTTGACGGACTGACATGCATAGCGCGCGCAGTACGGCCAAAGTGGCAGCTTTCGGCCAGATGAAGAAACAGCTTCAGATCGCGTAAATCCATACGGCTTAACCTCTCGCGTAGCGTTGCAAATCCTGCAATGTGGCCTTGCTAATATATCAATTTAAGCAACAGATTTCCTGTCATATGATGGGGTCATTCGCGGCGCTGCAGTCAGCAGCCGCTACCAGACAAAAACAAACACAACATCTGACCGGAGTGCCCATGGCTAACTACTTCAACACACTGAATCTGCGCAACCAGTTAGCGCAGTTAGGCAAATGTCGCTTTATGGCGCGCGATGAATTCGCCGACGGCGCCAGCTTCCTGAAAGGGAAAAAAGTGGTCATCGTGGGCTGTGGCGCACAGGGCCTTAACCAGGGCCTGAACATGCGCGATTCCGGTCTGGACGTCTCTTATGCGCTGCGTGCCGAAGCGATCGCCGAGAAGCGCGCTTCCTGGCGCAAGGCTACCGAGAACGGTTTTAAAGTGGGCACCTATGAAGAGCTGATCCCGCAGGCCGATCTGGTGGTTAACCTGACGCCAGACAAACAGCACTCAGCTGTAGTGCAGGCCATACAGCCGCTGATGAAAGAGGGCGCGGCGCTGGGCTACTCGCACGGCTTTAATATCGTTGAAGTGGGCGAAACCATTCGTAAAGACATTACCGTCGTGATGGTCGCGCCGAAATGTCCGGGCACCGAAGTGCGTGAAGAGTACAAGCGCGGTTTCGGCGTACCGACCCTGATCGCCGTACATCCGGAAAACGATCCGAAAGGCGAAGGCATGGCGATTGCCAAAGCCTGGGCGGCAGCAACCGGCGGCGACCGCGCGGGCGTGCTGGAATCCTCTTTCGTCGCGGAAGTGAAGTCTGACCTGATGGGCGAACAGACTATTCTGTGCGGCATGCTGCAGGCTGGTTCGCTGCTCTGCTTCGACAAGCTGGTGGCGGAAGGAAACGACCCGGCTTACACCGAAAAACTGATTCAGTTCGGCTGGGAAACCATTACCGAATCACTGAAGTTCGGCGGCATTACGCTGATGATGGATCGCCTTTCTAACCCGGCGAAACTGCGCGCTTACGCGCTGTCAGAGCAGCTGAAAGAGATTATGGCGCCGCTGTTCCAGAAGCATATGGACGATATCATCTCCGGCGAGTTCTCATCCGGCATGATGGCTGACTGGGCCAACGACGACAAAAACCTGCTAACCTGGCGCGAAGAGACCGGCAAAACCGCGTTTGAAACCGCGCCGCAGTTCGAAGGCAAAATCGAAGAGCAGGAGTACTACGATAAAGGCGTTCTGATGGTGGCGATGGTCAAAGCGGGCGTTGAGCTGGCGTTTGAAACCATGGTCGACGCGGGCATTATCGAAGAATCTGCTTACTATGAATCGCTGCATGAGCTGCCGCTGATCGCCAACACCATCGCGCGTAAGCGTCTGTATGAAATGAACGTGGTTATCTCCGATACCGCAGAATACGGCAACTATCTCTTCTCCTTCGCTGCGGTGCCGCTGCTGAAAGAGTTTATGACTACGCTGCAGCCGGGCGATCTGGGCAAAGCGATCGAAGGCACGCAGGTTGATAACGCGCAGCTGCGTGACGTTAACGAAGCGATTCGTCAACATCCGATCGAAGCGGTGGGCCGTAAACTGCGTGGCTACATGACCGACATGAAGCGTATCGCGGTTGCGGGCTAATTCACGCCTCCCACACTTTTCAGCACAGAAAAACCCCGGCTTGCCGGGGTTTTTCACATCAGGCGTTTATGCCTTTCATGCCCTCTTCTGAATAGCGCTCGCCTTGCACCTGAATGTGCTGGCGGAGATCATTCAGCAGCCTGACGTCTGCCTCGTCCAGCACCACCTCCGCCGCCATGGCATTTTCGACCAGGTACTGGATGTGTTTAGTACCCGGGATCGGCACCAGTTTGTCGTACTGCGCCAGCAGCCAGGCGAGCGCAATCTGGCCTGGCGTGCAGCGGTACTTCTCCGCCAGCGGGCGCACGGCGTTCAGCAAGGCGGCATTGTGATCGAGACTGGCCTGCTGGAAGCGCGCACTGTTTTTGCGGAAGTCTCCCTCCGCGAAATCGCTGTTGCGGAGATATTTGCCGGTCAGGAAACCGCGGCCCAGCGGCGAATAGGCGACCAGCCCGATATCAAGCGCTTTAGCCGCTGGCAGGATCTCCTCCTCAATATCGCGCGTCCACAGCGAATACTCCGTCTGCAGGGCGGTGACGGGATGAACGGCGTGCGCGCGGCGTAAGGTTGCGGCTGAGACTTCACACAGCCCGATATGCTCTATTTTTCCCTCTTTTACTAGGCGGCTCAGGCAGGCCATGCTCTCTTCGATGGGCGTATCCTGACTTATGCGGTGAAGATAAAAGAGATCGATACGCTCAACGCCAAGCCGCTTAAGGGAGTCGTGGCAGCAACGCGTGATATAGTCAGGCCGGTTGTTGATGGTGCGGCTATAAGCCTCATCGGGCGCGCGTTCAATGCCGCATTTGGTGGCGATCTTAAACCTGTTTCGCGTGGCGCTATCCAGCCCGGCCAGAAAACGCCCTGTGAGCTTTTCATTGTGTCCGCGGCCATACTGGTCCGCCGTATCAATAAAGGTCTGATCCAGTTCGACGAGTTTATGCAAAAGCTGCAGCGACTGCGTGTCATCCGTAGTGCCATAGAATTCACTGAGCCCCATCGCGCCATAGCCGATAGCGCTGACCTCAAAATCTTTTGCTAAATAACGTGTTTTCATAATCCCTCCTGTTGTCCTGACCTGATTCTTTCACCAGGCGCAGCAGCAGGGAATTGCCCTTTTTGTGATGCGGAAAAGGTATCAGCAAGGCGGCGAGGGATCGCGGGCGCCCAGGATGTCCAGCGCCTGCAGAAGCGGTAAACGCTCGTCAGAACGGCGCGTCGCGGCATAGATATCGATATTCAACTGCTGCGCCTGATCCTCGGACAGCGTCCGGTAGCACAACCCTTCCTGGCTAAAAGCGCATTTTGACTGAGGCAGCAGGGCAAATCCCTTACCACGGGCGATATGCGCCAGCATCGTCAGCGAATCCTCCGGCTCTTTGACCTTTTTCAGCGGCGTTTTCAGCGTAGCGAAAACTTTTTCACACTTATCGTAGAAGGCAGGGTTGGCGCTTCTGGAAAACCAGAACAGCGGCAGGTCGCTGACGTCATTCAGCGAGACGTTTTCCAGCTGGCTGGCGGGATGCGTTGCCGGCAGGGCGATAGACAGCGGCTCGCGGCAGAGCCAGCGATAGTGGACGCTCTCCTGCTGATATGCGCCTTTTTCTCCAGTCAGCACGATATCCAGCGTATTTTGCGTCAGGCACTGCAGCAGCTGGGCTGAAGAGAGATCGGGAGAGTCGATCTCATCGTCGATATCCAGCTGCGTCAGCCGCGCTCCGACAGGCTGTATGCGCGTAAAGTCCAGCGTTCGGGTGAGCCCGATACGCAGACGATCCTGATGGAAAAGGGGGTCGGCATTAAGAGCGTTAAGCGCCTCAAGAATCTTCTCCGCTCTGACAACCAGCGCGCGTCCAGCTTCAGTCAGGCTGACCGCATGGGTGCTGCGGCTGAACAGCTGCTGGTGGAGCAGAGACTCCAGGCTCTTAATCTGGCGCGTTAGCGGCGGCTGGGTCATGCTGAGGCGTTCGGCGGCCCGGCGAAAGTTAAGCTCATACGCGACGGCCAAAAAACACTGAAGTTGTTTAACGCTGGGAAGGTTGTTGCTGATCAGGTGAGCTGTCGTCGCCATGGTTCGTGTCCTGCATACCGAAGTCACAGGCACTATAACATGACGATAAACCCGGCCTGAGCCGGGTTTATCTGTTTGTCTTACACCGCTTCGTAGAGCGTCTGATGGCGCGTCTCTTTACAGGCGATCAGCGCAATCAGCGTCAGCGCCGCCATCGCCGCCAGGTAATAGCCTACCGCCTGCAAACCGTAGCTGGCGTTCAGCCAGGTGGCGATATAGGGCGCAACGGAGGCGCCGAGAATCGACGACAGGTTATAGGAGAAAGAGGCGCCGGTATAACGCACCTCGGTCGGAAACAGCTCCGGCAGCAGCGCGCCCATCGGGCCAAAGGTCAGCCCCATCACGCTCAGGCCGAGCAGCAGGAAGGCCATCACCAGCGCCTGCGATCCGGAACCCAGCATCGACGGGAAAAGGAAGGCGAAGGCGATAATCATCAGCGTAATGGTGATCATGGTTTTACGGCGGCCAAAGCGATCCGCCAGCAGACCGGCGATAGGCACCATCACGCCGAAGCCGATAACCGCCACCATCAGCATCCACAGGAAGCTGTTGCGCGAGAAGCCGAGACCCGCAGGCGCAGGCGCAGTGCCGTAGCTCATCGAGTAGACCGTCATAATGTAGAACAGCGTATAGGTCGCCAGCATGATAAAGGTGCCGAGGATGGTCGCCTTCATATGCTGGCCAAGCAGCGTGCCGATTGGGATGCGCACCTGTTTTTTCTCTTTCTGCACCTTCGCAAATACCGGGCTTTCATGCAGCGAGACGCGCACATAGAGACCGATAATGACCAGCACCGCCGAGAGGATAAAGGGTACGCGCCAGCCCCACTGCATAAACTGCTCGTCGGTCAGCAGCCAGGAGAGCAGCAGAAAGGTGCCGTTGGCGAAGAAGAAGCCGATCGGCGCGCCAAGCTGCGGGAAGGAGCCATAGAGCGCGCGCTTTTTCGCCGGCGCGTTTTCCGTCGCCAGCAGCGCCGCGCCGCCCCATTCACCGCCAAGGCCGAGACCCTGACCAAAACGCGCCAGCGCCAGCAGCAGCGGCGCCGCGACGCCAATCGACTGGTAGCCCGGCAACAGGCCGATGATCACAGTGGAGACGCCCATGGTCAGCAGCGAAGCTACCAGCGTCGCCTTACGGCCTACGCGATCGCCGAAGTGGCCGAAAAGGGCGGAGCCGATCGGGCGCGCCACAAAGGCGATGGCAAAGGTCGCCAGCGACTGTAGCGTCGCCACGGTGTTATCACCCTGCGGGAAGAAAATATGTGGGAAAACAATTACCGCCGCCGTGGCGTAGATATAAAAATCGAAGAATTCAATGGCCGTACCGACCAGCGAGGCCACCACGACTTTGCCGCGCGAATTCACTGGCGTATCGTCTTGTGACTTTTTCAGAGGTTCTGTGATGGAGGCTTGCATAACTGTTTCTTAATTGTAAATAGAGACCAGGAATATTACGCACCTGTCATGCTGCATTCAACGATGATAAACCGCGCCAGAACGGGCTTTTTCGGCGAAAAAGTGAATAATTTGTGTCGAAATGGAATGCGTGGATTAAGGCAGGGAGAAGCCCGCCTTTTGCAGCGGGAATCTCTATAAAACGGGTAAATAAAAGTGACCCTTCAGCTATTCATCCTGCTGGTTGCATAATAAATAGCCGAAGGGGAAAATTTTCCGCTGATGTTAACGTTTTGTCACACCTGGCGATGCGAGCCGCGACCCGCTTCCGGCAGTTGCGGATCGTCCTTATATTTAGCAGTGGCGATCCAGGCGGCGCAGAAGAGCGTCAAACGGGCAAAAAAGTAGAAAAACGCCATCAGACCGAGCACGGAACCAAAGGCCGCGCCGGAGGGCGACGAGGCCAGCTTCGGCAGCGTCATCGTCATAATAAACTTGATTAACTCAAAGCCGATCGCTGCCAGCAGCGTGCCGCGAAACAGCGCTTTTTTACGCGGCTTATGGCGTGGCAATATCCAGAAAATCCACAGGAACAGAAGATAGTTCGCCAGAATCGAAATTGCCAGCGCTATCGCTGTCATTGCCGGACGCAGCCACTCGATATCCGCCAGACCCAGCGCGTTAACGATCGCCGTCTGCGCCGCCCCGGCGATAGAGGTCAGTGACAGGGTGATCACCAGCGCCAGCATCAGGCCGATCAGCGAGATCAGGTCACGCAGATATTTTTTCCAGAACTTCTCCTGATCGTCCGGCTTACGCTCCCAGACATCGCGCGACTGAGCGCGCACCGCTTCGCGCAGGTTACCCATCCAGTTAATGCCGGAGTAGAGCGCCAGCAGCAGCCCGGTGATGCCGACGGTCGCGCGCTGCTGGATCGCCGTATTCACCGTATTCTTCAGGGTGGTGGCGAGCGTAGGATCGCTGATGCTGCTAACGATCTTGTTGATCAGCTGCGACAGCAGATCCTGGTTTGACGCCAGCACGAAACCCACCGCGGCAAAAGAGACCATCAGGATCGGGATAAGCGACAAGAAAGAGAAGTAGGTAATGGCCGCGCCAAACTGGCTGCCCAGACGATCGTTAAAGCGCTCCAGCGCGCGAATAAAGTGCGCCACCGCCGGAATGGCCTGAAACCAGGCGGCAAAGCGCGATACGCGCCGAATCGACCCGTCAACGGTTTTATTGCCGGTCTGAATATCGATCAGCGGTTTAGGTTGTTCGGGGTTAGTCGGGTTTTCCTGTTTGTCCGTCATAGACAGTTATCATCCTGCTTAACTTGAAAAGGCAATTATAGCCGCTCAGGTGACATACTCCTGTAGTACCTGACTCAGCCATTCCATAAACACGCGCACGCGACGCGCCACATTGCGCCGGTGAGGGTAGAGCAGCGAAATCGGCATCGGCTTCGCCGGGAAAGCGTGCAGCACTTCCACCAGCTGGCCAGACTCCAGCAGCGGATAGATGCCCATCGCTGGCACCTGAATAATGCCCAGCCCGGCCAGGCAGGCGGCGCGATAGGTTTCGGTGCTGTTGACCGTCACGACGCCGCCGGTCTGCACGTAATGGCACTGTTTGCCGTCGAAATACTCAAAGCCGGGCGAAGGCTGGCCGAGCTGCTGCGTGTAGTGCACCATGGCGTGCGACGACAGCTCCTCCAGCCGCGTCGGCATGCCGAAGCGGGAAAGGTAGCCAGGGCTGGCGCAGTTGATCAAGGTATAGGTGCCAATTTTCCGCGCAATCAGGCCGGAATCCTTTAACTCGCCGACGCGTATAACGCAGTCAAAGCCTTCACGAATGACATCCACCATGCGGTCGCTGCTGCTGAGCTCAATTTCTACGCCGGGGTAGTGCTGTAAAAACTCCGGCAGGCGCGGCAGGATAAAGCCTGTCGCCATCGCGACAGACATATCGACGCGCAGCTTGCCGCTCAGCGTAGCGGGATCGTGCTGGAACAGGCTGTCCATATCGTCGATCATCGACAGCAGATCGAGACAGCGGTCGTAGTAGACCAGCCCGTCCTGCGTAAGCTGTACGCGGCGCGTGGTGCGATGCAGCAGCCGCGTCCCCATCTGATTTTCCAGCGCCTGCAGCTGGCGCGACACGCTACCTTTGGGCAGGCCTAAACTCTCCGCCGCGCGGGTAAAACTGCCCATCTCCGCAACCCGCACAAAAACCTGCATTGCGTGAATTTTGTCCATGTTGTTCACCGATTGTTGTTGTAAGTGAAACAGTGCTGCGTATTCCCAAGCGTTTATAGATCAATTATTCGGGAATATCCTGATTTGGTGTTCAATTTTGCAACAGGATCGAAACATGACTCATAAAATTGCATTGATAACTGGCGCGAACCGCGGTTTAGGCAAGAATGCGGCGTTAAAACTGGCTGCAAAGGGCGTCGATATTCTTTTTACCTGGCGCAGCCATGGTGAAGAAGCTGAGACGCTGGTGAAAGAGATCGAGGCGCTCGGCAGCCGCGCGGTCGCGCTAAAGCTGGATGTCGGCGACAGCCGCCAGTTCGACGGCTTTGTCGCGCAGGTCAAAGAGGCGCTGAAAAACAGCTGGCAGCGGGAGCGCTTTGATTACTTAGTCAACAATGCCGGACATGGTCACTATAAGCTATTTAGCGAGACCACAGAGGAGGAGTTCGACGCGCTGGTTAACGTCCATTTTAAAGGCCCCTATTTCCTGACGCAGAAGCTGCTGCCGCTGATCAACGACGGCGGACGGATACTGAATATCTCCAGCGGCCTGACGCGCATGACCTATCCCGGCTCCGGCACCTACGCCGCCATGAAGGGCGCGATGGAAGTGCTGACGCGTTATCAGGCGAAAGAGCTGGGCGAACGTCGCATTCGCGTCAATATTCTGGCGCCGGGTGCCATTGAGACTGATTTCGGCGGCGGTCGCGTGCGCGATAACAAGGAAATCAACGATACCATCGCGGCCTTTACCGCGCTGGGGCGTGTAGGCCAGCCGGATGATATCGGCGACGCTATCAGCGCCATCCTCAGCGACGAAACTGGCTGGATCACGGCGCAGCGCATTGAAGCGTCAGGCGGTCAGGCGCTATAGGTACTGCTTGCAGGCGCGCGGTTGCCCCGCGCGACTTTGCAATCGAGTGGCGGTACCGGACCTGCAGCGTTGAGGCTACAGCGCGATGGTGCCGTCAATTACCGTAACGGTCTTTCCGCCGATCCAGATCGTGTCGCCCTCGTAGCGCACCGCTACGCGGCCCGCGCGCTGAATCGCCGTCCCCTGACGCGCCCGGTAATCTCGCCTCTGCCCCTGGGCGGCAAAATAGCGCGCCAGGCAGGCATTGGCGCTGCCGGTAATGGGATCTTCCGTCAGGCTGCCGTTCTCCACCAGCAGGCCGCGTACCTCGTACTGCTCGCTCTCGCCATTCGGCAGCGGGCCGAACGGCATAACGCCGCTGACGCCTGCATGAGCGATAAGGCGCTGCAAATCGCTGACGGCAGGCTGAATCGCCAGCACCGCGTCGGCGCTAATCATCGGGATCAGCAACCAACGGATGCCCATATCGACAACGACGGGCGTTTGCGTGGTATCGAACAGCTCACAGTTCAGCGCATTGCCCATTAACGCGTCGGTGAAGGGCGTAATGCTCGCCTCGGGCGCGGCAAACGCCAGCATACCGTCGGCGGCGATGCTGACCGTCACGTTGCCGACGCCGCACTCCTGCACAATTTCACCCGGTTTTTTCGTCGGCCAGCCCGCTTCGAGCAGCGCGTGCGCCGTACCCAGCGTAGGATGACCGGCAAACGGCAGCTCGCCTTCAACGGTAAAGATGCGTACGCGATAGTCAGCCTGCGGATGCTGCGGCGGCAGTACAAAGGTGGTCTCTGATAAATTGGTCCAGCGGGCAATAGCCAGCAGCTGGTCGTCGCTCAGTCCCTGCGCATCCATAATCACTGCCAGCGGGTTGCCGTTAAAGGCTGATGAGGTAAAGACATCTACTTGCTTAAACGCGACGTTCATTGCTGCTCCTTTCTCAACAGGGCATTTCCATGCCCGAAATTTGCGTTTATTGCCTGACAGGGTTATCAATATGTTAACAATTCCTGCAGGAGACCGTTATGCTGAAAATCCTTGGGCGCGACTCGTCAATCAACGTGCGTAAAGTGCTCTGGCTTTGTGACGAGCTGGATCTCGACTATGAGCACGAGGAGTGGGGCGCAGACCCTGACTCGCTGCGTAAACCGGAATTTCTCGCCCTTAACCCTAACGCCCTGATCCCTGTAATCATTGATGACGACTTCGTCATGTGGGAGTCGAACGCCATCCTGCGCTACCTGGCTAATGCCTATGAAGGCGACTGGCTCTATCCGCAAAATCCGCGCGCCCGCGCGCCGGTCGATCAGTGGATGGACTGGCAGTCCACCGAACTCAATACCTCTTGGCGCTACGCTTTTATGTCGCTGGTGCGCAATTCGCCCGCACATCAGGATCCGCGCCTGCTGGCGGCGGCCTGCAAAGGGTGGGCGCACACTATGGGCATTCTCAACCAGCAGCTGGAGAAAACCGGGCGCTATGTCGCAGGCCGCAACTTTACCCTGGCGGATATCGGCGTCGGGCTGGCGGTAAACCGCTGGTATGAAACCCCGCTGGATCATCCCAGCCTGCCTGCGGTGCGTAACTACTATGAGCGCCTCACCGAACGCCACCCTTACACGGTCTGGGGACGCAACGGCAAACCCTGATCGAGCCCAGGCGCGACTCCCGCCAGCTCACAGGCGACAGCGCCGGTGCGCTTCAGCGCCCAGGTATAGCGATCGTCAAAGGGGTAACAGCAGGAGAGGCGCAGCGCATGATTATAGCGCTCGCTTAGCGAATAGAGCGCGCCGGGCGTAACGCAGATCTGCTCCTGCAACAGGCGGTGAAACATCGCCACGGTATCAACCTTTTCCGGCAGTTCGACCCAAAAAACAAACCCGCCGCGCGGCAGCGTCGCGCGCGTTCCCTGCGGAAAATGGCGAGCGATCAGGCCGCGCGCCTCATCCATATTGGCGGCATAGCGGCGACGCAGCGTGCGCAGGTGATGATCATACCCGCCGTTGGCGAGAAATTCCGCCAGGGTCTCCGACAGCAGCCGGGATTCCGCCATGGAGGAGACCGCTTTCAGTCGCGCAATCGCCTCATGGAAACGGCCTGCCGCGATCCAGCCGATACGAAAGTCGGGCGCGACGGTTTTGGTAAAGCTGGTGCAGTAGATCACCCAGCCTTCGCTATCGAATGACTTTACGGCAGGCGAGAGCGGCCAGTCGAACTGGAGTTCGTCATATAACCCGTCTTCCAGCAGAGGAACGTTGTAAGTATTAACTAACTTCGCCAGCCGCTGTTTGTTCTGTCGCGACATGCAGCAGCCCAGCGGATTTTGCGCGCTCGGCATAGCGATTAGCGCCTGAATGCGCTTCTCCTGCAGCAGCATCTCCAGCGCGTCGAGCGAAAGCCCGTGCTGCGGATCGGTAGGAATCTCCAGCGCCTTCAGCCCCAGCGACGCCAGCAGCGGAAAAAGGAAGAAGTAGGTCGGCGACTCCAGCCCAACGCAGTCGCCTGGCTGCGTTACCGCGCGCAGCGCCAGCTGTAGCGCCTCCATACAGCCGTGGGTCAGAGTGATCTCTTCGCTGGTCAGCGACACGCCCGCATGCAGCGCGCGGCGCGCTATCTCCTCCCGTAAGCGCTCACTACCAGGTGGAAGCGCATAGCGGCCGATCAAATCGGGGTTGCGCCGCAGCAGCGAAGCGGTAATGCGGCTCAGACGCGCCGAGGGATAAAGTTCGCCATCCTGCGGGCAGGCCAGCGAAATATTGACGTAATCGGGATGATTCTGCGCGGCGAACACCTGATCGATCAGGTCGAGCTTTTCGCTGCTCGGATCTTTAATGCGCGCGCGGTGTGCTACAGGTCGCGTCAGGGCGGGCAGTACGCTGCGCACATAGTAGCCGGACTGGGGACGCGCCTCGATCAGGCCGCGGTCTTCCAGCAGTTGCCAGGCGTTCAGTACGGTATTGATGCTGATTTGATGAGTCTGCGCCACCCGGCGAATAGCGGGCAGGCGTTTGCCAGGCTTCAGCGTGCCCTGATGGATCGCCTCGGCGAAACTGTCGGCAAGCTGATAGTAGAGTGGCTGATCGGCAGAGAAAGCAAGGGACACAAAAGCCTCCGCGAGTCATGGGTACAATAGGTAAAATTCTAAACTGTAACCATGACAATAGTGATTTTGTGTCTCTGTTACCAATTCTTTTCGCGCCCTAGCATAGAGGCCTGTTTCTTAAACGAGAATGCCGACATGCTCGATCCCTCCTTTTTCAGCTACGTCACCGTTATGTCTATTACGCCCGGCCCCAACAATCTGCTGCTGGCGACCTCCGGGGTTAATTTCGGTCTGCGGCGCACGCTGCCGATGATCTCCGGCGTCCTGCTTGGCTGCCTGCTGCAAACCGCACTGGCGGTGCTGGCGCTGGAGTGGCTGCTGAGCTGGATGGGTGCCGTCAGAGTGCCGCTGACGGTCGTAGGTTGCGCTTATTTACTCTGGCTGTCGTGGAAAATCTGGCGCGCGGACGCCCCGGCGCAGCGGGAAAAGGCGCATCCCATGACCATCGCAGGCGCCATCGGCTTTCAGGCGGTGAATCCCAAAGCCTGGCTGATGGCGACTAACGTGGCGCTGCTCTGGAGCGCGCAAAGCGGTCTGCTGCCGGTCATGCTCGGCTTCGGGCTGGTGAACCTGCCCTGCATCCTTATCTGGGCGGCGCTGGGGGATCGGCTGGGCCTGCATCTGCAAACGCCGTGGAAGCGTCGTCTCTTCAACAGCGTAATGGCGCTGTCGCTGGTCGCCACGACGTTATGGATGCTGGCGGACGCGCTGCGTTAATCCGGCGCGCCGGAGCCGGTCTGCGACGGCCATTTCCAGTTGCGCACTTCCGGCACGTCTTCGCCATACTCGCGTACGTAGCGATGGTGTTCGGCGATGCGCTCCTGCAAATCATCCAGCAACTCCGGATGCCGGTCCGCCAGACCCGGCACGCGCAGAATCGCCTCCTGCGCCAGATGGTAGCGGTCCAGCTCATTAAGCACCGTCATATCGAACGGCGTGGTGGTGGTGCCTTCTTCATTGAAGCCGCGCACGTGGAAATTACGGTGGTTTTTACGCTGATAGGCGAGGCGATGCACCAGTGTCGGGTAGCCATGGAAGGCGAAAATCACCGGCTTATCGAGGGTGAACAGCGCGTCGAATTCCTCTTCGCTTTTGCCGTGAGGGTGCTGCTCCTGGGTCTGTAGCGCCATCAGATCCACCACATTCACCACGCGAATTCGCAGGTCCGGCAGATAGTCGCGTAGCAGATCCACCGCCGCCAGCGTCTCCAGCGTGGGGACGTCGCCCGCGCAGGCCATAACCACATCAGGCTCCTCGCCCTGCGGCGTGGTGCCTGCCCAGCGCCACTCGCCCATTCCCGCTTCGCAGTGCGCAATGGCGCTCTCCATATCCAGCCACTGCGCCGAGGGCTGTTTGCCCGCCACAATCACATTGATGCGGTCCCAGGTGCGCAGGCAGTGATCGCCGACCCACAGCAGCGTATTGGCATCGGGCGGCAGATAGATGCGCACGATATCCGCCTTTTTATTGGCGACGTGATCGATAAAGCCGGGATCCTGATGGCTGTAGCCGTTGTGATCCTGCCGCCAGACATGCGAGGAGAGCAGATAGTTAAGCGAGGAGACTGGCTTGCGCCAGCCGAGTTTGCGCGTCACCTTCAGCCATTTGGCATGCTGGTTGAACATCGAATCGACAATATGGATAAAGGCTTCGTAGCAGTTAAACAGGCCGTGTCGGCCGGTGAGCAGATAGCCTTCGAGCCAGCCCTGACACTGATGTTCGCTAAGGATTTCCATCACGCGGCCATCGCGCGCCAGCTGCTCGTCGTAGGGTTTAACCGGCTCCAGCCAGGTGCGGCTGGTGACATCGAAGACCGGCGTCAGGCGGTTCGAGGCGGTCTCATCGGGGCCGAACAGGCGGAAGTTATGCTGATTGCGAGCAAAAATCTCCGCCAGATAGCGGCCAAACTGCTCGGTGGCCTGCGCCAGCTGTGAGCCGGGCTCTTTTACATCAAAGGCGAAATCGCGGATATCGGGCGTTTTAAGCTCACGGCGCAGCACTCCACCGTTGGCGTAGGGGGAGGCCCCCATGCGTTTATCACCCTGCGGCGCCAGCGCGCGCAGCTCTGGTTTCAGGCGACCCTGCTCGTCGAACAGATCGTCCGGCTGATAGCTACGCAGCCACTGTTCCAGAATCTGGCGATGCCCCGCATCCTCGCGACAGGCCGCTACCGGCACCTGGTGCGCACGCCAGAAATCCTCCACTTTTTTCCCGTCGACTTCCTGCGGGCCAGTCCAGCCTTTGGGACTGCGCAGAATAATCATCGGCCAGCGCGGAATGCCGTCCTGCTCGCCGCCCTTACGCGCCGCCTGCTGGAAAGCGGCGATGTTATCAAAGGCGTTTTCCAGCGTGGCGGCCATCTGTTGATGCATCTTCTCTGGTTCGTGGCCGCTGACGAACAGCGGTTCATAGCCATACCCGCGGAATAGCTGTTGCAGATCGTCATCGCTGGCGCGACCCAGAATAGTCGGGTTAGCGATTTTATAACCGTTGAGATGCAGGATCGGCAGCACTGCGCCGTCGCGCTGGGGATTGAGAAACTTAATGCCATGCCAGCTCGACGCCAGCGGGCCGGTTTCCGCCTCGCCGTCGCCGATCACGCAGGGCACGATCAGATCCGGATGATCGAAAGCCGCGCCAAACGCGTGCGACAGCGAGTAACCCAGTTCGCCACCTTCGTTGATCGACCCCGGCGTTTCCGGCGCGGCGTGGCTCGGAATGCCGCCGGGAAAGGAGAACTGCTTAAACAGGCGCTGCATGCCTTCGGCATCGTCGCTGATATGCGGATAGATTTCGCTGTAGCTGCCTTCCAGCCAGGTATTCGCCACCATGCCCGGCCCGCCGTGGCCCGGCCCGCAGATATAGATAAGATTCAGGTCGCGCTGGCGAATAATCCGGTTCAGGTGCGCGTAGATAAAATTGAGGCCTGGCGTGGTGCCCCAGTGTCCCAGCAGACGAGGCTTAATATGTTCCGGCTGCAGCGGCTCGCGCAGCAGCGGGTTCGCCATCAGGTAAATTTGCCCGACGGACAGGTAGTTGGCGGCGCGCCAGTAGCGATCCAGCAGTTGCAACTCACTGGCAGCGGTCGATTGTGACATCGGGCATTCTCCTGGTTAGCGAAACGGTGACAGGTAAAAGCGTTTCATTAACCCTAATAGAGAATCCGCAACTCGACCAGGCGACGGGCAAGGACGCCGGGTGCACAAAAGTTAACAGCGCGGGGAGTATAAACTGACGAGCAAAGCGGCCCGCGCCATAGTGAGCGCCGGAAAAGCAGGCTGGGACGGGGATGCTCTGTTAGCGTTTTAGCGATCGGTTAATACGCGTTGTCCAAGCGCCATGGCCGCAAAAAAAAAGCCTCGCTAATGCGAGGCTTTTTTGTCAAAACGCTTTATTTGCCGACGACATGGGCGGTTTCGCGCCCTTCGTCGTTCGCCGCGCCAGGGGTAACCGGCGAGTAGGCGAGCTTCAGGAGGCGGCTGGTATCCGCCAGCACTTTCTCCGTCAGCGCCACGTCGCCGTTGAGCTTGCGGCCCCAGGAAGGCACAACGGCGCGAATGCGGTTCTGCCATTCAGTCGAGGCCATTTGCTCCGGCCAGGCTTTCGCCATCAGCTCCAGCATAATAGGCGCTGCGGTCGATGCGCCCGGCGAGGCGCCGAGCAGGGCGGAGATAGAGCCATCCTGCGAGGTGACGACTTCAGTGCCGAGACGCAGCACGCCGCCCTCTTTGGCATCTTTTTTAATGATCTGCACGCGCTGGCCAGCGGTAACCAGGCGCCAGTCGTCCGGATGCGCATCCGGCACGTAGGTGCGCAGCGCCTCCATGCGATCGGCGTCGCTCTGCAGCACCTGATCGACCAGATATTTCACCAGATCGAAATTCTTCAGCCCGACGTTCATCATCGGCAGCAGGTTGCCGCTGTTCATTGAACCGAACATATCCAGCAGCGAACCCTGTTTCAGGAATTTAGTCGAGAAGGTGGCGAATGGGCCAAACAGCAGCACCCTTTTGCCGTCCAGCACGCGCGTATCGACGTGCGGCACCGACATCGGCGGCGCGCCGACCGAGGCTTTGCCATATACCTTCGCCATATGCTGGCGTACCACGTCTGGATTCTCGGTGACGAGGAAGGAGCCGCCTACCGGGAAACCGGCATAACCGCTGACTTCCGGAATGCCGCTTTTCTGCAGCAGCGGCAGCGCCGCGCCGCCCGCGCCGATAAAGACGTTTTTCGCCGTCAACACGCGTTTCTCGCCGGTGGCCAGCGCATGCAGCGTGACCTGCCAGCGGCCGTCGCTCAGGCGTTTAAGATCGTGCACTTCCTGACGCAGACGCAGGCGGAAGCCAGGGTGCTTCTCCAGCGAAGCGATCAGCTGGCGCGTCACTTCGCCGAAGTTGACGTCAGTGCCCATTTCCGTCCAGGTCGCCGCCACTTTCTGTCGGCGATCGCGTCCTTTCATTACCAGCGGGATCCACTCGGCAATCTGCTGCGGATCTTCAGAGTAGGCCATGCCGCGGAACAGCGTGCTTTTCTGCAGCGCCTGATAACGCTTGCGCAGGAAAGCTACGTTCTCTTCGCCCCAGACAAAACTCATATGCGGCGTGCTGTTAATAAAACGTTCAGGCGAATGAAGACGCCCCTTCTGAACCTGATACGCCAGGAACTGACGGGAAATCTGGAAGGATTCATTGATCGCCAGCGCTTTGCTGATGTCGATGCTGCCATCCGCCTTTTGCGGCGTATAGTTTAGCTCCGCCAGCGCGGCATGGCCGGTACCGGCATTATTCCAGCCGTTAGAGGACTCTTCCGCCACGCTCTCGAGACGCTCGACCATTTCAATGGTCCAGTCCGGCTCCAGCTCCTGTAGCCAGGCGCCTAACGTCGCGCTCATCACGCCAGCGCCGATCAGCAGCACATCAACGTCTTTACGCTCGGACATCTGTGGTTTTTCCATGCCAGTGGCGCTCATTGCGAGCGTAAGGCTTAAAGCTGTCTTGCACATGAGGCGACATCTCCTCTCTCTGTTGACCTGATGCTCAACAGGTTCGCAGGCGAAATAGCCGCGCTTCTTGGGAACGCGTTGCGCTATTTCTCAAAGGTTAAGACTCAGGTTCGTTTAAGCGGGATGCAGGTTAACTGCACGTTATGCTTTGTCCATTGAATATAACATTCTCGCCTCTGAATTAAACATTTGTTTATTTTTTAAATGCAGAAATGATTCAGCATAAGAATTAATCATCTCAGGCTGGCGGCTATAAGGAATTTTTTACCGAAAACTCAGCAGGTTAACCGAATATGATGTTGCGTAAATGCACAATGACAGTGCAAGACAGGAAATTGAGAAGAATTCGCCTTATTTTATAAGTTTTTGATTTGAATAGTGTAAGCAGAAAGAGAACGATAAAGAATTTTTTATGAGGCGGGGTTTTTCAGCCGATTCTGTAAAAATAATGTTACATTTTTGTGATTCTTAACTGCCCGCTTCGGCGCAAAAACCGCCACGGGCAGGCCAGAGCATCAGGGACGAAACCAGCGGCGATAAATAAAGCGGATGACGTAAAACTCGATCGCGCCCAGCAGCAGGAACCACACGCAAAAAATCAGGGTGTAGAGCTGGTTGATATCCTGCAGGTGCAGCCGTTGCGTCAGGCTTTTCGCCATCGTCAGGCCGAAATTCGGCGCGGGCAACAGCAAAGCAGAAAGAAAGCCAAGCAGCAAAATGCCGCCGGGAATAATCAGGGATTCAAAGGGGTTTTTCATCAGCAGGTTCCGCATTAATCAGCGCGGCTATTTTCCGGTAATCCGCGCCAGGGTTCAATCCCCGTGGTTGCTGTGGGGCCGCGTACCATTTTTATCCTGAGAAAAGGCTTAAGTACCATTAACTTAGCGGTAAAACATAGCGAACGATAAAAGTTATAGCCTTTGCTATACTTAAACCCATGATTTTCTTGTCTTTTTATCAGGCAGGATGCGTGTTAGACTGCGCGCTCTTTTACCAGACTGAACCTTTATTGCGGTAAAAAGCGGGTTTCTGAATGCTTTTTACCCTGACATTAGCCATTATGACTTTTATCGCAACCCTGATCCTTGCCTTCGGAATGTCGATGGACGCGTTTGCCGCTGCGTTAAGCAAAGGCGCGGCGTTGCATCGCCCCGGATTCAAAGAGGCGCTGCGCACCGGTCTGATTTTTGGTGCCATTGAAGCGCTGACGCCGTTAATTGGCTGGGCCGCAGGGCTGGCCGCCAGCCGCTATGTGATGGCCTGGGACCACTGGGTCGCCTTCTTTCTGCTGGCGTTCCTCGGCGGCCGCATGATGATGGAAGGTTTTCGACAGACAGCGACGGCTGAGCCGTGCGAAGCGCCGCAGCGCCATGGTTTTATGGTGCTTGCGACCACCGCGGTCGCCACCAGTCTCGATGCGCTGGCGGTCGGCGTCGGTCTGGCCTTCTTGCAGGTTAATATCATCGCGACGGCGCTAACCATCGGTATGGCGACGACGATCATGGCGACCACGGGCGTGCTGGTAGGCGGTTTAGTCGGTCCTGTACTGGGCAAGTGGGCGGAAGTGCTCGGCGGGCTGGTGTTGATTTCAATTGGCTGCACCATCCTTATCCAGCATCTCAATCTCTTCTCTTAACGCCTTGCGCAGAAAATTAATGCTGTTTTTGTGATCTGCTTCAAAATTTATTGCCTGTAAAATGCACAAAAGCTATACTTTAACTGCATTTATTCAACAAATTTTGAATCAGGTGATCTATGAAACGCTTATTAAAATACGTCTTCCGCGCTTACGTTGAGACCTTCAAATACGTTCCCCCCGGCGCAATGTACTAATCTGCTGCCAGCAGCGCCTGGCATCGCGGGCAGCTCATAACCCGTGATTATCATCTCGCTTCAGACCGTGCTGAACTGTTGCTGTGTCATGCGGTCTGCGCTCCGTCGACAGATCGGATGAGCGAAAGTCTGTACGATTTTTATCTTATCTTTTGCTAACCTGCGCGCGAATTTTCCTATAACAACGAGGCAGTAATGCAGCTTTGCAGTTTTTATCTTCCTGACCAGGCAAGAAAAAGTTTTGGCATCGTGCGTGAGAACGGCGTGGTAGATGTCGGATTGCGCCTGGGCGCGCAGTGCCCGGATTTGAAAACCTTTCTTGAACGTTCTTCCATGGCTGACCTGGCCGCTTTTCGCGAAATGCCGGCTGACTACGCTTTTTTCGCACTGCAGTTCCTGCCGGTGATTGAAAATCCAGGCAAAGTTTTCTGCGTCGGCATGAACTACGCCGACAAGCGCAAAGAGTTCTCCGAGACCCTGGATGCCCCTACGCTGTTTATTCGCTTCGCCGACTCGCTGACCGGACACGACCGGCCGCTGCTGAAGCCAGCGACCACCAGCGAGTTCGATTATGAGGGCGAGCTGGCGGTTATCATCGGCAAACCTGCGCATCAGGTAAAAGCGGCGCAGGCGCTGGAATATGTCGCCGGCTACAGCTGTTTTATGGATGCGACGGTGCGCGATATGCAGTTTACCTGGTTCACCGCCGGGAAAAACTGGCCGCAGACCGGCGGCTTCGGGCCGTGGATGACCACTGCCGAAGCTGTCGGCGATCCGCAGGCGCTGGCGATTAAAACCTTCCTGAACGGTCGCGAAGTGCAGAACGACACCACCGGCAGCATGGTGCACAAGGTGGCGAATATCATCGAATATATTTCCGCTTTTAGTCCGCTCTCGCCGGGCGACGTCATTTTCACCGGCTCGCCGGGCGGCGTCGGTAAGAAACGCACACCACCGCTGTTTATGTTCAGCGGCGACGTGGTGGAAGTGGAAATCGAAAAGATTGGCCGCTTGCGCAACGTGATCGCCTGATCCCGCTGCTGGCTGCGATTGTGCCCGATCGCAGCCTCTTCTTTTGTACCGCACCACAACTTTCCCCCGTCTCGCCTGCTGGTCACGCTTTCGCCGCCTACACTGAAGTAACACAACCATTTTCAGGAGTGGGTAATGAGGCGGAAGGAAAAACCGACGCGCTGGAAAAGCGGCGCGCTGCTGGCCGGGCTAGGGCTGGGCGCAGCGGCAACCTGGTGGGGCGTTCAGCAATGGCGACGTTTAAAGCAGACGCCGCCCGTTTCGCCGCGCAGTCACCATGCGGGGCTGGCCGGCTATTTTCAACAGGTCGGTGAGTGGCGCATGTTTACCCGCGTCACGCCCAATGACGCGCCCGGTCTGCCGCTGGTGCTGGTGCACGGGCTGGTGATGTCGGGCCGCGCGATGGAGGAACTGGCGCTGGCGCTCGGCAATAATTACCGCGTTCTGGTGCCGGATCTGCCTGGATTCGGTGCCAGCGCGTTGCCGTCTTCCGCGCCGACGCTGTCGGTTGACGAGCAGGCTGACGCGCTCTGGGAGTGGCTGCAACACAATCAGCTGTCGCGCGCCATCTGGATAGGCAACTCCTTTGGCTGCCAGATCCTCGCTGCGCTGGCCGTCAGGCATCCTGACGCGGTGGCAGGGTTAGTGCTGCAAGGCCCAACGGTGGATCGTCACGCACGCAGCCTGGTGCGTCAGGCCTGGCGCGACTGGCGCAACGGCCGCCTTGAGCGGCACCGTTCTCCCGCATCGCTGGCGCGCATCGACTATGCCAAAGCCGGACTCTGGCGCGCGCTGCAAACCATGCGCGCGATGCTGCACGATCGTATCGAACAGCGCCTGGCTTACGTCAACGCACCGACCCTGCTTCTGCGCGGCTCGCGCGATGCGGTTTCGCCTGCGCGCTGGGTAGAAGAGCTGGGCGCGCTGCTGGCGCGAGGCGAGATAATGACGCTGCGCGGCGGCACCCATACGCTGCACTATGTTTATCCCTGGAGTTTCTGCCACGCCATTCGCCCGTTCCTGGCGCGCATTCAGCAGGAGAATCAGCATGAGTAAACCACCGAAGGGCATCGCCCGCTTCGACTCCGCCGCCGCCATGCTGATGGCGCTGGCCCACGCTCTGCATGACAAACCCTTCGACAGCCCAAGCCAGTCGCCGATGCTGGACCGCTTGCTCCCTTCGCTCAATCGTCTGCCGACCCGGCTGAAAGAGTGGGGCTACGCCATTGGCGGCATGGCGGAGGGGATCAGCGAAGCGCAGGCAGGAGATCTCGACGTCGAAGGCATTGCCGAGTGGATGGTGAGCGAATATCCGGAGCGTGACTATCCTGCGGCTTTTATCGGCTCATCGAACGGCGCGCTGACGCATCTTGCCGCCGCGATGGGCGCGCCCTGGCTGCCGCAAACTTTTCTCTGTCCGGTGCGTTCCCTTAATAACGATCCTGACGACGCGCAGGCGGGATTCGAGCAGGGCAAAGCAGTGGCGGCGGCGCTGCTGGCTGCCTGGCCGCGTCTGGCGGTGCACCATATGCAGGATCCGAATCAGGACAGGCTGATGCTCGATCAAATGAGCTATTTCCGCCTGAAGCTGCGCGCGCTGCCGCTGGCGTTTAATGAATTCCTGATGCGCAGTTTGCCGGATAAAAGCACCCTGTTCGTCAACCACTGCACGCGCCAGTGGCCGGTGACGCGCACCAGCGATCGCTCTTTCTTTCAGTTTGGCGCGCTGGGTGGCGCGACGGAGAAAGAGTATCTGCAGGGTGGCGGGCGCGTGGCGGAATTTCTGGCGCGCTACGGCAGCGATCGCAGCCGCTGGAATGCGCCCGCGCCAACCGATAATGTGCCGGAAGCGGAGTGGGGGCTGGATGAATATATCAAAGCGCCGTTAAAAAGAATGGCGGCCGACCGGAACTGGCAACTGCTGGAGATACGCTATCAGGACCCCGAAGCGTTGAGTTTCGTGGTGGCGGAGATCTACCGTGACTGGTATCTGGCGGCAGGGATCCACGCCACGCGTCTGACGGTCGATAGTTTCCTGCTGATGGACCCCTGGTGCACCATGCGCCAGCATGCCATTCCCTTCTGGCTGGTGTTCGGCACCGAGCCCTCAGCGGCAACGCTGTCGCGTTTTCTGGATCGCCAGCCGCGCTATCGCGATATCGATATGATGCTCTTTTCGCACGGTACGGAGAGCATCGGCATCGCGCCTGTCGAACGCTGGCGGCAATTGCTTGACCGCGCCACGCACGCCGGGGATTTTGTCGGCGTGGATACCGAGCGTTTCCCGCACGATTTTGCCACTTTTGCCCGTTTTGACACCGCGCTGCGGGAACGCGCGCCGCTCTTTGCGCCGCCGCCGCCGCTCAGCGTAGAGAAGGTGATCGGCGGCATTGAGCGCTATGGTGCGCGCCACGGCGTGACGCTGCATAAGCTGAACTAGCCGGGTGAACGCCCGGCTCTGTGATTATGCGCCGTCGGTAATGGGCTTACGCACCAGGACCAGATAGGCGAGCGCGCCAGCCACGGCGATACCCGCGCAGATCATCAGCGCGAGGCTGAACGACTTAGTGGTATCCAGCACCCAGCCGGTGATGACCGGCGCAAAAGAGGCGAATACAAAGCTGGCGAAGTTCTGGATACTGCCCACCGACGCGGTCATGCGTGCCGTGACGTTAGCGTGGATCAGCCCCCAGCAGGAAGTGCCCGCAAAGTGGATGCAGAACAGCGCCATACCGATTAGCGTTACGGCGCTGGTGGTGTCAGTGGCGCGCGTCACGAAGGCGGTAAAGGCTGCCGACAGCAGCATGCCGGAGATAATGCAGACCTTCCGGGTTTTTACCGCGTCGAAGCCGCGACGCACCAGCGCATCCACCGCATAGCCGTTGAGCAGCATGCCCGCTGCGCCAAACAGGAACGGAATCGCCGCCAGCAGGCCGGTACTTTTCAGATCCAGATGGTAGGTCGACTGCAGATACCCTGGCAGCCAGGCGATGTAGAGCCAGGCGGTATAGTTGATGCCGCTAAAACCGATCATCATGCCCCACATGGTGCGCTGCTTAAACAGGCCGCGCCATTCGGCGAAGCTCAGCGGCTCCTTGCGCGACGCGACGCTTCCCGCCTGCAGATAATGGATCTCCTCTGCGCTGAGGGTATTGTTGTCGCGGTCGCGATAAAGCATGTACCAGCCAATCGCCAGGAACATGCCGAGCACGCCAATGGTAATAAACATGCCGCGCCAGCCGAACGCCAGCATCATCGCGGCCAGAACCGGCGGCGCCACCGACAGCCCAATCATCGAGGCGGCGTTAAAGAAGCCCATCGGCATGCCGCGATCTTTAATGTTGAACCAGTCGTTGATGACCTTTACGCCGCACGGGTTCATCGGCGCTTCGCCGATGCCGAGACCGATACGCACCAGAATAAACTGGGTAAAGTTATGCACCAGCCCGGCGGCCGCCTGAAACAGCGACCAGAAAAACATCCCGATGCCTAACATAATGCGCGGGCCTTTACGGTCCAGCAGCGCGCCGCAGGGCAGCTGCGCCAGACCATACGCCAGCGAAAAGGCGGAGAGCAGCATGCCGATCTCCGTGGCGTTCAATCCCAGCTCCTCGCGGATCGTCATGTTGGCGACCGAGAGCGAACTGCGGTCAAGATAGTTGATGATGGCTGCGCACAGCAGCAGCAGCATGGCGGTGATCTGAATCTTGCGAATGCGCGGCGAGCGCACGATGTCGCTGCGTGCGGGCACATACTCCTGCCCTGGTTGCCCATCGGCAGCCGGGTTTTTAGCATCGCGAGTTGAGGTATTTTCCATGGCTTACTCCCGTAGCGGGGTCGTTATCGTTATCTGATGTCAAAGAACATAGCGGCCCAGCGGCCCGCCATGAGTTGCAGTCGAGACTAGAAGCAATGCAGCCATAATGTTGCGAAGTTGTTTCTGATTCGTGCGGAAGCTAATGCTTTGCGGTTTTTAATCGGTTTTTAATTGTACTGGCGAATAGAGCGCGCCATCGACGAGCGCGACGTGGCGAGGTGGTTATGCAATGCCAGCAGCGCATCGACATCCTGGCGGCTGATAAGCGCGGAGAGCAAGGCCATATGTTCCTCCAGCGCCACGATATTGCGCTGCTTGAGATCGCGCTCATCCCACTGATAGTGCGAATGAAAAATAACGGAGATGATCTCCAGCGAGTGGTTGAAAAAGGGGTTGTTGGCAGCGGAGAGGATCAGCGAATGCAGCTCTTTATCCAGCGCGGCAAACTGGCGGTAATCGCTGGCGATGGTATCGCGCAGCGCGCGGTGACGATCCAGCAGGTCACGCGCCTGAATCCAGCGCTCATCCTGCGACGGCAGGTTCAGAAAGCGCGTCAGCGCATGGGTTTCCAGCATTTCACGCAGTTCAAACAGCTTGTCGGCGTAGTCGAGCGTAAACTTCTTCATGCGCCAGCGTCCGCGCTTCACTGGCTCCAGCAGATCGTAACGCATAAAGCGCAGCAGAAACTCGCGCACCACCACCGGACTGACCTTAACCCGCTGCGCCAGCTGTAGTTCGCTAAAGGCGTCGCCGGGCGCGAGCTGACGCAGGTTAATCATCTCGAAAAACGCCTGTTCAAACTGGCTAGCCTGTTGCTCAATCGGCGAGGACAACTCGCTGAAGCCATCCTCGTCCTGCGGCTGACGCACAATCACGTAAGTGCCCGCAACCTTCTCCAGCACGCCGCGCTGCTCCAGATAGTGCAGCGTATGGCGCACCGTGGTGCGGCTGATATTGAACATCTCCGCCAGCGCCGCCTGCGCCGGCAGCGGCGAACGGATATGGTGCTGGGCGATCCCTTCCAGCATCTGGTTAATGACGTTCTGGCGCAGATTCAGGTTTCGGCTCACGGATGCTCCCCGGGTTTTTATTCATTAAAAACCATTCAAATCCCAAAAAAAACGTCACGCCTCACAGATCGCGCGGGCAAAACGGCCAGTCTGTGATCAATTCGTCATAAAGGCGGCAGGACAACAGGAGAATTCCCATGACGACAATGAAAAGCCTGGTCATCGCTGAACCGAAGAAAATGGTCTGGACCACGCGTGAGCAACCTGCGCCTGCGGCGGGCGAAGCGCTGATTAAAATCATCACCGCCGGTATTTGCGGCACCGATATCCACGCCTGGGCGGGCAATCAGCCTTTCTTCAGCTATCCGCGCGTGCTGGGACATGAGCTGTGCGGCGAAGTGGTCGCGCTGGGCGAAGGGGCGCAGGGCGTTGAGCCTGGCCAGCGCGTGGCGCTGATCCCCTATATCTCCTGTCTGCGCTGCGACGCCTGCCAGAGTGGGAAAACCAACTGCTGCGAAAAAATTTCAGTGATCGGCGTGCATCAGGATGGCGGCTTTTGCGAATTCCTCGCCGTGCCCGCCAGCAATCTCCTGCAGGCAGAAGAGGTCGCGCCGGAAACCGCTGCGCTGATTGAGCCGTTCGCGATCAGCGCACACGCGGTGCGCCGGGCGCAAATCACGGCGGGCGAACATGTGCTGGTGGTGGGCGCAGGGCCGATCGGTCTGGGCGTGGCGGCGATTGCGGCGGCGGCAGGTGCCAGCGTCGCGGTAGCGGACACCAGCGACTTCCGCCGCGCGCATGTCGCGAAAGAGCTGGGTCTGGCGGCGCTCGATCCCGCGCGCGAAGATTTTTACGACGCGCTGCGCGCGCAGTTCAACGGCAGGCTGGCGCTGAAGGTGATCGACGCGACCGGCAGCCCGGCAGCGATGAACAACGCGGTCAATCTGATGCGCCACGGCGGCACCGTGGTCTATGTTGGCCTGCACAAAGGCGATCTGGTTATTCCAGACAGCGAGTTCCATAAAAAAGAAGCGACCCTGATGGGCAGCCGCAATGCGACGCGCGAAGATTTCGACCGCGTGCGTGATTTGATGGCGAGCGGCAAGCTGCGCGCCGAGATGATGCTCAACGCGCATTTCGCCTTCTCGACGCTGGCGGAAAACTTCGAGCCGCAGGTGATCAACAACCGTGAGCTGATTAAAGGCGTCATTCACTTCGATCGTTAAGCGTGCGCAGGAAATGGTCGCGCACCTGCGCGGCATCGACCCCCAGCGCCACGCGCTGGGCGGGCACATTGCGAAACGGATCTTCCCGTGACGCCAGCGCGCTCAGCTTGCGTACCGTCTGTCCGCGCGCGATGCCTTCGGTAATGACGCGCAGCGGGCCTTCCGCCAGCTGAAACGCCTCCGGCTGGCAGAGCCAGGCGATCGCCAGCGTGTCGTGCAATGCCATGCCGTCGAAGCCCTCTTTTTGCAGACTATAGGCAAGATAGGGCCGCACAATGGCGTTGAGTACCGGCTGGTTAAGCTGCCGCACCTCCTGGCCGCTGATCAACACCTTATGCGTCACGTCGAGCGGCATGACCACCACCTTCAGCGCCGAGCTGAGCACCTGGTCGGCAGCATGCGGATCTTTCCAGATATTAAATTCGGCGAAGGGCGTGACGTTGCCGCTATGGCCGTCGGTACCGAACGCGCCGCCCATAATCACCAGCTCTTTTACCAGCGGAATAATGTCGGGTGCCTGATTGATGGCGCTGGCAATATTGGTCAGCGGGCCGATGGCTACCAGCGTAATCTCATGCGGCTGCGCGCGCACGCTGTCGATAATAAACTGCACCGCGCCTGGCGCCATGTCGCTGTACGCGTTATCAAACGCATCGCCTAAGCCATCCTCACCATGCAGTTTCGCCGGTTCGCTGGGCGCCAGCGCCAGCGGGCGGGCGCAGCCGCGATAGATCGGCGAGTCAATCGGCATCTTTTCACAAAACAGGCGGGCGTTCTTCACCGCCTGACCCACCGCCACGTTGCCGAACACCGTAGTGATGCCCAGCAGTCGCTGCGTCCGCGCTGCGTAAGCCAGCGCAAAGGCGTCGTCTACGCCGATGTCGGTATCGAAAATCAGAGTACGCATGAATTCTCCTGCGGAGCGGGATATTGCCTGAAAAAGCAACAAAACAGTCGCTCATGGTTTTTTAAAGTCTAAATTTGGTCCATCAGCAGTGTAAGTAATGAACCGACGGCCCTGATTCGACGCACGCTGGATGAGTTCGAACAGCGCGTAGCGCTCTGTCCGGAAGGCTGTCCGATCTGTAGCGAACTGCTGGCCTCAGGCATCAGCCGCTATCGCGAATGTAATACCAGCGGAGGCTATCGTATCTTCTACTCGCTGGCGCTGCCGAATGTCTTCGTTCATCTGCTGCTCTCGTCGCGGCAAAGCATTCAGAATCTGCTTTTTCGTCGTCTGCTGCTCGCCTGACCCGCTTGTCTCTCCTGGTGCATCGTCGTATTATCAACGCCTTAAGGTGATGGCGTTCCACCTTTCCCAACCGCCTGCTGGCGACCCCAGCGGCTGATGACGCCTGACATTAACCCTAATCCTCTCGCAGGCGTTACTGGTGTGTCAGGCTGCTATTCTCTCCGCCACGACCCTGCGCGATTGCCGACTACAGGAGCAAATCATGTTGAAGTCGCTGTTCGCCGTTATGCTGGGCGGCGCTGCAGGCTGTACGCTGCGCTGGCTAATCTCGCTGCGTTTTAATGCGCTGTTTCCCAGCCTGCCGCCGGGCACGCTGCTGGTTAATCTGGCTGGCGGATTTATTATCGGCGCAGCGCTGGCCTGGTTTATCAAATATCCCCACCTCGATCCCGCCTGGAAGCTGCTTATCGTCACCGGCTTATGCGGCGGCCTGACGACTTTCTCTACTTTTTCGGCAGAAATTCTCATGTTGCTACAATCAGGAAAGTATGTGTGGGCGATGGCGAGCGTGCTGGTGCACATCACCGGATCGCTGCTGATGACCTTCGCCGGCTTTGCGCTGGTGAATGCGCTCGGCTAAGCAACGCAAATACCGGCCACAGAGGCATTCCGCGTCTGTCGCAACCGATTATTCCGGACGATTAAGGAGGACGTTCATGACTCAACCTGCATTCCTTAACCTGGTGCTGTTAAGCGGTGAACCTGAACAGAAGCTGCAGGCCGCGCGCGACGCGGGATTCGATCAGGTCGAAATCTGGCGTGAAGATGTCGAGGCCTGTCAGGGCGGCGCTGCGCGTCTGGCGCAGCAGGGCCTGGGTTTTACCAACCTGCAGGTGCTGCGTGACTTCACCGGCGCGCCCGGCGAGCTACGCCGGCAAAAACGGGACGAGCTGCGCCAGTTTATCGACATGGCGAAAGCGCTGGGCTGCAATACCATTCAGGCGCCCGCCACCACCCGCGATGACTGTATTGCCGAACAAATCGACGAAGATCTGCGCTGGATGGCCTCGGAAGCGGCGCGCTTCGGTATGCGCATTATGTATGAGCCGATGGCGTGGTGCAGCGTGGATAATACGCTGCCGAAGGCGTGGGAGCGTCTGCGTCGACTGGATCAGCCTAATATCGGGCTGGTGGTGGACCTCTTCCATATCTGCGCGCTGGGCGGTGACGCTTCGCATCTCGATGGCATTCCTGCCGAACGGATTTATGAGGTGCAGCTGTGCGATATGGCGGCTCAGCCGCCGCAGGATAAGCAGGCGATCATGACCATCGCTAAACATCAGCGCCAGCTGCCTGGCGCTGGCATCATTGATATCGGCAGCTTCATCGATAAGCTGAAAAGCGCAGGCTATCAGGGACCAGTGGGGATTGAGGTGTTCAATGACGATCTGAAACGCCTGCCACCGCACGAGGCGGCGCAGCAGGCGTATGCGGCGTTAAGGCGTTTCTGGCCTTAATCCTGCAGGCACTGAGCAATAAAGGCGGCGGCGCGCCTCGCGCCCTGTGGAGAAATGGTGTGCTCCGTTCTGGGTTCAAGCTGAAGCTCAAGGGGCACGCCAGCGGCTTTCAGACGCTGCGCGGCCGATTCGCTCTCGCGCCACGGGACTACCGCATCGGCGTGACCGTGGATCAGCAGCGCGGGCGTCTGTTCTGAAGGCGACAGCGGCTCATCAAACGCCAGTCGACCGGAGAAAGCGACCACGCCCGCCAGCGGGAAGCGGCCTGATGCCAGCGCGTCGAGCGCCATAATCGATCCCTGCGAAAATCCGACCAGCACCACCTTCTCCCAGGCGTCGCGCAGCGCATGCCGGGCGAGAATCGCCTCCAGCGTGTCGTCAAAGGCGGCGCGGGCGGCGCGAACGCGCGCCGGACGATTCTCTGGCGTCACCCCATCAAGGCTGAACCACTCAAAGCCCGCGCCATGCGCGAAGGGAAAGGGCGCATCAGGCGCTGCGAAAAGGACGTCCGGCAACAGCGGCGCCCAGTGATGCCCCAGCGACGCTAAATCCTCGCCGTTGCTGCCGACGCCATGCAGAAAAATCACTAACGCTTTCGCCATCCGCTTCTCCTTAAAAACCGTACTCGCTCATGTCGGACCCTGTCGGCACGATGCCGTTGGGATTGAGCGCCTTAATGGAATAGTAGCCCTGTTTGATGGGGGCGATATTCACCCTTTCATGCGCGCCGGAAACCGACAGCATGCCCTTGAGATAGCAGTTGAGCAACGCATAGTCACGCACCCGACGCTGATTACCTGTACACAGGCCGTAGCCAGCGGCAGCAAAGCTGCCCAGTTCCAGTATGGCGATAAGCATTCGGCTGCAATCGAGCCGATCCATAAGGCGCCTCTACAACAGACATCGCCAACGTACAGGCTCTTAGCCGTCGGTTGAACGCGTCACGCTTTCCCATTCGGCGATACTGTGTTCAAGACTGCGCAGTTTGTCGCGCACCAGCTGCAGCGCGTCGCTGCCCAGCAGTAGGTGCGACGGCGGCGCGGGATGCTCCAGTAAGCTGAGGATCGCCAGCGCTGCTTTATGAGGATCGCCGTTCTGTCGGCCGCTTTTGGCAATGCGCGCTTCACGTACCGGATTGAAGAGCGCATCGTAATCGCGAATAACGCGTGCGCTGCGCACCATGGAGCGGCCTGCCCAGTCAGTGCGAAACGAACCGGGCGCCACGGCGGTTACGGCGATATTAAATCCGGCCAGCTCCTGGCTCAGGGTTTCCGAAAAGGCTTCCAGCGCGAATTTACTGGCGCAGTAGTCGCTGATGCCGGGCAGCGTAATAAAGCCGCCCATTGAAGTGATATTGATAATCCGCCCGCGTCGCCGCGCGCGGAAAAGCGGCACCAGCGCCTTCATCATCGCCACCGCGCCCCAGACGTTAACATCAAACTGATGGCGCATTTCCGCCAGCGTTGCCTCTTCGAAAATGCCTTCGTGGCCATAGCCTGCATTGTTGATGAGCGCATCGATCGGGCCGTGTGCCTTTTCCAGCGCCTGCACCAGCGGGGCGATACGCTCCACATCGGTGAGGTCGAGGATCGCGCCGTGGGCGCGCGCCGGATCCAGCGCTGTAAAGGCATCCAGCGCCTGCTGGCTGCGTACGGTGCCGAAAACGCTGTGGCCCGCCGCCAGTGCAGCCTGCGCCAGCGCCTGACCGAAGCCGCTGCTGACGCCGGTGATTAGGATCGTTTTCATTCGCTTTCCTCTTTAAGGGGGGGGCTTCAGATTGCGCCCGTCGCGACAAAAAGAGGATGCCTGTTTATCTGTTATCCTTGCCTGAAACGCTGATTTTCACACTCGGTAGAGGGAAATTGCGCCAGAACCGTGCATAATCCTCGCATGAACGCTGAACCCCTACGCCTGCTCGCCGCGCTTGCGCCGCAGGAAGGCTATAACCTGACACCGCTGCCCGACGTGCGGCTGCTGCGCTCCAACCGTCCGCTGAGCCGCACGCCGGTGCTCTACGATCCGGGCATCGTTATCGTGCTGCAGGGCAGCAAACGCGGCTATTTCGGCAATCGCGTCTACTGTTACGACGCGCAGCACTACCTGGCGGTATCGGTGCCGGTGCCCTTTACCATGGAGACCGACGCCAGCGCGGAGGCGCCGCTGCTTGCGATCTATATGCACCTCGATCTGCCGGTGGCGGCAGAGCTGCTGCTGCAGATGGAGCAGGCGGGCGCGACGGTGTCGCACCAGCCAGCCGGGATGCTGTCCACGCCGCTCAGCGACGCGCTGCAGCGCTCGGTGACGAGGCTGCTCCACGCCCTGAGCGATCCGCTGGAAGCGGCGCTGCTCGGTCCGGCGCTGGTACGTGAAATCTACTTCCACGTGCTGAGCGGCGAGCAGGGAGGCGAACTGCGCGCCGCGCTGGCGCAACAGGGCGCCTTCGGTAAAATCGCCCAGGCGCTGCGTCATATTCATCAAAACTATGCGCAGGCGCTGGATGTCGCGCAGCTCGCCAGCCGTGCGGGGATGAGCCACGCTACTTTTCACGCTCATTTTCGCGCCATTACCCAGACGTCGCCGATGCAGTACGTTAAGTCGATCCGTCTGCACCAGGCGCGGTTGCTGATGGTGCGCCAGCAGATGACCGCCGCCGCGGCCAGCCTTGCCGTGGGTTACGAAAGTCCCTCGCAGTTCAGTCGCGAATTCCGACGGCTGTTCGGCCTGTCGCCAGGCGAAGAGGCCAGGCGACTGCGTAACAGCTTCGCGCTGCCGCCCGCCCAGCCGAACGCGCTTTTCGTCGCTTCACATTAGGTGCCGTCGCCCTTTCGCTGTGCGGAAAAACCTGCTTGACTAGCCTTTCGCCCGTTTTGGTCTGGAGTTCTGCATGTCTCTGCTTCACCTTGCTTCGCTGGCGGATGTCGATGCCGCTGAATGGGACGCGCTGCTGCCCGACGATCAGCCCTTTTTGCGTCATGCCTTTTTGTTGGCGCTGGAGGAGAGCGGCAGCGTGCGCGCTGAGAGCGGCTGGCAGCCGGATCACCTGCTGTGGCGGGAAGCGGGCACGCTGCGCGCCGCCGTGCCCGGCTACCGCAAACGCAACTCATGGGGCGAATATGTTTTCGATCACGCCTGGGCGGACGCCTGTCAGCGCGCGGGCATTCGCTACTATCCGAAATGGCTGGGCGCGATCCCCTTCAGCCCGGTGACCGGCGCGCGCGTGCTGGGCGAAGCGCAGGCTGCCGCGCAGCTGCTCGCCGCGCTGCCGGAGAGGCTGCACAGTCAGGGGCTGAGCAGCGCCCATATCAATTTCACCGACGCGCGCGCCGATGCGCTGCTGCACCAGCAGCCCGACTGGCTGATGCGGCTCGGCTGCCAGTATCACTGGCATAATCGCGGCTATCGTGATTTTCAGGACTTTCTCGATACCCTGATGTCGCGCAAGCGCAAACAGCTGCGCAAAGAGCGCGAGCTGGTGGCGCAGAGCGGCTTTGAATTTATCTGGTATCGCGGCGACGAGCTGCGCGAGGATCAGTGGGACTTTGTTTACACCTGCTACGCCAATACCTATGCGGTGCGCGGCCAGCGGCCCTATCTGACGCGCGACTTTTTCAGCCTGCTGGCGGCGCGGATGCCGCACAGCATTCGCGTGGCGATAGCGCATCTGCAAAATCAACCTGCGGCGATGGCCTTCTGTCTGGTGGATGGCGAGACGCTATACGGGCGCTACTGGGGCTGCCTGGCGGAGTTCGATCGTCTGCATTTTGAAACCTGCTTCTATCAGGGCATGGACTACGCCATCGCGGCTGGCCTGAAGCGTTTCGATGCCGGTGCGCAGGGTGAGCATAAGCTGGTGCGCGGTTTTGAACCGCAGATCACCACCTCATGGCACTATCTGACGCATCCAGGCCTGCGCGATGCGGTGGCGGATTTTCTTCAAGAAGAGCGGGAAGGCGTGCGCGCCTGGGCTGATGAAGCGCGCGACGCCTTGCCGTATCGACGCGGCGATTAATGGTCGCCGACAAAGCCGCTGGTCTGGTGCCGCCACAGTCGCGCATAGAGACCGTTATGCGCCAGCAGTTCGCTGTGGTTGCCCATTTCGACGATATGTCCCTTATCCAGCACGATTAGCCGATCCATTTTGGCGATGGTCGACAGGCGGTGCGCGATGGCGATAACCGTTTTACCCTCCATCAGCGCGCCCAGACTCTCCTGAATCGCCGCTTCCACCTCGGAGTCGAGCGCGGAGGTCGCCTCATCCATAATTAAAATCGGCGCATTCTTCAGCAGCACACGCGCGATGGCGATACGCTGGCGCTGTCCACCAGAAAGCTTCACGCCGCGTTCGCCAACGTGCGCATCCAGTCCGGTGCGCCCTTCGGCGTCGGAGAGGCGCGGAATAAACTCGTCGGCGCGCGCGCGATGAATCGCCGCCTGCAGCTCCTCTTCGGTGGCGTCAGGGCGACCGTAGAGCAGGTTGTCACGAATCGATCGGTGCAGCAGCGACGTGTCCTGAGTAATCATGCCGATCTGGCCGCGCAGGCTCTCCTGCGTCACCTCGGCGATATTCTGATCGTCGATGGTGATACGGCCACCGTTCAGGTCATAGAGGCGCAGCAGCAGATTAACCAGCGTCGACTTGCCGGCACCGGAAGGGCCGATCAGGGCGATCTTCTCGCCGGGCTTGATATGCAGGTTAAGACGGTTAATCACCTGATGGCCGCCGCCGTAGTCAAAGCGAATATCCTCATAGCGGATCTGACCCTGCGTCACCTCCAGCTTTTTCGCCTGCGGCGCGTCCTGCACGCTGAGCGGCTGGGCAATGGTATTGATACCGTCCTGCACTGTACCGATATTTTCAAAAATACCGTTCACCACCCACATGATCCAGCCGGACATATTGACCAGACGAACCACCAGACCGGTCGCCAGCGCGATGGCGCCGACGCTGATCAGCGACTGGCTCCACAGCCACAGCGCCAGGCCGGAGGTAGAGACGATCAGCAGGCCATTCAGCGAAGAGAGCGTAACGTCCATGCTGGTCACCATGCGGCTCAGACGATAATTTTTGTCGGTCTGCTCCTGCAACGCTTCACGCGCGTAGCGCTTTTCCAGATCGTGATGCGCAAACAGCTTGATGGTGGCGATATTGGTGTAGCCGTCAACGATGGTGCCCATCAGCTTCGAACGCGCCTGCGATGCCACCACGGAGCGCGCCTTCACGCGCGGCACAAAGTAGCTCAGCGAGGCGATATAGGCGGCTATCCAGAGCACCAGCGGGATCATCAGCCGCCAGTCCGCTTCCGCAAACAGCACCAGCGACGTTATCGCATAGATCAGCACATGCCAGATGGCATCCACCAGCTGCACCGCGGAGTCGCGCAGCGCGTTGCCGGTCTGGGTGATGCGCTGCGCGATGCGTCCGGCGAAGTCGTTGTGGAAGAAATTAAGGCTCTGGCGCAGCACGTAGTTATGCTGCTGCCACTGGATCATGCTGGTCATGCCCGGATTGATGCTCTGATGCACCAGCATATCGTGCAACGCGATAAAGACCGGACGCAGGATCAGCGCAACAAACGCCATCCACAACAGAATGGGCCAGTGCTCGGCGAACAACGTGGCGGGCGTCGCGCTGTTGACCAGGTCGATAATGCGACTCAGGTAGCTAAACAGCGCCACTTCAATCAGCGCCGATACCAGCCCGACAACCAGCAGCGCCGCAAAGCTTGGCCACACCTGGCGCAGATAGTACAAATAGAAGGAGCCGATGCGGCCTGGCGGCGAATCGGATGGAGCATCCTGGAAAATATTGATAAAACGTTCGAAACGGCGATACAACATAACGACTCTCTTTGCGCCTGGGGAGAGTAAACAGCTTAGTGCAACTTAAAAGGGATTACCGATATGGAATTGATCATTCGCGGTCGTGAACCCAGTGATGCCGCTGGGTTTCAGCGTCTTTACAGCCACCCTGACGTCTATCGCTGGACCACGCAGCTGCCGTTCCCCAGCGTGGCGACATGGCAGAAAAAGTTCGAACGTATGGATAGCGAAGGCTATATCGGTTTCGTCGCTGAGCTTGACGGAAAGATGGTCGGCGAACTGACCCTGTTTGTCGAAAACCGGCCTCGTACCCGGCACGGCCTGAGTTTCGGCATCGGCGTCGATCCCGCTTTTAGCGGGCGCGGAATCGGCGAACGTTTAATACGCAGCGGCCTTGATTACGCCTTTAACTGGCTGGGCGCGACGCGCGTAGAGCTGGAGGTCTTTCACGATAATGAGCGCGCACGACGGCTGTATCAGCGCATCGGCTTCGAACAGGAGGGCGTACGGCGGAAGGCCTGCCTGCGCGACGGCGAATATCACGACATTATTCTGATGGCGCTGCTGCGGGGGGAGTAAAGTGTTAAAAGCAGAGGGCGGGAGAAATTGTTCGCCTCTTTGCGTTTTTCACCGCGAACCGCTGCGTTTCATAGCGTAGCCCGCCATGATTTCCTGGAGCTGGCGCACATTCCCCATGCGCCAGCCAGCGTTTGTCCCGCTTATGTGCGGTGCCGCAAGCTGCTTTGTGAAGGCCGCCAAAATCAGTACCAGATAGCGTGCATGATTTCACCATTCGCCCAATGACCAACCCTTCGCCTGCTACCTATATTTCCTCAACAGGGCGTTCAACGCAGCATTCCTGATCATTTTTCCGGAGCAGCACGCTCCTTTTTGAGGAATAGACCTGATGAAAAGAGAGCACTCTGCCGGCGCGCGGCCCACCCGCGTGCGTATCTGGATCCTCTGCCTGATCCTGTTTCTTTCGGTTGTGGCCTACGCTGACCGGTCGATCCTGTCGATCTCAGGATCGGCGATCAAAGATGAGTTTGGTCTGTCAGCGATCCAGCTCGGCTTGATCCTCGCCGCGTTTAGCTGGGCCTATGTGATCGGTCAGATCCCCGGCGGGCTGCTGCTCGATCGCTTCGGCGCAAAGAAAGTTTATGGCGTCACGCTGGCGCTCTGGTCGGTTTCGACCATTGCGATGGGCTTCGTCGGCGAGTTCGCGGGCGGGATGACCGCCGCGCTGGTATTGATGTTTACGCTACGTTTTGCGCTGGGACTGATTGAAGCGCCAAGCTTTCCCGCCAACGCGCGGGTAGTGATTATGTGGTTCCCCAGCGCCGAACGCGGACGCGCCTCGTCGCTGTTCAGCACGGCGCAGTACTTCGCCGTCGCGATCTTCTCACCGCTCTCCGGCTGGCTGGTATCGCGCTTCGGCTGGGAGTGGCCCTTCTTCGTGCTGGGCGGCATCGGCGTGCTGGCGGTGTTTGTCTGGGCGGCCTATATGCGCGAGCCGCGTAACCACCCCGGCGTATCAGAGAGCGAGCTGCGCCATATCGTTGACGGCGGCGGCCTGGTCGATATCGACGCATCGCATACGCTGCAGGCGCGTCCGCCGATAAACCGGGCGATGTTCAAAACGTTGCTCTCCAGCCGTATGCTCTGGTGCGCCTATCTCGGCCAGTATTGCACCATCGCGCTCAGCTACTTCTTTATTACCTGGTTCCCTATCTATCTGGTGCAGGCGCGCGGCATGAACATTCTTGATGCCGGTTTCGCCACTATCGCGCCTGCGCTGTTCGGCTTTCTTGGCGGCATCAGCGGCGGCTACATCTCTGACATGCTGATCAAACGCGGCTGGAGCATCTCCTGGGCGCGTAAAACGCCCTATATCGTTGGCATGCTGATGGCGGCGTCGCTGATTATGGCGGCGGCGATCCCGAGCAACGTCGGCATTATCGCCATTATGTCCTTCGCTTTCTTCGGCAAGGGCGTGGCAGCGGGCGCAGGCACCTGGACGGTGATCAGCGATACCGCGCCGAAAGAGGCGGTGGGGCTGGCGGGCGCCATCTTTAACGGCATCGGCAACATTGCTGGTTTCGTGACGCCGCTGCTGTTTGGCGTAATCGTTGGACTGACCGGCAGCTACAGCATCGGGCTGGTGTTTGTCGGCGCGCACTGCGTGGTCGCCGCGCTGCTGTTCCTGTTCGTGATGGGGCCGATTAATCGCGTCGGCGAGGCGCAGACCTCAGAGGCGACGCGCGAGGCGCAAAAAGAGGCGCGTGGTATTAAGGCAGTATAAATTTCCCGCCAGGTCGGCGCGCGCTGCGCCGACCACTTAAATCCCCACTGAAGAAAATTTGCTCATTTGCCGATAATTCTCTACCAGGAGTGATCCTAAGGAGAGATATCTTGCTCAAGCAAATCACTGTCGACGAGCTGCGACCCGGGATGTTTATCCATAAGCTCGAGGTCTGGTGGATCAAAGATACGCGCATCCATAATCAGATGCTGGTGACCGATCCGCGCCAGATCGAAATGTTGCGTAACGAAGGGATCCAGCAGCTCTGGATCGATCTGAATAAATCGTTGCAGGTGCCTGCTGCTGCGCCGCCTGCCAAAAAGCCCATCGACCGCACGCCCTTTTTTCAGGAGCTGGACCAGGCGCAGAAGATTTTCCAGCAGGGCAAACCGCAGGTCATGGCGATGTTCAACGAGGCGCGTCTCGGTCATGGTCTCAATCTGGCGGGAATGCTGGAGCTGGTGGATGAAATCGCCGGCTCTATCCGGCGCGAGCCGACCGCCCTGCTGAGCGTGGCGCGCCTTAAAAACCATGACGATTACACCTGGCTGCACTCCATGGCGGTCTGCGGCCTGATGATTAACCTGGCGCAGCAGCTTGGACTGGATAACAGACAGGTGCTGCGCGTCGGTATGGGCGGATTGCTTCATGACGTCGGCAAGGCGGCGGTGCCGCTGGAGATCCTCAATAAACCCGGCAAGCTTACCGAGGAGGAGTTTGAAGTCATGCGCCAGCATCCGGTTACCGGCGCGCAGATGCTGATGGAGGCGAATGCGGAAGCCGATCTGCTGGATATCGCGCTGCATCATCATGAGAAATATGACGGCAGCGGCTATCCGCACCGGCTGAAAGGAGAAGAGATTTCGTTCTACTCGCGTATGGCCGCCGTGTGCGACGTCTATGATGCACTTACCTCGACGCGCGTCTACCGTAAGGGCTGGTCTCCCGCCGAAGCGATGCACAATATGCTGAGCTGGCGCGGCCACTTCGATAATCAGATCCTGTACACCTTTGTGCGCGCTATCGGCATCTATCCGGTGGGTTCGCTGGTGCGGCTGGCGTCAGGGCGCGTGGCGCTGGTGGTAAAAGCGGGCGAACGCTCGCTGCTTAAGCCAGTGGTGCACGCCTTCTGGTCGCTGCACGCCCAGCGCGAAGTGAGGCCGGAACGTATCGATCTCGGCGACAGCTTCTGCACCGACAGCATCATCGGCGCAGAAGAGGGGCTGTTATGGGAAAATGCCGATCTTAACCGCGTCTGGGCGCTGGCGAGTTAAAAATCGACGCTGGCGCGCAGCACGATCTCGCGCGGATCGCCTACAGCGACGCGCAGATTATTGCCGCTCGACGGGTACCAGGTTTTATCAAACAGATTGTTGACGTTGACCTGCCACTTCACGCGGTAGCCGTTAAGCGGCATCTGCCAGGCGATAAAAGCGTCCGCCACCGTGTAATCATCCAGATAAAAACTGTTGGCTGCATCGCCGGGACGACGACCGACGTAGCGCGCGCCGACGCCTGCGCGCAGATCGTCCGCCGCCAGCAGGCCGGTAGTGCCAAAATCGTTGGTCAGGAACAGCGCGGCGGTATGGCGCGCCGTATTAGGCATGGCGTTGCCGTTATTCTGCGGATCGGCGGTGACGCGCGCGTCGGTCCAGGCGTAGCTGCCCACCAGGCTGAGCGAGTCGGTCAGCTTGCCTGCCAGATCCAGCTCGACGCCCTGCGAACGCACTTTGCCAGCGGTGCGCGTTACGGTTTCGCCGCCCACCAGTTCATCCACCATCACGTTGCGCTTCTGAATATCAAACAGCGCCAGCGTGCCGGTAACGCCGTTGGGTAGATCGATCTTGCCGCCCACTTCCCAGGCCTTGCCCAGCTCCGGTGGCAGCGAGCCGATCTCGGTGGCGACAGAGGAGTTTGGCTTAAAGGATTCGGTGTAGCTGGCGTAGAGGCTTGACCAGCTGTTGAGGGTGTAAACCACGCCCGCGCGCGGCACCAGTCGGCTGTCGGAGCTGCGGGTGCGGGTGACGAACGGGCGGCCTTTGCCCGCCATTACGTCAAAGCTGTCGTAGCGCAGGCCGCCCAGCAGCAGCCAGTCGGGCGTCAGGCGGATCGCATCCTGTAAAAAGAGGCCGCGGCTGTCGATATTCTCGCGCTGGTCGCTGTCGGCAGCGCTCACCGTCGAGGTCGACGACATCTCGTCATAAACCGGATGCCAGATATTAAAGCGGGTATTTTTCTTGCCGCGCAGCATGTCACCGCGGAAGGTGCGGTCAGCTTCGTAGTCGAATCCCGCCATCAACTGATGGTTTACGCGGCCCCAGTCGACATCGCCGTTCAGCGTCAGCTGCACCATCTGCGAACGGCTCTGCGCGTCGCCGGTGGCGTCAGCCTGACGCGTCAGCACACCGGTATCGGCATTAAAGGCGGTGGCGCGCGCCTGGTGATCGCTGTAGGTATTGCGCGTAAAGCTGTAGTTGAGATGCGCTGTCCAGCTGTCGTTCAGCGTTTGATCGGCGGCCAGCGTCAGGGTGTCCTGATCGCCGCGCGTGGCGTTGAAACGCTCGTCGAAACGCTCTTCCCGCGGCGTATTCACCGGCTTGCCGGTTTTCGGGTTAATGACCGTGCCGCGATCGAAAGGCACCAGATACTCCATATGTTCCCAGGCGACGCGCAGAGTGGTGCTCTCGCCAAACCACATCAGCGACGGCGCGATGGTGGTCTGGCGGGTGCGGCCGAAGTTACGCCAGTAATCCGTCTCGTCGTGATCGACGATAAACCGGCCCGCGAAGCCGCTGGTGCCGAGCGGGCCGGTGACGTCGAGCTGGCCGCCGCCGCCGCCAAAGCTGCTGTTGCGTCCCTCCAGATGCACCTGCGGCGTCAGCAACGGCTTCTTGCTGATGACGTTGACCAGGCCGCCCGGTTCATTCATGCCGTAAAGCATGGAGGAGGGGCCTTTCAGCACCTCGACGCGCTCGCTGGTGGGCGTAAAGTTGCGCGCCTGAATGGAACGCACGCCGTCGCGCAAGATCGAGCCGTCGCGGTTATCGCCGAAGCCGCGCTTAATCAGCGCATCCTGGGTGCCGCCCAGCGTATTGGCCTGAGTAATGCCGCTGACGAATTTGACCGCGTCGTCGAGATCCTGCGCGTCGCTGTCCTGCAGCACCTGCTGCTGCACCACGGTCACGTTCTGCGGCGTGTCGAGAATTTTTGCCGGCGCGCGTGTGGCGGTCACGCTGCTGTGCGGCTGATAGCCGCTCTCCTGCGACTCGGCGTCTTGCGTCACCAGCAGCGTGGTTTCCTGCGCGTGCAGGCTGCCGGAAAGCAGCGCGCCGCCCAGCAGGAGGGAAGAAACGTTTTTCATTGAGGTAACTGGCTCCAGAAGGTCCCTGATAAATTCAGCGGCAGGAAGCGCTGATAAAGTTGTTCAAGCGTGCGTTGCGGATCGAGGTCGGTAAAAAGCTGCGGATAGAGCGCTTTGGCGAACACCTCCACCGCCACGACGTGCCACGGGCTGAGGTAGAAGTTGTGCCACAGGCCCCAGGCGCGATGGTTTTTCACCGCCTCAAGCTGGCTGAGCACCGGCTGCGCGGCCAGCAGCTTTTGCAGGCTGGCCGCCGCCTGATCTGCGCTTACCTGCGGGCCGAGCTGCAATGTTTTGTCGTTGTTCACATCCGCCATGCCGGTCGCGATATAGACCTGCGGCGGCTGCGCCAGCACCTGTTCGGGATTGATCTCGCCGAACACGCCTTTTACCGCGCCCGCTGCAATATTATCGCCGCCCGCAAAAGCGAGCAGCTGGCCGAGGTTGCCGTTGACCGCCGTAGTGCAGCAGGTGTCGCGGCGGCCCAGATGCAGATGCAGCATGACGCGGGTTTTCGGCCCGTGATAGCTCGCCAGCCGGGCGCGGACGGCCTCCATATGCTGCTGATAGAAATCGATAAACGCCTGCGCGCGCTGCGGCTGGTTGAACACCTCGCCAAGGATTTTCAGGCTCGGCACCGTGTTGTTGAGCAGATCGACGCGCAGGTCGACATAGATCACCGGAACATTCACCTGCTGCATCAGCTGGCGGAAATGCGCCTCTTCCGCGCCGCTTTTCGCCAGGCGCGGCAGAATAATCAGATCGGGTTTGAGCTTTAGCACCTGCTCAGGATTGAGATCGCGCAGCGCGCCGCTGCCGAGCTGCGGCACCGCCTTTATCGCCGGAAAAACGGTGGTGAACTGCTGCCAGCTTTGCGCATCATACTTCGCCATATCCGCAGGCCAGCCTGCGATCTGCGCCGCCGGGTTGCCGGGCACGATCAGCGCCAGGGTATAGAGCATGCGGCTTTCGCCCAGAATCACCCGCTGCGGATGGTCGGGGAGGGTGACGCGCTGACCGGTAATATCGACGATCGATTTGGCGAAAGTGGCGCAGCTGCACAGCAGCAACATCAGGGGAAAAAGAAAACGCATCGCAATTATTTCACAAGGAAATCGAAATGATAATGAAAATCAATCGTCTTCACAACGTTAAGGTGGCCGATGCGATGCGCCGCCGGGTTTTATAACTAAAAACAGCAGCGATACGCGGTCATCCGCCTGTTTTATCGCCATTTTTATAACTTTTTTACGCCCGCCCTACGCAATTTAACCGCTTCTTTATACCGATGCGCGCAGGCTAACACGAAACCCTGATCCCTCTGGAGGTCGCTGTGAGCGTGGGCGTGATAACCGGCATCGTGCTGGTGTTTTTATTACTGGGCTACCTGATCTATGCCCTGCTGAATGCGGAGGCGTTTTGATGGCCGCCAATGCGTTTTTACTGATTGCCGCTTTTTTACTGGCGCTGATGGCGCTGGCGCAGCCGCTGGGACGCGGGCTGGCCGCGCTGATCGCCGATAAGCCTTTACTGGCCGGATTCGAGCGTCCGCTCTGGCGTCTGCTGGGCGCAGACGCGCCTGCAATGCGCTGGCCGCAATACCTGCTGGCGATTCTGCTGTTTAACCTGCTCGGTCTGCTGCTGCTGACGGCGATCCTGCTGTTGCAGGATCGGCTGCCGCTCAATCCGCAGCATTTGCCCGCGCTGAGCTGGCATCTGGCGATGAATACCGCGGTGAGTTTCGTCACCAATACCAACTGGCAGTCTTATGGCGGCGAAAGCACGCTGAGCTATTTCAGCCAGATGGTCGGCCTGACGGTGCAGAACTTCGTTTCAGCGGCGACCGGCATCGCGGTGGCGTTCGCCTTGATCCGCGGCTTCGCCAGCCGCGCGACCGATACGCTCGGCAACGCCTGGCGCGATCTGACGCGCATTACGCTCTGTCTGCTGCTGCCGATCAGCCTGCTGATGGCGCTGCTGTTCGTCAGCCAGGGCAGCATTCAAAACTTCCTGCCGTACCACGAGATCACCACGCTGGAAGGGGCGAAGCAGACGCTGGCGATGGGGCCGGTGGCGTCGCAGGAGGCGATCAAAATGCTGGGCACCAACGGCGGCGGTTTCTTTAACGTCAACTCGGCACATCCGTTCGAGAACCCCAACGCGCTGACCAACTTTGTACAGATGCTGGCGATATTTCTTATCCCGACGGCGCTCTGTTTCGCCTTTGGCTATGCGGTGCGCGATCGCCGCCAGGGCCATATGCTGCTCTGGGCGATGTCGCTGATGTTCGTGGTGGCGGTGGTGACGGTGATGTGGGCGGAAACGCGCGGCAACCCGCACCTGCTGGCGCTCGGCGCGGACAGCGCCCTTAACATGGAGGGCAAAGAGACGCGCTTCGGCATTCTTAACTCCAGCCTGTTTGCGGTGATCACTACCGCCGCGTCGTGCGGCGCGGTTAACGCGATGCATGACTCCTTCACCGCGCTGGGCGGCATGGTGCCGATGTGGCTGATGCAGCTGGGCGAAGTGGTGTTCGGCGGCGTTGGCGCGGGTCTTTACGGCATGCTGCTCTTTGTAGTGCTGGCGGTGTTTATCGCCGGGCTGATGATTGGCCGCACGCCAGAATACCTCGGCAAAAAGGTCGACGTGCGTGAAATGAAGATGACCGCGCTGGCGATTCTGGTGACGCCGACGCTGGTGTTGCTCGGCACCGCGCTGGCAATGATGACCGACGCGGGCCGCGCCGGAATGGCGAATCCGGGCATTCACGGCTTCAGCGAAGTGCTCTACGCGGTCTCGTCCGCTGCTAACAACAACGGCAGCGCCTTTGCGGGCCTGAGCGCCAACACGCCATTCTGGAACCTGCTGCTGGCGTTCTGCATGCTGGTCGGCCGCTTCGGCATCATTATTCCGGTGATGGCGCTGGCGGGAAGCATGGCGGTGAAAAAGGCGCAGCCGGTAGGCAACGGCACGCTGCCGACCCACGGCCCGCTGTTTATCGCGCTGCTGATCGGCGCGGTGCTGCTGGTGGGCGCGCTGACCTTTATTCCCGCTCTGGCGCTGGGCCCAGTCGCCGAGCATCTGCAACTTCTTCAGGGTACGCACTCATGAGTCGTCAACAACAGGCGCTGAACGGCGCACTGATGCGCGTCGCGCTGCTCGACGCGCTGAAAAAGCTGGATCCGCGCGTACAGTTTCGCAATCCGGTGATGTTCGTGGTCTGGCTCGGCAGCCTGCTCACTACGCTGCTGGCGCTCGGCATGGCGGGCGGCTGGCTCGACGGCCGCGCCAGCTTTACCGGCGCCATTGCGCTCTGGCTCTGGTTTACCGTACTGTTCGCCAACTTCGCCGAGGCGCTGGCGGAAGGGCGCAGCAAGGCGCAGGCGAGCAGCCTGAAAGGCGTCAAGAAAACCAGCTTTGCGAAAAAACTGGCTGAGCCGCGCCACGGCGGGCAGTGGCAGCAGGTCTCCGCCGACAGCCTGCGCAAAGGCGATATCGTGCTGGTGGAGGCGGGCGACATTATTCCGTGCGACGGTGAAGTGCTGGAGGGCGGCGCCTCGGTGGACGAAAGCGCGATCACCGGTGAATCTGCGCCGGTGATCCGCGAGTCGGGCGGTGACTTTGCCTCGGTCACCGGCGGCACGCGCATCCTCTCCGACTGGCTGGTGATCCAGTGCAGCGTCAATCCGGGGGAAACCTTTCTCGATCGCATGATCGCCATGGTAGAGGGCGCGAAGCGGCGGAAAACCCCCAACGAGATCGCGCTGACCATTCTGCTGGTATCGCTGACTATTGTGTTTCTGCTGGCCACCGTCACGCTGTGGCCTTTCTCGGCATGGGGCGGCTCGCCGGTGAGCGTCACGGTGCTGGTGGCGCTGCTGGTCTGTCTGATCCCAACGACGATTGGCGGCCTGCTCTCCGCCATCGGCGTAGCGGGCATGAGCCGCATGCTGGGCGCCAACGTCATCGCCACCAGTGGCCGCGCGGTAGAGGCGGCGGGCGATGTCGACGTGCTGATGCTGGACAAGACCGGCACCATTACGCTCGGCAACCGCCAGGCGACGCAGTTTCTGCCCGCGCCGGGCGTAAGCGAAGAGCAGCTGGCCGACGCGGCGCAGCTCGCCTCGCTGGCGGATGAAACGCCAGAGGGCCGCAGCATTGTGGTGCTGGCGAAACAGCGATTCAACCTGCGCGAGCGCGACCTTAACAGCCTGGGCGCGAGCTTTATTCTCTTCTCGGCGCAGACACGTATGAGCGGCGTCAACGTGCAGAACCGCCTGATCCGCAAAGGCGCCGTGGACGCCGTAAAACGCCATATCGAAGCCAACAGCGGCCGTTTCCCCACGGAGGTCAACGCGCTGGTGGAAGAGGTGGCGCGCGCAGGCGGCACGCCGCTGGTGGTAGCAGAAGGGGCGAAGGTGCTGGGGGTGGTGGCGCTAAAAGATATCGTTAAAGGCGGTATCAAAGAGCGCTTCGCCGAGCTGCGCAAGATGGGCATCAAAACCGTGATGATTACCGGCGACAACCCGCTCACCGCAGCGGCGATCGCAGCGGAAGCGGGCGTGGATGACTTTCTGTCGGAAGCGACGCCGGAAGCCAAACTGGCGCTGATCCGCCAGTACCAGGCGGAAGGCCGACTGGTGGCGATGACCGGCGACGGCACCAATGACGCCCCGGCGCTGGCGCAGGCTGACGTGGCGGTGGCAATGAACTCCGGCACCCAGGCGGCAAAAGAGGCGGGCAATATGGTGGATCTCGACTCGAACCCCACCAAGCTGCTGGAAGTGGTGCACATCGGCAAACAGATGCTGATGACGCGCGGCTCGCTCACCACCTTCAGCATCGCCAACGACGTCGCTAAATATTTCGCCATTATTCCGGCAGCCTTCGCGGCGACCTATCCGCAGCTTAATTTGCTGAACGTGATGCATCTGCATTCGCCGTCGTCGGCCATTCTCTCTGCGGTGATCTTTAACGCGCTGGTGATCGTCTTCCTGATCCCGCTGGCGCTAAAAGGGGTGAGCTATCGGCCGCTGAGCGCGGCGGCGCTGCTGCGACGCAACCTGCTGATCTATGGCGTGGGCGGGCTGCTGGTGCCTTTTATCGGCATTAAAGCCATCGACCTGCTGTTAGTGCTGCTGGGTCTGGCATAAGGAGAAAAATATGAGTCAGTTACGTCCGGCAATGTTAGTTTTACTGCTGCTCACGCTGGTGACCGGCGTGGGATATCCTTTGCTCACTACCGGCCTGGCGCAGTGGCTGTTTCCGACGCAGGCCAGCGGATCGCTGACTGAAGAGGGCGGTTCGGCGCTGATCGGGCAGAACTTTACCCGGCCTGGCTATTTCTGGGGACGTCCGTCAGCGACCGGCGACGCGCCTTATAATCCGCTGGCGTCGAGCGGCAGCAATCTGGCGGCAAGCAATCCGGCGCTGGATAAGGTGGTGGCGGAACGCGTCGCCGCGCTGCGCGCCGCCAACCCGCTCTCGCCGCAGGCGGTGCCGGTGGATTTGGTGACCGCTTCGGCCAGCGGGCTCGACCCGGCGATTTCGCCTGCCGCCGCGCGCTGGCAGGCGCCGCGCGTCGCCACCGCGCGTCAGCTGCCGCTGAAAAGGGTAGAGGAGCTGATCGACGCGAATACGGAGCGGCCACTGCTCGCCTTTAGCGGCGATCCTACCGTCAACGTGCTGCGGCTTAACCTGGCGCTGGATGCGCTGACTCAACCCTGAAGGACGTGATGAACGACGAACGTGAACGCCCCGATCCCGACGCGCTGCTGTTGCAACAGGCGGACAGCCATCGCGGCAAGCTGAAGATTTACTTCGGCGCCTGTGCGGGCGTGGGGAAAACCTACGCCATGCTGCAGGAGGCGCAGCGGCTGCGCGCCCAGGGGCTCGACGTGCTGATCGGCGTCGTAGAGACCCACGGCCGGGAAGAGACCGCCAGTCTGCTGCGCGGGCTTCCTGAGCTGCCGCGGCGCGCTACCGGCCGCTCGCGTCATGCCGAGTTCGACCTTGACGCGGCGCTGGCGCGTCATCCGGCCGTTATCCTGATGGATGAGCTGGCGCATACTAACGTGCAAGGGTCGCGCCATCCCAAACGCTGGCAGGATATCGACGAGCTGCTGGACGCAGGCATCGATGTGATCACGACCGTCAACGTGCAACATCTGGAAAGCCTTAACGATGTGGTAGGCGGCGTGACCGGCATTCGCGTGCGCGAAACCCTGCCCGACCCCTTTTTCGACAGCGCCGATGAGATCGTGCTGGTGGATCTGCCGCCGGACGATCTGCGCCAGCGCCTGAAGGAGGGCAAGGTTTATGTCGGCGATCGCGCAGAGCGCGCCATCGAAAACTTTTTTCGCAAAGGCAACCTGTTCGCCCTGCGCGAGCTGGCGCTGCGGCGCACCGCCGACCGCGTTGACGACCAGATGCGCGCCTGGCGCGACCAGCAGGGACGCGACCGCGTCTGGCACACGCGCGACGCTATTCTGCTCTGCATCGGCGACGATACCGGCAGCGAAAAACTGGTGCGCACCGCCGCGCGGCTGGCGGCGCGGCTCGGCAGCGAATGGCACGCGGTTTATGTCGAGACCCCGCGCCTCAACCGACTGCCAGAAGCGCGGCGGCGCGCCATCCTGAAAACCCTGCAGTTGGCGCAGGAGCTGGGCGCGGAGACCGCCACGCTCTCCGATCCCGACGAGGCGCAGGCAGTATTGCGCTACGCCCGCGAACATAACCTGGGCAAGATCGTTACCGGCCGTCGGCCGCTGCGGCGCTGGCATCGCGACAGCTTCGCCACGCGCCTCGGCAAGCTGGGGCCCGATCTCGATCTGCTGGTGGTGGCGCTTGATGAGCCTGTCGGCGAGGCGCCAGCCTTAGCTGACGCGCGCGACACCGGCGACCGCTGGCGCGTGCCGCTGCGCGGCGTGCTGATGGCGCTACTGCTTTGCATTGTGGTGACCGCCGCCGGACGCTGGCTACTGGCCGGGTTCGATACCGCTAACGGCGTGATGATCTACCTGCTGGCGGTGGTGATTATCGCGCTGCGCTACGGGCGCTGGCCATCGGTGATCGCCACGGTGATGAATATTCTCGCCTTCGACCTCTTTTTCGTCGCACCAACCGGGACGATCGCGGTCTCCGACTTGCAGTACCTGGTCACCTTCGCGGTCATGCTGGCGGTGGGCGTTATCGTCGGCAACCTTACTGCAGGCGTGCGCTATCAGGCGCGCGTGGCGCGCTATCGCGAGCAGCGCGCGCGCCACCTCTACGAGATGGCGAAATCGCTGGGCAGCGCGCTGACGCCAGAAGATATTGCCGCCACCAGCCAGCGCGTTATCGACGTCACCCTGCAGGCGCGCAGCCTGCTGCTGCTGCCGGACGAACAGGGTGAGCTGGTCGCGACGGGCGCGGCGACGCCTGGCAGCGAGCCGGATCGCGCTATCGCCAGGTGGAGCTACACCCGGGGCCAGCCCGCCGGCGCGGGTACCGATACGCTGCCCGCTGTGCCGTACCAGATCCTGCCGCTGAAGAGCGGCGCGCACTGCCGCGGACTGCTGGTGGTGGAGCCGCAAAACCTGCGTCAGCTGATGATCCCGGAGCAGCAGCGGCTGGTAGAGACCTTTACGGTGCTGATCGCCAACGCGCTGGAGCGGATGGCGCTGTCGCAGAGCGAAGCGGCGTCACGGCTGGCGGCGGAGCGCGAACAGCTGCGCAACGCGCTGCTCTCCGCGCTGTCACACGATCTGCGCACGCCGCTTACCGTGCTGTTCGGCCAGGCGGAGATGCTGATGCTGGACCTGGCCAGCGAAGAGTCAAAATATGTCACGCAGGCGAACCAGATCCGCGAGCAGACGCTGAGCACTATCCGGCTGGTGAGCAATATGCTGGATATGGCGCGCATTCAGTCGGGCGGGCTGAATCTGCGCGAAGAGTGGCTGGCGCTGGACGAGGTGATCGGCGGCGCGCTCAGCAGTATGGCGCCGTCGCTGAAAGGACACGGTGTCGCGCTCGATCTGCCGTCGGAGCTGGTGCTGATTAAAGGCGACAGCGCGCTGCTGGAGCGGGTGCTGACCAACCTGATTGAGAACAGCCTGAAGTATGCGGGCAACAGCGCGCAGCGCGGCATCCGCGCCTGGCGCGACGGCGAACGGCTGGAGATCGCGGTATGGGACAACGGGCCGGGCATCGCCGACAAAGACCTGACGCGTATTTTCGACAAGTTTGCCCGCGGCGATAAGGAGTCGTCAGTGCCAGGCGTCGGGCTGGGTCTGGCGATCTGCAAAACCATTGTCGAGAGCCACGGCGGGCGCATCTGGGCAGAGAATCGCATCGAGGGCGGCGTAGCGTTCCGCCTCTCTTTGCCGCTGCCGCCCGCGCCTGAAATTTCTGAAGAGGCGCTGAAATAACTTCACAGAGGATGGGTTATACTCCCCCACCTGTCTGTTTACCTGTGGGAAATTATGGAACGTTTTACCGAAAACCTGATGTATGCGTCGCGCTGGTTGCTGGCTCCGGTTTACATTGGACTTTCGCTGGGTTTGCTGGCGCTGACGATTAAGTTTTTCGAAGAAATTCTTCACCTGCTGCCCAATATTCTCAGTATTGCGGAAAACGATCTGATCCTGCTGTTGCTGTCGCTGGTAGATATGACGCTGGTAGGCGGTCTGCTGGTGATGGTGATGCTCTCGGGTTATGAGAACTTTATCTCTAAACTCGACATCGACGAAAATACAGAGAAGCTGAGCTGGCTCGGCAAAATGGATTCCGGCTCGCTGAAGAACAAGGTCGCGGCCTCTATCGTCGCCATCTCCTCTATCCACCTGCTGCGCGTGTTTATGGAAGCGCGCAACGTGCCCAACGACAAGCTGATGTGGTATGTGATTATCCATCTGACCTTTGTGCTGTCAGCCTTTGTGATGGGCTGGCTGGATACGATGTCGAAGAGCGAGAAAAAGTATTCATAACCGCCAGGAGGCGGCCCCGCCTCTTAGCGCTGAAATGTCCCTGCTGGCCGCGTGCCGGTCAGCTGCGGCATCACTTCCCGCACCATCTCGAAGAACTTCTGCAGTCGCGCCGGGTAGTAGCTTGCCCAGGGGTAGGTCAGCCAGACCGGCAAGGGCGGCGCCTGCCATTGCGGCGTGAGCTGAACCAGCTCGCCGCGCGCTAAATCCTCCTGCACCACCCATGACGACATAATCGCCGCACCCATGCCCATCAGCGCCGCTTTGCGCACCGCGTAGAGGCTGTCGCTGCTGAGTCGCGGCGCAATTGCCATATTAACCGGCTGGCCGTCGTCAATCCGCTGTAACGCAATTTCGTTACGGTAAAAGCTGGTCAGCGCCAGCCAGGGTAAATCCGCCAGTTGCTCCACGACGTCGACCGGCGCGTGCTGCGCCAGCAGACCGGGCGAGGCGACGACGATGCGCGGCACTTCCGCCAGCAAAATCGCTACGATAGCGGGATCGCTCAGCGCGCCGACCTGAATCGCGCAGTCGATATTCTCGGCGATAAAGTCCGGCGTGCGATCGTTAAGCATCCATTCCACGTTCAGGCGCGGATAGCGCATCAGATAGTCCACCAGCGGGGCGACCAGCTGATCCTGACCAAAGGCGTGCGGCGCGCGCACCCGCAGCGTGCCGACCGGCTCGTCGTTGGCGTGGGTCAGATCATCTTCCAGTGCGTGCCAGGTCGCCAGCAGCTGGCGCGCATGGGCATAACAGCGCTCGCCGTCGTCGGTCAGCTTCAGCGCGTGGGTGGTGCGCATAATCAGCTTGAGCCCGAGCCGCTGCTCCAGCGCCTGTAGTCGACGGCTGATGGTGGGCTGAGTGGTGTTAAGCTGCGCCGCTGCTGCCGACAGGCTGCCGCTCTCGACGATGCGGATAAAGGTTTGCATCAGTTCAATACGATCGGGGCTGGATAAGTTGCTCATACGTATTACGCATAACAGTTTTGTTTTTTACCAGTCTACAACGTATGGCGGCAATCCGCTTTACTAAGCGCCATATACCTGTGGAGAAAGAAACTATGTCAGCCATTAACAGCATTGCGGCCAGCCCGACCGAAAGATTGCCCGGCCCGCTGGTCTTTACCCTCGCCGCAGGCGCAGGGCTGAGCGTCGCCTCGATTTACTACAGCCAGCCGATGCTGGATATCATCGGCAAACAGTTTAACGTCGGCGTCGGCGCGGTCGGTATGGTGCCGATGCTGACGCAGATGGGCTATGCGCTGGGCATTCTGCTGCTGGCGCCGCTGGGCGACCGTCACGATCGTCGCGTCATCATTCTGATAAAAGGTCTGCTGCTGGTGGCGGCGCTGTTGCTGTGCGGCTTTTCCGGCGGACTGAACGCCCTGCTGATCGCCAGCTTCGCCACCGGCCTGACGGCGACGGTCGCGCAGGATATCGTTCCGGCCTCCGCCGCGCTGGCGCCCGAGCGCAGCCGGGGCAAAACGGTCGGTACGGTAATGACCGGTCTGCTGGTTGGCATTCTGCTGTCGCGCGTGGTCAGCGGCGTGGTGGCGGAGTATTTCGGCTGGCGCGCCATGTACTGGCTCGCTGCGGCGCTGGTGCTCTTTATCAGCCTTGCGCTGTGGCGCGTGCTGCCGCGCTTTACGCCGGGCACTTCAGTGAGCTATCCGCGACTGCTGCTGTCGCTGGCGCATCTCTGGCAGCACCATCAGACGCTGCGCCGGGCGGCGCTGGCGCAGGGGCTGCTGTCGGTCGGCTTTAGCGCCTTCTGGTCGACGCTGGCGCTGATGCTCAGCGACCGCTTTCATCTCGACAGCGCGGTAGCGGGTGCTTTTGGCCTGGCGGGCGCGGCGGGCGCGATGGCCGCGCCGCTGGCGGGCAGCATCGCCGACCGTATCGGTCCGGCGCGCGTCACCCTTGTCGGCGCAGGACTGGTGACGATCTCCTTCGCGCTGATGTTCCTGCTGCCCGCGCTGCCGCTACCCGCCCAGCTGGCATTGATCGTGCTCAGCACTATCGGCTTCGACCTTGGGGTGCAGGCGACCCTGGTGGCGCATCAGACGCTGGTCTACAGCCTGGCGCCGGAAGCGCGCAGCCGCCTGAACGCGTTGCTGTTTACCGTGGTGTTTATCGGCATGGCGACCGGCGCCGCGCTGGGCAGCCTGGCGCTGGCGCGCTGGGGCTGGAACGGCGTTGTGACCCTTGCCACACTGGCCGGCGCCGCAAGCTTCGCGCTTCGCCTGGCGAGCCGCCATCTGAAGAACTGATCCCGCTTTCGCGCTCTTGTGCCAGGATTATACGTAATCTTCAGGGAAAACGGAGCGTTATGAACTTTCTCGCCTGGATGGCGGCGACCGGCTGCCTTCTGTTATTAATGTCGCTGGCTTCGGGGTGGATCCACCGCGGGCCAGTAACCTCGTTTGGGCTTTATCTGCTCGCCGGGATCCTCTGCGGACCCTGGGTATTCGACGTCGTACAGATTGATATTCTGAAACATTCGGAAGCGGCCGCGCATATTACCGAAATCACCATGGCAGCCTCGCTGTTTATTACCGGACTCAAGCTGCGCCTGCCGCTGCGCGCGCACAGCTGGCGGCTCGGGATGCGGCTCGCCTTTCCGGCGATGCTGCTGACGGTCGGCGGCATGACGCTGCTGGCGCACTGGCTGGTGGGCTTCGACTGGCCGCTGGCGCTGGCATTCGGCGCTATCGTCGCGCCGACCGATCCGGTGCTGGCGAGCCTGATCTCCGTCAACGACGCGCGCGACGATGACGCGCTGCGCGTGGCGCTCTCCAGCGAAGCGGGCATGAACGACGGCTCGGCGCTGCCGCTGCTGATCCTGGCGCTGCTGCTGTTTAACGGTGAAAGCCTGACCTGGAGCAGCTTTGGACACTGGACCGCCGTCGAGGTGATCTGGGGCATCGGCGGCGGCCTGGGGCTGGGCTTTCTGTTCGGCCGTCTTGTTGGCGTGCTGGCGACGCGGCTGCGCAACGCGCACGGCGATGTGGCGCCCAGCGACTTTCTCGCGCTGGCGCTGATCGCGCTCAGCTATGCGGCGGCGGAAGCGCTGGGCGCGTCCGGCTTTCTGGCGACTTTCGCCGCAGGCGTCGGGCTGCGCCGCGCCGAGCTGCGCGTTTTCAAAAGTTTTCCCCCGGAAGAGCTGAGCGAAGAGCAGCGGGTGCTGCCCGCCGAGGCGCTGGTCAATCCCAACAACCGTCTGGAGCATGCGGGCGAAAACGGCAATATGGTGAAATCGGTCGGGCTGGTCGTCAGCGATGCGCTCTCTTTTGGTGATACGATTGAGCGTTTGCTGGCGGCGGCGATGATGGTGGTGCTGGGCGTGACGCTGGCCCACCACTGGAACCTCGACGGCGTTCTGTTGGGACTGGCATTATTTATCGTGGTGCGTCCGCTGGCGGTATGGCTGACGACGCTGCGCTGCGGCATTCCGGTGGTGCGACGCCTGCTGATAGGCTGGCTGGGCATTCGCGGTATCGGCAGTATTAACTACATCGCCTTCGCCTGGGTACACGGCATGGCGGGCCAGCAGGCGGAAACAATGGTTGATATGGCGCTGACACTGGTGGTGTGCAGCATCGTAATTCATGGCGTGACGGTGACGCCGCTGCTGAACTGGCGCTCGGCGCGCCTTTCCGCCCGGCAGAACGAAGAGTAGGCCGTCACAGGTTAAAACAGGAGTGGATATGAAAAAGTCGTTATTGATTTTACTGGGGATGCTGACTTCATCGGCCGCGCTGGCCGCTGACGATGGCACCAACATCCCGCAGGAAAATGTTTATGCCAGCAAGCTGTGCCATATCGTCAGCGGGGAAACTCAGGTCGGCACCGCGGATTCCTACGTGCAGAAAATGAAAAGCTACACGGCGATGAGCAAGTCCCCCAGCGCAATGAATCAGCCGTCGTTCGACGAGGATATCGCGAACGAGGTGGCAAATGCCTGGCTGCAGCTGGGAGAAGAGGAGCGGGGGAAACTTCGCGCCGACGAACAGCAGTGCGAGCAGACGGTTATGACGCAGTTCCAGCAGGAAGATTAAGCCTTTTTTCTGCTCTGCATAAACGCGCCATCAGGGCGCGTTTTTTTGTGGCATTTTTCCCCAGATTGCGTACATAATCGCCAGCAATTGATACAGGTCACATAATAACAGCGCCGCCGCAGGCAGGCGCGTCTGAATCAGCGTACTGGCATTGACTCAACGGGCATCATGATCACGCGTCGACATTTTCTTTTGGGGTCCGGGGCCCTTCTCCTTTCTATGACCGCAGGCAAACTCTTTGCCCGCGATGAAGTCATTCCGCTGTGGCCGGACGAGCCGCCGGGCGGCGGCGGCCCGTCCGGGCCGCTGCGCGTGAACAAGCACGGCTCCTGGTCCAATATCGTCAGTCCGGCGATCCAGCGGTTTAAACCGGAAAACCCCAACGGGGAAGCTGTGCTGATCGCGGCGGGCGGCGGCTATAAATTTATCGGCATGGGGCGCGAAGCCTGGCCGGTGGCGCGCTGGCTGAACAGCAACGGTTATACCGCCTATGTGCTGAGCTATCGGCTGCCGGAAGAGAAGTGGCAGGCGGGGCATCTTGCGCCGCTGCAGGACGCGCAGCGCGCCATTCGTCTGGTGCGTTCGTTTGAGCGTAAAGTGCATCTGCTGGGTTTTTCTGCCGGCGGCCACCTGCTCGGCATGGCGGCGGCGCGGCCAGATTTCCGCTCCTACGAGATTCAGGATGAGCTGGATAATGTGGTGCCGAAAGCCGACAGCGTCGGCTTGATCTATCCGGTAATTACTCTGGAAGCGCCCTATACCCATACCACCACGCACCGCATTCTGGTAGGCAACGACGCGACGCCGGCGGAAGAGGCGAACTGGTCGGTACAGAACTACGTAACCCGCAACTATCCGCCCACCTTTCTGGCGCAGGCGGAGGATGACCACATCTCTAACCCTCACAACACCGAGCTGATGCGCGATACCTGTCGGCGCAACCGCGTGCCGGTCGAGCTGATAGAGATCAGCCGCGGCGGCCACGGTTTCGGCCTCGGCACAGCCGGTACGCCTGCCGCTTTGTGGGATCAGGCCTACGCGCGCTGGCTCGATCGCCTCGGCTAATCAGGTCAGCACCCGGCGGTTGTCGGGTTGCAGCGACGGCGGCAGCGGGAAGTCGTCGTTCATTTCCCGCAGGCTACGCTCAATGCCGATGCACAGCGCGTTGAGCGGCAAATCATTGGCCTCGACGCCGAAGGGATCTTCCAGTTCTTCCGACACTGACTCCAGCGCCAGAAAGGTGTAGGAGATAAACATCGAGACCAGCGGCGTCATGCCGTGCAGATCGCTCACCAGCGCAAACGGCAATAGCGTGCAAAACAGCGAGACCGTGCGGTGCAGGATCAGCGAGTAGGCAAAGGGGATCGGCGTTGAGGCGATGCGCTCACAGCCGCCCAGCACCAGCGACAGGTGGTTAAGGTTCTCATCCATGCTCTGCCAGAGGATATCGGACACCTTGCCCTGCTGACGCTGTTCGCCCAGCCATTTGCCCATGCACAGCAGCGCACGGCTGGCGGGCATCGGGCTGTTGATCACTTCCTCGCGCCAGCGTAACGGCAGCAAACGCATCAAATCTTCATGCGGATCGCTGTTGCGTAGCTGATGCTTCATGCTGTAGCTGAACGCCATCTGCAGCGCCGCAAACTCATGCGCTTTCTCCGCGTCCAGCGGCACGCTCTTTACCTGACGCAGCAGCGAGCGATGGGTGATAAGCATGCTTCCCCAGAGCGTGCGCGCTTCGGTAAAACGCGCATAGCTGGCGTTGTTGCGAAAGCCGAGAAAGATCGCCAGCGCCACGCCGAGCAGGCTGAAGGGCGCGGTAGTAAGATGGACGCTGAGCGATTCGTACCATTGAAAGCAGACGATGGCGATAATCGACATCACCAGGTTTAACGACAGGCGGAAACCGATTTTCGGCAACACCGAACCGTGCCAGCCCAGCAGCCGACGGAACCAGTGCTGATAAGGACGAACAATCATATTAAATGCGATGCGAAGGTTATTTTTGTGTTTTAAGCCTACGCCGACAGAAGATTGAAGGCGAGTTTTCGCGTGCTTTTTCCGTTTCCATCTTAAAAATCTTATACATATCAGTCTTCTAAAATAAACTTCAACAACTTGTAAAATTCTTTCCGTTATCTCTTAACGGCCAGGCTACGTAAAGTTCATCTCAACGGAAACACAACATTCATCCCCTTGAGAGGAACACAATAATGTCTAAATTCGACCTGCTGGACCCGCAAAACTCAACGCTGATTTTCATCGACCACCAGCCGCAGATGTCTTTCGGCGTCGCAAATATCGATCGTCAGCAGCTTAAAAATAATACCGTTGCCCTGGCCAAGGCAGGAAAAATCTTTAACGTGCCGGTGATTTATACCTCGGTCGAAACTGAAAGCTTTAGCGGCTATATCTGGCCGGAACTGCTGGCGGTACATCCAGAGTCGAAGCCGATCGAACGTACCTCAATGAATTCATGGGAAGACGCGCAGTTTGTCGAAGCGGTTGAGAAAACCGGGCGCAAAAAGCTGATTATCTCCGCGCTCTGGACCGAGGTCTGTCTGACGTTTCCGGCGCTGATGGCAATGAAAGAGGGCTATGAGGTTTATGTGGTGACGGATACGTCCGGCGGCACCAGCGTGGACGCCCATGAGCGCTCGGTGCAGCGTATGGTGCAGGCTGGCGCTATTCCGGTCACCTGGCAGCAGGTGCTGCTTGAGTACCAGCGCGACTGGTCACGCAAAGAGACCTACGACGCGGTGATGGATCTGGTGCGCGAACACAGCGGCGCATACGGCATGGGCGTAGATTACGCCTATACCATGGTGCACAAGGCGCCAGCGCGCCAGGCCTGAATGCCTCTCTCTTCTTGCCAGGCTAGTTAGTCAGGCAGCAGCGTAAAATTCATTTTCAACAGTGAAGGCCCAGTCTGGGCTTTCACTGTGCTGTTTCTGGTTTACAGGTGTAGATAGCGAGCGCTGGCGCACTTAGCGGTATCGCGAATGACTGTTTTTTCAGACGCAGGAAAGATGAAGAGAGAACAGAAGGGGGCGCACTGATGACCATTGCAGAACAGCTAAAACAGGAAGGGCGCAAAGAAGGGAAGTTAGAGGGCAAGCCTGAAGCCAGACTCGAGGTTGCGCGCAGCCTGCTGAAAATGAATATGCCGCGCGAGCGATTTTACAAGCCACCGGGCTGACAGAAGAGCAGCTGAGTCGCATTCAGGCAGTTGATGGACGCCTGAAACCCTGCCAACAAACAGACATAGCAAAAACCGGCTCGCTAAAAGTCAAAAGCCCGCCGAAAGCGGGCTTTGTGATGCGTGACTGGCCAGGCTATACGCCTCTGTTAGCGCATAGTGACAAACTCTTCTGCCGCGGTCGGGTGGATCGCCACCGTATTGTCGAAGTCTTTTTTGGTCGCGCCCATTTTCAGCGCTACCGCGAAGCCTTGCAGCATCTCATCCATACCTGAACCAATACCGTGAATGCCGACGATTTTCTCATCCGCACCGACGCATACCAGCTTCATGCGGCACGGCTGACGGTGCTGCGTGACGGCGGTATACATGGCGGTGAAGGAGGATTTATACACTTTTACCTGGTCATCGCCATACTGCTCGCGCGCCTGCGGCTCGGTAAGGCCGACGGTGCCGATCGGCGGGTGGCTGAATACCACGGTCGGAACGTTGCTGTAATCCAGATGCTCGTCCGGCTTGTTGTTAAACAGGCGCTCCGAGAGACGGCGCCCCGCCGCAACCGCAACCGGCGTCAGCTCTACTGCGCCGGTATTATCGCCCACCGCATAGATGCCGCTGATGTTGGTGTTCTGATACTTGTCGACGTTGATATAGCCTTTCTCGTTCAGCTCCACGCCGGTTACCGCCAGATTCAGGTTATCGGTCGCCGGTTCGCGGCCGATCGCCCATACCAGGCAGTCTACGGTCTGTTCGCGCCCGTCTTCCAGCTGCAGCGTCAGGCTGCCGTCGGCGTTCTTGATTACCGCTTTCGGCACCGCATGGGTGTGCAGCGTCGGGCCTTCGGCGTTCATGACTTCTACCAGCGTGTCGGTGATCAGCGGATCGAAGCTGCGCAGCGGCGCGTGCTTACGCACAAACAGATGCGTTTCTGAGCCCAGCGCGTTGACCACGCCCGCCAGCTCAACGGCGATATAGCCTGCGCCGATCACTGCGGTACGCTTCGGCAGCGCGTCCAGCTCAAAGAAACCGTCAGAGTCGATGCCGTACTCGGCACCCGGCACCGCTGGATGGCTCGGACGGCCGCCCGTGGCGATCAAAATATGATCGGCGGTAATGCGCTCGCCGTTGACTTCCACCGTATGGGCGTCAACAAAGCGGGCGAAGCCTTTGATTACGTCGACATTATTTTTACCCAGCACGTTGTCGTAGGAGGTGTGGATGCGGTCGATATAGGCGCTGCGGTTTTTCACCAGCGTCTTCCAGTCGAAATGGTTTACCGTCGTATCGAAGCCGTAATCCGGACCGTACAGGTGGATAGCCTCGGCGATCTGCGCCGCATGCCACATCACTTTCTTCGGAACACAACCCACATTTACGCAGGTGCCGCCCAGCTCTTTGGCTTCGATCAGCGCGCATTTCTGGCCATACATGGCGGCACGGTTAATCGAGGCGATACCGCCGCTGCCGCCGCCAATGGCGAGATAGTCATAATGTCGTGTCATGGTGTGTCCATCCGGTTGCAAGAGTTTGGTCGGGATTGTAACGCTGAGAGCCGAAACGGCGCAAAGATTGCGCCTATGATTGTAATAGGGTTGAATTCTCCCATTACTGACAGGGAAGCATAGCATGCAGCTTACATTTCTCGGCACGGGCGCCGGCGCGCCTGGCCTGCAACGCAACGTCACCTCCATCGCTTTTACCTGGTCGTCGCGCGGCGATACCTGGCTATTCGACTGCGGCGAAGGGACGCAGCTCCAGTACATGCGTTCGCCGCTTAAGCCGAGCCGCATGAACAAAATTTTCATCACGCATCTGCACGGCGATCATATTTTCGGCCTGCCTGGGTTGCTGACCAGCCGCTCTATGGGCGGCATCACCGAGCCGCTGACCATTTACGGGCCGGAAGGCATCAAACGCTTTGTCGAAACGGCGCTGTCGCTGAGCGGCTCCTACACCGACTATCCGCTGGAGATTATTGAGATCGAGGCGGGTCTGGTGCTTGACGACGGCGAGTTCCGCGTCAGCGCCTGGCCGCTGCTGCACCCAGTACCCTGTTTCGGCTACCGGATTGAACAGCACGATAAGCCGGGGTTTCTCGACGCGGCGCGTCTGAAAGAGGAGGGCGTGCCGCGCGGTCCCTGGTATCAGCAGCTAAAAGCGGGAGAGGCCGTGACGCTGGAGGATGGCCGGGTAATTAACGGCGCGGATTATCTTGGCCCGGCGACCCGAGGCAAAACCCTGGCGATTTTCGGCGATACCGCGCCGACGCCGATGGCGCTGCAGCTGGCGGCCGATGTCGATCTGATGGTGCATGAAACCACGCTGGAGGCGGCCTTGCAGGAGAAGGCCAACGGACGCGGCCACTCCACGACGCTGCAGGCGGCACAGGTGGCGAAAGAAGCGGGCGCAAAGCGCCTTATCGCCACGCATTTCAGTTCGCGCTATCTGCCGCGCGATATGCCGCGTTTGCTGGAGGAGTGCCGCTCGGTATTTCCGAATACCGAGCTGGCACAGGATCTGGCAATGTTTACGCTGTAAAACCTGACGGGCTTATTCCGGTACGATCTGCGTCACGCTGGTGTGGCCGGTTCCGGCAGGCACCAGCTTCTGGTGCAGCCAGGGCAGCAGATCGTTCATCTGCTGCGCCAGCTTCCATGGCGGGTTGACGACAATCATGCCCGATGCGGTCATGCCGCGCTGATCGCTGTCGGGACGGACCGCCAGCTCAATCTGCAGAATATTGCGGATGCCGGTCGCTTCGAGGTCGCGCAGCATATGCTTGATCTGCTGACGCAGCACCACCGGATACCAGAGCGCGAAAACGCCGGTAGCGAAGCGCTTGTGGCCTTCATGGATCGCTTTCACCACCGCCTGATAGTCGCTTTTCAGCTCGTAAGGCGGATCGATCAGGATCAGACCGCGACGGGTCGGCGGCGGCAGTTTCGCCTTCAGCTGCTGATAGCCGTCGGCGCGCTCTACGCGGGCGCGGCTGTCCTTCAGGAACTCACCGCGCAGCAGCGGGAAATCGCTGGGGTGCAGCTCAGTAAGCTGCAGTTTATCCTCTGCACGCAGCAGATAGCGCGCGATAAGCGGCGAGCCGGGATAGTAGCGCAGCGTACCGCCGGGATTGAGATCGCGAATGGCGTTGAGGTAAGGCTTGAGCAGGTCCGGCGCGTCCGGCTGCTGCCAGATACGGGCGATGCCTTCCAGATATTCGCCGGTCCGTTCGGCGTGTTCGCCGCTCAGCAGATAGCGGCCTGCGCCGGCATGGCTGTCGAGGTAGAGGAACGGTTTTTCTTTCTCTTTCAGCGCGCTGATGATCAGGCTCTGTACGGTGTGTTTCAGCACGTCGGCATGGTTGCCGGCGTGAAAACTGTGGCGATAGCTCAGCATAACAGTGGGGATTCCGCGGTTGCGTAAAAAGGCGTACTGCAAGTAAGCGGGATTATACCTGCTGAAGGCGAAAAATGCTGGCCGATTCTCCGTCGCGAACCTTCCCGAGTCGATTCTTCGCCGCTCAGCCTGGGTGGCATTGATTTTCGCTACACTTAGCCGCATGTTAGTACGATTGCGTTGCGCGCCCCGCGCGCCCCATACATTGAACAAGGACTGCGCTATGACCAATCCATTACTCCAGCCTTTTACGCTGCCGCCTTTCTCCGCCATTCAGCCTGAACATGTGGTGCCCGCCGTGACCGAGGCGCTGAACGAGTGCCGCGCGGCGGTGGAAAAAGTTGTGGCTCAGGGCGCGCCTTATACCTGGGAAAACCTGGTGCAGCCGCTGGCGGAAGTCGACGATCGTCTTGGCCGTATCTTCTCGCCGGTAAGCCATCTCAACTCGGTGAAAAACAGCCCGGAGCTGCGTCAGGCCTATGAACAGACGCTGCCGCTGCTCTCGGAGTACAGCACCTGGGTCGGTCAGCATGAAGGGCTGTATCAGGCCTATCGCAACCTGAAAGAGGGCGAGAATTTCGCTACGCTCGACGTGGCGCAGCAGAAAGCGGTAGACAACGCGCTGCGCGATTTCGAGCTCTCCGGCATCGGCCTCGATAAAGAGAAGCAGCAGCGCTATGGCGAAATCGCCGCGCGCCTCTCCGAGCTGGGTTCGGCCTACAGCAACAACGTGCTGGACGCCACCATGGGCTGGAGCAAGCTGATCACCGACGAAAGCGAGCTCTCCGGTATGCCGGAAAGCGCGCTGGCGGCGGCGAAAGCGCAGGCCGAAGCCAAAGAGCAGGAAGGCTGGCTGCTGACGCTGGATATTCCAAGCTATCTGCCGGTTATGACCTACTGCGATAACGCTGCGCTGCGTGAAGAGATGTATCGCGCTTATTCGACCCGCGCTTCCGATCAGGGCCCGAACGCCGGTAAATGGGATAACGGTCCGATTATGGCGGAAGAGCTGGCGCTGCGTCATGAGCTGGCGCAGCTGCTGGGCTTCGATTCCTACGCCGATAAATCGCTGGCCACAAAAATGGCGGAAAACCCGGCGCAGGTGCTCGACTTCCTGAACGATCTGGCGAAACGCGCCCGTCCGCAGGCGGAAAAAGAGCTGGCACAGCTGCGCGCGTTTGCCGAGAAAGAGTACGGCGTCAGCGAGCTGAATCCGTGGGATCTCACCTACTATGGCGAAAAGCAGAAGCAGCATCTCTACACCATCAGCGATGAACAGCTGCGTCCTTACTTCCCGGAAGCGCGCGCCGTCAACGGCCTGTTTGAGGTGGTGAAGCGCATCTACGGCATCACGGCTAAAGAGCGTACCGACGTGGACGTTTACCATCCCGACGTGCGTTTCTTCGACCTGTTTGATGAGAGCGGCGAGCTGCGCGGCAGCTTCTACCTCGATCTCTACGCGCGTGAGCATAAGCGCGGTGGGGCCTGGATGGATGACTGCGTCGGCCAGATGCGTAAAGCAGACGGCACGCTGCAAAAGCCGGTCGCCTATCTGACCTGCAACTTTAACCGTCCGGTAAATGGCAAGCCCGCGCTGTTTACCCATGATGAAGTGACCACGCTGTTCCATGAGTTCGGCCACGGTCTGCATCATATGCTGACGCGCATCGAAACCCCCGGCGTTTCCGGCATCAGTGGTGTGCCGTGGGATGCGGTTGAGCTGCCGAGCCAGTTTATGGAGAACTGGTGCTGGGAGCCGGATGCGCTGGCCTTTATCTCCGGCCACTATGAAACCGGCGAACCGCTGCCAAAAGAGCTGCTCGACAAGATGCTGGCGGCGAAGAACTACCAGGCGGCGCTGTTTATCCTGCGCCAGCTGGAGTTCGGCCTGTTCGACTTCCGCCTGCACGCCGAGTTCGATCCGGCGAAAGGCGCGCAGATCCTTGAGACCCTACGCGAAGTGAAAAAGCTGGTGGCCGTGGTGCCGAGCCCGGAATGGGGCCGTTTCCCGCACGCTTTCAGCCATATCTTCGCCGGCGGCTATGCGGCGGGTTACTACAGCTATCTGTGGGCGGATGTGCTGGCGGCGGACGCCTATTCGCGTTTCGAAGAAGAGGGCATTTTCAACCGCCAGACCGGCCAGTCCTTCCTCGACAACATCCTGACGCGCGGCGGTTCGGAAGAGCCGATGGAGCTGTTCAAGCGCTTCCGTGGTCGTGAGCCGCAGCTGGACGCGATGCTGGACCATTACGGCATCAAGGGATAACGGTTGCAGTGAAAATCTGTTTGATTGATGAATCGGGCGCCGGTGACGGCGCCTTGTCGCATCTGGCGCAGCGCTGGCAGCTTGAACATGACGAAGCCTGCGTGCTGGCGCTGGTGCAGACGCCGACCCACCTTGAGCTGCGCAAGCGCGACGAGCCGAAGCTGGGCGGCATCTTTGTCGACTTCGTCTCCGGCGCGATGGCGCACCGTCGTCGCTTCGGTGGCGGGCGCGGCGAAGCGGTGGCGAAAGCGGCTGGCGTTAAAGGTGATTATCTGCCGGACGTGGTAGACGCGACCGCCGGGTTAGGGCGCGATGCCTTTGTGCTGGCGGCTATCGGCTGCCGCGTGCGCATGCTGGAGCGCCATCCGGTGGTGGCGGCACTGCTGGAGGATGGGCTGCAGCGCGGCTACCAGGACGAAGAGATTGGCGGCTGGCTGCGCGACAGGCTGACGCTGATCCATGCGCCGAGCGCGCAGGCGCTTGGTGATATTACGCCTGCGCCGGACGTGGTTTATCTCGACCCGATGTATCCGCACCGGCAGAAGAGCGCGATGGTGAAAAAAGAGATGCGGGTGTTTCAGTCGCTGGTAGGGGCGGATGAAGACGCCGACGCGCTGCTGGAGCCCGCGCGTCGTCTGGCGAAGAAGCGTATTGTGGTGAAGCGTCCTGACTATGCGCCGCCGCTGGCAGGCGTCGCGACGCAGTCGGCGGTAGTGACCAAAAGCCATCGCTTCGATATCTATCCGCCGCTCGGCCAGTAGGGCAGCAAGCCGGAAAGTAAAGCCGTCTGTTACCTGAGTCAGCAGAGTGACGAGGGAAGTTAATTTACCTGTAATGGCGATCAGGCCAGAGGCAGGGTAAAACAGGTCAGGCTGAAAAAAGCCGGTTCTCGCCGGCTTTTTTCTGCTGTTATTCGTCGTCCGCGTCGCGCAGCGGAACAATCAGCATATCGATATGCACGGTGTTGATCAGCTGGCGCGCCGACGACATCAGCTTGCTCCAGAAATCCTGATGATGGCCGCACACTACCAAATCCACATCATATTTTTTAATCGCATCGACCAGCACCTGGCCGAGATCGCCGCTGCCGCTCAGGGTTTCGCTAATAGGATAACCTGCCGCATCCGACAGCCCGCGCAGCGCAGTGTGCGTCTCTTCCGAGATGCGCTTCTGCATATCGCCCAGATTAACGTCAATCAGGCCGGTATAGAGATCGGAATAGTTCACGTCGACGTGAATCAGCGAAATTTTGGCGTCGTAGGGACGCGCCAGCGAAACGGCTTTATCCACCAGTAGCTGGCTTTCGGGAGAAAGGTCTACCGCAATCAGGATATGTTTATAAGCCATGATATAACTCCTTTCACAAGATTCAGGATGGCGACCTGTCTTCCTCTCGCGTCATTGCCTGCGCAATCCTTTACGCGAACGGGCGATGCCTGTCACCAGATGTGTGCTGTCGGTGCTCCCGACAGATAGTTATTATGCCTTTAGTATAGCGGCGACGGATAACAAATGCTCCCGTACGCGCTTCGGTTGTGAATGAGATCAAGGCTTATCGCGTTTTTCGCTCGCGGCGAACGAAAATCATCGCTGGAAAAGAGTTAAAAATTTCTCCTACACTACAAATTAACGGTGGTACTCGTCTGGTGCCGACCGCGTATGTTTGCCAAAAAAAACAGATCTGTTCAGGTCATTCAGTGGTCGGCTTTTTCCCGTAGAGCATAAGGCGCAGCCGCGCTTAACCTGTCTCTGCGGCTCCAGTCGGGAGGGGAATATGATCAGCACTATCGCGCTTTTCTGGGCTCTTTGTGTGGTATGTATTGTGAATATGGCGCGCTACTTTTCGTCTTTGCGCGCGCTGCTGGCGGTGCTGCGAGGCTGTGATCCCTTACTCTATCAGTACGTCGACGGGGCCGGTTTCTTTACGTCGCACGGCCAGCCGAGCAAACAGGTGCGGCTGGTGCGTTATATCTGGGCAAAACGCTATCTCGACCATCACGACGAAGAGTTTATTCGTCGCTGCGAGCGGGTGCGCGGTCAGTTTATCTTAACCAGCGCCTTATGCGGCTTAGTGATCCTCAGCCTGATTTGCCTGGCGATCTGGCATTAGAAATAAAAAAGGGCGACTTGCGTCGCCCTTGATACTGGAGCCTGTTACACCAGCTTCAGCGCCAGCCAGTAAAGGCATCCCGACAGCAGAATACACACCGGCAGCGTAAAGACCCACGCCATGGCGATATTCTTGATGGTGCGGCTCTGCAGTCCGCCGCCGTCCACCAGCATGGTGCCCGCGACCGACGACGACAGGATATGCGTGGTGGAAACCGGCATACCCGTGTAGCTGGCAATACCAATCGAGACCGCTGCGGTAACCTGCGCCGACATGCCCTGCGCGTAGGTCATGCCTTTTTTACCAATCTTTTCGCCAATGGTGGTGGCGACGCGACGCCAGCCGATCATGGTGCCGATGCCGAGCGCCAGCGCGACCGCCATAATAATCCACACCGGCGCGTACTCGATGGTGCCCAGCAGATCGGTTTTCAGCTTGCCGAGGAAGCGTTGATCGTCGGCGCTGGTTTCCGGCAGCTTGGCCGCTTTATCGGCGGTATCGGCGATGCACAGCAGCAGGCGACGCATCTGGCTGCGCTGCTCGACGGTAAGCTGCTCATAGCTCTGCAGATTGTTATTCAGCAGGTTCTGCGCATGCTGAACCGCCTGCAGCGCACGGGCGCTGTCGCAGTGGAACTGCTGCGGGCCGGACGGCGTCTCTTCTGGCGTCGGCAGGGCAGGCGGCGCCATCTGAATGATGTGCGTCAGTGCCTCGCTGTGCTGCTGATAATACTGCTCAAGGTGATTGACCGCGTCGCGCGTACGCGTGATGTCGTAACCGCTGGCGTTCATATTGACCACGAAACCAGCGGGTGCGACGCCAATCAGCACCAGCATAATCAGGCCGATGCCTTTCTGGCCGTCGTTAGCGCCGTGCGAGTAGCTGACGCCGATCGCCGAGACGATCAGAGCGATACGCGTCCAGAAGGGCGGTTTTTTCTTACCGTCGATCTTCTCGCGGTCAGCGGGGGTCATATGGATGCGCGCGCGCTTTTTGGTGCTGCTCCAGTAGCGACGCAGCAGGAAAATCAGGCTGCCTGCGATGATCAGACCAACAATCGGCGACAGAATCAGCGACAGGAAGATATTGATTACTTTGGGGATATTCAGCGCATCGATCACCGAGGTGCCGGTCATCAGCGCGTTGGTGAGACCGATGCCGATAATCGCGCCAATCAGCGTATGCGAACTGGAGGCCGGCAGACCGAGATACCAGGTGCCAAGGTTCCAGATAATCGCGGCCAGCAGCATGGAAAAGACCATCGCCAGGCCATGCGCAGAGCCAACATTCAATAACAGATCGGTAGGAAGCATATGCACGATAGCGTAAGCGACGCTTAAGCCACCAAGCAGGACGCCAAGGAAGTTAAATACGCCCGCCATCACCACAGCAAGCTGTGCGCGCATCGCGCGGGTATAAATAACCGTCGCCACTGCGTTGGCCGTGTCGTGAAAGCCATTGATTGCTTCATAAAACAATACAAACAGCAGGGCAAGAACCAATAACAGGCCGGTACTGAGGTCAAGACCAGCGAACAAATGTAGCATAAACATTACGCCATTTTTGAGGACATGAGCGCGGCGCATTATCTGCGACAATGCACGGTATGGGAAAGCAAAATATAGCCTTGTTTTGACTTAGGAATGTCTTAAATCACCTGGTTTCGCCTAAAAGTGTCTTAAAATTAGGCATTTACAATATGACATAATTACGACAACTTTTTGACGCTGGCGTCATGCAGAGCAGACCTCTACAATCAGCGCCTCTTAAGACAGGCAGGGCGAACGCAGTGGAAAAGTTTGACGTTATTATTATCGGCGCCGGTGCGGCGGGACTGTTTTGCGCGGCACAGGCCGGGCAGCGAGGCCGACGCGTGCTGTTGCTGGATAACGGCAAAAAGCCCGGGCGCAAGATTCTGATGTCAGGCGGTGGTCGCTGCAACTTCACCAATATGTACACCGATCCCGCCGCCTATCTCTCGCACAATCCCCACTTCTGCAAATCGGCGCTGGCGCGCTATACCCAGTGGGATTTTATCGATCTGGTTAACCGCCACCATATTGCGTATCACGAAAAGACGCTGGGCCAGCTCTTTTGCGACGACTCGGCGGCGCAGATTGTCGATATGCTGATGGCGGAGTGCGAAAAAGGTCAGGTCACGCTGCGCCTGCGCAGCGAGGTGCTGAGCGTCGCGCGTGAAGAGGCGGGCTATACGCTACAGCTTAACGGCGCGACGGTTCAGGCGGAGAAGCTGGTGATCGCCAGCGGCGGTTTATCTATGCCGGGCCTCGGCGCATCGCCTTTCGGCTATAAGATTGCCGAACAGTTCGGCCTGAAAGTCTACCCGACACGCGCCGCGCTGGTGCCGTTTACCCTGCATAAGCCGCTGCTTGAACGGTTACAGACCCTTTCCGGCGTCGCGCTCGATACCACAATCGAAGCGCAGGACGGCACGCTCTTTAAAGAGGCGATGCTGTTTACCCATCGCGGTCTTTCCGGCCCGGCGGTCCTGCAAATTTCCAGCTACTGGCAGCCGGGCGAGCACATTACCGTTAACCTGTCGCCCGCCACCTCGCTCGATGACTTCATCAACGCGCAGCGCGAGGCGCATCCGAACCTGAGCCTGAAAAACAGCCTGGCGAAGCTGTTGCCGAAACGTCTGGTAGAGGTGCTGCAGGAGATGAAGCTGGTGCCGGACGTGACGCTGAAGCAGCTCAACAGCAAACAACAGGCTGAACTGGCGCAGACGTTACATCAGTGGCGCGTGCAGCCCAACGGCACCGAAGGCTACCGCACCGCGGAGGTGACGCTGGGCGGCGTCGATACCACGCAGCTCTCGTCGAAGACCATGGAGGCGCGGGATGTGCCGGGGCTCTATTTTATCGGTGAAGTGGTGGACGTCACCGGCTGGCTGGGCGGCTATAACTTTCAGTGGGCGTGGAGCTCAGCCTGGGCGTGCGCGCAGGCGCTGTAATGGCTTTATTCGGCGTCATTCCTCCCTTTCTGGCTCTGCCGCAGCCGGTGTGACGCTGCGCTGAAAACGCCAGCCAGCGATAAATCCTCTCGCCGCCATAGCGCGGCTTCTCTTTGTTCCGCTGACCAGCCGCTTCGCTAATCCTCTTAGCCGCACTACTTTTAGACTAATCCGCCTGGCGCGTTTGCCGCCTGGATTTCATACTTCTGATTTACCACAGAGGAGATCCGCCCCCAATGCTCACCTTTATGCGTTCCCTGTTTTCCAGCCCCGAAAGCTTTATCAGAGGCATGTCGCGTCAGGATTTAAATGATTCCATCGCCGATGGCGAGCGCATCATTATCGACGAAGACGGCAACGCTTCGGTAAACGTGCTGAGTGAGGAAGTGCATGAGGATTTCGCCCGCCACATCGAAACGCTAAAAGGAGTTTAAGATGGGTACGGCGATATTCATGGTGCTGATGGTATGCGGCTACTGGTACACCAGCCGCGATCTCTCCAGCCGTTTTAAAATCCGTCGCAGCTTCGGCTGGGATGTCTATTTTCTGGTGGCGCTCTACGGCTGCATCTTCGTTCTGCAGGGGATGCTGGCGACGGCCATTATCTGGCTGCTGCTGCTGATTATCTCCAGTACTGCCAACGCGTTGCATCTGGTGCCCGGCGAACATCTGCGCTGGCAGATGGAGTTTATGAACTGGAGCTTTCTCGGCATTCAGGCCCCGGTCGTAGTGATGCTCGCTTTTGCAGTACTGTTCTGTATGTACCGGTCAAACTGGTCAGCGAGCGCGCGCCTTAACAGCAGCGGTCGTAAAGATCTCTATCAGCAGCTCTCAAAATCCAATGGCGTCGAACAGCTGCTCTACCAGTGCATGCAGGAGGGGGAGCTGGCGTGGATCACCCTGAAGTCGCGCCGCATCTATATCGGTATGGTGCATGCCGCCACCTTTGAGTATGAAAATACCGCGAATATCGTGATCATTCCCATGCTCAGCGGCTACCGCGACAGTAAAACGCTCAGCATGTCGATAGAGCATAACTACAGCCGCTGGTATGCCGAACACGGCATCACGCTGACCTCCGAGCCCAAAAACGCCATGGCGTTTCGTAAAGTGCTGATGGTGGATCAGATTGAGAGCCTGTCGCTGTTCGATCCGGCCAGCGCCAGTTCGCTGGCCATGACTCACCACGACGGCGTGCCGATGGAAGTGCACGGCTCCTTTACTCCACATTCTCCGCCGTAAACAGCCGTAAGGCGACTTTGCCGTCCTGATAGGTATCGGGCTGGTAGCCGCTCTCCAGGTGACGCAGCAGCAGTTCAATAGCCAGACGCGCGTGCTGCTGCGCATTCTGATCCAGCGCAAAGGCCAGCTCGTCATTGCGCAGCAGCTGCCGCGTAACGGAATAAAGCTCATGGGTAATATAGCCGCAGCGGCCCAGAAGGTGATGGGCGCGCAGCGTTTCGCTTATGTCGCTGTTGCCCATGCCGGTATTATAGAGACCCGCAACGTGCTGCGACTGCGCCAGGCTGCTCTCCAGCAGCGTGCGGATCGTGTCGCGCTGATCGAGTCCAAACAGCACTTCGCGCAGGTGGCGCTGCGGCGCGCGCTGCATCATGACCTCGCGAAAGCCTGCGATACGCTGACGATGCGCCCAGTAATCGAAGCGACCACTCACCATAACGATATCGCCCGGTTGATGCACTACCTTGCTCATCAACAAACCGGCGGTGCGGCCTGCCTGATACTGATCGATGCCGACATGGCAAAGGCGATCCGCATCCGGCAGGTCGGTGACGATGGTGATAACCGGCACGCCGCGTTTGCGACAGAGCGCCAGCGCGCGATAGATGGGCGGATAGTCGTGGCCGAAAACGATGATGCCGTCGCGCGTGGCGCTGCGTGCGATAATACTTTGCGCCAGCTTTTCCGGCTGCGACTCCGCAGCCAGCGTTTTATGCAGCGTAATGCGCCGATAGCCCAGCTCGCCCGCCACTTCGCTAAAGTAGCGCACCAGCTGCTGAAAAAACGAGGAGCCGTTATTGCTGAGAAACACTTCTATCTGCCAGGGATGGCGATACTCTTCCGGCAGCAGCCGCTTCAGGCCAAGCTCGCGCGCGGCTTTTAATACTTTGCGCGTCGTCTCCGGCGAGACGCCGCCGCGTTCGTTTAATACCCGATCGACAGTTGCGATACCGACGCCCGCTATTTTTGCCACCATCTCAAGGGTGAGCTTTTTCATTCTTGCTCCACACATGACTCTTTTTGTCATGCTGTTACCATTACTCGTCTGCTGGCGTGCTGCCTGCAAATGAATAATAAATTCCTGAACTATCTGGCGCTATTCTATTCAGCGCGCTGAACCTTACGCCAGCCTATTTTGATGACATTTCATTTCGCTGAAAAAATGTGCGCCTGAAGCAGTCAAAAAACAGGCAAGAAAGCGTGGATTAATAACTTATCGAAACTTTCTGCTGTCTTAAAAATGAGGGTTAGTGAATAACACTGTAAACCTTGATGTGATTAACTTGCTGAATTATAAAATATATTCAGTTTATTGATGGCTTTTCATCAACGCTTCGCTTTCCGGAAACAGGTTAAAAATTTATTATTATTTTGTTGTTAATAAACGGATTGTAATTTCAGGATATCAGCAACTAACCTCTGAACAGCACGTTTTTTACGTCGCTTAATATGCAATTTAATAAAAATTACTATTCTGTCGCCAGAGGGGATATTTCTGCGCGCAGTTAAAGGCCATGCTCTGAATAATTGCAGTCAGCATCGCCTTCGCATCTTCAAATAAAATTAAGCATTTAATGTGATTAATTCGTTAGCAGGGAAAATATGAAACGCAGAGAGTTTCTCACCTCCGTGGCTGCCCTGGGCGTGGCGTCGTCGCTGCCCATCGCAAAAGCTGAAACCGTTCAGGGTGGTCAACCCTGGGAACCCGGCAAAATCAACACGCCGTCTCTGCCGCGCAAAGGCGGCCTGCAATATCTCACACCGCACGAGTTCGACACTGTTGGCGCAATCGCCGAACGCTTTATTCCTGCTGACGATCTGAGCATCAGCGGCAAAGAGGCGGGCTGCGCGACCTTTATCGATCGCCAGCTGGCGGGCGATTACGGTAATGCGGTAGCCATCTACCGTCTGGGCCGCTTTGTGAAAGGCACCCCGGAGCAGGGGCCGCAGTCTCCGCTGACGCCTGCACAGCGCTATCGTCAGGGCCTCGCCGCGCTCGATGCCTGGACGCAAAAAACCTTCAACAAAGACTTTGTCGCGCTGAGCGGCGACCAGCAGGACGATCTGCTGCGCCGTATGGAGGCGAACCAGCTCGATCTCGGGCCGGAAGTCGAGACTAAAGTCTTCTTCGAACTGCTGCTGCAGAACGTGCGCGAAGGCTTTTTGTCCGATCCCATCTACGGCGGCAACAAAGACATGGCGAGCTGGAAAATGATCGGTTTTCCCGGCGCGCGCTATGACTTCCGCGACCTGATTGGCAAGAAAGGGAAGAAGCTCAACATCATCCCGACCAGCCTGATTGATAACACCCTTTAAATCTTCAGTCTGACTGAGCAGTGAGTTAACACATGCAAAATATTCGTCCAAAAGCTGACGCTGTGATCGTCGGCCTGGGTTGGTGCGGCTCGTTGATTGCCGAAGAGCTGACCCGCGCTGGCCTGAACGTGGTTGCCATCGAACGCGGCCCCTGGTTTGAAACCGCCACTGATTTTCCGCCCTCTATCGACACCGACGAGCTGCGCTGGGATACCCGCCGCAGCATGCTGCTGCCCCCCGCGGTAGAAACCACCACGTTCCGTAATAATCGCACGGAGACCGCGCTGCCGACGCGCGAATGGAACCTGAACGAGCTGGGCTATAACGTTGGCGGCTCCGGCACCCACTGGGCCGGTATGGCCTGGCGCTTTACACCGTGGGATTTCCAGCCATATACCCAGACGGTTGAGCGCTACGGCAAGCAGCAGATCGCCAAAGGACTGATTCTGCAGGACTGGGGCGTGACCTACGACGAACTGGAGCCTTTTTACGATCGTTTCGAGAAGATCGCTGGCGTTTCCGGTAAAGCGGGCAAGCTTAACGGCGAGATCATACCCGATGGCAACCCCTTCGAAGGCAACCGCAGCAGCGACTATCCGCTGCCGCCGCTGGAGAGCACGCGCCTGACCGATCTGTTCCGCGACGCGGCGAAATCCCTTGGCCAGCATCCCTTTATGGTGCCTGCCGGACAGACCTCGCGCGCCTACGTTAACCCGCTCGGCGTCCATATGGGGCCTTGCACCTACTGCGGCTACTGCCTCTATTACGGCTGCGGCAACTTCTCTAAATCCAGCCCGAACGCCTGCGTGATCCCGGCGCTGATGCAGCGTGAAAACTTTACCGTACTGACCGATTCCGCCGTCGTGCGCGTTAATAAATCGGAAGATGGCAAAACCGCCACCGGCGTAACTTATATCGACAAGAACAAAAAAGAGTGGGTGCAGCCAGCCGATATCGTCATTCTGTCGGCATTCCAGATGCAGAACGTGCGCCTGCTGCTGCTGTCGAAAATCGGCCAGCCTTACAATCCGGAAACCAAAACCGGTACGGTCGGTCGCGCTTACAGCTTCCAGACCGTCTCCGGCGCCAGCCTGTTCTTCGAAGATGAATACCTTAACCAGTTTATTGGCGCAGGCGCGCTGTCGCAGCAGGTAGACGACTGGAACGGCGATAACTTCGATCACAGCGGCAAAGGCTTTATCGGCGGCGCTGGCATCCTGGTGGTAGCGCGCGGCGCGCGTCCTATCGGCAACGCCGACGCGCTTTTGCCAGGTACGCCGCGCTGGGGCAAAGAGTGGAAAAAGGCCTACACCCACGCTTTCCAGAACGCGACCTTTATCTTCGGTCAGGGCACCAGCTTCTCACACGAAGATTATTACCTCGATCTCGACCCGGAATACAAAGATGACAACGGCAACCCGCTGCTGCGCGTCACCTTCGACTACAACGAAAACGATCGCCGTTCAGCGAAGTTTATCGAAGAGAAGAGCGTAGAGATCGGCAAGGCGATGGGCGCGAAAACCGTGATCGGCACCAACTCGGCGGCGGGCAAATATTCGCCCTATAACTTCGCCAGCGACCATACCATCGGCGGCGCGGTGATGGGCACCGATCCGAAAACCAGCGTACTCAACCGCTATCAGCAGAGCTGGGATATGCACAACCTGTTTGTGCTTGGTGCCTCCTCGTTCCCGAACAACGCAGGCTACAACCCAACCGGTACTATCGGCGCGCTAAGCCTCTGGACGGCGAAGGCGATCGTGGAGCAGTACCTGAAAAACCCCGGCCCACTGGTGAAGGTGTGATATGAAAAAAACGACCCTTGCAGGCGGCGCGGTGGTGATCGCAGCCATTATTGCGGCGGGCCTGCTGTGGCAAAACGGCGATACCTCGGGCGATGACGTGGCGGATAATCAGACGCTGACCGGCCAGCCGCCAGCGGCGGCGGATGCCGCTGCGGTGGCGCGCGGCCGCTATGTGGCGATTGCCGGTGACTGCGTGGCCTGCCATACCGCGCCGGGCAGCAAAGAGGCTTTTTCTGGCGGCTACTCTATCAGCACGCCGTTTGGCGGCATTTTCGCCAGCAACATTACGCCGGATAAAGAGACGGGCATCGGCAACTGGACCGAGCGCGACTTCTTCCGCGCGGTGCGTCACGGCAGAGGCAAAGCGGGCGAGCACCTTTACCCGGCGATGCCGTACAACGCCTACGTAAAAGTCAGCGATCAGGATATGCACGACCTGTGGATGTATATGCGCTCGGTAAAACCGGTGCACTACAAGGTGCCGGAAACCAATCTGGGCTTCCCGTACAATATCCGACTGGCGATGATGGGCTGGAATCTGCTTTTCTTCCGCAACAGCGCCTTTGAAACCGATCCGGGCAAGTCCGCCGAGTTCAATCGCGGCGCCTATCTGGTAGAGGGGCTGGAGCACTGCGGCGCCTGCCATACGCCGAAAAATCTGCTGGGCGGCGATACTGACGCCTATTTGCAGGGCAGCAACCTCAGCGAATGGCACGCGCCGGACCTGACTTCGAACCGCTATGTCGGCGTCGGCAACTGGAGCAAAGAGCAGATCGTGGATTACCTGAAGCTGGGCAGCAACCACGTCGCGGTCGCGTCCGGCCCGATGGCGGAAGCGGTCACCAACTCGACGCAATATCTTAACGACGCCGATTTGCGCGCTATCGCAACTTATCTGAAGGCGCAGCCCGCCTCCGCGACCCAGCCGCCGCAGCCGCAGACCCCTGACAGCGCGCTGATGAAGACGGGAGCGAATGTTTACAGCGCCAACTGCAGCGCCTGTCATAACAGCGACGGCAAGGGGATCCCGAACCTGGCCGCCAGCCTGGCGAACAACCCAGGCCTGCTGGCAGATGACGCCTCGTCTGTCATCACGACGGTGTTGCAGGGCGGGCGCGGCGCGGTGACGCAGGGCAATCCGACCAGCGGCGCGATGCCGAGTTTCGCCTGGAAGCTGACTGACGAACAGATCGCCGCAGTATCGACCTATATCCGCAACAGCTGGGGCAACGTCGCGACGCCGGTGAAGGCCGAAGAAGTGGCGGGCAAGCGCAGGCTGCTGAAGCTGCCAGACCAGATGGCGGCGCACTAAAAAGAGAGGCGGCGTCAGCCGCCTTTTTTACACCCAGTGCTCTCGCCTTTCTTCATCGCCTCTCAATTCGCGTGCCAGGCTATAAGCTGTTTAAGTCACTTCATCAGAGAGGAACGGATATGGCAGGCAAAGCATTAGTCATTGGCGCATCGCGCGGTATCGGGCTGGCGGTGGTCAACGCGCTGGCGGCAAAAGGCTGGCAGGTAACGGCAACCTATCGCAGCAGCGCGCCGGAGGCCAAAGCGCAGTGGCACGAACTGGATCTGACGCATCAGGACCAGGTGCGACAGCTGGCGGCGCAGCTCAAGGAGGAAACCTTTGACGCGATCCTGATCAACGCAGGCATTTCTGGCCCGTCGCATCAGAACCTGTTGCAGAGCAGCGACGCCGAGCTGGCGCAGCTCTTTCTGACCAACGCTATCGCGCCGGTTCGCAGCGCGGAAACCCTGCTGCCGCTGCTGGCGAAGCAGAATGGCGTTATCGGCTTTACCACCTCGATTCTCGGCAGCCTGAACGAGAACGATACGGCGGCGATGCCGATCTACTCCGCCAGCAAATCGGCGCTCAATATGCTGAGCCGCGCGCTATTGCCGCAGATTAACGAGCATAACGCGACGCTGCTGTCGCTGCATCCAGGCTGGGTGAAAACCGATATGGGCGGCGAATCCGCGCCGGTGACGGTGGAGCAGAGCGGCGAAGGGCTGGTGCAGCAGCTGGAGGCGTATCGCGGACGCGGCGGCCACCACTACGTGGACTATGCCGGACAGCTATTGCAGTGGTAAATCCGGGCGCGCCAGCGCCTTTTTTGCATCTGCAGCGGCGAAACACTACACTCGCGGCATAGTCTGACAAGGAGTTCGTATGTCTCATTCCCTTCAGCGTAAGCCGCTGCCGCTGCCTGGCGGCCATAACAAAGTCCTGCTGCACTCCTGTTGTGCGCCCTGTTCCGGCGAGGTTATGGAGGCGATGCTCGCGTCCGGCATCGACTACACCATCTTCTTCTATAACCCCAATATCCACCCGCTGAAAGAGTATGAGCTGCGCAAAGAGGAGAACATCCGCTTTGCTGAACAGTTCGGTGTGCCCTTTGTCGACGCGGACTACGACCGTGATAACTGGTTTGAGCGCGCAAAAGGGATGGAGTGGGAGCCGGAACGCGGCGAGCGCTGCACCATGTGTTTTGATATGCGCTTTGAGCGCACCGCGCTTTATGCCCATGAACATGGCTTTCCCGTTATCACCAGCTCGCTTGGCATTTCGCGCTGGAAGAATATGCAGCAAATCAATGACTGCGGCGTGCGTGCCGCGTCGCGCTATCCCGATATGCTCTACTGGGAGTTTAACTGGCGCAAAGGCGGCGGGTCAGCGCGTATGATCGAAATCAGCAAGCGCGAGCGTTTTTATCAGCAAGAATATTGCGGCTGCATCTATTCGCTGCGCGACAGCAATCGTCATCGCGTCGCCAACGGGCGTGAACGTATCAAGATCGGCGTGCAGTATTATACCCCGGACGAAGAGTAGAAAAATAAAGGGCGGCGATCGCCCTTTATTCCCGACAGCCGCGCAGGCATTCAGCGCAGGCCATTGCGCGCCTCATCCGTGTCGATAGTACGGATTTCCAGGCGAGCCGCAGTAAAACGCCTGCGATCGCTGGCCGCTGGCTGTGCCTGGCGGCAAAGCTCGCACGGATTTGTATTGCCTTCCAGCTGCGCCTGCGTTTGCGCGTCCAGCTGTTGCTTACGGCAGACGTAAGGCGTACAGCCCATTACCTGTTTAAACGATCGCGTAAATGACTGCTGGCTTTCAAAATGGTATTTCATCGCCAGCGTAATAATGGGCGTAGAACTGCTTTTGAGCGCATGAACGCAGGCGGCCAGCTTTCGCTGACGGATATAGCGCGCCAGAGTTTCGTTGCGGCAACGTGCAAACAGCTTCTGTAAATACCATTTGGAATAACCCGACTTTTCGGCAATGTCATCTATGCTAAGCCGCTGATCGAGATGGTTGTTAATCCACTCGGTAATGCTATCAATCACTTCTTCGTTATATTTTTTCTCACGCATAATCAACCTCATCAAACAGTTGGATACAGTGTAGGGAATTTAATGTTTCTCTATACGCGGCTTCGGTAAAGAAATATCAGAAAACGCATGTTTATTTTTTTGCAAGAGGAGCGGTATCGATGGTTTTTATCAAATGCTGGCGAAGGTTAATTAACGGATTCGGTGGGCAAATAAAAAGTTAAATAAGCGTGAAAATAATGTTTGACTTTGCTGTTAACTCTTTAGCGATTCTGTAATGTCGATAACGCGTATCGTTTAAAGCAGTTCTGCCGCAGGCGCAGGCCAGCAGGCAAAATAAGCTGAAGCCCGCTACGCTTCTTTATATAAAAATCATCTACATGACACAGCGCATCAATACGCCCGGTTCGTGCGCGTGTCACACTGCCGCTCTTTTTTCCCATGGAGATCATCGCATGCGTCCGACCTCTGGCCTGAAAAAAACGCTTGCTGCCCTGCTCGCGTCGGTAACCCTGTTTAGCGCTGCGCCCGCGCTGGCCACCAGCACTTACGGCGAGCAACTGGAGGGCTTTCACTACCCCTTCCCGCTGCAGCGCTTCAACTTTTCCTCCCAGCAGCAGCCGCTCAGCATGGGCTACATGGATGTAAAACCAGCTAACCGCGCCAACGGCCAGACGGTCGTGCTGCTGCACGGCAAAAATTTCTGCGGCGCGACATGGGAAGAGAGCATACGCGCGCTGACTCAGGCGGGTTATCGCGTCGTCGCGCCCGACCAGATCGGCTTTTGCAGCGCCAGCAAACCGGCGCACTATCAGTACAGTTTCCAGCAGCTGGCAGATAACACGCATCAGCTTCTGGCCCATCTCGGCATAAAGAAAGCGGTTATCGTTGGTCACTCTACCGGCGGCATGCTGGCTACGCGCTATGCGCTGATGTATCCCGACGAGACGCAGCAACTGGTGCTGGTGAATCCTATCGGGCTGGAGGACTGGAAAGCTAAAGGTGTGCCATGGCGCAGCGTCGATCAGTGGTATCAACGCGAGCTGAAGCTCGACGCGGCGGGCATTAAAAAGTATGAGCAGCACACCTACTACAGCGGGCAGTGGAAGCCGGAATATGACAAATGGGTCGATATGCTGGCGGGCCTGAACGCCGGGCCGGGACACGAGAAAGTCGCGTGGAACTCGGCGCTGATCTACGACATGATCTTTACCCAGCCGGTGTTTTATGAGTTCGGCGATCTGAAAGTGCCGACCACGCTGATGATCGGCACGGCCGATACCACCGCCATCGGCAGCGATATCGCGTCGGCGCAGGTGAAAGCGAAGCTGGGTCACTACGATGTGCTGGGCAAAGAGGCGGCGAAGCGTATTCCCGGCGCACGCCTGATTGAATTCCCCGGCATGGGCCATGCGCCGCAGATGGAAGCGCCTGCGCAATTTAACCAGATGCTGATCGCAGCGTTAGCGCACCGCTAACGTCGCGCAGGTCACAGCTGCGCTTTCTTACTCTTTTTAGCGGCGTACATGCGTGCGTCGCTCCCTTCCAGCATCCGCTCCAGGCTTTGCGGGTGGGCGGCGTCAAACTCGACCACGCCTGACGAGAAGTGCAGCGCGTAACGACGATTCAGGCTGCTGGCCTGCTGTTGCAGATAACGTTCAAAGTCAGTCAGCAGCGCTTCCGCTTCCGGCTGACGCAGGCCGTTAAACAGCACGACGAATTCGTCGCCGCCCAGTCGTGCGAAAAGGTCGTGGTGGCTAAAGCAGACCTTCATCGCGTCGGCGAAATCCATCAGCGCGCGGTCGCCTTCGCGATGGCCGAGGGTATCGTTGATCTGCTTAAACTTATCGAGATCGAGAAAGGTCAGGCTGGCTGGGCGCTGCTTTAACAGGCAGTCGTTAAGCACCAGCTGCCCAAGGGTCATAAAACCGCGACGGTTAGTGATTTGCGTGAGCTCATCGCAGGTCGCGGTCTGAAACGCCGCCAGTTCAGCTTCGGCCAGCGCCGCCAGGTCACGCAGCGTTGCGCGATCGTCGGCGCTGAAGTCGCGCGGCTCGGGGCCGAGAATGCAGAGCGTGCCGACGTTAACGCCGCCTGGCCCGCGCAGCGGACAGCCAGCATAAAAACGGATATGGGGCTCGCCGGTCACCAGCGGGTTATCGTGAAACCGCTCGTCGTTAAGCGTATTTTCCACCACCATGATGTCGTCCTGCAGAATAGCGTGACCGCAAAACGAGATATCGCGCGGCGTACTCAGGGCGTCATAGCGGCCGGAAACGGATTTGAACCACTGCTGGCTGGCTTCCACCAGGCTGACCAGCGCCACGGGCGTGTTAAACAGACGACGCGCCAGACGCGTCAGGCGGTCAAAGCGCTCCTCCGGCGGCGTATTAAGGATTTTAATCTCGTGCAGTTCGGTAAGGCGTTGCGCCTCATTAGCCGGGTACTGAGGTGCTTTCATCGCGGTACTCTTATCTTTATTTATGCAGGTGAAGCGAAACTGGTGTGGCCGCAAGGGCTAAAAGAGATGCTGCCGCCATTAAGGCGGCAGCATCTCAGGCGGGATCAGAGCACTTTTTGTTCTGCAAGATCAAGGGCGAAATAGCTGAAAATCAGGTCAGCGCCGGCGCGTTTAATCGCGCCCAGGCTTTCCAGCACCACGTTACGCTCGTCAATCGCGCCCGCCTGAGCGGCGAATTTGATCATCGCGTATTCACCGCTGACCTGATACGCCGCCAGTGGCAGCTCAGTGCGGTCGCGGATTTCACGCAGCACGTCAAGGTAGGCGCCGGCCGGTTTCACCATCAGCGAATCCGCGCCTTCAGCAGCGTCAATCAGCGACTCGCGAATCGCTTCGCGGCGGTTCATCGGGTTCATCTGATAGGTTTTACGGTCGCCTTTCAGCGCGGTGCCAGCCGCTTCGCGGAACGGACCGTAAAACGATGAGGCGAACTTGGTGGAATAGGACATGATGGCGGTCTGGGTAAAGCCCGCCGCGTCCAGCGCCTGACGGATCGCCTTAACCTGGCCATCCATCGCCGCCGACGGCGCAATAAAGTCTGCGCCCGCCGCTGCTGCCACTACCGCCTGCTTGCCGAGATTAATCAGCGTCGCGTCGTTATCGACGCCGTGATCGCACAGCACGCCGCAGTGGCCGTGGCTGGTGTATTCGCAGAAACAGGTGTCGGACATAACGATCATTTCCGGCACCGTCTCTTTACAGATGCGCGACATGCGCGCCACCAGGCCGTTTTCATTCCAGGCATCGCTGCCGGTAGCGTCGGTGTGGTGCGAGATACCGAAGGTCATCACTGAGCGAATGCCCGCTTTGGCGATACGCTCAATTTCATAAGCAAGACGCTTTTCCGGAATGCGCATTACGCCCGGCATCGCTTCAATCGCTTTATAATCGTCAACGCCTTCCTCAACGAAAATCGGCAGCGCCAGGTCGTTCAGGCTGAGGGAGGTTTCCTGGAAGAGTTCACGCATCGCCGGGCTGGAGCGCAGCCTTCTTGGACGCTGGAGCAGAGAAAAATCAGACATATTCATTCTTACGCAGGTGAAAAAAGTAGCGTTAGTCTACTCCTTTTAACGCGCGGAAATGAAGAATGTGTGCGGCGATGGTAGAAATAGCGCGGAACACGTTGCGCTTCTGGCGCGCTTATCAGCCTGCCAGTTACGCAAAAAAAAGCCCGCCGTTCGGCGGGCATTAAAGGCTTTATTCGTTGATGTCGGGATGCTGCTGTACCAGGTTTTTACGCTTTTCTTCGAGGCGGGCAATTTCCACGTCGATATCTTCGATTTTCTGCTCGATATTGTCGTGGTGCTCCTGCAGGATCTCACGCGCTTCTTCGAGGTCAGATGCGGCAGGCGTCGCGCCGCGCAGCGGTTTATTCGCCGTCTCTTTCATATAAATGCCGGTAATCAGGCCGATTACCGCCACCACCATCAGGTAGTAGGCTGGCATATAGAGATTATTGGTGGTTTCCACCAGCCATGCTGCGAGCGTCGGGGTCAGACCGGCAATCAGTACGGAGATGTTAAAGGCGCTCGCCAGCGCGCTGTAGCGGATATGCGTCGGGAACATCGCCGGCAGCGACGACGCCATTACGCCGGTAAAGGCGTTGAGGATCACCGCCATCAGCAGCAGACCGGCGAAAATCAGCCCCAGCACGCCGCTGTTAATCAGCATAAATGCCGGAATGGCGAAGATCAGCAGCGCGATGCTGCCAATAATCACGAAAGGACGACGGCCGAAGCGGTCGCTCAACATCCCCATCACCGGCTGCACAAACAGCATGCCGAGCATAATCGCGATGATGATCAACACGCCGTGATCTTCCGAGTAGTGCAGGTTATGCGACAGATAGCTCGGCATGTAGGTCAGCAGCATGTAGTAGGTGACGTTCGTGGCGATCACCAGACCGATACAGGCAAGCAGGCTTTTCCAGTGTTTGCTGGCGATCTCTTTAAACGACACCTTCGGGCCGTCGCGCAAGCCTTCACGGTCGCCTTGCTCCAGTTTCTCAACGTGCTGCTGAAAGGCAGGAGTTTCTTCCAGCGCGTGGCGCAGGTAGAGGCCGATAATGCCGAGCGGCAGCGCGAGGAAGAACGGCAGACGCCAGCCCCATTCCATAAACTTCGCTTCGCCGATAATCGCGGAGATCAGCACGACGATGCCCGCGCCGAGCACGAAGCCTGCGATTGAACCGAAGTCGAGCCAGCTGCCCATAAAACCGCGTTTACGGTCGGGCGAGTATTCGGCGACAAAGATCGAGGCGCCGGTATATTCGCCGCCCACCGAGAAGCCCTGTGCCATTTTGGCTAACAGCAGCAGAATCGGTGCCCAGATGCCAATCGAGGCGTAAGAGGGTATCAGACCAATACAGAAGGTACTGATCGACATAATCACAATGGTGATAGAGAGGATTTTCTGGCGCCCATACTTATCGCCCAGCATGCCGAAGAAAAGGCCGCCCAGCGGTCGAATCAGAAAGGGAACAGAGAAGGTGCCGAGTGCGGCAATCATCTGAATGCCTGGCGAGGCATCAGGGAAAAAGACTTTACCTAACGCGTAGGCAACAAAGCCGTACACGCCAAAATCGAACCATTCCATCGCATTGCCCAGCGACGCAGCGGTAATGGCTTTGCGCAAACGGGCGTCATCAATAATAGTGACGTCATCCAGCCCAATAGGTTTGACACGCTTCCTACGTAATTTCATAGATTTACCCTGTAATAGCACATGAAAGTCCTCAAGGTCGCGAACCGATTGAACGAAACAGTCCGCGGCATTGAGAAAATTTAAGCATAGCCGTTTGGCAGAATTTTCCACTGGCTACTATGCGCAATAATTAGTGTTGAAATTATTGCGACAAGTGGCAGAGTATACCGTTTTTCTTTGATATTTGTCATGTTTGGACTGATAGCGGCCTTTTTTGCCGACGATAGCGGCTAAGCCAGCGGTGGGATAAAGCGGTAAAAAAGCGGTTTTGCGACAGCGGTTTTTTCTAAAAATGTAAAGGCGATCAATCTGGCGCAGGCGCGTCAGCTCTGGGCGGCTCAAATCCTCTGCGGCAGCGCGTTGACGTCAGGCGCAGCCCATCTTGCCGCTATGGCGTTATTCAGTAATACTTTGCGCCTCACTGTCAATGGAGGATCGATGGTAAGGAAAGAGACTGCGCCCTTTGAAAACCCCTGGCTGTCAGCCATTGACAGTACAGAAAAGAAACTTACCCGCTACGCTTCGTTTGCTCTACTTCATCCTGTGTCAGAGACGCCGTGCAGCGTCTGGCTTGCTCGCTATCCGCGGGCCCCTTTCGCGCAAAAAAGGCTTCAGCGCGCAAACGATTGGCTTTGCGTCAGGAACGCGCAGCGCAACCCATTAAAGGCGCTGCCGGAAGAGGAGTATCAGCAGCTGATGCCGACGCTGGCGCGCATCAACCAGCGATTAGCGGCGAAAAAAAGCGCGATAACGGCAACACATTGCCCGGATGAGAGTGTTGAAGTGGCGCTGCGCGCAGTAAGAAAGCTGCGCGCAGGGCGGCTAAAGCAGTGAGCGCAGCGGCTGATGTTGCAGCCAGGCCGCAATATCCTCCACCGCCTGCGTAAAGTAACGCCGGTAATTACTGTCGGCGACATAGCCCAGATGCGGCGTCGCCAGCACGTTCGGCAGCTGCCGCAGCGGGTGATCGGCGGGCAGCGGCTCCGTATCAAATACGTCCAGCGCAGCGCCAGCCAGCTGGCCCGAACGCAGCGCGGCGATCATCGCCTGCTGATCCACCAGGCCCGCGCGCGAGGTGTTCACCAGCAGCGCGCCCGGCTTCATCTGCGCCAGCGCGGCGCCATCCAGTAAATGATGCGTGCGCTCGCTTAACACCAGATGTATCGACACCACATCGCTCGCCGCCAGCAGCGCCTGCAGCGACGGCATCAGCGAAGCGCCGCACTGCGCCGCGCGCCCGGCGGTGAGGTTCTGGCTCCAGGCGCAAACGCGCATGCCGAACGCCTGAGCCACCTTCGCCACCCCGCCACCAATCTTACCCAGCCCGATCAGTCCCAGGGTTTTGCCCTCAAGCCCGATTCCAAGATGCTGCTGCCAGGGACCGTTGCTGCGCAGCGCCTGATTTTCCGCCACGATATGGCGCGCCAGCGCCAGCAGCAGACCCCAGGTTAGCTCCAGCGGCGGGGCACTGCTGCTCTCGGTGCCGCATACCGCGATGCCGCGCGCGCGGCAGGCTTCAAGATCGATGGCGGCATTGCGCATGCCGGACGTAACGATAAGTTTCAGTCGCGGCAGGCGCGCCAGACGGGCGGCCGTGAGTGGCGTGCGTTCGCGCATCGCCACCAGAATATCACTGTCGGCAAGCGCAGCGATAAGCGGCTCATCATCGGCGATATGTTGCTGCAACGAGCGAGTCTGGACTGTGGGCTGTAGCGAAGACCAGTCGGCCAGCGTCAGCGCTACGTTCTGGTAGTCATCAAGAAGGGTGCAGTTGAGCGTCATCAGGGACCTCTGTGCGCATCGGCTGATGTTGATGCTCAGCGAGCCAGTCGATGAACGCGTCGTTATCCATGGGCAAAGCATAATAGTAGCCCTGAATAAAGGTCACGCCGCGCTGGCGCAGGTAGAGATACTGCAACGGCGTCTCTACGCCTTCGCCCAGCACTTCCAGCTGCAGCTTATGGCTGAGCGTGATAATCGCATCCAGCACCGGCGTTTCCCCCGTCAGCGACTCAATGGCGTTGATAAAGCCGCGATCGATTTTCAGATAGTCCAGCGCGAAGGTTTGCAGATAGCTCAGCGAGCAGTGCCCGGTGCCGAAATCATCAATCGCCACCTTCATCCCGTCGGCGCGCAGGCGATCGAGTTTTCTTGCCACATCTTCGCCATCTTTGATCAGGCTGCGCTCGGTCAGCTCCAGCGTAATCTGCAGCGGCGTATGTTTAATTTTATCGGCGAAACTGGCCATATCCTCAACGAAGGCCGGGTGTTGCAGATGATCGGCGGCAACGTTGATGCCGATATGAAAGCCAGGCTCGATTTTCCACTGCTGAACATCTTCGGCAATGAGGTCGAGCAGGTGACGCGTCAGCGGCACAATCATGCCTTCCGCCTCGGCGGCGCTGATAAAGATATCGGGCCGGATAGTGTCGCCGTTCGGCAGCGTCCAGCGCAGCAGCGCTTCGGCGCCGGTACAGGTTTGAGTCTGGTTGTTATAGACCGGCTGGTAGTGCACCGAGAAGTGGCGCGCATTGATGGCGCGGCGGATCTCATCGCGCCAGGAGATGCGACGCTGTAGCCAGTTGGCGGTCAGCACCATCAGCAAAATAGAGAGGATCGCCGTCATCGGCAGGAAAATAAAGGTCACCTGTCGCCAGGCGCGCATGATCTCCGAGCCGGGCGTCTCGATTGTCACGCTGATGGGATAACGGTTCGACTGCGCCTGATAAATCTGATCGCTAAAAAGGCTGGCGTGAAGCGGAGTCGCTTTTCCGGCGGAGATCGGCGCGCCGTCGCTAAAGCGCATGCTGAGCCGGTAGCCGCGCGACTCGCCGATGGCGTTCATAAAATCAATCAGATACTGGCCGTCGATAATCGCCCAGAAGCTTTGGTTATCCGCCAGCTGCCGCACGAAAATCACTGCCGGACGCTGCGGTACGGCAGCCGTACCGGCGAGAGAGAGGCTCCACCAGGCTTTGCCGGTTACCGGCGGCGCGCGCCGCATCATTTCGCTTAATGTGCCGGGATTCATGCCATAAGCCGAGGAGCAGGTAATTTTTTGCCCCTCCATTTTACCGATGGCGCGGAAATAGGCGTTGAGGGTGCCGGCGCGCTGCAGCTCATCCTCAAACGCACTGCAGGGCTGATACTGAAAACGGCGTAGCCAGGTAATCATATCCCAGGCGCTGTCGCTCATTTTTTCTGCCTGCGAGAGCAGGGTGCTGGCGGCGCTGAGCTGCTGCTGCTGAACGGTGTGCCGTGCGTCGATAGCGGTAAACAGGATGCCGAGCAGCAAGGGCAGCACCCCGGACAAGATAATAATTATTCTGGCGTAGTCGCGTTTTCGTTTTAACGGCGGCACCGCGAATTCCTCTGAATGTGGATGCGTCTGTGAGGAGGTGCAAATTTAATCAGCGCAGCATAACACGCCCTCAGGCCGTGCAGGGTAGCGTTTTGCTCCGGCGAGCAGGTGATACAGATCAAGTATCGACCGCGCTTTGCATTTATTGACAATGTTTTGCCGCTTTTGGTATTTCCCAGCGGCAAAAACGCCGTGTCACCATGACGCCACACTGAATCGCGTACAAGAGGCGTATATGAGTACGGCAACCCTGGCATCATCTTCCCTTCAACAGCGCATTTCCGATGCGGAATGGCAGGCGCGCGTTAAGCTGGCGCAGGCTTACCATCTGGCGGCGAAGCTGCGCTGGACCGACCATATCTACACCCACTTTTCGCTGCGCGTGCCGGGCGATCGGCCGCATTTTCTGATTAACGCTTACGGGCAGACTTTTGACGAGATCCAGCCGGAAACGCTGGTCAAGATCGATATCGACGGCAATATCATCGACGATCCCACCGGGCTGGGGATCAATCCGGCAGGCTTTGTGATCCACAGCGCCATCCACCATGCCCGCCCGGATGCACACGCAGTCATGCATACGCATACGGCGGCAGGCATCGGCGTGTCGGCGCAAAAGCAGGGGCTGCTGATGATTTCGCAGCACAGCACGCGTTTTCACAACCGCGTCGGCTATCACGATTACGAAGGGATCGCGCTCGATCTCGACGAGCAGCAGCGCATCGTAGCGGATCTCGGCACCCTGAACGCGTTGATCCTGCGCAACCATGGCCTGTTGACTGCGGGCGGCAGCATCGAAGAGGCGTTTTATAACCTCTACTACCTTGAGCGCGCCTGCCAGGCGCAGCTGGCTGCACAGTCGGGCGGCGCGGAGCTGGTTATTCTGCCGGACGTGGTGTCGGAAAAGGCAGCGCAGGCGTTTGATAACAGCATCCGCAACAAAAAGTATCAGCTGCACTGGGATGCCTATATTCGCCAGCTCAACCGCAACGCGCTGTAAGGAGCGGCAATGAACAGACTCAAGGTATTTGCGGCGGCGCTGCTGCTGAGCGCCAGCACACTGGCGCAGGCGGCGCCCGATCTCAGCGAGGTAACGCTGGTGCTGGGCGATCAGGCGCGCAATCTGCGCTCGCTGGTGGAGGCATCCGGCGTGCTCAAGGATGCGCCTTATCATTATCGCTGGGCTAACTTTCAGGGCGCGGCGCCGCTGTTTGAAGCGCAGCGCGCCGGCGCGGTCGATACCTCTTACGCAGGCGATCTGCCGGTGCTGATGGCGGCATCCGGCGGCGTGCCGCTGAAAATCATCGCCACCAACGTCGGCGACGCGGGCGCAAACGGGCTGATCGTGCCCGCCGATTCGCCGGTGCGCAGCGTAAAGGAGCTGGCGGGCAAAGAGGTCGTGATATCGTCGGCGCGCGGCAGCATTTCGCAACATCTGCTCTATGAAGCGCTGGACGAGGCGAAAGTGCCGCGCGACAGCGTGTCGGTGCGCTTTGTGCTGCCGACCGACGCCAGCGCCGCCTTTAATGCCGGGCAGATTGGTGCCTGGGCGACCTTTGATCCCTATCTCGGCATCGCTGAGCAGCATGGCGCGCGCCTGCTGCGCGACGGTACGGGGCTGACCACCGCGCTCTCCTTCGTGACCGCTACCCGGCAGTCGCTGGACGATCCCGGCAAGCGTGCCGCGATCGCCGATTTTGTCCAGCGGCTGGCGAAAGCGCGCGCCTGGGCGCTGGCGCATAAAGCGGCCTACAACCAGGTTTATGCGCAGCTGACGCGCCTGCCGCCCGCCGATGCGGAGAAAATTACCGCGCGCATTTCGCACGGTATTCGCGCCGTGACGCCGGAAGATATTGCGAGAGTACAGAAGGTGTCGGATCTCTTCAGCGAGCTGAAGATTTTGCCGAACAGGGTGGACGTGGCGGCGATTACCGATCGGAGCCTGTTTCCAGAGTAAGCCGGAGAGGCCAGGCACCGATATGGCGCGTTTCGCCGGTAAGCGATGCTGCGACCAGCATGGCGTCAAGCCGCCATGCTGGTCCGGCTTACGCAGACAGGCGCCTCATCCCTGAGGTGCGCATAACACGCCAGCGCTCTGCGTTTTTGTCCTGGCTCCTCGGCCTATGCCTGTCGCTGCCTGGCTTGATTAGCCGATATTACCGATCGTTATACAGCGTCTGGCGCAGCGCCAGCTCGACGCCGCGCAGCTCCGCCAGCCCTTTCAGACGGCCAATCGCCGAATAGCCCGGATTGGTGCGCTTGTGCAGATCGTCGAGCATCTGATGGCCGTGATCGGGACGCATCGGAATGGCGTCTTTCTCTCCCGCGCGCCGACGGCGCTGCTCCTCCGCCAGAATCACGCTGATCACGCCGACCATATCCACATCGCCCGCCAGATGCGCCGCCTCATGGAAACTGTTGGGATTGGCTTCGCGCTGCGTGGCGCGCAGGTGGATAAAATTGATGCGATCCGCGAACCGCGCCGCCATCTGCGTCAGATTGTTATCGGCGCGCACGCCGTAAGAGCCGGTGCAGAAACAGAAGCCGTTATGCAGGCTGTCCACCGTCTCCTTCAGCCACTGCATATCCTCCTCGGTGGAGATAATGCGCGGCAGGCCGAGAATAGGGCGCGGCGGATCGTCCGGATGCACCGCCAGCTTGATGCCAACCTCTTCGGCGACCGGCACGATGGCGCGCAAAAACGTCGCCATATGTTCGCGCAGCTTCGCCTTGTCGATGCCGTCATACTGCGCCAGCTGGGCGCGGAACTGATCCAGCGTATAGCCCTCTTCTGCGCCCGGCAGACCGGCGATAATATTGCGTGTTAACAAGGCTTTCTCATCGTCGCTCATGGCGGCGAAGCAGCGCGCGGCGGTCTCTTGTTCCGCCGCTGAATAATCCTCTTGCGCGCCGGGACGCTGCAAAATATGGAGTTCGAAAGCGGCAAAGGCGTCCGCGTCAAAGCGCAGCGCTTTCGCGCCGTCCGGCAGCGTCCAGGCGAGATCGGTGCGCGTCCAGTCGAGCACCGGCATAAAGTTGTAGCAGACCGTCTCGATGCCGCAGGCCGCCAGGTTGCGGATCGACTGCTGGTAGCTGGCGATATAGCGCTGATAGTCGCCGCGCTGCGTCTTGATCGCCTCGTGTACCGGAATGCTCTCCACCACCGACCAGACCAGGTTCTTTTCAGCCAGCAGCGCCTGACGCGCTTTAATCTCCTCAACCGGCCAGACTTCGCCGTTCGGAATATGGTGCAAAGCGGTAACGATGCCGGTCGCGCCTGCCTGACGCGCATCGTCTAACGAAACCGGATCGTTGGGGCCGTACCAGCGCCATGTATGTTCCATTTTTACTCCTTAGCCGCAAATTTGGCCCAGTGGTCAGGCCGCTGGACCAAGAGTATGCTAGCCTGACGGGAAAGGCCGTGATCGCGATCGCAGCGCAGTGAATTGCGTCTGTCGGAAAGGGCGCGCGGCTTGTGCTACGCTGCACCGCTGCTGACAGGAGAAAAAACATGGCGCTGCCTGTGCTGAAAACGGAACGTCTTTATCGCCAGATCGCTAACGCGATAATGGAAAGTATCAAACGCGGCGAGTTCGCCCCAGGCGCGGCGCTGCCGCCGGAGCGCGAGCTGGCGAAGCAGCTGGGCGTCAGCCGCTCCTCGGTGCGCGAAGCGCTGATTGCGCTGGAGATGACCGGCTGGGTGGATATTCGCACCGGCAACGGCGTCTATGTGATGCAGCCGCTGCCGCAGGCCACTGGCCCCGTGGCGGAGGCAGATTTCAGCCTGGAGGATCTGTTACAGGCGCGTCTCGCTTTTGAAGGGATGCTGGCGGAGATGGCGGCGCGAAACGGCAGCCCGGCGCAGCGCGGCCAGCTGCGCGCGCTGGCCGATACGCTGCTGCGCTACAACGCCAACGACGCGGAGTTTCTCGATCAGGATAAACGCTTTCATCTGCTGATTAGCGAAATGAGCGGCAACGAGGTACTGCGCGACCTGATGGAGTATCTCTGGAACAAGCGCGACAGCGCGCGTTTCCGGCGGCTGGAGAGTCATTTTGCCGACAACGCCTTTACCCAGGAGATGAACCGCGACCACCAGCAGATCGCCGCTGCGATAGAGGCGGGCGATGCCGCCGCCGCGCGCGCCGCAATGGAGAGCCATCTGGCGCAGGTGCAGCAGCGGCTGCTGGGTTAGATTTTATGGCGCTTAGGGCGGCCCGCGCCGAGCATGATTGCCAGTCGGCTGCCGCCCGGCGTCGTTTCCATCAGGATTTTGGTAATGCTGGTCAGCGGCACGGAGAGCAGCATGCCGACCGGCCCCAGCAGCCAGCCCCAGAAAATCAGCGAAAGGAACACCACCAGCGTCGACAGCCCTAAGCCGCGCCCCATAACGCGCGGCTCCAGCATATTGCCGAACACCATATGAATGGCGATAAACAGCGCCGCCACCAGCATCGCGTCGTAAGGGCTGTTAAGCAGAAGCGCCTGCAACACGGGCGGAATGCCGGCGATAATCGGGCCGATATTGGGAATGTAGTTGAGAATAAAAGCCACCACGCCCCACAGCAGCGCGAACTTAACATCAAGCAGAAACAGGCAGCCCCATACCGCTACGCCGGTAATCAGGCTGATCAGCGTCTTCAGCGCCAGATAGTGGGTTACGCCTTTCAGCGCCCTGTGCAGCCCGGCGATGCGGATCTGCGGATTGGTCAGGGCATTGCGCATCTTGTAGGGCAGGTGACGCACTTCAAACAGCATAAACACCACCGTCAGGATCAGCAGCACGAAATTGCTCATCATGCCGGAGAACTGCGTCAGCGCGACGGTGGCGAACGACATCAGCATATTGGGATCGAAACGCTGCACCAGCGTCGTGGTCGAGACGTGAATGCCGATGCCCGCCGCCAGATGCTGCACCACGCTCATCTTCCTCTCCATGGTGGTGCGCAGCTGTGGATAGATATCGGAGAATTCGCTTACCGAGCTGGCGAGCACCGCCACCAGCAGCAAAATAACGATAAATATCACCGTAATCACTACCGTGATCGCCAGCCCGCGCCGCCAGCCGCGCCGCATTAAAAAGGTGACGATAGGATTCAACACGATGGCGAAAAAGGCGGCCAGCAAAAAGGGCACCATAATTTCGGACGCGGCGCGGATCCCGGCGAGAATAATCACCAGCATCGCCAGCTTAATCAGAATGCTTTGTCCTATTTTTTCCTGCTGTTGTTCGCTCATTCCCTCTCCCGAAAAGCCAGACCGCAGAGAGTAGTGTAGCTGAACGGCAATTAAACGCCTGATTCTGCTATGAAAGCGTAACGATAATCAGACTTTTTTACTGCGCTGCAGCAGCGCCGTCGCGCCCAGCATCAGCGCCAGCGTGGCGATCAGCGTTAAGGTAGCCATCGCCATGCCTTGTCCCACTGAGCCCTGCTCGAACTGACGCCAGATAAACAGGGCGACAGTCTGTACGCCGGCGGGTGCCAGCAGCAGCGAGGTCACCAGCTCGCGGGAGGCGACGGCGAACACCATCATCATCGCCGCCAGCAAACTGGGCGACACCAGCGGGAAGACCACCAGACGCAGCGCCTGAAGGCGCGACGCGCCGTGTACACGCGCCGCTGGCTCCAGCGTCGGCGCGAGCTGACGCAGCGCGCTGCTGACGTAGCGCACCGGCCAGGGCAGCAGCAGACAGCAGTAGGAGAGCAGCAGAATGGCTGGCGTGTTGTAGGGCGAGACCGGCCAGAAGCTGCGGTTCCACAGCAGGATCAGGCCAACGCCGATGACCACGCCAGGGATCGCCGCAGGCAGCAGCGCCAGACCATCCAGCAGCGCCAGCGCGCGGCTCTTGCCCTCCGCCACGCGCCACGCCACCAGAAAACCCAGCGCGCCGGTCAGCAGCGCCGCGCCAAACGCCAGCCCGATGCTGGTAGAAAAGGCGCTCAGCGCATCGCCCTGCTGCGAAAAGAGCGCGGCGAAGTGGCGCAGCGTCAGATTCGCGCCGCTGAGGCCGCCCGACAGGGTATCGAGCAGGCCGCTCAGCGTCATCGAGCAGAGCGGCAGCGCAACGGCGACCAGCGCCGTAAGCGCAAACAGCAGCACTATCGGCAAGGTCCAGACGCCTGCGCTGACCGCTTCGCTGGCCGCGGGCTTGCCGCCAATAGTGGCGACATCCTGCGCGGCGGTCAGATGGCGCTGAGCAAACCAGGCGGCCAGCGCGACCAGGCTCAACAGCAGCGACAGCATCGCCGCGCCGGGTAAATCGATCGGCCAGTCCGACAGCTTCTGCTCAATACCGACCGTCATCAGGGTGAGGCCAGCGCGGGCGCCGAGCGCCGCCGGCACGCCATATTCATCAATCGCCAGCGTGAAAGCGAGCAGCGCGCTGCCCGCCAGCGCAGGCAGCAGCAGGGGCAGCGTAACGTGCCAGAAGGCGCGCCATGCCGACGCGCCGTGCACGCGCGCCACCAGCGCCAGCCGCTGCCCGCTCGCCATCAGCGCGCGCGATACGGCGAAATAGACCACCGGAAAGATATTGATCGTCATCACCAGGGTGATGCCGCTGGCGCTGAACAGCAGGCTCTCCAGATCGAGGCCGGTAAGCTGCTGCACATAGCCGTTGCGCTGCAGCGCCAGCGTCCAGTTCAGCGCCGCGATATAGGGCGGCGTAAGAAAGGGCACCAGAAACAGCAGATCCCACAGCGCGCTGCCGGGCAGGCGAAACAGGCCGCGCAGCACGCCGAGCGGCAACCCGATAATCAGGCTGCACAGCACCACGCCCAGACCCACTTTCAGCGTACCGAATCCCATCGGGAGCAGCGCGTCGTCGGTTAACAGGCGCGGCAGTGCGCTGAATGCGCCCTGCCAGCTTCCGGCGCCCAGCTGCGGAAATATCGCCTGCAGCACAATAAACAGCAGCGGCAGCGCCACCAGTATGCCGAGCGCCAGCAGGATCAGGCTGTTCAGGACGCGCGACATCTTACTGTCCGAACAGCGTCGCGAAGCGCTTCAGAATCGACGCACGGTCGGCGTTGCTCTCCTGCGGCATCGGCAGCAGTCGGATCTCGGTAATCAGCGGCCGCTGCGCCTTGATATCGGTGCGCGCGGGCATCAGCCAGGCGTTCGCCACCTGCTGCTGACCTTCATCAGAAAGCACGTAGTCGACGAATTTCTTCGCGTCGTCAGCGTGCTGGCTGCTTTTCAGGATCATCATCGGACGCGGCGCGACCACGGTGCCGCTTTCCGGGAAGATCACCTTCACCGCTTCGCCCTGGGCGATATTGTTGTAGGTGACATAGTCCACCGCGCCGAATACTGCCGCCTTCGCGCCCTGCAGCACCGGCGTGACCGCCTGCGCGTTCGGTCCGCTGACCACCATGCCGTTCTGTTTCAGCTGCTGGAACAGCGTCCAGGCTTTTTCGCCTTCGCTGTTTTGCAGACCAGCCAGCAGATCGAGCGATGCGCCGGAGAGCGCCGGATCCGGCGTGGTGACCTTATCTTTGAACGCCGGGCCGGTAAGGTCCTGCCAGTTTTTCGGCTCCGGCGTGCCGCTTTTGGTGTTCCATACGATGCCCAGCGCGGAGATGCCCTGTGCCACATAGTCGGCGGTTTTAAAGGCGTCTGGCACCTTTGCGGCGTTGGGGCTTTGATAGGGCTGTAGCCAGCCGCGCTGTTGCAGATCTTCGGCGATATCCCATGAGGCGGAAATCAATACGTCGGCCTGCGGGCTGGCCTGCTCGGCCTCCAGCCGCGCCATGACCTTGCCGGTCGTGGCCTGAAAGATATTCACCTTAATACCGGTCTGTTTTTCGAATCCAGCCGCCAGGCTTTTCGCCAGCGAGCCGGGGCCAGCGGTGTACACCGTCAGCGCATGGGCGTCACTCATCATTGCGACAGAGGTCAGCAGCATCGTTAACATCGCTCCTGTTTTAACGGGCTTGAGAAAAGACATAGGGTTCCCCTGAGGATTGGGTAATGGACACAATCTGGCCCTGCGCCAGATGAAGGGTGCGATCGGCGATAATCTCCGCTTCGTCGCGGTCGTGGGTTACGTAGACGGCAGTGGTGCCGGACTGGCGCAGCAGCGCCTTCATGCTGTGCACCAGTGTTTCTCGCAGGTCGCGGTCGAGGTTGGAAAGCGGTTCGTCAAACAGCAGAATGGCCGGTTCGGCCACCAGCGCACGCGCCAGCGCCACGCGCTGCTGCTGCCCGCCGGAGAGCGCAGCAGGCTTACGCGCCGCGAAACCCTCAAGACCGACGCGCGCCAGCATGGCGCGGGCCTGCTCTTCGCGCGACTTTTTCCTCACGCCGCGCATGCGCAGCGGAAAGGCGACGTTTTCACCAACGCTCATATGCGGCCAGAGCGCATAATCCTGAAAGACCATGCCGAGCTGGCGTGCGTCGGGCGGCAGCGAATGGCGGGCGCTGGCGACGCAGCGATCGCCAATCCAGATTTCGCCGCTGTCCGGCTGGTTCAGGCCAGCCAGCAGTTTCAGCAGGGTGCTTTTGCCGCAGCCGGACGGACCGAGCAGGGCCAGGGTTTCGCCCGCGGCGATATCAAACGACAGGTTGTGCAGGACCGGCTGGCGACTGATGGACCAGCTGACCGCTTTTACAGAGACAGGCAGGGAAGCGCGCGTCATCGACCACCTCCGCGAAGGCACGCGGGCTGGACGAAGAACAGGCGCGCCTGAAAACTCAGGAGCGTCATCAGATTGTTATCCTCTTTGGGACTTATGGCGCGAGTGTAGGCGGCGATTATGACGACCCGATGACTAAAACCGCCTCCCAGGCGCGGCGGCGGCTCGAAATATTCCGCTGATGGTGGCAAGCTGTAGATAAAACTCAGTCAACCACGAGCGCACTTTGTCATGCCAGATCAACCCGCAGCGGAACCTGCTCATAAGGGCGTCGGATTAACCCTTCTGATTATCTCGATCGTGATCTACAACTTCGCCAGCTATCTCACCATCGGCCTGCAGCTGGCGGTGCTGCCAGGCATGGTGCATGACCAGCTCGGCTACAGCGCTTTCTGGGCGGGGGTGGTGATCAGCCTGCAGTACCTGGCGACGCTGCTGAGTCGTCCCCATGCCGGGCGCTACGCCGATATCTGGGGGCCTAAGCGCGTAGTGGTGCTGGGGCTGGTGGGCGTGTTGCTCAGCGGGGTCTGCTATCTGCTGGCGACCTGGCTTGCGGCATCGCCGATCGCCAGCCTGGCACTGCTTTGCATCGGGCGCGTCATTCTTGGCATCGGGCAGAGCTTTACCGGCACCGGCACCTCGCTGTGGGGCGTAGCGCGCGTCGGCTCGCTGCATATCGGCCGCGTTATCTCATGGAACGGCATCTGCACCTACGGCGCGATGGCGCTGGGCGCGCCGCTTGGCGTCATCATCTATCGTCACGGCGGTCTGCTGCTGCTCTCCGCGGTGATTATTGCCATCTGCGCGCTGGCAATAGCGCTGGCGCTGCCGCGCCCGGCGGTGAAGGGCAGCCGCGCGCGTCCGCTGCCGTTCCGCGACGTGCTCGGCAAGATTTACGGCTTCGGTCTGATTCTGGCGATGGGATCGGCGGGATTTGGCGTGATCGCCACCTTTATTACCCTGTTTTATCAGGCGAAAGGGTGGGACGGCGCGGCTTTCGCGCTGACGCTGTTCAGCGCGGCCTTTGTCGGCACGCGCCTGCTGTTCCCCAACGCGATCAACCGTCTTGGCGGGCTGCGCGTCGCCAGCGCCTGTCTGGCGGTGGAAGCGGTCGGTCTGTTTCTGGTGGCGGGCGCATTCGATCCCTGGATGGCGAAAACCGGCGCACTACTGACCGGCGCCGGTTTTTCGCTGGTCTTTCCGGCGCTCGGCGTGGTCGCAGTGAAAGCGGTGCCGCAGGCGAATCAGGGCAGCGCGCTGGCGACCTATACCGCCTTTATGGATTTAGCGCTGGGGATTACCGGGCCGGTAGCGGGATTTATCATGAGTTTTGCCGGGGTGCCGCTGGTCTATCTGCTGACGGGGCTGCTGGTTTGTCTGGGACTGTTCTGCACGCTGCGGCTAACCCGACGGCTACCAGAGACCTCAGCAGAAGTGAAAGAGAATTAAAAAAAACGGCCTCCGACCGAGGCCAAAATGTGTCCAGGACACAGATAAGGGTAGGGCGACGCGGCGGGCTACTGGCCCGCCGCGTGACATTCAGGCCTGCAGTAGTTCAATACTGTGGCGAATCTGGCGCTCAATTTCAGCAGGCGTCCAGCTGTTAAGTTCAGACGAGAACGGCTCGAAGGCGTAGATGCCCTTGTAGCCAAGCATCTCCAGCCGTTTCACCTGCGCCACGCTGTTCAGCACGTCGCGGTCGCTCAGCATAATGCGCTCTTCGTCGGTCAGTTCTGCGGTGGGGCGCGTATCTTCCACGCCGGAGAGATGCACCAGGCCGATCATGTTGACATCGATTTCTGCCGGAAACTCCTGTTCGGCGTTCTCATACAGATGATGATGGAAGGTGTCGATGACCAGCTTAAAGGGTGCCTGGGCGTCGCGGATAAGCTGCTGCGCCTGCACCGCCGAGCGCAGAGAGCTGACCGGGAAGCCCAGCGGCTCTACCAGTCCCTGGACGCCATGCTGCGCAAAGCGCGGCGCAAGCGTGCGAAGCGCCGCCCGCGTGTCGTCCGGCGCAATGTTGACGCCTTCGTTCAGCGGGCACATTACCAGCGCTTTCGCGCCGATCGCCTGCGCGTCCTGCAGCAGCGCGTCGGTTTTCGCCAGCAACGCCTCATCCACGCGGTTGAATGGATAAATCGCGTTAATGGTGACCACTTCGATGTTGTACTTCGTTAACAGGGCGCGCGTCTGCTCATAAGTCAGATCGTCGCACACCTTGCCGCTCGGCATGTCGTTACGCAGTTCTACTTTATTCAGGCCCAGGCGTTGAACCAGCTGGAAAAACGCTTCTAAAGAAAGGGTCGGCGCAATTTTACGGTTAATACAGAAACGGGTCGGGTCGATGGCCATGCTGCAGCTCCTGTAGTGATGCAAGAGGAAAGATAAATAGGCTGGGGCCAAAGAAAACATTTATTTCATAAATAGTGAATTATGAAATTTAAAGGTTGAGATCTGCCTCTCAATAATTTCATTTTCCGTCGTTGTCGCGCCGGTTTAGCGCGCCCGGGCTGACGAAAAACCTGCTGTCCAGGGCGGCTTAATCCGGGCGCTGCGCCCTGTCAGCGCGCGGTTTTCGGCTTCGGTCGCGAAAATGCGATCCATGCCGCTAAAAGGGAATTTCTCAAAAAGTTTTATTTGAAAAATTTATTTCACTGTAATAGCTTCTTAGCATGCTTTCGGTTTTGCCTGGTCAGACGGCGTGGCGTCACGCTAAGGCTCTGCAGGGAACTCACACATCTTAAGAGGCTATGAAATGAATATCACAGGAAACTTCATTGGCGGTCAGATTACCTACAGCGCCAGCAACGAAACCATCCCTGTTTATGACCCGGCGACCGGCAAAGTGGTGCGCGAGTTAACGCAGAGCACCGGCGCAGAAGTCGCCGAAGCGATTAAAGTGGCGCATGACGCCTTCCCCGCCTGGTCGAAAACTTCGCCGCTGCGCCGCGCGCGCGTTTTGTTTAACTTCAAGGCGCTGATGGAGCAGCACCGCGACGAACTGGCCGAACTGATCGTCTCTGAACATGGCAAAGTGTGGTCGGATGCACAGGGCGAGCTGACGCGCGGGCTTGAAGTGGTTGAGTTCGCCTGCGGCATCCCGCATCTGATTAAAGGCGAATATTCGGCAAACGTAGGCACAGGCGTCGACAGCTACTCGCTGATGCAGCCGGTGGGAGTGGTTGCGGGCATTACGCCGTTTAACTTCCCGGCGATGGTGCCGCTGTGGATGTTCCCGATCGCGCTGGCCTGCGGCAACACCTTTGTACTCAAGCCGCCTGCGCTCGACCCTTCCGCAGCGGTGCGTATGGCGGAGCTGCTGAAAGAAGCAGGTCTGCCGGACGGCGTGTTTAACGTGGTGCACTCTTCCAACGAAGACGCCGAGCAGCTCTATAAAGATCCGCGCATCGCGGCGGTGAGCTTCGTCGGCTCTTCCGGCGTCGCCGAGCACATCTACAAAACCGCCAGCGCCCATGGCAAACGCGTGCAGGCGTTCGGCGCGGCGAAGAACCACGCTATCGTCATGCCGGACGCCGATCTCGACGCGACGGTGAACGCCATTATGGGCGGCGCATTCGGCTCCGCCGGCGAACGCTGCATGGCGCTGCCGGTCGTGGTCGCGGTCGGCGACGATACTGCTGACAAGCTGATCGCCCGCCTGACGCCGCTGATCAAAGCGCTGCGCGTCGGACCTGGCATCAAGCAGGGCGCAGATGAGAATGAGATGGGGCCGGTTGTCTCCGCCGCGCATCAGAAAAAAGTGCTGGGCTATATCGATAAAGGCGAGCAGGAAGGAGCGAAGCTGGTGGTTGACGGCCGCAACTTCCAGGTGCCGGGCCACGCTGAAGGCTACTACGTTGGCGGCACGCTGTTCGATAACGTGACGTCAGATATGACTATCTGGCGCGAAGAGATTTTCGGACCGGTGCTGAGCATTATGCGCGCGCCAGACTACGCCAGCGCGTTGCAGTTAGTGAACAGCCATGAGTTCGGTAACGGCAGCGCCATTTTCACCAGCAACGGCAACACTGCGCGCGAGTTCGTGCAGAACGTGGAAGCGGGCATGGTCGGCGTCAACGTACCGGTGCCGGTGCCGATGGCGTTCCACAGCTTCGGTGGCTGGAAACGTTCAGTGTTCGGCGCGCTTAACGTGCACGGGCCGGACGGCGTGCGTTTCTACACCCGCATGAAGACCGCTACGGCGCGCTGGCCGAGCGGCCAGCAGACGGTATCGGAATTCAGCATGCCGACGCTGAGCTAATAAGCACACAACGTCATAATAACAGCTACAGGCCAGCGGCAACGCGCCTGTAGCTTCTTGTTTTCACGTTAAAAAGGAGAGTGTGAATGTCTTTTCTTGCAAAAGCGCAGCAGCCGGACGCCAGCGGTCGTATCCAGCACGTGACGCCGGAAAGCGCAGGCTGGCGCTATGTCGGCTTTGACGCCTACCTGCTGAAAAAGGGCGACACTCTGCGACTGAGCAGCGGCGACAAAGAGCTTTGTCTGGTGCTGGTAGCGGGACTCGCCTCGGTAAAAACGCGCCACGCAGACTTCCCTGGCATCGGCAAGCGTATGTCGCCGTTTGAGCGCGTTCCGCCTTATTCTGTTTATGTGCCGCATAACGATGAAGTGGAGATCGTCGCTGACAGCGATCTGGAACTGGCGGTCTGCAACGCGCCCAGCCAGGGTAATTTGCCAGCGCGTCTAATCGCGCCAGCGGACGTCGGCGTCGAACACCGCGGCAAAGGGCGCAATAAGCGTCTGGTGCATAATATTCTGCCGGACGATAAGCCAGCCGATAGCCTGCTGGTGGTAGAGGTCTATACCGACGAGGGCGATACCAGCTCCTATCCCAGCCACAAGCACGATCAAGAGAGCGAAAACGAAACCTATCTGGAAGAGACCTACTATCACCGTTTCGATCCTGAGCAGGGGTTCGCTATGCAGCGCGTCTACACTGACGACCGCTCGCTTGATGCCTGTATGGCGCCTTATAACCGCGACGTCGTGACGGTGCCGCGCGGCTACCATCCGGTAGCGACAATTGCCGGTTATAACAACTACTATCTGAACGTGATGGCGGGGCCGGTGCGGCTGTGGAAATTTACCTGGGAGAAAGATCACGCCTGGGTTAACAGCGATAATTATCCGCGCGGCTAGCAGAAGCGGCGTTCATAAAAGAAAAGGGCAACCGCAGGGTTGCCCTTTTTATTCTCAAAACCCGTAATCAGGCGCTAGCATTATTTAACGCCAGCGATACCGCCAGCGTTTGCGCCAGACAGAGCGAAGCGACCTGCGAGCGGAAGCCATCCACCTGCGCTTCACGCACTACAAAACAGACGTCGCTGAAGGCCGCCAGCGGGCTCACCTGGCTGTCTGTAATAGCGATCTGATGCGCGCCGCGCTTCGCGCCCATCTCTACCAGCTCTACCGCTTCGCGCGCGTAAGGAGAGTAGCTGATGGCGATAACGACATCTTTCGGGTTTACCAGGCTGAGCTGTTCGGTGAACATGCCGCCCAGGCCGTCGATCAGGAAAGCGCGGCGCTCAAGATGGCGCAGCGCATAGACCAGATAGGAAGCGACGCTGAACGAGCGGCGCAGGCCAATTACATAGATATTCTCAGCGTCATTCAGCAACTGCACCGCTTTGTTAAGCTGGTCGGGATTGATCTGCATCGCCAGCTGTTGCAGCGCCTGACTGTTGACCATGGTAAAGACGTTAAGGATTTCTACTGGGCTTTCCGGCGAAGTCGCGGCGTCGTCGGTGGCGGTCTGACGGAACAGGCGCGCACGCTCGGTATAGTTAACCGTCTCTTCCATCAGGTGCTGACGAAAAACCTGTTTCATTTCGTTGAAGCCGCTGAAACCGAACGCGTTAGCGAAGCGAATAAGCGTTGATGGCGGGACGTCAGCCTGAGCGGCAATAGAAGCCACGGTATCAAAGGCGATGCTGTTGCTGTTATCAAGAATATAACGAGCCACCTGCTTCAGTCGCTTGCTCAGCGTTTCGTAGCGTCGACGAATATCATCCTGTAACAGGGAGAGTTGGGTAGGATTGTTGGTCATTACTTCGGCCCGTTAAAAAAGAAATATGGCTGGATAATGAGCGCTATAGTACCAGATGAATGGAAAATTTCATTTGTTTGCGCCCGATGCGGGCTTTATTTCATGGGTTTATGAATTGCCTCACATAATGCGGGGAATGTGGCGGGAATGGCGATGAAAACCCAGAAATAAAGCGGAGTTGAGGATCCTGCGCGCCGTCAGGCGGCGCAGGATCGCACAGGAGAAGCCCTTACAGCCCGGCGTTTTCGCGAATATATTTGCGCGCTTTCACCGCATATTCAAACGGGTTAGCCAGCGCCGGGTCCTGCTCCGCTTCCACCACCATCCAGCCTTTATAGCCGTAATCATCCAGGATCTTAAACACCGGCCTGAAGTCGATAACGCCGTCGCCCGGCACGGTGAAGGTGCCTTTCTTCACGCCCTCGAGGAAACAGAGATGATTGTCACGCACCTCTGCGACCACCTCATCACGCACATCTTTTAGATGCACATGGAAAATACGCGGCAGATATTTTTGCAGCACGTCGAGCATCGCCTGCTGTGAGCCTTCGGAATAGTAGATATGGCCGGTGTCGTAGAGCAATCCGACAGTATCATTGGTCAGCGCCATAAAGCGGTCGATCTCTTCCACGGTCTGAATGCCGGTGCCCATATGATGGTGCAGCGTTACGCGCATCCCTTTCGCAGCGGCGATCTCCGCCAGTTCGTTGTAGCCTTCGGCTGTCAGTCGCCACTCTTCATCTGTGAAAATCGGCTTCTGCTCCAGCACCGGCAGCGTGGTGCCCTGGATGCTTTTGCTCTGCTCAGAGCAGCCAATCACGCGCGCGCCCATGGCGTGCAGGAAGTTCATATGATTGACGAATTCATCGATGGTTTTCGCCTTGTCGCCGTTGGCGAAGAAGGTGCTGAACCAGGCGTTGCAAATCTCAATGCCGCGAATATCGAGCATCGGCTTCAGCACCGCCGGATCGCGCGGGTATTTGCTGCCAACTTCGCTGCCGGTAAAGCCCGCCAGCGCCATTTCGCTCACCGTCTGCTGAAAGGTGTTCTCTTTGCCCAGCTCCGGCATGTCGTCGTTGGTCCAGCCAATCGGCGCGATAGCCAGTTTTACGTTCTCTTTGTTCATCTGTTTAGTCCTGACAGGTCGGGGCGGCCGCAGCCGCCCGCAAGGAGAGGAAAACGCTTATTTCTTGTCGTAGAAAGCCGGACGCGGCGGCATTTCAACCGGCTCGATGGCGCCGCTCTGTTGCGCCTTCAGGCAGGCATCGGCGGCCACTGAGGCGGCGAAGCCGTCCCAGGCGGACGGGCCGGTAAGCTGGCCCGCTTTCACGTCGTTGATAAAGGCCTGCAGTTCGACGTCGTACGCTTCGATAAAGCGATCTTTCCAGTCGGTCAGGATAGTGGTAGAGAGTTTGGCTTCGCTGCGCAGCTGCACCGAGGCGGGCTCCGGCAGTCTGGCTATGCCGGTTTCACCAACGACTTCACACTGGATATCGTAACCGTAGGCGCAGTTAACGAAGATCTCGACGTCGATGCGCACCCCTTTCTGGGTTTCAAACAGCACGATCTGCGGATCTTTCAGGCGCGCATGCGATTTTGAGGTCACGCGCGGGAAGACCACCTGTACGCTTTTATAGTCGTCGTTGGTCAGCCAGCGCAGCACGTCCAGCTCGTGGATCAGCGTATTGGTGATCGCCATATCAGTGGTATAGCTCTCCGGCACGGCCGGGTTGCGGTGCGCGCAGTGCAGCATCAGCGGTTCGCCGATGCCGCCTTCGGTAATCACTTTTTTCAGCGCGCGGTAGCCCGCATCGTAAGGGCGCATAAAGCCGACCTGCACCAGGCGCTTGCCGTGTTTGATCTCCGCATCCACCACGCGGCGACAGCCTTCAGCGCTCAGCGCCAGCGGCTTTTCGCAGAACACCGGTTTGCCAGCGGCGATGGCCGCCAGCGTAAACTCTTCATGCGTCGGGTCCCAGGAGGTCACCAGAATCGCATCCACTTCCGGCGACTGGATGACCTGATGGCCGTCTGCGTAGACTTCCGCTTCAATATTCAGTCGCTGCAGCGCAGCGCGCGCGCCGTCGACGTTAATATCCGACACCGCCACTACTTTTGCCCCCTGCAGGACATTGTTGCAGCGACGAATGTGTTCCTGGCCGATTGCGCCAGCACCGATAACGCCTAGTTTCAAAGTCATAATTACACCTGTAGGGTTTATAGCGAGGAATAAAGGGCCGGTTTCCCGGCCGGAAATCAGTATTTACGCGCCTGATCGAGATGGGCGTTAAGTTTTTCTGCTACCGCCTGTACGCGTTCGGATTCAGAGGCTTGCGCCACGCCGACGTGCCACCAGCTGAAGTATTTATGCACCATGGTCTTCGGCAGCACCTTGATGTCGATAAGCGTGGAAACCGTCTGCTTACGCGCATCTTCCAGCGCCGCGGTAAGCTGATCCAGCGTAGTGACGCGATAGGTTTTACAGCCGTAGCCCGCCGCGATGGCGGCGAAGTCCACCGGCACGAAGCCGCCGTCCAGCTTGCCGCCTTCTGGATTGCGGAAGCGGAATTCGGTGGTGAAGCTGTCCATACCATGTTCCATCTGCAGGTTGTTAATGCAGCCGTTGGTCATGTTGTCGAACAGCACCACGTTGATTTTGGCGCGCTCCTGAATCGAGGTGACCAGCTCGGAGTGCAGCATCATAAAAGAGCCGTCGCCCAGCAGCGCGTAGACCTCGCGATGCGGCTGCGCCAGCTTCGCGCCCAGCGCGGCGTTCACCTCATAGCCCATGCAGGAGTAGCCGTACTCAACGTGATACGAGTTGTAGTCGCGGGTGCGCCAGACGCGCTGCAGATCGCCCGGCAGACTGCCCGCTGCCGCCACAATCACTGCATCCTTTGGGAGCTGCTCATTTAGCGTGCCGAGCACGCGGCTCTGGGTGAGCACTGACTGGGTCAGACGATTAAATTCGGCAAATACCGCGTCGCGATCGATATGGTCGGCAATCTCCGGAATAAAGCCGTCGCCGGTATATTCCACCTGATAGACGCGCTGCGTCTCTTTCAGCAGCTTGCTCTGCGCCTGCTCGATCTGGCTGCCCCAGTCGTTGCTGTAGTTCTTATCCGCCAGTCCCGCCTCCAGCGCGACGAGCCCTTCACGCGCGTCGGCCAACAGCTGCACGCCGTCGAGCTTGTAGGTGTCGAAATTGCTGACGTTGACGTTAAGGAAGCTGACATCCGGGTTCTGGAAAATCCATTTCGATGCGGTGGTGAAATCGGTGTAGCGGGTGCCGACGCCAATCACCAGATCCGCCTCTTTCGCCAGCAGGTTGGCGGCCAGACAGCCGGTTTCGCCAACGCCACCGACGTTAAGGGGATGGTCAGAGACGATCGTGCCTTTGCCCGCCTGAGTTTCAGCGAACGGAATCTGGTAACGCTCGGCGAACTGACGCAGCGCCTCGCCCGCTTCAGAATATTTCACGCCGCCGCCCAGCACGATCATCGGCTTGCGTTTGCGCACGATCAGCGCCAGCGCGTCATCTAGCTGCGCAGCGGTCGGCAGACGGCGATCGAGACGGTGCACGCGCTTCTGGAAGAAGTAGTCCGGGAAATCCCAGGCTTCGCCCTGCACGTCCTGTGGCAGCGCGATCGTCACCGCGCCGGTTTCGGCGGGGTCGGTCAGCACGCGCATGGCGTTAATGCAGGCGGTCATCAGCTGTTCGGGACGGCTGACGCGGTCCCAGTATTTGCTCACGGCGCGGAAGGCGTCGTTGGTGCTGATGCTGAGATCGTAGCTCTGTTCGATCTGCTGCAGCACCGGATCGGGCTGGCGCGTAGCGAAGACGTCGCCCGGCAGCAGCAGCAGCGGAATGCGGTTCGCAGTGGCGGTGGCTGCTGCGGTGATCATATTGGCGGCGCCCGGGCCGACCGATGAGCTGCAGGCGATAATCTGGCGGCGCAGAGACTGTTTGGCGAAACCCATCGCGGCGTGCGCCATTCCCTGTTCGTTGCGGCCCTGATGCACAATCAGATCGCCGCTGTCCTGCTCCAGCGCTTGCCCCAGGCCCAGCACGTTGCCGTGACCGAAAATGGCGAAGAGGCCTTTCACAAACTTCGTTTCCACGCCGTCGACATTAATGTATTGATTATCAAGAAACTTAACCAGCGCCTGTGCGGTGGTCATTCTGATTGTGGCCATATTCTTTTCCTTTACATACTGCAACCTGGTGACAGGTTAGCGACGTGGCGTGTCGCGAAAGGCGACCGCAGGTAACTGAAACTTGAAGCGATTATAAACAAATATATTTTTCATAAAATACGATTACAGAAGAAACATTTCATTTTGCGATTGAGATCAAATTTAACCGTGAAACGCAGCTTTAACGGGACAGCGAAGCGGGCTAAGTGAAACAAGAAATGCGAAAAGCGGAGAAGCTGGAAGTTTTCATTTTAATTCAGTCGCTTCCTGCAGAGGCTTAGCTTTTTCTGCGATCCGCTTCACACCCCTGCAGCGGCGCGAAACGGATGAAACATCGCGCGCGTGATGTGCAGGCGGTGCAGAGTTTTACCTGGTTCACAAAATCGCGATGGATGTTTCATTTCATATTGAATTTGGAATTTTTATTCCTCATAATTTCTCCATCGTCAGTCTGGCAAAGGCAAAACCCAGACGCACGCCGGGATGCCTGCTCCCTTGCACGCGTGTCTGCTTATCACAGAAGGAAACCACAGGTATGAGTACAGAAAAGAAGCGGCTTGATGTGATTTGTATTGGGCGCATCGCCGTTGACCTTTATGGTCAGCAAATTGGTGCGCGGCTGGAGGATATGAGCACATTTGCTAAATATCTCGGCGGCTCCTCCGGCAACGTCGCCTACGGCACCGCGATTCAGGGGCTAAAATCGGCGATGCTGGCGCGCGTCGGCGATGAGCATAACGGCCGCTTTCTGCGCGAAGAGCTGAACCGCGTAGGATGTAATACCGACGGGCTGATTACCGATAAGCAGCGTCTGACCGGACTGGTGATTCTGGGCATCAAGGATGAAGAGACCTTTCCGCTGATCTTCTACCGCGATAACTGCGCCGATATGGCACTGGTGCCGGAAGATATCGATGAGGACTTTATCACCTCGTCGCGCGCAGTTGCCGTAACCGGCACCCATCTCTCTCATCCGCAGACGCGCGCCGCGGTGCTGAAAGCGCTGGATATCGCAAAGCGCAACGGCCTGCGCACCGCGCTGGATATCGATTATCGTCCGGTATTGTGGGGCCTGACCTCACTCGGCGACGGCGAAACGCGTTTCATCGAGTCTGAACAGGTGACGCGACAGCTGCAGGAAGTGATTCACTATTTCGACCTGATTGTCGGTACGGAAGAGGAGTTTCATATCGCTGGCGGCAGCACCGATACGCTTACGGCGCTGAAGAATGTGCGCCAGGCGACTCAGGCGACGCTGGTTTGTAAACGCGGTCCGCTGGGCTGCGTGGTATTTGAGGGCGATATTCCCGATTCCTGGGAACAGACGAAGCTGCAAAGCGGCGTACGGGTTGATGTATTAAACGTGCTGGGCGCGGGCGACGCCTTTATGTCCGGTCTGCTGCGCGGCTGGCTCAACGACGAAGGCTGGGAACAGGCGTGTCGTTACGCCAATGCCTGCGGCGCGCTGGTGGTGTCGCGTCACGGCTGCGCCCCGGCGATGCCGACCAAAGAGGAGCTGGATGATTTCCTCAGCCGCGATAAAGAGGTGAAGCGTCCCGATCTCGACGCGCGTTTAAATCACCTGCATCGCGTGACCACGCGTAAACAGCAGTGGCCGGAGCTGAACGTGTTCGCCTTTGACCATCGCAAACAGCTGGCCGATATGGCGCGCGAAGCGGGCGTCGACGAGAGCAAAATCCCGGCGCTGAAAGTGCTGCTGCTGAAGGCGGCTGAAGAGGCGGCGCGCGAGGCCGGACTGGAGAACAAGAGCGGTATTCTTGCCGATACCACTTACGGCCAGAAAGCGCTGAACGCCATTACCGGCAAAGGCTGGTGGATTGGCCGTCCGATCGAAATGCCCAGCTCGCGGCCGCTGCGCCTGGAGCATGGCAATATCGGCTCGCAGCTTATCGACTGGCCGGCGGAGCATGTCGTGAAATGCCTGGTCTTCTACCATCCGCACGACAGTGCCGAAATGCGTAAAGAGCAGGACGATCTGGTGCTCGACGTCTGGAACGGCTGTAACAAGAGCGGGCACGAACTGCTGCTGGAAGTTATTCTGCCGGAGAGCAATCCCGATCGTAACGAGGCCTACTATCTTGAGATCCTCAGCCACTTTTATCAGATGGGCATCCAGCCCGACTGGTGGAAGCTGCCGCCGCTGTCGGCGGAGAGCTGGCAGGCGATTAGCGGCCTGATCGAGCAGCAGGACCCTCATTGCCGCGGCATTTTGCTGCTGGGTCTCGACGCGCCGGAAGAGAAGCTGAAGGCGGGCTTCGCCGCTGCGGCGAAAGCGCCCTGGGTGAAAGGGTTTGCGGTCGGCCGCACTATCTTCGGCCAGCCGTCGCGCCAGTGGCTACAGGGCGAGCTGGATGATGAGGCGCTGGTTGAGAAGGTGAAGGGCAATTATCTGCGGCTGATCGACTACTGGCGCGCCGCGCGCGGTTAACAGCTAAAAAAACGGCGGGAACATTCCCGCCGTTTTTATCTGTCAGTTCTTATCTCAGGCTTTCAGCCATCCTTAAAAACATCCTTATTTCAGCGTGATGCTCTGGATAATGCTGTCCGCGTCGCTCTGCGCCTGCTGCTGGTTGTCACCTGGCAGAGTAATCTGCAGCGTCAGCAATTTGCCGTCGACTTTTGCCAGAATCACTGATGACCACGAGGTCTGGTTATTGGCCGACACTACGCTGTCCAGACGCTGCGCAGGCTGATCTTTCAGGGTAATCGCTTTGTCAGACACCACCTGCAGCTGCGGGTCGCGGTTGCGCTGCTGCTGTTCCAGACGCTGCGCCAGCACGTCCAGCCCTTCGCTGGTGGCGTCGCCTGCGATCACAATAATGGCGCGCGCGCCGGTTTCATCGGCGTACACGTGCATATTGGTGGTCTGGTTGCCCAGCTTGCCGCTCTTGTCCGACATGCCGGCCGGCAGCGAGAAGCTCAGCTTACCGTCCATCAGCGTTACGTTCTGCGACGACTGGCTGGCGCTGGTGCCATTGCTGCCAGCCGCGTCATCTTTCTTCTGATCGCAGGCCGCCAGGCCCAGCACCAGTAAGCCAATACCCGCATATTTCACTAAGTTTCGCATCTGAATCCCTTTATTTGATTCCAGTAAGGCGTTCATACAACTCGAATCAGGCGGCAAAAGCAACCGCCCGATTGTCAGCAGATCTTAGCGGGTCGCAGCGAAACGCTCTATGTCCGTTTAGCCGAAATTAACCTGCGGGCGCTGCGAACGTTCTGTCAGACGTTTCAGCATCGCATTGAGCAGCACGCCGTAAGCGGGCAGGAAGAAGACAAGGCAGATCAGCACTTTAAAGCTGTAGTCCACCAGCGCGATCTCTACCCAGTGCGCGGCCATAAAGGGATCGGTGCTTTTATAAAAGGCGATAAAGAAAAAGGCGAGCGTATCGCTGATATTGCCGAGGAACATCGCGCAGCCAGGCGCGACCCACCACTGCGGCAGCTGGCGCAGGCGGTTAAAGACATGGACGTCAAGGATCTGTCCCAGCGCATAGGCCATAAAGCTGGCGCAGGCGATGCGCGCAACGAACAGGTTGACGTTATGCAGCGCGGCGAAGCCCTGCCACTGGCCCTGATAAAACAGGCTTGAGACCAGATAGGAGACAAACAGCGCCGGGATCATCACCGCCAGGATAATGCGGCGCGCCAGCGGGGCGCCGAAAATGCGCACGGTCAGGTCAGTCGCCAGAAAGATAAACGGGAAGCTGAATGCGCCCCAGGTGGTGTTGAAGCCAAACACGGAAACCGGCAGCTGCACCAGATAGTTACTGGAGATAATCACCAGCAGGTGAAACAGGGATAGCCAGACCAGCGCATGCTGACGCTGACGCGAAGAAAATGCGATCATAATGGACCTTTTTCATATTGGGGTGAGGGAACCCATTGCCGTGCAAAGCGGAGCCTGCACGACGGTACCGAATGTAAAAACCGCGGCATCTTACCGCGTTGTGCTATTTACGCAATGGTTAATTTTAACGCAATCGTTCTCGTCTTGCGTCTGCGGGAGCGCGCGTTAAAATGAGCGCCCCCTGTTTAGAACCGAGTGATTTATGAGCGACAACTTCTCCCATGCCGACCATCAGCTGGATGCCCTGGGCCTGCGCTGCCCGGAGCCGGTAATGATGGTGCGTAAAACGGTCCGCACTATGCAGGACGGGGAAACGCTGTTGATTATCGCCGACGATCCGGCCACTACGCGCGATATTCCCGGCTTCTGCCGCTTTATGGAACACCGTCTGCTGGCGCAGCAAACCGAAACCCTGCCTTACCACTATCTGATCCAGAAGGGTCTCGGCGCCTGATCGTCCTGTCGCGCGTTATTCCCGACGCGTGCGCAGCAGGCGCAGCGCATTAGCGGTCACCAGCGCCGTCGCGCCGGAGTCGGCGACCACCGCCAGCCATAAGCCAGTCAGGCCCAGCAACGTTGTGACCAGAAACAACGCCTTCAGCCCCAGCGCAATGGCGATATTCTGCCGTAACGTGGCGCGCGTGCGCCGCGCCAGCGCCACCAGCGACGGCAACAGCGGCAAGGCATCGCGCGTCAGCGCGGCATCGGCGGTTTCCAGCGCGATATCGCTGCCGCTGCCCATGGCGATACCGATGGTGGCCGCTTTCATCGCGGGCGCATCGTTGATGCCGTCGCCCACCATTGCCAGCGGTTGCTGCTGGCCCAGCGCGCGAACAGCATCGACCTTATCGGCAGGCAGCAGAGCGGCGCGAAAATCGATGTCGAGTTCGCGAGCGATCGCTGCCGCGGCGCGCGGGTTGTCGCCGGTAAGCATCATGCTTTCGATGCCCATTTTCTTTAACGCCGTTACCGCGACCTGCGCGTCGGCGCGCAGATTATCGCGCAGCGCCAGCGCGCCCAGCGGTTCGCCGTCGCGCAGGATCGCCACCAGCGTTTGTCCCTGTTCTTCCTGCTCGACAATCTGCGCGCGCTGCGCGGCGGTCAGGACGTCAACGCGGCCAGGCGACAGCAGTTCCACCTGCGCACCGTCGACCTGCGCGGCGATGCCGCTGCCCGCCAGCGTCACCTGCTGGCTGGCGGAGGGCAGCGTCAGCTGCCGCTCCCTCGCGGCCGCGACAATGGCCGCCGCCAGCGGATGGGTTGAACCCTGTTCCACCGACGCCGCCAGCGCCAGCAGCTCATCCTGCGACAGCGTGGCGAAACAGAGCACGGCGGCGACCTGCGGCTTGCCCTGCGTCAGGGTGCCGGTTTTGTCGAAGGCGATGGCGCGTATCTGGCTGAGGCGCTCCAGCGCCGCGCCGCCTTTAATCAGCGCGCCCTGACGCGCGGCGGCGGCAAGACCGGAGGTAATGGCGGCAGGCGTGGCGATCACCAGCGCGCAGGGGCAGCCGATCAGCAGCAGCGTCAGCCCTTTATAGATCCACGGCAGCCAGGCGCCGAAACCGAGCAGCGGCGGTACCACCATCACCAGCGCGGCCAGCAGCATAATCAGCGGCGTATAGATGCGGCTAAAGCGATCGATAAAGCGCTCCACCGGCGCGCGATGGCTGTCAGCCTCTTCTATCAGCGTCAGAATGCGGTCGATGGCGCTTTCGCCTGGTTTCGACGTTACCTCAAGCTGAATCAGGCGATCCACGCTGGTGGCGCCCGCCAGCAGCGCATCGCCCTTTTCACGCGTGACCGGCAGCGACTCGCCGGTCAGCGCGCTTTCGTCCAGGCTCGCTTCGTTACTCAGCAGACGGCCATCGACTGGCAGGCGTCCGCCAGCCGCGACCTCAATCACGTCTCCGGGCCGCAGCGCCGCCAGCGCCACGGTTTCCCGCACCTCGCCGTTTAACCGTACGGCGTTTTCCGGACGTAGCGCCATCAGCTGCGTAACGCCGCTGCGCGCGCGGGCGGCGGCAAAGGCTTCCAGTCTTTCGCCCAGCAGAAACAGCAGCAGCACCATCGCCGCTTCGGCATGAGCACCAATCAGCAGCGCGCCAGCGGCGGCGACGCTCATCAGCATTTCGATAGTAAAGGGCGAGCCGCTGCGCGCGCGTCGCCACGCGTCACGCGCCACCGGCCATAATCCAGTCAGCGTGGTGGCGATAAACAGCATGTCGCCCCAGTGCGGCATGAAGCGGCTCAGCGTAAAGCTGGCGAGCATCATAACGGCGAGTATCAACAGGGTTTGGTTCTCGCGCCAGCGGGAGGCGGGGCGGGGCGGCGTCGTCTCGCTGACTAGCGAGAAACCGGCGCGCGCGACGGCCTGTTCAACGGCGGCGGCGATATCATCGCTGGCGTCCACCAGCAGCTTTTCGCTGGCGAAGACGACGCGCGTGCGAACAACCTGGGGCAACTGGCTAACGGCGGTTTCAACGGTGCGGGCGCAGCTGGGGCAATCCATGCCGCTGACGCGCCAGCTAAAATGCCAGGAGCCACGCCTGTCGCCTTCTTCGTTGCCATCGCCGCCGGGGCTGCTGTCAGCCTCGCAGCAGCCCCCGCTGCATTCAGGTTGTACAGGCGTGGCAGCCTTGATATTGAGACGAACGGGCGTGGCGCCAGGCAGGGCGCACAGGGGTTTGGTTGCGGAATGGGTGGTGCCTGGGCGGCCGCAGCCGCAGGCGTGACGATGTTGGTGCATATAACCTCCAGTAACGGGCGGGCGACGCCGCCCGCTACTGCATCCTACACTCTGGAGTCGACTCCAGAGTCAAGACCGGTTTTGCACTAGTAGAGCCAGAGCGAGCGAACAATCATAAAGTGCCCGGCGAAGTAACAGGCGGCGACGATGGCGCTGTCGGCGCTGAAGCGGCGGCGATAGTGGCTGACAAACCAGACGATATTCGCCAGCAGCAGCAGGCTCGCGCCCACAACCAGCGTGAAGCTGTCATCCGTGGGGCGGAAAACGTACTGCTCGGCGGCCAGCCATGTCATCACCAGCGTCATGCCAATCAGCGTGCAAATCGGCCAGCGCAGCGTCTCCAGGCGGCTCCAGATCACCGCGATGGTGACCACGCCGATAATTAACAGCGTCAGCGGAATCGGCCAGTAGAAGGTCATCGTCATGCCGGCGGCGAAGCAGATGGTGTAAAGCAGATGAGAGAGGAAGAACGCGCCCAGCGCATAGAGCATTTGCTGACGCGGCAACAGCAGCAGCGCATCGCCGACCAGCGTCGCGATAAGCCCGGCGATAATCAGGTAATCGGTAGGTTTCAGCACCGGCGCCTGCCAGGCCCAGCCGACCATTAGCAGCAGCGTGATGGGTTTGAATAGCCAGCGCTGCCACTGCGGGCCGCGATAGGATGCATCAACATAGAGCCAACCGGAAAAAAGTACCGCAAGAAATGACCAAAGCATTGCTGCTCCCTTAAGGACAACCTGTCCATCAGATGGTGAAAATTCCCAATAAGTCGATCCCAGTTTAGGTTACGGCTTCGCAATGTGACAATGAGGCAACTCTGGTTGTATGCTTCACCCGCATTGCTTTTCAGAGCTTAACGAGACGAGAAAAAACCATGAGCAAACCACCGCTACTCTTTTTTATCGTACTGGCCGTTATCGCCGTGCTGGCGACTCGTCAGTTTATCAGGCAGCGGCGCGAAGCGGCGGTCAACGACGCCTCACCGGTGCGCACGCTGACGGTGAAGGTGAAAACCAAGCGGGAATATCCGTCGCCTAATCGGCGTTCACGCCAGCGGGAAACGATCGCAGGCGAAGATATGCGTTATGAAGCCTGGTTCCATCCTCTGAACGGTGCCAGCGACATTAAAGCGATTGTGGGCGAGCGCGATTACAACCAGATGGATACCGGCGCGAAAGGAGAGCTGAAAATGCAGGGATCGCGCTTCGTCAGCTTTACGCCGGTACAGTAGAAAAGCGCTGACGGGATGCCGTGCCAGCGCGGGCGAGGCGGAACGCTTTGCTTGTCGTTCCGCTCATCCGGCCACGAACCTTGCCAGCCGTTTGATCGCCGTGCTTATTTCTTCTTAGGGAAATTGGCCTTCTGCCACGCCAGCAGCTCAAAGACGCCAAAGAGAAAGATTTTTGTCTGCGTCCAGCGATCGATCGGCGGCGCGTCTTTCGGCTGGGTTGCGCGCAGCAGCGTCAGCTGCAGGCCGTGCATCAGCACCATAAAGAACAGCGCGACGTGGATAAAATAGCGCAGCGGTTTAGGGTAGGGGTCTACCAGGTTGAACAGTAAAAAAGCCCAGACGCATAGCATCAACAGGCGACCTGAATTAAGCAACATCGGATGTCTCCTGTTGTCGTTGATATAAACGATACGCCACTTGCCCGGCGATCTTTTCGCGATGCAGCGCCCAGCTGATGGGTACCGGCGGCGCGCCGTGCTCCACTTCGCTCTCCACATAGATCATCGCCTCGTCCGCCAGCCAGCCATTCTGCTCCAGCAGCTGCAGCGTTTGCTCCAGCAGACCTTTGCGGAACGGCGGGTCGACGAATACCACATCATAAGGCTCGCCGGAAGCGGCCAGCCAGTTAAGGGTATTGGCGTTGATCACCTGCGCGTCGCTGGCGCGCAGGGTTTGTACATTCTTCTCCAGCTGTTGCGCCACCGAACGTTCCAGCTCCAGCAGCGTCACCGACGCGGCAAAGCGCGACAGCGCCTCCAGACCGAGCGCGCCGCTACCGGCGAAGCAGTCGAGACAGCGCGCCTGCTGCAGAACGGGGGCCAGCCAGTTAAACAGGGTTTCCCGAACGCGATCGGTGGTAGGGCGCAGCCCGGCGCTGTCGGGCACCGGCAGTTTGCGTCCGCGCCACTGACCGCCGATGATGCGGATTTGTCCGGCACCGCCTGTGCCACGAGGGGTTTTACTCATCTTGCTCACAACTCGTCATAATTTGTTGCGTAGTTTAACGGGCGAATCGGTGAGAAGAAACGGTAAAAAAGGGTGCTGTGGTGCGCTGGCTGGAAAGTGTTAGACTAGTGAGTTGCTGAAGTCATACATAATTCTGCCGTTTTTCGCCCTTTTGGCGGTGAAAACCAGAGCTAATTTTTATCCCCTGGGAACAGCGAGCGACCGGGATTAAGCCATCGAGGAGTGTGGTCACACAATGGCAAAAGAGAAAAAACGTGGCTTTTTTTCCTGGCTGGGATTTGGCAAAGAAGAAGAGACACAACAACCTGCTGAAACGCCTGAACAGCAGCCAGAGGATCCTGCACTAGCGCAGGCGGAAACCGACGCGGCGCATACCGTCGAACTGACCGAGCAGCTCGCCGAGGCGCAGCGCGAAGCGCCAGCGCACGCCGTTGACGAGCACATTGCTGCTGAGCCGGAAGCTGAACAGATCGTCCAGAAGGCGCAGGATGCGGAAATTATCGCGCCGCTGGAGGAGATCATTCCGGAAGAAGAGCCGGAGCTGGCGCCGCAGCCGATTGAAGAAGAGATTGTGCCGGAAGCGCTGCCCGAAGAGGAGCAGCCGCTGGATGACGAAGAGCTGGCGGCGCTGGCATTGGCGGAAGCGCCGCAGGATGAAGCGGCGGAAGAGATCGCCGCCGAAGACGAGGTTCAGGATACCGTCAGCGATCTGCCGCTCGCCGCCGCGCCGATCGTTTCTCAGGAGCAGGAACGCCCCACCAAAGAGGGTTTCTTCGCCCGCCTGAAACGTAGCCTGGTAAAAACCCGCCAGAACCTTGGCTCCGGCTTTATCAGCCTGTTCCGCGGCAAAAAAATTGACGACGATCTGTTTGAAGAGCTGGAAGAACAGCTGTTGATCGCCGACGTTGGCGTAGAGACGACGCGCCGCATCATTACTAACCTGACGCAGCAGGCGAACCGCAAACAGCTGCGCGATGCGGAAGCGCTTTACGGCCTGCTGAAAGCAGAGATGTCGGGCATTCTGGCGAAGGTCGACGCGCCGCTCGACGTCAGCGGCAAAGCACCGTTCGTTATTCTGATGGTCGGCGTAAACGGCGTTGGTAAAACCACCACCATCGGCAAGCTGGCGCGTCAGTATCAGGCGCAGGGCAAATCGGTGATGCTGGCGGCGGGCGATACCTTCCGCGCGGCGGCCGTTGAGCAGCTGCAGGTGTGGGGCGAGCGCAACCATATTCCGGTCGTCGCGCAGCATACCGGCGCAGACTCCGCCTCGGTGATTTTCGATGCCATCCAGGCGGCGAAAGCACGCGGCGTTGACGTGCTGATCGCGGATACGGCGGGTCGACTGCAGAATAAATCGCACCTGATGGAAGAGCTGAAGAAAATCACCCGCGTGATGAAAAAGCTGGACGAAGAGGCGCCGCACGAAGTGATGCTCACCCTTGATGCCAGCACCGGTCAGAACGCCATCAGCCAGGCGAAACTTTTCCATGAGGCGGTCGGCCTGACCGGTATTACCCTGACCAAGCTGGACGGAACGGCGAAAGGCGGCGTGATCTTCTCTGTGGCCGATCAGTTCGGCATCCCGATTCGCTATATCGGCGTCGGGGAAGGCATTGAGGATTTACGGCCCTTCAAGGCCGAGGATTTTATTGAGGCACTGTTTGCCCGAGAGGACTAATTGGGATGATTCGCTTTGAAGAGGTCAGTAAGGCATATCTCGGTGGACGTCAGGCGCTGCAGGGCGCGGATTTCCATTTGCGGCAGGGCGAAATGGCGTTCCTCACCGGCCATTCCGGCGCCGGTAAGAGTACCCTGCTGAAGCTGATTTGTGGCATTGAGCGGCCGAGCGCGGGCCATATCTGGTTCAGCGGTCACGACATTTCCCGGCTGCGCAACAGCGAGGTGCCGTTTCTGCGTCGCCAGATCGGCATGATCTTTCAGGATCACCATCTGCTGATGGATCGTTCCGTCTATGACAACGTGGCGATCCCGCTGATTATCGCCGGCGCCAGCGGCGAAGATATTCGCCGTCGCGTGTCGGCGGCGCTGGATAAGGTCGGCCTGCTCGATAAGGCGAAAAGCTTTCCGATTCAGCTCTCCGGCGGTGAACAGCAGCGCGTCGGCATTGCACGCGCCGTGGTGAACAAGCCCGCCGTGCTGCTGGCGGACGAACCGACCGGCAACCTGGATGACGCGCTGTCGGAAGATATTCTGCGCCTGTTTGAAGAGTTTAACCGCGTGGGCGTTACGGTGCTGATGGCGACGCACGACAGCGGGCTGATTGCGCGCCGTCGCTATCGCGTTATGACGCTCAATCAGGGACGCCTGCATGGAGGCCACGATGGTCAATAAACGCAACAAGCGCCCCGCGGCGCCAAAAGCGAAAGCGCCGTCAAAAAGCAAAGCGCTGAAGGGCGGCTGGCAGGAACAGTGGCGCTACGCATGGCGCGGCACGCTGTCCGATATGTATCGCCAGCCGCTGGCGACGTTGCTGACGGTGATGGTTATCGCCATCTCGCTGACGCTGCCCAGCGTCTGCTACATGGTATGGAAAAACGTCAGCCAGGCCGCGACGCAGTGGTATCCCGCGCCGCAGCTGACGGTTTATCTGTCGAAAACGCTGGACGATACCGCCGCTGAAAATGTGGTGGCACAGCTGAAGCAGGTCGATGGCGTGGATAGCGTCAACTACCTGACGCGGGAAGAGGCGCTGAACGAGTTCCGCAACTGGTCGGGCTTTGGCGGCGCAATGGATATGCTGGAGCAGAACCCGCTGCCGGCAGTGGCGATTATCACGCCGAAGCTCAACTTCCAGAACTCCAGCACCATGCAGAACCTGCGCGACAGGGTAGCGAAAGTGCAGGGCGTCGATGAAGTGCGCATGGACGACAGCTGGTTCGCCCGTCTGGCGGCGCTGACCGGGCTGGTGGGACAGGTCGCTTCCATGATCGGCGTTCTGATGATTGTCGCGGTGTTCCTGGTGATCGGCAACAGCGTGCGGCTTAGCATCTTCGCGCGGCGCGATACCATCAACGTGCAGAAGCTAATCGGCGCCACCGATGGCTTTATCCTGCGCCCGTTCCTTTACGGCGGCGCGCTGCTCGGCTTTAGCGGCGCGGTGCTGTCGCTGATCCTCTCCGAGGTGCTGGTTCTGCGCCTGCAGTCGGTGGTGGCGCAGGTGGCACAGGTGTTTGGCACGACCTTCGCGCTGGAAGGCTTCTCATGGGATGAGGGGCTGCTGCTGCTGCTTATCGCTGCCATTATCGGCTGGATCGCGGCCTGGCTGGCGACCGTGCAACATTTACGTCGTTTTACGCCCCAGTAACCGCCTGCAACGTTTTTTTGATATAATGTTCCTCTGCTGCCGACGATCCGGGCGCAGAGGAACCCCTCTCTTCCCGCCTCGTCATCTGTGTGTAAAATATTCACCGCTATAATTGAACTTGTGGATAACTTAGCTACTCTAAGTAGCACAGATTGCTTTCGGATTTTCCCCGGCGTTGACTTAAGGTAACGTCTGCTCAAAGGGAAGACGCAGCAACTTAATAACCATTGTGAGGGTTTGAATGACCAAAGAAATGCAAACTTTAGCTATTGCTCCTCTTGGCAACCTGGAATCTTACGTTCGGGCCGCCAACGTCTGGCCGATGCTGTCGGCAGAAGAGGAAAAAGCGCTGGCTGAACGGCTGCATTACCAGGGTGATCTGGATGCGGCTAAGACGCTGATCCTGTCTCACCTGCGCTTTGTAGTTCATATCGCTCGTAATTATTCCGGTTACGGCCTGCCTCAGGCGGACCTGATTCAGGAAGGGAACATCGGCCTGATGAAGGCGGTGCGTCGCTTTAACCCTGAAGTTGGCGTGCGTCTGGTCTCTTTCGCCGTGCACTGGATTAAAGCCGAGATTCACGAATACGTGCTGCGTAACTGGCGTATCGTGAAGGTCGCTACCACTAAAGCGCAGCGCAAGCTGTTCTTTAACCTGCGTAAAACCAAGCAGCGTCTGGGCTGGTTCAACCAGGACGAAGTCGAGATGGTGGCGCGTGAACTGGGCGTAAGCAGCAAAGACGTGCGTGAAATGGAATCGCGTATGGCCGCGCAGGATATGACCTTCGATATGTCCGCCGACGATGAGAGCGGTGAAGGCAAAACAATGGCGCCGGTGCTCTATCTGCAGGATAAAACCTCAGACTTCGCTGACGGCATCGAAGAGGATAACTGGGAATCGCACGCTGCCGATAAGCTGAGCGACGCGATGCTGGGCCTCGACGAGCGCAGCCAGCACATCATCCGCGCCCGCTGGCTGGACGAAGATAACAAAACCACGCTGCAGGAACTGGCGGATCGCTACGGCGTGTCAGCCGAACGCGTGCGACAGCTTGAAAAGAACGCCATGAAGAAATTACGCATGGCGATAGAAGCATAAAAAAACGGGCGACGCGAAGTCGCCCTTTTTTTTGCCTGTTATTTGACCCAGCCGTCACTCTGCGCGCGAAAACCGCAGGCCTGCATAAAAGCGGCGCGTTCGCCCTGATTTGCGCTGCCGTCATCCGCTACCCACCAGCTTGAGACAGAGCCGTTTTGCGCCATCGTCTCTTCCATCAGATATTGACCCACGCCGCGCCGCCGCGTCACCTCACGCACCTCCAGCTGCGAAATTTTCCCCTGCGATCCTACGATCTCCAGCTTTAGCGCACCCAGCAGCCGCTCATTAAAGCGCGCGGCGTAAAGGCGCTGGTTTTCACTCAGGCTTTTTTCCAGCGCCGCAATATCTTCGTTTGGCCAGATTTTCGCCAGATCGATGTGGTCCTGCGGACTGAAGGTGGTCAGGCGCAGAATAGTCAGCTTCATAACAAACACCTGTACTAGTCGAAAGGGCATAGTGTAGCGAATTTATACAGTCAGAGCGCCGTCACTTTTTTAAGTTGAAAACAGGTCAAAAGATGGCCGGGATGCCAGGATAGAGGAGATAAAGAACAATAAGCGGCGCATAAGCCAGCATAACGCGCTGGAGAAATGGAGAAAAAGCCTGCATAACAACCAGATGATTATGCTGTTTCGGCCCGCTATTTCCCAACAGGTCAGTTGATTTAAAGAAGAAACTTCCTGTTTAATAACCTGAAAAATAAAGCCTTATTATCAAAAAATACCGGAAAAGCACGCTAAATCGTTCATAAACATCATTTTTCGGCTTTATCCGGTAGCAACAGCAAACCACAAATCACAGACACAACAAGATGGGGAAGTCCGCATGAAAATGAGTAAAGGCCGCGCATTACTGGCGGGTTGCGTTGCGCTGGCGATGAGCCACGCCGCCCTGGCTGCCGATATCAAAATCGCTATCGTGGGTGCCGTGACCGGCCCGGTAGCGCAGTATGGCGATATGCAGTTCACCGGCGCCGCTCAGGCGATTAAAGATATCAACGCCAAAGGCGGCGTGAACGGCAACAAACTGGTGGGCGTAGAGTATGACGACGCCTGCGACCCGAAACAGGCCGTGGCGGTGGCGAACAAAGTCGTCAACGACGGCATTAAATATGTTATCGGCCATCTTTGCTCCTCTTCTACCCAGCCTGCGTCTGACATTTATAACGACGAAGGCGTGCTGATGATTACCCCGGCGGCGACCGCGCCAGAGCTGACCGCACGCGGTTATGCCACCATTATGCGCACCACCGGGCTCGACTCCGATCAGGGCCCGACCGCTGCTAACTATATCCTCAGCGAGATCAAACCCAAGCGTATCGCCGTGGTGCATGACAAGCAGCAGTACGGCCAGGGGCTGGCGGAATCCGTGCAGAAAACCCTGAAAGCCAAAGGCGGCAACGTGGTGCTGTTTGAAGGCATTACCGCAGGCGATAAAGACTTCTCTACGCTGATTGCGCGTCTGAAGAAAGAGAATGTGGACTTCGTTTACTACGGCGGTTACTACCCGGAAATGGGCCAGATCCTGCGCCAGGCGAAAGCGGCGGGTCTGAACGCTGGCTTTATGGGACCTGAAGGCGTGGGCAACGCCTCGCTCTCCAATATCGCAGGCGACGCCTCGGAAGGCATCTACGTGACGCTGCCGAAGCGCTACGACCAGCTGCCGGAGAACAAAGCGATCGTTGACGCCATCAAAGCCAACAGCGCGCAGAACCGCAAAGATCCGACCGGTCCGTTCGTCTGGACCACCTACGCGGCAATCCAGTCGCTGGTGGCTGGCATCGAGCGCAGCAAAAGCGACGAGCCGGAAGAGATTGCGAAAAACCTGAAGGGCGGCGAGCCGGTACCGACAGTGATGGGCAACCTGAGCTGGGACCAGAAAGGCGATCTGAAAGGTTTCGAGTTCGGTGTATTTAAATGGCACAAAGACGGTTCTTCTACCGCGGTTAAGTAATCGTCCCATCGGCAGACAAATCCCTTGCCGCTACGGCAGGGGATTTTCCCGTTCTAATGCAGGTCTTCACTATGTCCGAGCAGTTTCTTTATTTCACTCAGCAGATGCTTAACGGGGTCACTCTCGGCAGCACCTACGCGCTGATCGCCATTGGTTACACCATGGTTTACGGCATTATCGGCATGATCAACTTCGCTCACGGCGAGGTCTATATGATCGGCAGCTATGTCTCTTTTATCGTTATCGCCGCCCTGATGATGATGGGCATCGACACCGGCTGGCTGATGATCGCCGCTGGCTTTGTGATGGCGATCCTGATCTCCAGCGCCTACGGCTGGAGCATTGAGCGTGTCGCCTATAAGCCGGTGCGATCGTCGAAGCGATTGATCGCGTTGATCTCCGCCATCGGCATGTCGATCTTCCTGCAAAACTACGTCAGCCTGACGCAGGGCTCACGCGACCTCGCGCTGCCGAGCCTGATCACCGGCCAGTGGACGCTGGGCCAGAGCAACGGCTTTGCCGCCACCATCTCCACCATGCAGATCGTGATCTGGCTGGTGACCTTTCTGGCGATGCTGGCGCTGACGCTGTTTATTCGCTATTCGCGTATGGGTCGCGCCTGCCGCGCCTGCGCCGAAGACCTGAAGATGGCGAGCCTGCTCGGCATCAATACCGACCGCGTGATTTCGCTGACCTTTGTGATCGGTGCGGCGATGGCGGCGGTAGCGGGCGTGCTGCTCGGCCAGTTCTACGGCTCCATTAACCCCTTTATCGGTTTTATGGCGGGCATGAAGGCCTTTACCGCCGCGGTGCTTGGCGGCATCGGCAGCATTCCGGGCGCGATGATCGGCGGCCTGGTGCTCGGCATCGCCGAAGCGCTGACCTCCGCCTATCTCAGCACTGAATATAAAGACGTCGTCTCTTTTGCGCTGCTGATCGTGGTGCTGCTGGTCATGCCGACCGGTATCCTGGGTCGTCCGGAGGTAGAAAAAGTATGAAGTCCTCCTTTATCAATGCGCTGATCTCCGCCGTCATGCTGCTGGTGCTGGCCAGCTTCTTTATGGGGATGCGGCTCGGCCTGGACGGCACGCGACTGGTGGTGCAGAGCGCCGGAGACGTGCGCTGGAACTGGATTTTCGTCGGCTGCGCCGTGGTTTTTCTGTTTCAGCTGCTGCGCCCGTTCTGGCAGCGCGGCATGAAAAAAATCTCCGGCCCGACGCTGGTGTTGCCCGGCATCGACGGCTCTACGCCTAAGCAGAAGCTGTTTATGCTGGCGCTGATCGTCGTCGCGGTGGCCTGGCCCTTTTTCGTGTCGCGTGGCGCGGTGGATATCGCCACGCTGACGCTGATCTACGTGATGCTTGGCCTGGGCCTGAACGTGGTGGTTGGCCTCTCGGGTCTGCTGGTGCTCGGCTACGGCGGCTTCTACGCCATCGGCGCTTATACTTTTGCGCTGCTGAACCACTACTTTGGTCTCGGCTTCTGGGAGTGTCTGCCGCTGGCGGGCATCGTGTCGGCGCTGTTCGGCCTGCTGCTCGGCTTTCCAGTTTTACGTCTGCGAGGCGACTATCTGGCGATTGTCACCCTCGGCTTCGGCGAAATCGTACGTATCCTGCTGCTGAATAACACCGCCATTACCGGCGGCCCTAACGGTATTGCGCAGATCCCGAAACCTTCGCTGTTCGGCCTGGAGTTTGGCCGCAAAGTCTCTGAAGGCGGCTGGAGCACGTTCCACGAATTTTTCGGCTTGAAATATGACCCCAGCGATCGCGTCATTTTCCTCTACCTGGTGGCGTTGCTGCTGGTGGCGCTGACGCTGTTCGTGATCAATCGCCTGCTGCGTATGCCGCTGGGCCGCGCGTGGGAAGCGCTGCGCGAAGATGAGATCGCCTGTCGCTCGCTCGGCCTGAGCCCGACGCGCATCAAGCTGACCGCCTTTACCATCAGCGCCGCCTTCGCGGGCTTCGCCGGTACGCTATTCGCCGCGCGCCAGGGCTTTGTCAGCCCGGAATCTTTTACCTTTGTCGAATCAGCCTTTGTGCTGGCGATTGTGGTGCTGGGTGGTATGGGCTCGCAGTTCGCCGTTATCCTCGCCGCTATCCTGCTGGTGGTTTCGCGCGAGCTGATGCGCGACCTGAATGAATACAGCATGCTGGTGCTGGGCGGCCTGATGGTGCTGATGATGATCTGGCGTCCGCAGGGGCTGCTGCCGATGAAGCGTCCGCATCTGAAACTGAAGCAGAAACAAGGAGAGCAGGCATGATTCAGCCTTTATTAGCCGTTGAGGGTCTGATGATGCGCTTCGGCGGCCTGCTGGCGGTCAATAACGTGGCGCTGGAGCTGCGCCCGCAGGAGATCGTCTCGCTGATCGGCCCGAACGGCGCGGGCAAGACCACCGTTTTCAACTGCCTGACCGGCTTCTACAAGCCGACCGGCGGCACCATTAAGCTGCGTGAGCAGCATCTGGAAGGCCTGCCCGGCCAGAAGATCGCTCGCATGGGCGTGGTGCGCACTTTTCAGCACGTTCGCCTGTTCCGTGAGATGACGGTTATTGAGAACCTGCTGGTGGCGCAGCATCAGCATCTGAAAAGCGGCCTCTTTTCAGGCTTATTAAAAACGCCTGCGTTTCGTCGCGGCGAGAGCGAAGCGCTGGATCGCGCCGCCACCTGGCTGGAGCGCATCGGGCTGCTCGATCTCGCCAACCGCCAGGCGGGCAATCTGGCTTACGGCCAGCAGCGCCGTCTGGAGATTGCGCGCTGCATGGTGACGCGCCCGGAGATCCTGATGCTGGACGAACCGGCGGCCGGGCTGAATCCGAAAGAGACGCACGAGCTGGATGAGCTGATTGCCGAACTGCGCGGCGAGCACAAAGTTTCCGTGCTGCTGATTGAACACGATATGAAGCTGGTGATGGGTATTTCCGACCGTATCTATGTGGTGAACCAGGGTACGCCGCTGGCCAACGGCACGCCGGAAGAGGTGCGCAACAATCCGGATGTGATCCGAGCCTATTTAGGAGAGGCGTAACATGGCAAACCCGATGTTATCCGTTAATAACGTCAGCGCGCACTACGGCAAGATCCAGGCGCTGCATAACGTCAGTCTGCATATCAGCCAGGGGGAAATTGTCACCCTGATCGGCGCCAACGGCGCGGGAAAAACCACGCTGCTCGGCACGCTGTGCGGCGAGCCACGCGCCACGCAGGGCACGATTAACTTTGACGGCAAAGTGATTACCGACTGGCAAACCGCGCGCATCATGCGCGAGGCGATCGCTATCGTGCCGGAAGGACGCCGGGTGTTCTCGCGCATGACGGTGGAAGAGAATCTGGCGATGGGCGGTTTCTTCGCCAGCCGCCGGGATTATCAGACGCGCATCGCGCGCGTCTATGAACTCTTCCCACGCCTGGCGGAGCGTAAAATCCAGCGTGCGGGCACCATGTCCGGCGGCGAGCAGCAGATGCTGGCGATCGGCCGCGCGCTGATGAGCCAGCCGCGTCTGCTGCTGCTGGATGAGCCTTCGCTGGGACTGGCACCGATTATTATCCAGCAGATCTTCGACACCATCGAACAGCTGCGCAAAGAGGGGATGACTATCTTCCTGGTGGAGCAGAACGCCAATCAGGCGCTGAAGCTGGCGGATCGCGGCTATGTGCTGGAAAACGGCCATGTGGTGCTGGAAGATACCGGGGAAGCCCTGCTCTCCAACGAAGCCGTCCGCAGCGCCTATTTAGGCGCCTAGGGCTGGCTGGCTTGCCAGATTGCGGTTGGGCAGCGCTCGTCATCCTCGCGTACTGCATGTACGCTCCGGTGACTGTGCCCTGGCCGTCCGTAATCTGGCTGCGTCGCCAATGGCCTGCGGCTGTAGTCTGTTAAAAAGGTCAGCTAAACCCTTTCATCTTGCCGTCATACGGCTGTCATTTATCTGTTATTAATCCGTCATTTCCCCGTGTCATGTTACACCGCGAACAAAAAATGCGTGATATCGCGCGTACCTACCTGCACAGGAAAATTCTATGTCCGTGTTTACTTTTCGTCGTAGCCTGATGAGTGCGGTTCTGGGCCTGGCTATCAGCGGCAATGCGCTGGCCGCCACTGAGATTCCTTTCTGGCATTCTATGGAGGGCGAGTTAGGCAAAGAAGTCGACTCTCTGGCGCAACGTTTTAACCAGGCGCATCCCGACTATAAAATTGTTCCAACCTACAAAGGTAACTACGAGCAGAGCCTCGCGGCAGGCATCGCAGCGGTACGTTCCGGCAAAGCGCCAGCCATTTTGCAGGTTTACGAAGTCGGCACCGCAACCATGATGGCCTCGAAGGCGATCGTGCCGGTGCATCAGGTTTTCCAGGACGCGGGCATCCCCTTTGACGAAAAACAGTTCGTGCCGACCGTGGCGGGCTACTACAGCGATGCCAGCGGCCATCTGATTTCTCAGCCGTTCAACAGCTCCACGCCGGTGCTCTACTACAACAAGGACGCCTTTAAAAAAGCGGGCCTGAACCCCGACCAGCCGCCGAAAACCTGGCAGGAGCTGGCGAAAGATGCCGACGCGCTGCGTAAAGCGGGCCTGACCTGCGGCTACGCCAGCGGCTGGCAGGGCTGGATCCAGATCGAAAACTTCAGCGCCTGGCACGCCTTGCCGGTCGCCAGCAAAAACAACGGCTTCGACGGCACCGATGCGGTGCTGGAATTTAACAAGCCGGTGCAGGTACGCCATATCCAGATGCTGGAGGATATGAACAAGAAAGGCGACTTCACCTACTTTGGCCGTAAAGACGAGTCCACCGCCAAGTTCTATAACGGCGACTGCGGTATTACTACCGCCTCCTCTGGTTCGCTGGCGGATATCAAGCACTACGCCAAATTCAACTACGGCGTCGGCATGATGCCGTATGACGAAACCGTGCCGAACGCGCCGCAGAACGCCATTATCGGCGGGGCCAGCCTGTGGGTGATGAAGGGCAAAAACGCCGACACCTATAAGGGCGTCGCGGAGTTTATGCAGTTCCTCGCGCAGCCGGAAATCGCTGCCGAATGGCACCAGAAAACCGGCTACCTGCCGATCACCACCGCGGCTTATGAGCTGAGCAAGCAGCAGGGCTTCTATGACAAGAACCCTGGCGCGGATATCGCGACGCGTCAGATGCTGAACAAAGATCCGCTGCCGTTCACTAAAGGCATGCGTCTGGGCAATATGCCGCAGATTCGCACCGTGGTCGACGAGGAGCTGGAAGGCGTCTGGACCGGCAAACAGTCGCCGCAGGCTGCGCTGGATAACGCGGTGAAACGCGGCAACGAGCTGCTGCGCCGCTTTGAACAGCAAGTGAAGTAATTCCGTTCGGTAAAAGGGTCGGCGCGCGCCGACCCTGTTCTCTTTCTCAGACAGAGTACGCTATGTCTTCATCTCGCCCGGTGTTCCGCACCAGTCTGTTGCCCTATCTGCTGGTGCTGCCGCAGCTGCTGATTACCGCTATCTTTTTCCTCTGGCCCGCGGGCGAAGCCCTGTGGTATTCGCTGCAGAGCCTTGACCCGTTCGGCATCTCCAGCACCTTTGTCGGCTTCGAAAACTTCAGGCGTCTGTTTCAGGACAGCTACTACCTCGACGCCTTCTGGACCACTATCGTCTTCAGCACGCTGGTGACGGTATGCGGCATGGTGCTGTCGCTGCTGCTGGCGGCGCTGGTAGATTACGTTATTCGGCTGCGCAAACTCTACCAGACGCTGCTGCTGCTGCCTTACGCGGTGGCGCCCGTGGTCGCGGCGGTGCTGTGGATGTTTCTGTTCAATCCCGGCCTCGGCCTGATTAGCCATCTCCTTAACCAGCTTGGCTACAACTGGAATTATGCCCAGAACAGCGGGCAGGCGATGTTCCTGATCGTGGTGGCCTCGATCTGGCAGCAGATGAGCTACAACTTTTTATTCTTTTTCGCGGCGCTGCAGTCGATTCCGAAATCGCTGGTGGAAGCCGCGGCGATCGACGGCGCCGGTCCGGTGCGGCGCTTCTTCAATCTGTCGCTGCCGCTGATTACGCCGGTCAGCTTTTTCCTGCTGGTGGTGAACCTGATCTACGCCTTCTTCGACACCTTCCCGGTTATTGACGCCGCGACCGGCGGCGGTCCGGTGCAGGCGACCACTACGCTTATCTACAAAATTTATCGTGAAGGTTTTACCGGGCTGGATCTCTCCTCTTCGGCGGCCCAGTCGGTAGTGCTGATGCTGCTGGTTATCGGCCTGACCGTTATTCAGTTCCGCTTCGTTGAGCGTAAGGTACAGTACCAATGATTGAAAACCGTCGCGGGCTGGATATCTTCAGCCACACGCTGCTGGTGCTGGGCGTGCTCACTATTCTGTTTCCGCTCTACGTCGCCTTTGTCGCCGCCACGCTGGATAACGAAGCGGTCTATCAGGTGCCGATGACGCTCATCCCGGGAACCCATCTGTGGGAGAACATCTCGCGCATCTGGACGCAGGGCGTTAACGGCAGCGGCCCGGCTTTTAGCCTGATGCTGCTTAACAGCCTGATCATGGCGTTCGGCATCACCGTCGGCAAGATCACGGTGTCGATGCTCTCCGCTTTTGCACTGGTCTGGTTCCGCTTTCCGCTGCGCACGCTCTTTTTCTGGCTCATCTTTATCACGCTGATGCTGCCGGTCGAGGTGCGTATCTTTCCGACGGTACAGGTGATTTCCAACCTCAATATGCTCGACAGCTACAGCGGCCTGACGCTGCCGCTGATGGCGTCGGCCACGGCGACCTTCCTGTTCCGCCAGTTCTTTATGTCGCTGCCGGACGAGCTAATCGAGGCGGCGCGCATCGACGGTGCCAGCGCGATGCGCTTCTTCTGGGATATCGTGCTGCCGCTGTCGAAAACTAACCTCGCGGCGCTTTTCGTTATCACCTTTATTTACGGCTGGAACCAGTATCTCTGGCCGCTGCTGATCGTCAACGACGCCTCGCTCAGCACCGCGGTAGCGGGGATCAAAAGCATGATCTCTACCAGCGGATCGCCGACGCAGTGGAACGAAGTCATGGCGGCAATGTTATTAACCCTGATCCCACCGGTGGTGGTGGTGCTGGTCATGCAGCGCGCGTTCGTGCGTGGCCTGGTCGAGAGTGAGAAATAAGCATGGCAGGCGTAACCCTTCAGGCGGTAACCAAGTCTTACGACGGCAAGAATCAAATCATTCAGCCGCTTAACGTCACCGTCAATGACGGCGAATTTATGGTGATGGTCGGTCCCTCCGGCTGCGGCAAATCGACGCTGCTGCGCATGGTGGCGGGGCTGGAGCGCGTCACCTCCGGCGATATCTATATTGACGACAAGCGCGTCACCCAGATGGAGCCGAAAGATCGCGGCATCGCCATGGTGTTCCAGAACTACGCGCTCTATCCGCATATGACGGTAGAAGAGAACATGGCCTACGGGCTGAAGATCCGCGGGATGAGCAAAGAGCATATCCGCCTGCGCGTGCTGGAGGCGGCGCGCAGTCTGGAGCTGGATCAGCTGCTGAGCCGCCGTCCGCGCGAGCTTTCCGGCGGACAGCGCCAGCGCGTGGCGATGGGACGCGCTATCGTGCGCGAGCCGTCGGTGTTTCTGTTCGACGAGCCGCTCTCCAACCTGGACGCGCGCCTGCGCGTGCAGATGCGGCTTGAGCTTCAGCAGCTGCATCGCCGTCTGCAAACCACCAGCCTCTATGTGACGCACGATCAGGTCGAGGCGATGACGCTGGCGCAGCGCGTGATGGTACTGAACAAAGGTTTTGTCGAGCAGATCGGCACGCCGGTAGACATTTATGAGCGTCCCGCCAGCCAGTTCGTCGCCTCGTTTATCGGCGCGCCGGCGATGAATCTGCTGGTCGGCCAGATTGGCAGCGACGGTACGCGCTTCAATATCGATAACTCGCACTCCCTGCCGCTCGGCGACAGCAAAGCGAAGTGGGCTAATCGCGCCGTCACGCTCGGCATTCGTCCAGAGCATGTGCAGGTCAGCCCGCATGAGCGCGATGGCATTCCGCTGCGCGTAGAGACGCTGGAGCTGCTCGGCGCGGACAATCTGGCGCACGGGCGCATCGGCGAGACGCCGCTGGTGGTGCGTCTGCCGCACAGCGAGCGGCCGCAGGCGGGCAGCACGCTGTGGCTGCATCTGCCGTCGGATGCGTTACACTATTTCGATTCAACTACCGGAAAGCGTCTGGAATGAACACACACAGCTGGCCCTATCCTCATATCGTCGCCCATCGCGGCGGCGGCAAACTGGCCCCGGAAAATACCCTGGCGGCGATCGACGTCGGCGCGGAGCTGGGTCATACCATGATCGAGTTCGACGCTAAGCTGTCGCAGGATAAGCAGATTTTCCTGCTGCACGACGATACGCTCGATCGCACCAGCAACGGCTGGGGCGTAGCGGGCGATCTGCCGTGGGAAAAACTGGCGCAGCTCGACGCGGGCGGCTGGTTCGGCAAGGCGTTTGACGGGGAACCGCTGGCGCTGCTTCCCGACGTCGCGGCGCGCTGTCGGCAGCATGCCATGATGGCGAATATTGAAATTAAACCCACTACCGGCAGCGAAGCGGAAACCGGCCGCGCCATCGCCCATGCGGCGAAGCGTTTGTGGCAGGGGATGACTGCGCCGCTGCTGTCGTCGTTCTCTTATGAGGCGCTGGAGGCGGCAATGCAGGCGGAGCCCGACTTGCCGCGTGGCCTGCTGCTGGATGAGTGGGATGAGGAGTGGCAAATAAAAACCGCGGCGCTCGCCTGTGTCTCAATTCACCTTAACCATAAGCTGCTCGACGCAGAGCGCGTCTCGGCGCTGAAGGCCGCCGGTCTGCATATTCTGGTCTACACGGTGAACGATCCTGACCGGGCGCGTACGCTGCTGGAATGGGGCGTTGACGCCATCTGCACCGATCGCATCGACATCATCGGCCCCGACTTCCGTTAATTACGGTTCTGCTGCTGTCCCGGCTGCGCATTAATCACGCGCTGCTGGGCGCTGCTCCGCTGCTCCTGTAGTTTCCGCTGTATCTGCTGCGTCTGCTGCTGCTGATCCTGCTGCAGTTTGCCCTGCTGTTGCTGCTGCTGGATTTGCATCTGCGTCTGCATACGCTGCTGGCTCGGGTTGTAGCCCGGCTGATTAGGTTGATTAGTATTGTTCAGCATATTAGCCATACCGCTTAGCGGCAGCAGTGCGGCAAAAACGATTAACCATTTTTTCATGTAACTTCCTCCGTCAGGCGGCCTTAACGGCATCTGATCTGCCATGGCCGCAGCTATAAGTTTAGCAACCTCACAAACTTCTCTCCCAGGAACGCACCGAATTTGACTTAGATGTTATTTTTTAGTTGTTCTTGTAAAGACTTGCCTGCGTGATAACAAATGTAAATAACTGAAAAGGGTAGAGGGATGATGATGATGCGAGGAAATATACGCCAGCTTGGCTGGGCTGTGATGATGAGTTTAACGGTAGTCAGCGTCGCCGATGCCGCGCCTGCCAGCGCGCCGCCCGTCTCCTATGGCGTCGAGGATGATACCTTTCATCCGGTCAGAGCGCAGCACGGCATGGTCGCCTCGGTTGATGCGCTGGCGACGCAGGTGGGCGTGGATATCCTGCGGCAGGGCGGCAATGCGGTGGACGCCGCCGTCGCTGTCGGCTTCGCGCTGGCGGTTACCCACCCGCAGGCGGGTAATCTCGGCGGCGGCGGCTTTATGCTGCTGCGCACCGCTTCCGGTCGCGCCACCTCTATCGATTTCCGTGAAATGGCGCCGGCCCGCGCCTCACGCGATATGTTCCTCGACAAGCAGGGCAACGCCGACAGCAAGCTGTCGCTGACGTCGCACCTCGCTTCCGGCACGCCGGGCAGCGTAGCGGGCTTTGCGCTGGCAGCGCAAAAATATGGCACGCTGCCGCTCAGCACGCTGCTGGCCCCGGCGATTAAGCTGGCGCGCGACGGTTATATCGTCAACGACGCGCTGGCGGACGATCTGAAAACCTACGGCAAAGAGGTGCTGCTCGCTCATCCCAACAGTAAAGCGATCTTCTTCAAACCTGACGGCACCCCGTGGCAGACAGGCGATCGTCTGGTGCAAAAAAACCTCGCCCACAGTCTGCAGCTGATTGCGCAGCAGGGGCCGGACGCCTTTTATAAGGGCGAAATCGCTGACGAGATCGCCGGTGAGATGGCGCAGCACGGCGGGTTGATCGGCAAAGCGGATCTGGCGGCCTACCGCGCCGTCGAGCGTAAGCCCGTCAGCGGCACTTATCGCGGCTATGAGGTCTTTTCTATGCCGCCGCCCTCATCGGGCGGGATCCATATCGTGCAGATCCTTAATATCCTGGAAAATTTCGATCTGGCGAAAATGGGCTTTGGTAGCGCCGACGCGATGCAGGTTATCGCCGAAGCGGAGAAATACGCCTATGCTGACCGCTCGGAGTACCTCGGCGATCCCGATTTTGTAAAGGTGCCCTGGCAGGCGCTGACCAGCAAAGCCTACGCAAAGTCGATCGCGCAGCAGATTGACGTGGCGAAAGCGCGTCCGTCGAGCGAGATCAAGCCCGGCAAGCTGGAGCCTTATGAGAGCAACCAGACCACGCACTTCTCGGTGGTAGACAAGCAGGGCACGGCAGTAGCGGTAACCTACACCCTTAACACCAATTTCGGCAGCGGCATCGTGGCGGGCAACAGCGGCATTCTGCTGAATAATGAGATGGATGACTTCTCCGCGAAGCCGGGTACGCCGAACGTTTACGGCTTAGTCGGTGGCGAAGCGAACGCGGTGCAGCCTGCCAAGCGTCCGCTCTCTTCGATGTCGCCGACCATTGTGGCGAAAGGGGGTAAAACCTGGCTGGTCACCGGCAGTCCGGGGGGCAGTCGCATTATTACCACCGTGCTGCAAATGGTGGTGAATAGTGTCGATTTCGGGATGAACGTCGCGGAAGCGACCAGTGCGCCGCGCTTCCATCATCAGTGGCTGCCGGATCAGCTGCGCGTTGAGAAAGGGTTCAGCCCCGATACGCTGCGTTTGCTGGAGAATAAGGGGCAGCATGTGAAGGTGCTGCCTGCGATGGGCAGTACGCAGAGCATTATGATTGGGCCGGACGGCACGCTGTACGGTGCATCGGACCCGCGTACCCCGGGAGATTTGAGCGCCGGGTATTAAGCCAGAGAAACAGACGGGGCCAGCGGTCTGGCCCCGTTTTCTATTTCAGCCGCGCCATATAGTGCGTATCGATCATTTCGCCCTGCCGCATAGCATATCCCTTCGCCGTCCCCTCGATTTCAAAACCGAAATGGCGATACAAAGCGATGGCGGCAGGGTTGTCGGCAAACACCGTCAGCTCCATGCGCGTGACCTGTAGCCAGTTATCACAGAGATCCACCGCCGCGCCGAGCAGCGCTTTGCCGACGCCGCGGTTGCGATAATCCTGATCGACCCCCATGCCCAGGGTGGCGCAGTGACGGCGACGCGCCGTGGCGATGATGTCCAGCGTCAGCTGTCCGACAACTTTTCCTTCAATGCAGGCGACCAGCGAATGTCCCGTCGGAGAAAGATGGTTTAGCCGCTCCTGCCATTTTTGCAGCGAAGGCAGCGGGAGATGTAGCGTATTCGCCATGGTGTCCGGCTGACTGTAGATATGCAGCAGGGCGGCGGCATCATCAGGCGCTACGTGTCGAACAACAATCTCGCTCATCTTCTTTCTCCTTGTGTGGGCGGAAAACCCTTCAAACATCAAGGAAATCTTATTAATAATCAACAGAAAAGATCATAAAAGGCTTTACAGACGAGAATGATAATGATTATTATTGCGATGCGTTCTCGGGGCGTCGCCAGACAAACCGGAAAGCACGACATTGCTCACATTGCTTCCAGTATTTTTTAGCCAGCCGGGTGCTGGCTTTTTTTTGTCCCGCTTTCCTGTTAGCTCATTCAGCAGCGCTCACCATCCTCTCTGCGCTTGTTCACTATTTTTGAACAGAGGCGTGAAGTTTTTCAGCTATCAATAGGTTCGGCTCAGGTTCAGACTGTTTTAAAACATTGAGGAGAACTGAACATGATCTACTTACGCAAAGCAGAAGAACGCGGTCACGCTAACCACGGCTGGCTTGATAGCTGGCACACTTTCTCTTTCGCCAGCTATCACGATGCGAATTTTATGGGCTTCTCGGCGCTGCGCGTCATTAACGAAGATGTGGTTGCTGCCGGGCAGGGCTTCGGCACTCACCCCCATAAAGATATGGAGATCCTGACCTACGTGCTTTCCGGCACCGTAGAGCATCAGGACAGCATGGGGAATAAAGAGCAGATCCCGGCAGGGGAATTTCAGATCATGAGCGCGGGCACCGGCGTGCGTCACTCTGAGTACAACGCCAGCAGCAGCGACCCGCTGCACCTTTATCAGATCTGGATTATTCCAGAGCGTACTGGCATTGAGCCGCGTTACGCTCAGCGCCGTTTTCCCGATGTAAAAGGCCGCCAGTTTGTGCTGACGCCGGACGCGCGCGAAGGCTCGCTGAAGGTCTATCAGGATATGACGCTGTCGCGCTGGGTATTCAGCGCGGGCGAAAAAGATGCCGTCGAGATTGAAACGGGACGCCGCGTCTGGATTCAGGTCGTCAAAGGCGATATCCGCGTCAACGGCGAAACCGCCGGCGTCAGCGACGCTTTTGCCATCTGGGATGAAGCCAGCCTGACGATTGAGGCCAGCAGCGACGCGGAAGTGCTGCTGTTCGATCTGCCGCCGGTCTAAGCGGTGACGGGGCGCGCACTGTCGCGCCCTGCTTACAAATCTGCGGCCGAATAGTGATAGACTCGTCGTAATTGTGACCCTGGGCGCTTACGATGAAGAAAAAAAGACCGGTATTACAGGACGTTGCCGATCGTGTCGGCGTAACGAAAATGACCGTCAGCCGCTACCTGCGCAATCCTGAGCAGGTTTCTGCGCCGCTGCGCGACAAGATCGCCGTCGCGCTTGATGAGCTGGGCTACATACCCAATCGCGCGCCGGATATGCTCTCTAACGCCACCAGCCGCGCCATCGGCGTGCTGCTGCCTTCGCTAACCAATCAGGTTTTCTCCGACGTTCTGCGCGGCATCGAAGCGGTGACGGATGAAGCGGGCTACCAGACGCTGGTCGCCCATTTCGGCTACAGTCCGCAAAAAGAGGAGCTACAGCTGCGTTCGCTGCTGGGCTGGAACATCGACGGCGTGATCCTGACCGAGCGCACCCATACGCCTGCCACGCTGCGCATGCTGGAAGTGGCCGGTATTCCGGTGATTGAGATGATGGACAGCGTATCGCCCTGCCTTGATATGGCGGTGGGATTCGATAACGTCGAAGCGGCGCGTCAGATGACTCACGCCATACTGAGCAAAGGACATCGGTATACGGTCTATTTGGGGGCGCGTCTCGATGAGCGTACCCTGCAGAAACAGCAGGGCTATGAGAAAGCGATGCGCGAAGCGGGGCTGGAACCGCGTAGCGTGATGATGGAAGAGGCCTCCTCTTTCAGCGCGGGCGGTATGTTGCTGTGCGAGGCGCAGCGTCGCTATCCGCAAACCGACAGCCTGTTCTGCACCAACGACGACCTGGCCGTCGGCGCCATGTTCGAATGCCAGCGCCAGGGATTAAAAGTGCCGACGCAAATGGCGATCGCCGGATTTCACGGCCATGATATTAGTCAGGTGGTGACGCCGAAGCTGGCCACCGTCCTGACGCCGCGCGAACGCATGGGACGTGAAGCGGCCGCCATGCTGCTGGCGCGCATCAGCGGTGATTTCAGCGTCTCCGCGCCGCTGGATATTGGTTTTGCTATTAGCGAAGGCGGCAGCATCTGAATCTGGCGTTTTTATGAGTCAGCTCACACTTTCGTGCTTTTCCGGCTAAACAGGGTTGCCAGTCCGTAATGTGCTTAACACAATGGCAACCACTATTGTTATCGGTAACATTGGCGAATTTACCTGCCGGAGCAGAAAAATGACCACTCAATCCTCGTCTCATCATGTCTTTATTTTGATGGGCGTTTCAGGCAGCGGTAAATCCGTTGTCGCTAATCAGGTTTCTCACCAGCTCAATACCGCTTTTCTCGACGGCGATTTTCTCCATCCGCGCGCCAATATTTTAAAAATGGCCGAAGGTCATCCGCTGGACGACAACGATCGACAGCCGTGGCTGCAGGCGCTCAATGACGCTGCGTTCGCCATGCAGCGTACGCAGGCAATCTCCATTATCGTCTGCTCCGCGCTGAAAAAGCGTTACCGCGACATCCTGCGTCAGGGCAATGACAATCTGCGCTTTATCTACCTCAAGGGCGATTTCGATACTATCGAGTCACGCCTGAAGGCGCGTAAGGGCCACTTCTTTAAACCCCAAATGCTGGTGACGCAGTTCGCCACGCTGGAAGAGCCGGGCGCTGACGAGCCGGACGTGCTGACGGTGGATATCAATCATTCCGTTGACGAGGTTGTTGCGGCTACGGTTGCGGCTATCGGGAAAGCCATCAACAAGGGTTAGTCATGAGTACCGCAACGCTGGTGTTAACTGCAGCAGGCTCTGTCCTGCTGCTGCTTTTTTTAGTGATGAAAGCGCGTATGCACGCCTTTGTCGCGCTGATGCTGGTTTCGATTGGTGCGGGTCTCTGTTCCGGCATGCCGCTGGACAAGATCGCGGACACCATGCAGAAGGGCATGGGCGGCACGCTGGGCTTTCTGGCTATTGTTGTCGCGCTGGGCGCGATGTTCGGCAAAATCCTGCATGAGACGGGCGCGGTCGATCAGATCGCTATCCGCATGCTAAAAACCTTCGGCGAAAGCCGCGCGCACTATGCGATGGGCATCGCTGGTCTTATCTGCGCGCTGCCGCTCTTCTTTGAAGTGGCGGTTGTGCTGTTGATCAGTATCGCCTTTGCGGTGGCGCGCCGTACCCATGACAACCTGGTGAAGCTGGTGATCCCGCTGTTCGCCGGCGTGGCGGCGTCGGCGGCCTTTCTGCTGCCGGGCCCCGCGCCGATGCTGCTGGCTTCGCAGATGCACGCCGATTTTGGCTGGATGATTTTGCTGGGGCTCTGCGCCGCGATCCCCGGCATGCTGATCGCCGGTCCGCTGTTTGGCTCGCTGATTGCGCGCCGCGTGACCTTTAGCGCGCCGCCGGAAGATCACCAGCCAGACGTTGACGCGGCGAAGCTGCCGTCGTTCGGCTTCAGCCTGGCATTGATCCTGTTCCCGCTCATGCTGGTAGGATTAAAGACCATCGGCGCACGCTTCACCGAGCAAGGCTCTACGCTGTATGAATGGCTGGAGTTTATCGGCCATCCTTTTACGGCGATTCTGCTCGCCTGTCTGGTGGCGATTTACGGTCTGGCTTACCGTCAGGGTATGGATAAAGAGAAAGTGATGCAGGTGTGCGGCAGCGCGCTGCAACCCGCGGGCATTATTTTGCTGGTCATCGGCGCAGGCGGCGTGTTCAAGCAGGTGCTGGTGGATTCCGGCGTCGGCCCGGTGCTGGGCCATGCATTGACCGGCGCGGGGCTGCCTGTTGCGCTGGCCTGCTTTATCCTTTCTGGCGCGGTGCGCGTGATTCAGGGCTCAGCGACGGTTGCCTGCCTCACGACGGTCGGGCTGGTGATGCCGGTTATCGAACCGCTGCACTACAGCGGCGCGCAGCTGGCGGCGCTCTCAATCTGCATTGGCGGCGGCTCCATTATTATCAGCCACGTTAATGACGCGGGTTTCTGGCTGTTCGGCCGCTTTACCGGCGCGACCGAAGGGGAAACGCTGAAGACCTGGACGCTGATGGAGACGATTCTCGGCACCGTCGGCGCGATTGTCGGCATGATTGCCTTTCAACTGCTGTCGTAAATCCTGAGCCGCCGCGCCAGCGCGCGGTGGCTCTTCTGCTACGCCTCGAAAAACTCAACTTTGCCGCCGACAATTTTGTTTTTTTCTGCTCTTCCCGCTGTTTCCTCACCGCGCTGTTTTAATAATATTTTGCTGGCCAGCTTATTTATATTCAGCAGGCCGTCACAGGGCGTTTTGCCCGAAAGCGCAGGTTCATGCAAAGCCAGTAAGCGATCCTCTGTGCAACGCCGCTATAGCTTCAGATAGACGCGAATGCCGTCCAGGAACATCTGCGTCGCCAGCATAATCAGTATCAGCCCCATCAGGCGCTCCAGCGCATTGACGCCTTTGTCGCCCAGCAGCCGCAAAAACAGGCCCGACAGCAGCAGAATCGTTACCGTCACGCCCCAGGCGATCAGCAGCGCGCCGACAAGATGCCCCATCTGATTAGGATACTGATGCGACAGCAGCATCAGCGTGGCGAGCAGCGAGGGGCCGGCGACCAGCGGGATCGCCAGCGGCACCAGAAACGGCTCCTCACCGGCGGGCAGTCCGCTGGTGCTGCTTTCGCCCGACGGGAAAATCATACGAATAGCGATAAGGAACAGGATCACGCCGCCGGAAATTGAGACCGTTTCGGTGCGCAGATTAAGAAAGGTCAGAATGCGTTCGCCCGCGAAGAGAAACAGCAGCATCAGCACCAGCGCAATCAGCAGCTCGCGGATCAATACCGCACGCCGCCGCTTCGGCTCCAGGTGCTTTAATACCGACATAAAAATCGGCAGGTTGCCCAGCGGATCCATAATAAGCAGCAGTAAAATGGTTACAGAAATCATTTCAGTCATTTGTTTTACGTTATCCCTTACATCCCGGCGCGAGGTTATTAGCCGCGCTGCTGAAAAAGTTGGCTTAATTGAATTAATTCACTTGCCAGAAAAGCTGCATTTTGTAGAGTTGTTGTTCACAGGTAAATCCATTTATGACGCAGAGCGGAGTGAAAACACCATTCCGTTCTTCCCTTCGGTAAGCAGGTCGGCTGTTATCGCTGACTGAGACGGACAGAAAATGAAGAATGTAGGTTTTGTTGGTTGGCGCGGTATGGTCGGCTCCGTGCTGATGTCGCGCATGAGCGAAGAGCGTGATTTTGACGTTATTAATCCGGTCTTCTTCTCCACTTCGCAGCTGGGACAGTCTGCGCCGACGTTTGGCGGCAAGTCCACAGGTGCGCTGCAGGATGCATTTGATATCGAGGCGCTCAAGGCGCTGGATATCATTATCACCTGTCAGGGCGGCGATTATACCAGTGAAGTCTACCCAAAGCTGCGTGAAAGCGGCTGGCAGGGCTACTGGATTGACGCGGCTTCGACGCTGCGCATGAAAGATGACGCCATCATTATTCTCGATCCGGTAAACCATCAGGTGATTCGTCAGGGTCTCGACAACGGCATTAAGACCTTCGTCGGCGGCAACTGCACCGTCAGCCTGATGCTGATGTCGCTGGGCGGCCTGTTTGCTCAGGATCTGGTGGAGTGGGCTTCGGTCGCCACTTACCAGGCCGCTTCCGGCGGCGGCGCGCGCCATATGCGCGAGCTGCTGACGCAGATGGGCATGCTGCATAACCACGTCGCCACCTCGCTGCAGGATCCCGCTTCAGCTATCCTCGACATCGAGCGCAGCGTCACTGAGCTGACCCGCTCCGGCACCTTGCCTACCGATAATTTCGGCGTGCCGCTGGCTGGCAGTCTGATTCCCTGGATCGATAAGCAGCTCGACAACGGCCAGAGCCGCGAAGAGTGGAAAGGCCAGGCGGAAACCAACAAAATCCTCGGCACGCAGCAGACGATTCCAGTCGATGGCCTGTGCGTACGCGTCGGCGCACTGCGCTGCCACAGCCAGGCATTTACCCTGAAGCTGAAAAAAGATGTGCCGCTGGCGGAAATCGAACAGCTGCTGGCGTCGCATAACGAGTGGGTGAAAGTGGTGCCTAATGACCGCGAGCTGACCATGCGCGAACTGACGCCTGCGGCGGTGACCGGCACGCTGACCACGCCGGTCGGCCGTCTGCGCAAGCTCAATATGGGGCCGGAATATCTTTCCGCCTTTACCGTCGGCGACCAGCTGCTGTGGGGCGCAGCTGAGCCGCTGCGCCGCATGTTGCGTCTGCTGGTGGATTAAAATAAAAAACTAAGCGAGGCCGGGATTTTCCCGGCCTCTTACCTGATTATTCTGAAATAAGTCAAACCGCTTACCGTCTGTAAGTGATCGGCTTCCCTTTTTTACGTCCCCGCCAATAATTTTTTGCTTTCCGGGCTGGCAACTTGCAAGCCCAAGCTATGATTTAACAATGATGTGCCGGTTGTTGACTGTTTTGTATTTCGCACTGAATAGTTGTTGTACACGGCAAAGTTATTTTCCCACGGAGCGGTTTCCTTTCTCTGCCGTTGTACGCATGGCTCAATGAAGAGCAGCGCACCTGATGCGTGGCAAAAGCCGCGCTCATTTCGCCTGCCACATAATCACAGGAAGAAAGTCATGTCAGAGCTTCCCGATCGCCTGGCGATCAATGCCCTGTTTGCGGGTAATTATTCCGATCCCTTCGCCTTACTGGGGATGCACCAGACAGCCAACGGGCTGGAAGTCAGGGCGCTGCTGCCCGACGCTTCGGAAGTATGGGTTATCGAAACCAACACGGGGCGTAAAGTCGCCCAGCTGAAATGCCTCGATCCGCGCGGCTTTTTCAGCGCGGTGGTGCCACGCCGCAAGAATATGTTTCGCTACCAGCTGGCGGTGGAATGGCACGGTCAGCAAAACCTGATCGACGACGCCTATCGCTTTGGTCCGCTGTTGCAGGAGATGGATGCCTGGCTGCTGGCGGAAGGGACCCATCTGCGTCCTTACGAAACCCTGGGCGCACACGCTGCGGTGATTGACGATGTGCACGGCACGCGCTTTAGCGTCTGGGCGCCCAACGCGCAGCGCGTTTCAGTAGTAGGCGATTTCAACTTCTGGGATGGCCGTCGTCATCCGATGCGTTTCCGCCGTGAAATGGGCATCTGGGAGCTGTTCGTGCCTGGCGCGTACAACGGGCAGCTCTACAAATTCGAAATCGTCGATCATACAGGCCATCTGCGCATTAAAGCGGATCCCTACGCGTTTGAGGCGCAAATGCGTCCGCAAACGGCGTCGATGATTTGCGGCCTGCCGCCGAAGGTCGAGATGCCCGAGGAGCGTAAGGCGCGCAACGAATTTGACGCGCCGATTTCTGTCTATGAGGTGCACCTCGGCTCGTGGCGGCGTCATACCGAGAATAATTTCTGGCTCAGCTACAAAGAGCTGGCGGAGCAGCTGGTGCCCTACGTCAAAGAGATGGGCTTTACCCATATTGAGTTGCTGCCGGTCAATGAGCATCCTTTCGATGGCAGCTGGGGTTATCAGCCGCTCGGCATGTATGCGCCGACGCGGCGCTTCGGCACGCGCGACGAATTCCTCTATTTTATCAATGCCGCGCACGAGGCGGGCCTTAACGTGCTGCTGGACTGGGTGCCAGGCCACTTCCCCAGCGACGATTTCGGCCTGGCGAAGTTTGACGGCACCGAGCTGTATGAGCACAGCGATCCGCGTGAAGGCTTTCACCAGGACTGGAACACCCTGATCTACAACTTTGGCCGCCGCGAAGTGAGCAACTATCTGGCGGGCAACGCGCTTTACTGGATAGAGCGCTGCGGCATCGACGGACTGCGCGTCGATGCGGTGGCCTCGATGATTTACCGCGACTACAGCCGCGCCGAAGGCGAATGGGTGCCGAACCATTATGGCGGCCGGGAAAATCTCGAAGCCATCGCCTTTCTGCGCTACACCAACCGCACGCTGGGACGCGCGGCGCCGGGCAGCGTCACCATCGCCGAAGAGTCTACCGACTTCGACGGCGTATCGCGTCCGCCGGAAGCGGGCGGCCTCGGCTTCTGGTACAAGTGGAACCTGGGCTGGATGCACGACACGCTCGACTACATGAAGCTCGACCCGGTGTACCGCAGCCATCATCACGATCTGATGAGCTTCGGCATGATGTACAACTACACCGAAAACTTTATGTTGCCGCTCTCCCATGACGAAGTAGTGCACGGCAAGAAATCGCTGCTTGACCGTATGCCGGGTGACGCCTGGCAGAAGTTTGCCAACCTGCGCGCCTACTACGGCTGGATGTGGGCCTTCCCAGGCAAGAAACTGCTGTTTATGGGCGGCGAGTTCGCTCAGGGCAGAGAGTGGAACCACGACGTCAGCCTTGACTGGCATCTGCTGGAGGGCGCCGATAACTGGCACCACGGCGTGCAGCGGCTGGTGCGCGATCTGAACCATACCTATCGCCACTATGCGCCGCTCCATCAGCTCGATTTCGATCCCGCTGGCTTCGAGTGGCTGGTTGTCGACGATCGCGAAAATTCGGTGTTCGTCTTTGTGCGTCGCGATCGCGACGGCAACGAGATTATCGTCGCCAGTAACTTTACGCCGGTGCCGCGCCATAACTATCGCTTCGGCGTTAATCAGGCAGGCAACTGGCGCGAAGTGCTCAACACCGACCAGCACAGCTATCACGGTAGCGATACGCGTAACCCGGTGGTGCATACCGATGAGATCTACAGCCATAACCGACCGCTGTCGCTGTCGCTGACGCTACCGCCGCTCGCTACCATCTGGCTGGTGAAGGAGGCGGAATGACGCTGCTTCCGGGACGTGCTGAGCCACCTGGCGCCAGTTACGACGGCAAGGGCGTAAACTTTACGCTCTTTTCCCGGCATGCCGAGCGCGTCGAACTCTGCCTGTTTAACGAGGGGCAGGAGCGGCGTTTCGAACTTCCAGCGCGTACCGGCGATATCTGGCACGGCTATGTAGCCGCGCTGAAACCGGGCCAGCGCTACGGCTTCCGCGTATACGGCCCTTGGGCGCCGGAACGCGGACACCGCTTTAATCCAGCCAAGCTGCTGGTCGATCCCTGCGCCCGTGCGGTGGAGGGCGAGGTGACGGACGACGCGCGCATCTATGGCGGCATCGATCGGCCTGATGAGCAGGACAGCGCCGCAGTGGCGCCTAAGTCGCTGGTGGTGGCGGAAGATTTCGACTGGGAAGGGGATATCGCCCCGCGCACGCCCTGGGGCAACACGGTGATTTACGAGGCGCACGTGCGCGGATTAACGCAGCGACATCCGGAAATTCCGGAATCGCTGCGCGGGACTTACGCCGCGCTCGGCCATCCTGTTATGGTGAACTACCTGCGCCATCTCGGCATTACCACGCTGGAGCTGCTGCCGGTAGCCCATTTCGCCAGCGAGCCGCGTCTGCAGCGCCTTGGGCTAAGCAATTACTGGGGCTATAACCCTTTCGCCCTCTGGGCCGTCGATCCTCGCTACGCCTCGCAGGAGAGCGCGACGCCTCTGCAGGAGTTTCAGCAGGCGGTGAAAAACCTGCACGCGGCGGGCATTGAAGTGGTGCTGGACGTGGTGTTCAACCACACCGCCGAGCTGGAGGAGATCGGCCCGACGCTGTCGCTGCGCGGCGTCGATAACGCCAGCTACTACTGGCTTAGCCCGCAGGGCGAATATGAGAACTGGACCGGATGCGGCAATACCCTGAACCTCAGCGATCCCCAGGTGATGAACTGGGCGCTGGAGGCGCTGCGCTACTGGGTGCGCGTCTGCCATGTCGACGGCTTTCGCTTCGACCTGGCGTCGGTGCTGGGACGCACGCCCGATTTTTCAGCGCATGCGCCGCTGTTTGAGGCGATCAAAGCCTGTCCGCTGCTCTCAACGGTCAAGCTGATCGCCGAACCCTGGGATATTGGCCCCGGCGGCTATCAGGTCGGCAATTTTCCGCCCCTGTTCGCCGAGTGGAATGACCATTTCCGCGACGATATGCGGCGCTTCTGGCTGCATCGCGACGTCAGCAACGGCGCGTTCGCCCGGCGCTTCGCCGCTTCCAGCGACCTGTTTCAGCGTGACGGCCGACTGCCGCACGCCGCCGTTAATCTGATTACCGCGCACGACGGTTTTACGCTGCGTGACCTGGTGAGCTTTAACCATAAGCACAATCAGGCCAACGGCGAGGACAACCGCGACGGCAGCAACGGCAATTTCAGCCATAACCACGGCGTGGAGGGGCTGCGCGCCAATTTCGACGTGATTGAGCGTCGCCGCCTTAGCGCCCATGCGCTGCTGACCTCGCTGCTGCTGGCGCAGGGCACCCCGATGCTGCTCGCGGGCGACGAGCGCGGCCACAGCCAGCGCGGCAACAATAACGCCTATTGTCAGGACAACCTCCTGACCTGGCTCGACTGGCAGGAAGAAGAGAGCAGTCTGGTAGATTTTACCGCCGCCCTGATCCGTTTGCGTCAGCAGATCCCGGCGTTAACCGCCGATCGCTGGTGGCAAGAGGGCGACGGCAATGTGCAGTGGCTAAATTCCAGCGGCAGGCCACTGCAGCGAGAGGAGTGGGAACAGAAGGCGCACAGAATGCAGATTCTGCTCTCCGGCCGCTGGTTAATAACAATAAACGCCACGGATTCGGTGAGTGACATCGCCTTACCAGACGGAGAATGGCGTGCCGTTCCTCCTTTCGCCGGGGATGACAATCCCATTTTGTCGACTGTCTGGCATGGTCCCGCACACGGTGTGTGCGTGTTCCAAAAGCAATCATAAGGAGTCAGACATGGTTAAGTTAGACAGAACTGATCACCTGATGCTGGCCCGCCAGCTCCCTACACAGACTGTTGCGCTAATCCTCGCCGGGGGAAGAGGCACGCGCCTGAAAGACCTGACCGCCAAACGCGCCAAGCCGGCCGTGCATTTCGGCGGCAAGTTTCGCATTATCGATTTTGCGCTCTCGAACTGCATTAACTCGGGGATACGCCGTATCGGCGTCATTACCCAGTATCAGTCACACACGCTAACGCAGCACGTTCAGCGCGGCTGGTCTATCTTCAACGAAGAGATGAATGAGTTTGTGGATTTGCTGCCGGCGCAGCAGCGCACGCTAACGGAACACTGGTATCGCGGCACCGCAGACGCCGTGACGCAGAATCTCGACATTATTCGCCGCTATCAGGCGCAATACATCGTGATTCTGGCTGGCGATCATATTTATAAAATGGACTATTCGCGCATGCTGCTCGACCACGTCGACGCCAACGCGAAGTGCACCATCGCCTGCTTACCCGTGCCGCTTCATGAAGCGACCGCCTTTGGCGTCATGGCCGTGGATGAAAATAATAAAGTGATCGACTTTGTAGAGAAGCCGCCGCAGCCGCCTGCCATGCCAGGCGACGATACTCAGGCGCTCGCCAGTATGGGGATCTACGTGTTTAACGCTGATTATCTCTATCAGCTGCTGGAAGAAGATCTACAGGAGCCTGAATCCAATCACGACTTCGGCAAAGATATTCTGCCGAAGGTGGTGGCGAGCGGCGAAGGGTACGCCCATTCGTTTACGCTCTCCTGCGTACAGCAGGATGAAAACTCGCCGCCTTACTGGCGCGACGTGGGGACGCTGGAGGCTTACTGGCGCGCTAATCTCGATCTCGCATCGGTGACGCCGGAACTGGATATGTATGACCATACCTGGCCGATCCGTACGCATATGGAGCCGTTGCCGCCCGCCAAGTTTGTGCAGGACCGCTCGGGCAGCCATGGAATGACGATGAATTCGCTGATCTCCGGCGGCACCATCATCTCTGGCTCAGTCGTGGTGAATTCCGTGCTGTTTCCACGCGTACGCATTAACTCTTTTTGCAATATCGATTCCGCCGTACTGCTGCCTGACGTGGTGGTAGGACGATCCTGCCGCCTGCGTCGTTGCGTGATTGACCGCGCCTGCGTGCTGCCGGAAGGCATGGTGATAGGAGAGAATCCTGACGAGGACAGTCGTCGGTTTTACCGTTCAGAAGAGGGTATCGTTCTGGTCACACGCGCCATGCTTGCCAGGCTGGCCAGCGCGTAGCCGACAACGATAAAAAGCACCATATAATCGACGCGAGGATCGCGCCCGATCACTAATTAAGAGGCCGAGGATGCAGGTTTTACATGTCTGTTCAGAACTTTTTCCGCTGCTAAAAACCGGCGGGTTGGCTGATGTTGTTGGGGCATTGCCACAGGCGCAAATTGCGGACGGAACGGATACGCGGGTGCTGTTGCCCGCTTTTCCCGACCTGCGCAAGGGGATTCCTGAAACGGAGGTCGTGGCCGAGTTGCAGACCTTTGCCGGTCCGACACGGCTGCTGTTTGGCCATTTCAACGGCGTGGGCATCTATCTGATCGACGTGCCGGAACTTTACGATCGACCCGGCAGCCCGTATCACGATACGTCGCAGTTCGCCTATGTGGATAACTATCTGCGCTTTGCTCTGCTTGGCTGGATGGGCTGTGAAATCGCTTGCGGGCTGGATACTTACTGGCAGCCCGATATCGTGCATGCGCACGACTGGCATGCGGGCCTGACCTGCGCCTATCTGGAGGCGCGCGGACGACCGGCAAAGTCAGTGTTTACCGTGCACAACCTGGCGTACCAGGGACTCTTCAACGCCCGTCATCTGGATGAAATCGAGCTGCCTGTAGAATTCTTCGCTATGCACGGCCTGGAGTTCTACGGACAGATCTCCTACCTGAAGGCGGGCCTCTTCTATGCCGATCACATTACTGCGGTTAGCCCGACTTATGCGCATGAAATCACGCGTCCAGAGTTCGGTTACGGCATGGAGGCGCTGCTGGAGCAGCGGCTGCGCGAAGGACGCCTCAGCGGCATCCTGAACGGCGTCGATCCTGGCATCTGGGATCCGGCGCACGATCTGCTGCTCAGCGCGCGCTATAACCGCGACACGCTGGAAGCGAAGGCTGAAAATAAACGTCAGCTGCAGATCGCGATGGGGCTGAAGGTCGATGACAGCGTGCCGGTGTTCGCGGTAATCAGTCGTCTGACCCGGCAGAAAGGACTGGATCTGGTGCTGGAAGCGCTGCCTGGCCTGCTGGCGCAGGGCGGCCAGCTGGTGCTGCTGGGGCAGGGGGACGCCGAGCTGCAGCAGGGCTTCCTGGCCGCGGCGGCGGAGCATCCCGGCAGCGTCGGCGTGCAGATTGGCTACCATGAGGCTTTCTCGCACCGCATTGTCGGCGGCGCGGACGTCATCATGGTGCCGAGCCGTTTCGAACCCTGCGGCCTGACGCAGCTCTACGGCCTGAAATATGGCACCCTGCCGCTGGTGCGGCGTACGGGCGGCCTGGCCGATACGGTTAACGACAGCTCGCTGGAGAACCTGGCCGACGGCATCGCCAGCGGATTCAGCTTTGAAGACAGCAACGCCTGGTCGCTGTTACGGGCGATTCGACGTGCTTTTGTATTGTGGTCCCGCCCTTCTCTGTGGCGTTACGTTCAGCGACAGGCGATGGGGATGGATTTTAGTTGGCAAGTGGCCGCACAGGCTTACCGCGATCTTTACCAACGTTTGCTGTAACGAGAGACTGGGATAACTGATATGAATGCTCCTTTCAACTATACGTCGCCGACACTGACGGTCGAAGCGTTGAAACACTCGATTGCCTATAAGCTGATGTTCACCATCGGTAAAGATCCATCCGTGGCGAACCAGCATGACTGGCTCAACGCCTCGCTGCTGGCGGTGCGCGACCGTATGGTGGAGCGCTGGCTGCGCTCCAGCCGCGCGCAGCTTTCGCAGGATGTACGTCAGGTTTACTACCTGTCGATGGAGTTTCTGCTGGGCCGGACGTTAGGCAATGCGTTGATGGCGATGGGCATTTATGACGATCTCAATCAGGCGCTGGATGAGATGGGCCTGAATCTTGCCGATCTGATGGAAGAGGAGAACGATCCCGGCCTCGGCAACGGCGGCCTCGGACGGTTAGCCGCCTGTTTTCTCGATTCGCTCGCCACGCTGGGCCTGCCGGGACGCGGCTACGGCATTCGTTACGATTACGGCATGTTCAGACAGAACATTATCGACGGCGAGCAAAAAGAGTCGCCCGATTACTGGCTGGAGTATGGCAACCCCTGGGAATTCCAGCGCTATAACACGCGCTACAAAGTGCGTTTCGGCGGCCGCATCCAGCATGAAGGAGCGAAAGTCCGCTGGCTGGAGACCGAAGAGATTGTCGCCATGGCGTACGATCAAATCATCCCCGGCTTCGATACCGACGCCACCAATACGCTGCGCCTGTGGGGCGCGCAGGCGAGCAACGAAATCAATCTCGGCAAGTTCAACGAGGGTGATTACTTTGCGGCGGTTGAAGATAAAAACCACTCGGAAAACGTCTCGCGCGTGCTCTATCCCGACGATTCCACCTACTCAGGCCGGGAACTGCGTCTGCGCCAGGAGTATTTCCTGGTCTCCGCTACGGTGCAGGACATCCTTAACCGCCACTGGCAGATGCATAAGACCTGGGACAACCTGGCGGATAAGATCGCCATCCACCTTAACGATACCCACCCGGTGCTGGCGATCCCGGAGCTGATGCGTCTGTTGATCGACGATCATAAGTTTACCTGGGACGATGCGTTTGAAGTGACCTGCCAGGTCTTCTCCTACACCAACCACACGCTGATGAGCGAGGCGCTGGAAACCTGGCCGGTAGAGATGATCGGCAAGATCCTGCCGCGGCATCTCGGTATTATCTTTGAGATTAATGACTACTTCCTGAAGACGATTCAGGAGTACTACCCGGATGACTGGGATCTGCTGTCGCGCATCTCGATCATTGATGAAAACAATGGCCGCCGTATTCGTATGGCGTGGCTGGCGGTGGTGGTGAGCCACAAGGTCAACGGCGTTTCCGAGCTGCACTCTAACCTGATGGTACAGTCGCTGTTCGCTGACTTTGCTCGTCTGTTCCCGGGCCGCTTCTGCAACAAAACCAACGGCGTTACGCCGCGCCGCTGGCTGGCGCTGGCTAACCCTGCGCTGTCAGAACTGCTGGACGAAGAGATTGGCCGCACCTGGCGTACCGATCTCAGCCAGCTCGCCGAGCTGAACCAGAAGATCGACTATCCGGCGTTTATCGAAAAAGTGGCCGACGCCAAGTTTGATAACAAGCGTCGCCTGGCAGACTGGGTAGCGAAGAACATGGACGTGGTGCTCGATCCTAACGCACTGTTCGACGTGCAGATCAAGCGTATCCACGAATATAAACGTCAGCTGCTGAACGTGCTGCACGTTATTACCCGCTATAACCGCATCAAGGCCGATCCCACCGCCGACTGGGTGCCGCGCGTCAATATCTTTGCAGGCAAGGCGGCTTCGGCCTACTACACGGCCAAGCATATCATTCACCTGATCAATGATGTGGCGAGCGTGATCAACAACGATCCGCAGGTGAAGAACAAGCTGAAGGTGGTGTTTATTCCCAACTACAGCGTGAGTCTGGCGCAGATCATTATTCCGGCGGCGGATCTCTCCGAGCAGATTTCAACGGCGGGGACCGAGGCATCGGGCACCAGCAATATGAAATTCGCGCTTAACGGCGCGCTGACCATAGGGACGCTGGACGGCGCGAATGTCGAGATGCTTGAGCACATCGGCGAGGAGAATATCTTTATTTTCGGCAACACCACGCCGCAGGTCGAAGCATTGCGCGCTGGCGGCTATAACCCGCGTAAATATTATGAAGAGGATGCCGAGCTGCATCAGGTATTGACGCAGATCGCTTCCGGCGTATTCAGCCCGCAGGAGCCAGGCCGCTACCGCAACCTGTTTGATTCGCTGGTGAACTTTGGCGATCACTATCAGCTGCTGGCGGATTACCGTAGCTATGTGGATACGCAGGATAAGGTGGATGAGCTCTATCGCAAACCGGAAGAGTGGCAGCGCCGCGCCGCGCTGAATATCGCCAATATGGGCTATTTCTCCTCTGACCGGACCATCCAAGAGTATGCGGATGAGATCTGGCATATCAAGCCGGTGAGGTTGTAGTTATCGAGCGGGCGAAAGCCCGCTCGCTTATCTTCTGTCGCGTAGCGCATCTTAACCGCCTGCGCCACGGGCAAAAAAAACGGGGCCGTTGCCCCGTTTTTTCTTTAGCTTGCCAGCGACAGGCTGGGTTTCTGGCTATGCGTTGCCAGCCATTCCGCCACGCGCGCCTGCTGGGCTTCAGTCAGCCACATTCCTTGCTTGGTACGGCGCCAGATAGCGTCATCCAGTTCGCGTACCCATTCGTTCTGCACCAGATAGCGCAGCTCGGCTTCATAGAAATCATGGCCAAAGTTCTCGCCCAGATCTTCAAGACGCGTTGCGCCTTCGAGCAGCGTTTCGGTATTGCTGCCGTAGGTGCGGGCGAAGTGACGCGCCATGCCTTCGGTGATAAACGGATAACGACGACGCAGGCTGGCGGCGTAATCTTCACGGGTACCGGCGATATCGCCGCCCGGCAGCACGCAGTTTTTCGTCCATGCCGGCCCGGCATTCGGGAAATACTTCGTCAGTTTTTCCAGCGCATGCTCCGCCAGTTTACGGTAGGTGGTCAGCTTGCCGCCAAATACCGACAGCAGCGGCGCCTGGCCATTATCGTCACGCACGTCCAGCGTATAGTCGCGGGTAATCGCCTGCGGCGAATCCGATTCGTCATCACACAGCGGACGCACGCCGGAGTAGGTCCAGACTATGTCGTTACGCGCCAGCTGTTTCTTAAAGTGGCTGTTGTAAATCTTGAGCAGGTAGTCGATCTCGCTCTCTTCGATTTTGACGTTTTTCGGATCGCCTTTGTACTCCACGTCGGTGGTGCCGATGATGGAGAAATCGTCCATCCACGGGATAACAAACACGATACGGTTATCTTCGTTCTGCAGAATGTAAGACTGCTTCTCGTTGTGAACGCGCGGCACCACAATGTGGCTGCCTTTGATCAGACGGATGCCGTAAGGCGATTTCAGCTTCAGACCGTCATCGAAGAACTGTTTAACCCACGGACCAGCCGCATTGACCAGCGCTTTCGCGCGCCAGCTATAGGTTTTGCCGCTGTCGATATCTTCGGCTTCCACCATCCACAGGCCATTTTCGCGCCAGGCGCGCGTAACGCGAGTGCGGGTACGTACTTCGCCGCCGCGCTTAACCACTTCCTGCGCGTTCAGCACTACCAGGCGCGCATCGTCTACCCAGCAGTCGGAATATTCGAAACCGCGCGTAATTTCCGGCTTGAGGGCCGAATCCGCGCCAAAACGCAGGCTTTTACTGCCCGGCAGGCTGGTGCGTTTGCCAAGGTGGTCGTATAAAAACAGGCCGGTGCGAATCATCCACGCCGGACGCAGATGCGGACGGTGCGGCAGACGGAAGCGCATCGGGAAGGCAATATGCGGTGCCATTTTCAACAGAACTTCACGTTCAGCCAGCGCTTCGCTGACCAGACGGAATTCATAGTGCTCAAGGTAGCGCAGGCCGCCGTGAATCAGCTTGGAACTGGCGGAAGAGGTCGCGCAAGCCAGGTCCCGCGCCTCCAGCATCAGCACTGACAGGCCGCGTCCTGCAGCGTCCGCTGCAATACCGGCACCGTTGATGCCGCCGCCGATCACGATCAGGTCTTTGGTTTCCACGTCATCTCCTCCGATGTTCGGAATAGTTCATTAATGTTCGTTTTCGAGCATAATCATAATCGCAAACCAACATTGATGCCAGTGTTTAACGCGGTAAAAACATTTTAGCGTGATATAGCTAACATTCTTGCTGAGAAATAAATACATAGCCGGACACTTTGTCAGGTTATTGAGGCTGCTTATCAGGTTACACTAGGCGGTAATTGTGTCGTCCTAACGAGAGAATCATGGAAACCTTCGAATGCATTAACGTTCAGCAGGCCAGCGAGCATCTGGCGCAAGGCGCGCTGCTGGTCGATATTCGCGATCCGCAGAGCTTTGCGCTCGGCCATGCGGAAAACGCACAGCACCTGAGCAACGGCAACCTTAATGAGTTCCTCTCCAGCGCCAGCCGCGAGCTGCCGGTACTGGTGATGTGCTATCACGGCAACAGCAGCAAAGGGGCCGCGCAGTATCTGCTGAGTCAGGGCTTCCGCGCAGCCTACAGCATTGACGGCGGTTTCGACGCCTGGCGCGCCGCGTTCCCAGAGCAGGTTGTCGACGGCGGCCTGTGAGCCACGCCCGATGTACAAGGAGAGTGATTAATGGTGCGCATTACGCAGTTTAATAACCCGCGCCTGGCGCAGGCGTTTGTCGACTATATGGCGACGCGCGGCGTCACGCTGCGAATCGAACATGACGGCCATTACGTGATCCTGCTTGATAACGAGGGCCAGCTTGAAATGGTCGAAAACGAACTTCAGCAGTTCGTTCGGCAGCCTGACCATCCGCGCTATCAGGCCGCAAGCTGGCATACCGGCAATACGAAAAGCGGCCTGCGCTATGAGCGCAGCAATTTATGGGCGAATATTCGCGATCGCGCCGGTCCGCTCACCATGACCGTTCTTTTTGCTTGCGTCGCGGTATTTATTCTGATGCAGATTTTTGGCGATCAGACGGTGCTGCTGTGGCTGAGCTGGCCGGACGGGCCGGGACAATATATTCAGGTGTGGCGCTGGTTCAGCCATGCGCTGCTGCACTTTTCGCTGCTGCATATCCTTTTTAACCTGATGTGGTGGTGGTATCTCGGCGGCGCGGTGGAGAAACGGCTCGGCAGCGGCAAGCTGTTCGTCATTATGCTGATCTCGGCGCTGCTCAGCGGCTTTGTGCAGGCAAAATTTAGCGGTATCTGGTTCGGCGGTTTGTCGGGCGTGGTTTACGCGCTGATGGGCTACTGCTGGCTGCGCGGCGAGCGTGACCCCGAAAGCGGCGTCTATCTGGAACGCGGACTGATTGGTTTCGCTATTGTATGGCTGGTGATCGGCTGGTATGGCGCGTTCGGGCTCGCCATCGCCAACGGCGCCCATGTCGCCGGTCTGCTGGTCGGGCTGGCGATGGCGTTTGTCGATACCCGTGCAGTACGGCGTCGTTAGCGCCGGATAAAAGAAGAAAACAGGAGAGTAATGTGAAGCAGACGCAACGTCATGACGCCATTATCGATCTGGTCCGGCGTCAGGGATATGTCAGTACCGAAGAGCTGGTAGAACATTTTGAAGTAAGCCCGCAGACCATCCGTCGCGACCTTAACGACCTCGCCGACCAAAATAAAATTCAGCGCCACCACGGCGGCGCAGCACTGCCTTCCAGCTCTGAAAATACCGCCTGGCAAGAGCGTAAAATGATGTGGTCAGCGGAGAAAGCGCGTATCGCCGAGCGCGTCGCCAGCGAAATTCCCGACGGCGCGACGCTGTTTATTGATATCGGCACCACGCCGGAAGCGGTGGCCTATGCGCTGCTTAACCATAAAAATCTGCGCGTGGTAACCAACAATATCAACGTGGCGACGCTGCTGATGTGTAAGCCCGATTTTCGGCTGATTATCGCAGGCGGTGAAGTGCGTACGCGCGACGGTGGCATTATGGGCGAGGCGACGCTCGACTTTATCTCTCAGTTCCGCCTCGATTACGGCATCCTTGGCATTAGCGGCATTGATATGGATGGCTCGCTGCTGGAGTTTGACTACCACGAGGTGCGCACCAAACGCGCCATTATCGAGAATTCTCGCTGTGTAATGCTGGTTGTCGACCATTCGAAATTTGGCCGCAACGCCATGGTGAACCTGGGCAATATGGGGCTAATCGATCAGCTTTACACTGATAAGCAGCCGCCCGCCAGCATCATGAAGGTAATTGAGCAGCACGAGGTTCAGCTCGAACTCTGCTAATTCCTCGGTCGCAAGCGGTAGCGCCTTTGCATAGCGCAAAAGCAAGCGCTGTCATAAATACGCACCTCATCCCTGAGGTGCGTCTGTCGCCGGGCCAGCATTCTGGGTTGTAAAAAACGCAGCCCGCTTTTTTTGTTCCTGTGCGGGATGCCTTATGCTTCGCACGCTTTCGCCGCTCAGGCGGGCGTTTTTCTTTGTTTCCTGTCGATTTTTTCCCCACTGCCGTCTTTACTTAATGCTCTGTTTGCCTGCGCGCCGAAAAGGTATGCCGCAGATAGTGATTACATCGCAACTCAATGGCTTTGGATCGAAACGCTAAGGGGAGAGCATGAAAGAGAGCGCACTGGATCGCGCGGCAGTAGCCGCCGGAATTTCTCTGACCTATACCAACGCCAAAGGCGAGCCGGAAGCCATCAGCGACGAAACCAAAACGGCGCTGCTGGCGGTGATGGGCGATCCCAGAAAAGAGAAGGGCGCGCCGCTGCCGCCGGTACAGGTATTTAGCGGCGGAGCCGCGCGGCAGCTTAACCCGGAAGGGCGCGGCCTCTATCAGTGGCGGCTGCGCAGCGAGAAGGGCCGCGAGTTTAGCGGTGAACTTCAGGCGGGCGAGCCTTTTACACTGCCGTCGCCGCTCGGTCACGGCTACCACCAGCTGACGCTGAGCAAAGGTAAGCAGCAGTGGCAGACGCGCATTATCCTTACGCCGCGCCGCTGCTGGCTGCCGGAACCGCTGCGCAACGGCGAGAAACGCTGGGGCGCGCTGGTACAGCTTTATACCGTGCGTTCCGCCGATAACTGGGGCATCGGCGATTTTGGCGATTTGCAGCAGCTTCTGGAGCAGGTTGCGCGTCAGGGCGGCGATTTTGTCGGGCTCAACCCGCTGCACGCGCTCTATCCCGCTACACCAGATTTCGCCAGCCCCTACAGCCCCTCTTCCCGACGCTGGCTCAATATTATCTATATCAGCGTGGCGCAGCTGGAAGATTTCCAGCAGAGCGCGGCGGCGCAGAAGTGGTGGAAGTCGGCAAAAACTCAGCGCGCGCTGGCGAAAGCCCGCGATAGCGAGTTTGTCGACTACGCGGCGGTGATGGCGCTGAAGCTCGCCGCGCTGCGTCACGCCTGGGCGCAGTTCAGCCTGCGCGCCGATGATGACGCGCAGCGGCAGGCGTTTGCGGATTTCGTGCGCGACGGCGGCGACAGCCTGCGTTATCAGGCGGCCTACGACGGCCTGCAGGCGGAACGGCGCAGCGAAGATGCGCAGGCCTGGGGCTGGCCCGCCTGGCCGGAAAGCTGGCGCAACAGCCAGTCGCCCGAGGTGCAGCGCTGGTGCGAGGCGCATGAAGATGAGATCGCATTCTGGCAATGGCTGCAGTGGCTGGCACAAACCCAGTTTGCTCAGTGCTGGGCGCGCAGCCAGGCGCTGAAGATGACGGTGGGGCTGTATCGCGACCTGGCGGTGGGCGTAGCGGAAGGCAGCGCAGAAACCTGGCACGATCCCGAACTCTATCGGCTTGAGGCCTCAGTCGGTGCGCCGCCGGATCGCCTCGGACCGCTGGGGCAAAACTGGGGGCTGCCGCCGATGGATCCGCACGTGATGCGCGCGCGCGGCTATCAGCCCTTTATCGACATGCTGCGCGCCAATATGCGTGACTGTGGCGCGCTGCGCATCGATCACGTTATGGCGCTGCTGCGGCTGTGGTGGGTGCCGAAAGGGGAAAACGCCGATAAAGGCGCCTACGTAAGCTATCCGGTGCAGGATCTGCTGGGCATTCTGGCGCTGGAGAGTCAGCGCCATCGCTGTATGGTGATTGGCGAGGATCTCGGTACGGTTCCGCCGGAAATTGTCGGCCTGCTGCGCGCCAGCGGCGTTTTTTCCTGGAAGGTGATGTGGTTTGAGCAGCAGCGTGACGGCAGCTATCGTCTGCCCGGCGACTACCCGCGTCAGTCGATCGCCAGCGCCAGCACGCACGATCTGCCGACGCTGAGCGGCTTCTGGAGCGCAGGCGATTTCGCGCTGGGGGAAAAGCTGAAGCTTTATCCCGGCAAAGAGGTGTTGCAGTCGCTGCACGAGCAACGGGCGAAGCAGAAGCAGGCGCTGCTGGATGCGCTGCATAAAGCGGGCGTGATGCCGGCGCGCAGCGCGCGCCAGGCCGATAAGCTGGAGATGACGCCTGCGCTTAACCTGGCGATGCATAAATTTCTGGCGGCAACCGGCAGTGCGCTGCTTGGCCTGCAGCCAGAGGACTGGACAGGCATGACCACGCCGGTCAACGTGCCAGGCACCGTCGATCAATACCCTAACTGGCGACGCAAGCTAACGCAGCCGCTGGAGACGATTTTTACGGATAAAGAGGTAACAAAGCTGTTGAAGGCGGTAAGTCAGACGCGAAAAGGCAAGTAACGGAGAGCGCGCGACAGTCAACGACTGTCGCGCGGAGATATTAGTAGTAGGAGTGTTCGCCGCGCTGGTGCTCGGTGAGATCGCGGACGCCTTTCAGCTCCGGGAAAGCGGCCAGCAGCTCTTTTTCGATGCCATCTTTCAGGGTGACGTCGATCATGGAGCAGCCGTTACAGCCGCCGCCGAACTGCAGAATGGCGAAGCCGTCTTCGGTGATCTCCATCAGCGACACGCGGCCGCCGTGACCAGCCAGCTGTGGGTTGATCTGCGCCTGCAGCAGATACTCAACGCGCTCTGTCAGCGGCGCGTCATCAGAGACCTTACGCATTTTGGCGTTTGGCGCTTTCAGCGTCAGCTGCGAGCCGAGGTTATCAGTAACGAAGTCGATTTCGGCGTCTTCCAGATAAGGTGCGCTCAGCTCGTCAACATAGGCTGAGAGCTTCTCGAACTTCAGTTCCGTGTCGGTCGCTTCTACCGCGTCAGGCGGACAGTAAGAGACGCCGCACTCGGCGGTCGGCGTACCCGGGTTAATGACGAATACGCGAATCTGGGTGCCATCTTCCTGTTTTGACAGCAGTTTAGCGAAGTGCTCCTGGGCAGAGTCTGTAATTCGGATCATGGCAATTGCTCAATAGTTGACTAATTTAGTTGGTTATAATACGCCCATCACCGACGCTCTACAAGGTACGGCACAGGCACCAGATTTGTACGCTGGCCGCGCCCTGCGCCAGCAAAATGCGGCTGATCTCCCCCACGGTATTACCCGTTGTCACCACATCATCTATCAGAGCGATATGGCGTCCGCGCACGGCGATTTCAAGCTGGAAAGCGCCGCGTACGTTGCGCCGGCGCTGCGATGCGCTGAGTCGATGCTGCAGCGCGCCGCGTCGCCTGCGGCGCACGCCATCCTGGAACGCGCAGCCGAGCCAGCGCGCCAGCGGTTGCGCCAGCAGCGCCGCCTGATTGTAGCCGCGTCGGCAGGCGCGCATCTTATGCAGCGGCACGCACAGCAGCAAATCGGGCCGTCTCAGCCCGCGCGTGCGGTGAGCCTCCAGCCAGCTTAGCAAAAGCAGACGCGCCAGCATCACCCTGAGTGCGGTTATGCGGTAAAACTTCAGCTGACGCAGCCAGTGACGCAGCGGCGGCTGATAGCCGCTGACGCAGACCAGTGCCTGCCAGGGGGGCGGCGATCGCAGGCAACGTCCGCAGACGACGCGGGAGGAGCCGGCGGGCAGGCCGCAGCGCGGACAGAGCACCGGCAACGGCGGCAGGGTGCGCAGGCAGACGCTGCATAGTCCGTGGGCGGCGACGCGCAGCGGCAGTCGGCATAGCCAACAGAGGGCTGGCATTGGTAGCATAGCGGCCTCCTTAATGTTTTACGGGATAGTAACTAATGACCTCGCTTTACTGGCACACCTGCGGAGAAGGGAAGAGTGATCTTGTGCTGCTGCACGGATGGGGACTGAACGCGGAGGTGTGGCAGAGCATCGTGCCGCGGCTCAGCCCGCATTTTCGTCTGCACCTGGTCGATCTGCCGGGCTACGGCCGCAGCACATCTGACGTCGCGCTTTCGCTGGCCGAGATGGCGCAACAGCTGCTGCCGCACTTGCCGCCGCGCGCGCTGCTGCTGGGCTGGTCGCTGGGCGGGCTGGTGGCGACCGAGCTGGCGCTGCGCGCGCCGCAACAGGTAGCGGGAGTGATCAGCGTCGCCTCTTCGCCCTGTTTTACCGCCAGCGAGGAGTGGCCGGGGATTAAGCCGGAAACGTTAGCGACCTTCCGTTCGCAGCTTAACAGCGACTTTCAGCGCACCGTCGAGCGTTTCCTGGCGCTGCAAACTCTGGGCACGGACAGCGCCCGTCAGGACGCGCGTCGGTTAAAAGAGGTGGTACTGGCGCAGCCGATGCCGCCGGTGGCGGTGCTGGATGGCGGGCTGGCGATCCTGCGCGATGTCGATTTACGTGACCAGCTGCCGCGCATCGGGATGCCGTTTTTGCGTTTGTATGGCGCGCTGGATGGGCTGGTGCCGCGTCGTATTGCCGCGCTGCTCGACGCCGCGCTGCCCGCTTCGCCTTCCGTGGTGATGGAGAAAGCCGCGCACGCGCCTTTTATTTCTCATCCGGAGGCCTTCTGCCAGCATATTCTTGATTTCAGTCAGAAGTGTGGTGGTTAAACCGGACGCAAGACTGGAAATTTCCTCACCAGCTGTAATACTTTGTAAGTAGGCATGGCCGCTTAATGATGTGAATTGTCCAGGGAGAGGATAATGCCGTTCCATCTCGCCTGACGCAATCCGGCGTCTGCTTACATCTCACATAACGGAAATGAATGAGGGGTATTGTAATGAAGGTGATGAAATGGGTTGTGGCTTCAGTGGTAATGGGCGCAGTGTCGTTTTCGGCGCTTGCGGCTAAGGAAGTGACCAAAGAAGAAGTGAAAAAAATGAATCTGGAGAAGATCGGTACGGTAAATACTACGGCGGAAACCACTTCGCCAATGGACGCCAAACGCGAACTCTCCAAAATGGCTGATGAAAAAGGCGGCAAATACTACCGCGTGATCGCTGGCCGTGAACACGGCAAATTCAGCGCCACCGCGGATGTCTATAAGTAATCAGCTACGCAACCAGACAAACTGCCAGGCATCCAGCGTAAGCGGCTGGGTGCCATCAACTCTCTTCTCTGTTACCACATCCTGAAAAAGACGCGCCTCCGGCAGCATCGTCTCGACGGTTTTCCCGCTCAGATTAAACACGCACAGCAGGCCGCTATCTGTCTGCTGCGGCTCATGACGCCTCAGCACCAGCAGCGCATTATCGCTGTCATAGAGGGTCATCGGATTATCGGGATGAAAGGCGGCCTGGCGCGTGCGCAGCTGAATCAGCTGGCTGAGGCGGGTATAAATGGCGTGACGCAGTCCACTGCTGTCCGCCAGTGCCGCCTCGATCGTTTTTAAGTCAAACTTTTGCCGGTTAATGGCGCGGTTATGGCCTGCGGCTTTGACGCCTTCATAGTCGTTACGCGAGCCGAGAATACTCTGGACATAGATGGCGGGCACGCCGGGGAACGACAGCAGAATAGCGTGCGCCAGCAGAAAGCGTCGCAGGCGCGTCTGGTCGTCGTCGTTCTGATGGTTGAGCGCGTCGAGATAGGTGACGTTAATCTCATAAGGGCTGGTGGTGCCATCCGGGTTGTTTTTATAGGAGACCAGCGCCCCTTCCAGCGCCAGATCGCGCACCAGCGCCACAATTTCCGTCTCAGAGAGAATGCCGCGCGCCGGGTTAAGCCCGATACCGTCGTGCGAGGCGAGAAAATTAAAGAAGGTCGTGCCGCCCTTGCCTGGCTCAAGCGCGCCGGCCCACTGACGCAGCGCGCGTCCTGAACCCGAATGGATAGCGTGTAGCACCAGCGGCGGCAGGGAAAACTGATAGACCATCTGCGCTTCGTCATGACCGTCGCCGAAGTAGCTGACGTTATCTTTATGCGGCACGTTGGTTTCGGTGATGATCACCGTGCCGGGCGCGACCGTATCGGCAATGGCGCGAAACAGCTTAACCAGCAGATGCGTTTTTTCCAGATGGATGCAGCGCGTGCCGGGCGTTTTCCACATATAGCCGACGGCGTCGAGACGCACGTAATCCGCCCCTTTTTGCAGGTAGTCGAGCAGCACTTCCACCATACGGATCAGCACTTCGGGATTGCCGAAGTTAAGATCGATCTGATCGGCGCTGAAGGTCGTCCAGATAAAGCGCATCTCGCCGTTCGCCATCTCGAAGGGCGTCAGCAGCGGCGAAGTGCGCGGCCGCGTCACGCCGCTGAGATCGGTGGCGGGCGGCATGCTGATAAAGAAATCGTCCCAGCCGGGATCGAGCGCCAGGTAGTGTTTAAACCAGGCGCTGTGCGCGGACATATGGTTGCAGACGAAGTCGAACATCAGGCGCGTTTCCTGATGCAGCCGGGCGACATCCGGCCAGTCGCCACACAGCGGGTTGACCTGATGGTAATCGATGACAGAAAAGCCGTCGTCGGACGAATAGGGGAAAAAGGGCAGCAGATGAACCAGAGGAAAGGTGGACTGCAAATGCTGCTGATAAAAGCGGGAAAAGCTTTGCAGCGTGGGGACATCCGCCTCGCGAAACTGATCCGCGTAGGTGATCAGCACGACATCCTGTTCGTCCCAGTGCGCTTTGCGCGGCAGCTTAGTCGCGTCGCGCGCGGCGGCGATATGGCGCAGCAGGCGCTCTCGCGCCGCCTGAGGAAAGGTGTCGGCATAGATTTTATCGAGCAGCGCTGTGATCGTTTCCATCGCGAATTGGGTGCCACGTCCCGGGTTGTTTTTTATGCAGGCGTGCTTTCAGCGTAGCGTCAAGAGAGGGATTTTCAACTTTACAGAGGAGGTTACGCGCGCCCGATCCAGAATAAGCCGGGCGCGCGCAGGGTTTAACGTTTTTTGCCGAAGGCCGCCGCCAGCGCATCGCCCATCGCGCTGTTGCCTGCAGGCTGGCTGTTCGGGCGCGGACGCGGCTTCGCGCCGCCAGCCGGACGCGCGTTGTCGCGCGGCGCGCTGCGACCGTTGCCGCTGCTGCGCGCATTGCTGTCGCCAGGCTGTTCATCCAGCCGCATCGTCAGCGCGATGCGCTTGCGCGGCAGATCGACGTCCAGCACTTTCACCTTCACGATATCGCCCGCTTTCACCACCTGATGCGGATCTTCCACAAACTTGTCCGACAGCGAAGAGATATGCACCAGGCCATCCTGATGTACGCCGATATCGACAAAAGCGCCAAAGTTAGTGACGTTAGTCACCGCGCCTTCCAGCACCATGCCCGGCAGCAGATCGTTAAGGGTTTCGACCCCTTCGGCGAACTGCGCGGTTTTAAACTCAGGACGCGGGTCGCGGCCCGGTTTTTCCAGCTCTTTAATAATGTCGGTAACGGTCGGCAGGCCGAAGCGCTCGTCGGTAAAATCGACCGCCTTAACGTTGCGCAGGCTGGAGGGGTTGCCCATCAGGTCGTTGAGCGCCTGCTCGGTTGCCGCCAGGATACGCTCCACGACCGGATAGGCTTCCGGGTGCACCGTTGAGGCGTCGAGCGGGTTATCGCCATGGTTGATACGCAGGAAGCCCGCGCACTGTTCAAAGGCTTTCGGGCCGAGGCGGCTTACCTTAAGCAGCTGCTGACGGTTCTGGAAACGGCCGTTCTCGTCGCGCCAGCTGACGATATTCTGCGCCATCATACGCGTCAGCCCGGCGACGCGAGCCAGCAGCGGGACGGAGGCGGTGTTGAGATCGACGCCGACCGCGTTCACGCAGTCTTCCACCACCGCGTCCAGCTTCTTCGCCAGCAGGCTCTGGCTGACGTCATGCTGATACTGGCCAACACCGATCGATTTCGGATCGATTTTCACCAGCTCCGCCAGCGGATCCTGCAGGCGTCGTGCGATAGAGACCGCGCCGCGCAGCGAGACGTCGAGATTCGGGAACTCCAGCGCCGCCAGTTCAGAAGCGGAATAGACGGAGGCGCCCGCTTCGCTGACGATCACTTTTTGCGCGGTGATATGCGGATACTGTTTCTGCACGTCGAGGAAGAAACGCTCCGTCTCGCGCGAGGCGGTGCCGTTGCCGATCGCCACCAGCTCAACCTGATGTTTCGCGCAGAGCGCAGCCACCACGGTCGCGGCTTTGGCTGCCTGGCCGGTATGCGGATAAATGGTATCGGTAGCGACCAGCTTGCCGGTGGCGTCCACCACGGCGACTTTTACGCCGGTGCGCAGGCCGGGATCGAGACCCATGGTGGCGCGCATGCCCGCCGGTGCCGCCATCAGCAGATCGTGCAGGTTGCGGGCGAAGACGTTAATCGCTTCGTCTTCGGCGCGCTCGCGCACCGTGCCCATCAGCTCCGTCTCCAGGTGCAGCATCACCTTGATGCGCCAGGTCCAGCTCACCACCGCCTTGCGCCAGCTGTCGGCCGGCGCGCCGTTGAGGCGCAGGTTGAGATGCTCGGCGATCAGCGTTTCGCCGTAGCTTTCGCGCGGCGGCTCGTCGAACTGCGGATCGGCGTTCAGCGACAGCTGTAGCACGCCCTCGTTACGACCGCGCAGCATCGCCAGTGCGCGGTGCGACGGCACGCTGTTCAGCGCTTCGTGATGATCGAAGTAGTCGCGGAATTTGGCCCCTTCCTGCTCTTTGCCTTCGACTACGCGCGACACCAGATGCGCGTTTTTCCACAGGTAGTCGCGCACCTTCGCCAGCAGCGTGGCGTCTTCGGCGAAGCGCTCCATCAGGATATAGCGTGCGCCGTCCAGCGCGGCGCGCACGTCGGCGACGCCTTTGTCGGCATCGACATACTGCACCGCCAGCTGTTCGGGATCCTGCGACGCATCCTGCCACAGCGTTTCGGCCAGCGGTTGCAGACCCGCTTCAATCGCGATCTGACCGCGGGTGCGGCGTTTAGGCTTATAAGGCAGATAAAGGTCTTCGAGTTCGGTTTTACTGAGCGTGCCGTTAATAGCGCCGGCGAGTTCGTCAGTCAGTTTGCCCTGCTCGTTAATAGACTTCAGAATCGACTGGCGGCGCTCTTCCAGTTCGCGCAGGTAGCCGAGACGCGTCTCCAGCTGGCGCAGTTGGGTGTCGTCCAGACCGCCGGTCACCTCTTTACGATAGCGTGCGATAAACGGCACGGTGTTCCCTTCGTCCAGCAGACGCACAGCGGCTTCAACTTGCTCCGCACGCGCCTGCAGCTCACTGGCAATAATGTGGCTGAGATCTTTCATCATCGATTCTGTCTTGCTTACAGGGTTGAAAAACAGGGGACAGTTATACGGACTGAAAAGTGAAATTGCCAGCGATGAGGGCGGCTTTCAGCGATATTCTGAATCAGGCGTCCGGGTAGGTAATTTCGTTGACATACCAGAGCGCGGGACCCAGCGGCGTCTCTACCGTCACGGCGTCGCCGGGCTCTTTTTTCAGCAGTGCGCGCGCCATCGGCGAGTCGATTGAAATGTAATCTTTCCGGCCGAAAATCTCGTCGTAGCCGACGATGCGAAAGCGTTTTACCTCGCCGTCGTCATTTTCTACTTCTACCCAGGCGCCAAAAAAGACTTTGCCATCCTGCTGCGGCGAATAGTCGACAATGCGCAGCGTCTCAAGGCTTTTTGTCAGATAACGTACGCGGCGATCGATTTCGCGCAGGCGTTTTTTGTTGTACTGGTAGTCAGCGTTCTCGCTGCGATCGCCAAGGCTGGCGGCCCAGGTCACTTTTTTCGTGACTTCGGGGCGTTCTTCGCGCCAGAGATAGTCGAGTTCGGCTTTCAGCTTATTGAAGCCTTCACGGGTGATCAGTCGGGTTTTCATGCGTATCGACTCGGAAGCGTAAAAGCAGGCAGTGTAAAGCAAAGCAGGCGCGGCAAAAAAGAGTCGGGGAACAGGTTTTCAACGGTGAAAACCCTGTGTGTCGTTCCCCGGTGGCGAAAGGGGCAGGTACAAAAAGTTAAAACGGCTTAAATCGTTATTTTCCCGCCACGGTAGACGTGGTGGTAGAAGAAGAGGTGCTTTTGTCGCCGCCGCCTGCGGTCGCAAGCGCCACGCCGAGCAGCGCGGCGACAGCGCCGACGCCAATGGCGTTAGAGTTGCCCTGCGCGGTGGTCGAGGCCTGCGCACCGGCAGCTTCGCCAGCGGCGGTTGCCGCCAGAGCAGGATTCAAACTAAGGGTGGCCAGCGCACCCAGCACTAACAACGTTTTTTTCATTATTGCTATCCCTGTAGTGAAGCGAGTGAAAGCAGTGTGGTGCAATTCACAGCGGGCGGAAAGATAGCTTTACTAATTGATTTAAAGGACTTTATTTTTGAATGGCCTGAACCGTGGCGAAAATAGCGTTAATCCGAGAGAAGCATGCGGCAAGGCGCGCAGAGGATGGTATTTTATGCTGTCGCCCGACGAGGCCGCTGCGCATCGAGGTATGGAAAGAAGACGACGAATAGCGCTAAAGTCAAATTGAGGATTAACTGTTTGATCTGCAAGCCTCAATAAACGACGGTTTACTTTTACGGCCGCAAATATCGAGAAAAAGTGACCGACTTTCAGATTTGCCGTAACTGTTGTGATCGGAGCATAAATAGATGATTTCACATTTAGCGCAGCGAGAAAATTAAAGATAAGCTCCTGTTTAATATGCTTTGTAACAATTTCGACTAGAATATAAACCATTAATGGCTGTCACAGGCAGACAACTTTTTTTAACAATATCGTCTCAGGCAATGGCGCCTTTGGGAGTAGGAAATGCAAGAGAACTACAAAATTCTGGTCGTTGATGATGATATGCGTTTGCGTGCGCTGCTGGAGCGCTATCTCACCGAGCAGGGCTTTCAGGTGCGCAGCGTCGCCAACGCCGAGCAGATGGATCGTCTGCTGACCCGTGAATCTTTCCACCTGATGGTGCTGGATCTGATGCTGCCGGGCGAAGATGGCCTGTCGATTTGCCGTCGTCTGCGCAGTCAGAGCAACCCGATGCCGATCATTATGGTGACGGCGAAAGGCGAAGAGGTCGACCGTATCGTCGGGCTGGAGATCGGCGCGGATGACTACATTCCAAAACCGTTCAACCCGCGTGAACTGCTGGCGCGTATCCGCGCGGTGCTGCGTCGTCAGGCCAATGAGCTGCCGGGTGCGCCTTCGCAGGAAGAGGCGGTTATCGCTTTTGGCAAGTTCAAGCTGAATCTCGGCACGCGCGAAATGTTCCGCGAAGATGAACCGATGCCGCTCACCAGCGGCGAGTTCGCCGTACTGAAAGCGCTGGTCAGCCATCCGCGTGAACCGCTGTCGCGCGACAAGCTGATGAACCTGGCGCGCGGACGCGAATACAGCGCAATGGAGCGCTCCATCGACGTACAGATCTCGCGTCTGCGCCGTATGGTAGAAGAGGATCCGGCGCACCCGCGCTATATCCAGACGGTCTGGGGCCTGGGCTACGTTTTCGTTCCGGACGGTTCTAAAGCATGAGGCGACTGCGCTTCTCGCCTCGAAGCTCATTTGCCCGCACCCTGTTATTGATCGTTACCTTGCTGTTCGTCAGCCTGGTAACGACCTATCTGGTGGTGCTCAACTTCGCCATTCTTCCCAGCCTGCAGCAGTTCAACAAGGTGCTGGCGTATGAAGTGCGCATGTTGATGACTGACCGGCTGCAGCTGGAAGACGGCACGCAGCTGGAGGTGCCGCCCGCCTTTCGCCGCGAGATCTACCGTGAGCTGGGCATTTCGCTCTATACCAATGCGGCAGCCGAAGAGAGCGGGTTGCGCTGGGCGCAGCACTATGAATTCCTTAGCGAGCAGATGGGCCAGCAGCTTGGCGGCCCGACCGACGTGCGCGTCGAGGTCAATAAAAATTCGCCGGTGGTCTGGCTGAAAACCTGGCTGTCGCCTGACATCTGGGTGCGCGTGCCGCTGACGGAAATCCATCAGGGCGACTTCTCGCCGCTGTTCCGCTACACGCTGGCGATTATGCTGCTGGCGATTGGCGGCGCATGGCTGTTTATCCGCATCCAGAACCGACCGCTGGTGGACCTGGAGCATGCGGCACTACAGGTCGGTAAAGGCATTATTCCGCCGCCGCTGCGCGAGTATGGCGCGTCGGAGGTGCGTTCGGTGACGCGCGCCTTTAATCAGATGGCTGCCGGTGTTAAACAGCTGGCGGACGACCGTACGCTACTGATGGCAGGCGTCAGTCATGATCTGCGCACGCCGCTGACGCGTATTCGCCTCGCCACCGAAATGATGGGCGAAGAAGATGGATACCTCGCCGAATCGATCAATAAAGATATCGAAGAGTGCAACGCCATCATTGAGCAGTTCATCGATTATCTGCGCACCGGCCAGGAGATCCAGACTGAACGCGCCGATCTCAACGGCGTGCTGGGCGAAGTGGTCGCCGCCGAAAGCGGTTACGAGCGCGAGATTGAGAATGCCGTGATGCCGGAAGAGCTGATGCTGGATATCAACCCGCTGTCGATTAAGCGCGCAGTGGCGAACCTGGTGGTGAACGCGGCGCGTTACGGCAATGGCTGGATCAAGGTGAGCAGCGGCCGTGAACTGCATCGCGCCTGGTTTCAGGTCGAGGATGACGGTCCGGGCATCAAGCCAGAGCAGCTGGCGCATCTGTTACAGCCCTTTGTGCGCGGCGACAGCGCGCGCAGCACCAGCGGCACCGGTCTTGGGCTGGCGATTGTGCAGCGCATTATCGATGCGCATCAGGGGTCGCTGGAGATTGGCGAGAGCGAGCGCGGCGGGCTGCGGATTCGCGCCTGGCTGCCGCTGACGGAACAGTCTGCGCCGGGCAGTAACAGCACGACGCAGAGCTGAGCAGTAAGCGGGCGCGGCGATGGCCGCGCCCGAAGAGTTACAGCACCGGACCTGCTTTAACCAGCGCGGCGCCCGCCGCGTTATCGGTATATTTCTCGAAGTTAGTGATAAAGCGCTGCGCCAGATCGCGCGCCGCTTCCAGCCACTTCTCGTCACTCTCCCAGCTGCTACGCGGATCGAGCGTCGCGGCGTCGAGCTGACCCAGCGCTTTCGGCACCTGCAGGTTGAACACCGGCAGCGTCTCGGTTTCGGCATCATCCAGCTCGCCAGCCAAAATCGCGTTGATAATGGCGCGCGTATCCTTCAGCGAAATACGTTTGCCGCTGCCGTTCCAGCCGGTATTGACCAGATAAGCCTGCGCGCCTGCCGCCTGCATGCGCTTCACCAGCACTTCCGCATACTGGGTTGGGTGGAGCGTCAGGAACGCCGCGCCGAAACAGGCGGAGAAGGTAGGCGTCGGCGCGGTGACGCCGCGCTCGGTGCCAGCCAGCTTGGCGGTGAAGCCGGAAAGGAAGTGGTACTGCGTCTGCTCAGGAGTCAGGCGCGACACCGGCGGCAATACGCCGAAGGCGTCGGCGGTCAGGAAGATCACTTTCTTCGCGTGGCCCGCTTTCGAGACCGGACGCACGATATTGTCGATATGGTCGATAGGATAGGAGACGCGGGTGTTTTCCGTTTTGCTGTCGTCGTCATAATCGACGCTGCCATCTTCGCGCACCACGACGTTCTCCAGCAGCGCATTACGACGGATGGCGCGGTAGATTTCCGGCTCGGCCTGTTCGGAAAGCTTGATGGTCTTGGCGTAGCAGCCGCCTTCGAAGTTGAACACGCCGTCGTCATCCCAGCCATGCTCGTCGTCGCCGATCAGCTGACGTTCCGGATCGGTGGAGAGGGTGGTTTTGCCGGTGCCGGAGAGGCCGAAGAACACCGCCACGTCGCCCGCTTTGCCGACGTTAGCCGAGCAGTGCATAGAGGCGATGCCGCGCAGCGGCAGCAGGTAGTTCATCACCGCAAACAGCCCTTTCTTCATCTCGCCGCCGTACCAGGTGCCGCCGATCAGCTGCATCCCTTCGGTAAGGTTGAACGCCACGAAGTTTTCTGAGTGCAGCCCCTGCGCCTGCCAGTTGGGGTTAGTGCATTTCGCTCCGTTCAGCACCACGAAATCGGGTTTAAAGTCCGCCAGTTCGCTTTCGCTCGGCTGAATAAACATGTTTTTGACGAAGTGCGCCTGCCAGGCCACTTCGGTCACGAAGCGCACGCTGAGGCGCGAATCGGGGTTGGCACCGCAGAAGGCGTCGATAACGAACAGACGTTTACCGGAGAGCTGTTCGGTTACGCAGGCTTTCAGCTGCTGCCAGGTTTCCTGCGACAGCGGCTGGTTGTCGTTTTTGCCTGTTCCTTGATCGTTCCACCACAGCGTGTCGCGGGTGGTGTCATCACGGACGATATATTTATCCTTTGGCGAGCGGCCGGTAAAAATGCCGGTATCGACCGCCACTGCGCCGCTTTGCGTCAGGGTGCCGCGCGCATAACCTTCCAGCTCGGGACGGAGTTCTTCGGTAAACAGCGTATCGAAATCGGGGTTGTGGACCACTTCGGTGGTGCCCTCGATGCCCAAAGCGGCAAGATCTTGCGAGGTCAGGCCGGTAACGCGCATGTGACTGCTCCTTAAATCGTTTTGGTACTGCACAGGCGAATAATTATTGGTGTCGTGCCATCCTCTCCGCGTGTTGCTGGGCGGATGCACGATCGCGCGCAGTGTACTCTTCTGAGCCTGTGGGAAAAGCGTTGTCCATCAGAAATGCGAACCAGGGCGCGTTAAGCAGCAAAAACAACCGCTTTTGAAAGTAAAGTTAGCGTGAAAAGCTTATTTTACTTTGTAAATTAAGGGGATATAGCGGGGAGGAAAAAGGGCGGCAAAGCCGCCCAGGGATAAATCAGTGGATGCTGTCGCTGTTTTCGCCTTCCGCGCCGCCTTTGCGGATCGCCGCGATATCGACCGCGTCGTAGACGTAGTGCGTGCCGCAGTAGTCGCAGTGCATATCGACCTGACCATCCTCTTCGATAATCTCGTCAACTTCATGCTGAGGCAGGGTTTTCAGCACTTCGCCGCAGCGCTCGCGCGAACAGGTGCACTTAAAGCTCACCGGCTGCGGATCGAAAACGGTCGCTTCTTCCTGATGATAGAGGCGCCACAGGACGTCGGTCGCCGGCAGATCGATCAGCTCTTCGCTCTTCACGGTTTCGGTCAGCGTCGCCAGGTGGTTGAAGTCTTCGGTCTGGGTATCCTGCGCCGGCAGGACCTGCAGCAGAATGCCCGCCGCCCCTTTTTCATTAGTGCGAATAAACAGGCGGGTCGGCAACTGTTCAGAACGCATGAAATAGTCTTCCAGGCAGGCGGCCAGCGTATCCCCTTCCAGGCCGACGACGCCCTGATAACGCTCGCCTTTCTCAGGCGAAATGGTGATCGCCAGATAACCGGTACCGACCATGCTTTTCAGGGTGCTGTCCGCCGGGATATCGCCCTTCACGCGCGCGACGCCGCGCAGTTCCTGGCGATTATTGCCGTTGATGACCGCCAGCGACAGCGGACCATCGCCCTGCAGCTGCACCGTGATGTCGCCGTCGAATTTCAGCGTGGCGGTCAACAGGCTGGTCGCCACCAGCAGTTCGCCCAGCAGCGTCTGCACCGGTGCCGGATAGTCATGGTTTTTGATGATTTCCTGCCAGGTGTGGCTGACATTCACCAGCTCGCCGCGCACGGCCACATTCTCAAACAGGTAACGATGCAGTTGATCTTGTACAGACATAAATTTTCTCTCGTTGGGGCTAAGCCTGGTCGTCGCCCGTTAATTTAAATTTCATCAAATCGCGGCGCTCTTTTTTATCGGGGCGGCGATCGGGATGCGGCATGGTGAGCGCGTTCATCTTGCGCGCCAGCGCCACCTTTTCCCGTTTCTCAATGCTGGCTGCGGTTTCGCTGTAGAGCTGCTGTGCCACTTCCGCCGGACCGCGCTTGTCGCTCAGCGCGGTGACGATCACGGTGCGCTCGTCGTTGCCCTGGCGCAGCGTCAGCTCCGCTTCCAGCTCAACCAGCTTGCTCGGCTTGCTGCGCTGACCGTTATAGTGGACTTTGCCGCCTTCGATCATCTCGCGTGCCAGCGAGCGCGTTTTGTAGAAGCGCGCCGCCCAGAGCCATTTGTCGAGGCGCACGCCTTCGCTGCTTTTCTCTTTCATTGCTGCTCCCGTTTACGCCAGCGCGCTGCACAGGGTGCGATAATCGCGGACCGCCGCGTGACGCTGGAAGACCTGATCGGGACGCCCGGAGTCGGGGTTGCTGACGCCTAAACACCAGCCGATGCCCCAGCTTTTCGCCGCGTCGAGAATGGTCTCGTTGTCATCAATAAACAGCGTTCGCGGACGATCAAATCCGGTATGCTGCTCCACCGCCTGCCACAAGCGCGGGTCCTCTTTCGGATACCCAAAGGTATGGGTGGAAAGTAATAAATCAAGGTGCGGCGCAAGGCCGGTCTGCGCCAGTTTGATATCCAGATTGTACGGATGGGCGTTGGTCAGCAGAATGGTGCGTTTTCCTGCCCGACGTAGCGCCTGCAAAAACGGCACGGTATCTTCCCGCATCGTCGCCAGGCTACGTTTGGCAAACGTCATGGCGCGAATATCCAGCGCCAGCTCTGCTGCCCAGTAGTCCAGACAATACCAGTTTAGCGTATGCGCCACCGCCTGGTACTTTCCGGCGATCAGCGACTCCGCTTCCGCAAGTGTAATGCCGCGCGTTTCGCTCAGGGTTAGCGGCACATGCTCCAGCCAAAAATGACGGTCAAACGCCAGGTCCAGCAGCGTGCCGTCCATATCCAGCAGTACGGTATCGATTTGCGCCCAGTTCAGCGTCATCAGGCAGGTTCTCCGGTCAAAAGAGGGCGACAGGGTAGCACAGAATGGGGCGGGAGAGGGCAGGGCGGCGCGGGGATAGCCGCAGCGCCGCTCGGGTTCTGATGCGTCAGAACATCGAGCGCACGCTCTGCATGGTCGTGAGATTGTGATTAAAGCACTTGTCGTAATATTGCTGGATATTCGCCATGCGCTGACGGTTGCGGTGGATACGGCGCAGAGAGAGCAGCGCGTTAATCACCGCGCAGGCCAGCAATACCACCAGCAGCAGCGTTGTGCCGAGATAGCGCCACATCGCCATCGCATCCGGTTCGTTGTGCAGCGCGATATGACGCGTGCCGTTGGCGTCTACCGACAGGCTGGTGATAATGCCGCTGGCGCTGAATGAAGTATGCAGCAGCATGCCGGAGAGACGCTGCAGCTCGCGCCACTGCGACGGCGCGTCCAGATCAAACAGCGACACCGTAGGCTGCGGCTGATTAACCAGCTGGCGGCCCTCGTCGCTGACGATCAGGAATCCGCCCGGCGGCGGGCTGTTAAGGTTTTCGGCGGCGCGGCGCGTCTCGCGAAAAAAGAAGCTGGAGGTGGCGGTATTAACCAGGTTTTCCAGCGCTTCGGCGCTCACCGGGCGCAGCAGCACGTTCATGCCGTTCAGCTGCCCGGAGTCGGCGCGACGTACCAGCGTATCCCAGTCTTTGGCGTTGCCAAGATTCACCAGCGCGTTCTTCAGCCGCACGCAATCCTGCTGTTGGCTACAGAGATCCTGCGTTTTCAGCACCAGGTCGGCAAAGTCGTCCAGCAGGATCATGCCCGACTTTTGAATCGCCGACGCGAGCTGCGGGTTGAGTTTGGGATCGGTGTTAGTTTCCGGATGAAGCTGCCGCGTGGTGGCATCCAGCAGCGCCGAGGCTTTATCGATGATGTCGGACTGGGGCTGCGGCAACGGAGAGGCGTTGTTCCAGTAGACCGCCGAACAGTCAAACGGCATATAAGCGTAGCTGCGGTTACTCTGATAGTTATCGGGTACGGAACACATGCCGGTGCCGTTAACTTTTAAAATATCGCCAACGTGCAGCGACTGCGCCGCCAGCTTATCTACGTTGTTCACTTCCAGGCTCTCCGTGCCCTTTATCCAGGCCAGGCTGAGTTTGATCGGCATACTGAGCGGGATCCAGCTCACCAGCAGCGCCATTACCAGCAGCGAGCCGCAGGCCAGCACTACGTTTTTGCGCCAGCGCTGGATAGGGAAGTTACGTACTTCGTCCTGAAGCGATAAAAAGCGGCCCTGACGCACCACATGGCGGTTCAGGTAGATTTCGACATCCGTTGTCTGCCCCAGATCGTGGGCGACATAGGGCAGCCAGTGCGGCGGGTAGGCGAGATCGATAATGCCCAGCGTGATGTTGCTCTGCTCCTGATTCGACTCGCCGAACAGGCCCCAGCGTTTGGGCGCGCCGCGCAGACAGTGAATATCGCGCATGCGCTTCTGGGCGGGAATATGGAACAGCGACCAGACACTGGCGCCGATCATGGCGCATCCCAGCAGCACCAGCCAGCCCATCAGAGCCGCGGGCACCAGCAGGCTGATGAAAAAGAGTAAAAAGGCGAAGGTAATAGTCACCGCTTCGCGCGTGCCGTCCGGGCGCGTCAGCTGATACTCTTCCAGCGTCTCTTTGCGCACCTGCAGCAGCTCGACGTTTTCACTCTCTTCTTTGCGTATGGAGGCGTTGGTCGAGCCTGGACGCACCAGCGCCGGCAGCGACGGCTGATCGCTGCCATAATTTACCAGCGAGTGGCCGTTAAGCGAGATCACCAGCGGAATCGTCTGGGTGCGGATCAGCTCAACGTAGTTCTCATCGGTAATATATTGTTCCCAGTGTGGCGGCAGATGCACTTCCACTTCGTCAAGATAGTAGCGCCACTTGTGCGGGTCGTCGGTTGAGAGGCCATAGCGAGTGATGGCGCGCGTAACGGGGTAGACGTTGTTACTCTGGGCGGTAAGCGTCAGGTTGTCGAAAAGAGGATGTTTTTCACCGGGTACAGCGGGACGCGACTGCTTCGCAAGCGAGGCGACGTATTTTTCGACCGCACGACGTTCATCGTCGGTGAGTTTGCGGCAGGGCGGACTGATAAATGGCAGTGGTTTCGCCAACGGCGGACGATGCCGCATAGCGTACCAAAAGCCGATACCTGCCAAACCTGAGCAGACCAGCACTATGACCAGGACAAAAAGGATTGTGCTCATGGGTTGCTCAATTCAGCCAAAATCCTGCCTTCACGTTGGACTAATGCTCCCAGATAGAACTGTTATTTAAGACAATTTTGGCGGGAATAAACTATTCTGACAAGCTAAATGCCAGAGGAAATAACGCGCAAAATCATTAAATTAGAAGTTAATGCAGCATGCCTTGTCCGAATGTTAACCGTCAGAACCTGAATTAAACATCGGTCTTTTCTGAATTTTACCCTCTGACGTTGACTTATTGCAAAAGCGTTAACTGGCGCAACAACGCCCGTGAGCCCCTGATACGGCGCAGCGTCGGGCTGAGTGGCTAAACTCGCTGTCGCACAATCGCCTGTGGTCAGGTAAGCTAATTTTTTCCCGGCATCGCACGGCGTTGAAAGTCTGAGGCTGATATGAAGAATCCGTTAAAAAAACCCGACATTCTCAATGTGGAAACCGTGGCGCGTTCGCGGCTCTTCACCGTTGAGTCGGTCGATCTCGCTTTTAGCAACGGCGCGCGACGCGTGTATGAGCGAATGAAACCGTCCGAGCGCGAGGCGGTAATGATTGTCCCGATTATCGACGACCAGGTCGTGCTGATTCAGGAGTACGCGGTTGGACTGGAAACCTATGAGCTGGGTTTTCCCAAAGGATTGATCGATCCGGGCGAAACGGTGTTCGAAGCGGCCAACCGCGAGCTGAAAGAGGAAGTGGGCTTCGGCGCGGAGAAGCTGGAGTTTCTCAGCAAGCTGACGATGGCGCCCTCTTACTTCTCCAGCAAGATGAATATCGTTGTGGCGGAAGGGCTCTATCCTGAACGGCTGGAGGGCGATGAGCCTGAGCCGCTAATTGAGCATCGCTGGCCGCTGGATAACCTGCTGGCGCTGCTGCAGGAGCCCGATTTCCGCGAGGCACGCAACGTCAGCGCGCTGTTCCTGGTGCGGGAATGGCTGGTGCGACAGGGAAGGCTGCGCTACTAACGGTCAGGGTAGCGACTGAATAAGAAGACCGGCTTTTTTTAGCCTTACAGAGAGCTGATAACGCTCACCCGCGCTGGCACACTGGCAGTAAACAAAAAAGGCCGACATCACTGTCGGCCTTTTTGCTGGGTTCACCCCTGTTTAGAACAGTTCGTGGCTCTCACCGTTATCCATAATGGTGGTGCCGACGTCATGCACTGAATATTCCGTTGGCTGGGTGCCGTTGATGAAATATTCCTGACGCGTATTGCCGCCCCCGTTAGCCAGCTTACCGGTGCTGCGGTCGATAGTGACCGTAACAATGCCGTCCGGCGGCGTCAGAGGCTGCTCCGGCACGCCGTCCAGCGCGCTCTTCATATAATCATCCCACGCGGGCTGCGCGCTTTTCGCGCCGCCTTCGTAACCGGAAATCTGGTTCGGAATCGCGCCTGAGAGCGTGCTGCGGCCTAAGTCGCGGCGCGCATCGTCAAAGCCAATCCATACCGAGGTCACTACGCCAGGGCCGTAACCCGAGAACCAGGCATCCTTCGAGCTGTTGGTGGTACCCGTTTTACCGCCAATATCGTTGCGTTTCAGGTCGCGCGACGCGCGCCAGCCGGTGCCCATCCAGCCCGGTTCGCCAAAGATATTGGAGTTAAGCGCGCTTTTGATCAGGAACGACAGCGGCGTATTGATCACATGCGGCGCATACTGCTGTTCGCCCGGCTGCGACTGAGCGGGAACCTGCTCCAGCGCGGGCTGCGGCGCAGTCTGGTTCTGGCTTTGATCGGACGTCGCAACGTTCTCGACGCTCTCTTCGTTAAGCGCCAGCGCTTTACGCGTTTCGCCGTAAATCACCGGTAAATTGCACTGCGGGCAGGCGATGCGCGGTTTCGCTTCGAAAACCGTTCCGCCTTGCTCGTTCTCAATCTTGCTGATGAAGTAAGGATCGACCAGGAAGCCGCCGTTCGCCATTACCGAGTAGCCGCGAACCACCTGCATCGGCGTAAAAGAAGCCGCGCCCAGCGCCAGCGATTCGGTATGAACGATATTCTGCGCCGGGAAGCCGAAGCGCTGCAGATATTCCGCCGCGTAATCGACACCCATCGCGCGCATGGCGCGCACCATCACAACGTTTTTCGACTGACCTAACCCCTGACGCAGACGAATCGGGCCATCATAGGTGGGCGGCGAGTTTTTCGGTCGCCAGTCGGCACCCGCGCCGGCATCCCAGCGCGAAATCGGTACGTCGTTCAGAATGGAAGCGAGCGTCAGGCCGCGGTCCATCGCTGCGGTATAGAGGAACGGCTTGATATTGGAGCCGACCTGACGCAGCGCCTGGGTGGCGCGGTTGAACATGCTTTGATTGAAGTCGAATCCGCCGACCAGCGCGCGTACCGCGCCGGTTTGCGGATCGAGCGACACCAGCGCGGAGTTGACGTCCGGCACCTGCGCCAGCCACCAGTCGTTATCGACTTTACGCACCCAAATCTGCTGGCCCGGCTGTACGACCTGGGTCACGCTTCGCGGCGTCGGACCTTGTACGGTATCGGACTTGAACGCGCGCGCCCAGCGCACGCCGGCGAGGCCCAGCGAGACGCTGGTGCCATCTTTCAGCATCGCGGTCGCTTCGTCGCTGCTGGCCTGTGTTACCACGGCAGGCAACAGCGGGCCGTAAACCGGCAGCGGCTTCAGCGCTTTCAGGATCTGCTCCTGGCTCCAGGCGGGTTCGCCTACTTTCCAGAACACGCTGGTCGGCCCACGGTAGCCGTGACGCATATCATAGGCCAGCACGTTATTGCGCACTGCCTCCTGCGCCGCCTGCTGCAGGCGACGGGTCACAGTGGTATAGACCTTATAACCGTCGTTGTAAGCGCCGTCGCCGTAGCGTTTCACCATCTCCTGACGCACCATCTCGCTCAGATAGGGCGAAGAAAAGGCGATTTCCGGTCCGTGATAGCTCGCTTCAAGCGGCGTATTGCGCGCTTCATCGTACTGCTGCTGGGTGATATAGCGCTGATCCAGCATACGCGAGAGCACCACATTGCGACGCGCCAGCGCGCGGCTGTGGGAGTAGAGCGGGTTAAAGGTCGAAGGCGCCTTCGGCAGGCCCGCAATCATCGCCATTTCGCTCAGCGAAAGCTGGTCTACCGGTTTGCCGAAATAGACCTGCGCAGCAGCGCCGACGCCATAGGCGCGGTAGCCGAGGTAGATCTTGTTCAGATAGAGCTCAAGGATCTCATCTTTATTCAGCAGCTGCTCAATGCGGATGGCGAGAAACGCCTCCTTGATTTTACGCATCAGCGTGCGTTCCGGGCTGAGGAAGAAGTTACGCGCCAGCTGCTGCGTAATGGTGCTCGCGCCCTGCGACGCGTGGCCGGACATCAGCGCGATGCTGGCCGCACGGAAAATACCGACCGGATCCACGCCGTGATGCTCATAGAAACGGCTGTCTTCCGTCGCGATAAACGCTTTGATCAGCTCTGGCGGCATCTGCTGCAGCGTCAGCGGAATACGGCGTTTTTCTCCGTACTGGGCGATCAGCTCGCCATCCGCGCTGTACACCTGCATGGGCGTCTGCAGGCGCACATCTTTCAGCGTGTTAACGTCGGGCAGCTGCGGCTCTATATATTTGTACAGACCATAAATCGAGCCAGCTCCCAGCAAGATGCAACACACTGCAAGGATTAATAAATACTTTACGAACTTCACCTGGAGTTTCCCATCTGTTGTCGTTTGAGCAGTTTATAAACAACCGCGCGGTAGTATAAAGGCAAGCCAGACGCTTTGATATGTCCTTTTACCCCTGTAGATAAGGAGATCGCGCGCATGGCTTTTCAGACATGGCAAGTCGGACTGGATATTCAGAATACGCAGCTCTGCGCTCTCGCTATACAGCGCCGGCGCGGCGGCTGGCAACTGTGCCGCTGGTGGCAGCAAGGGCTGCCGCAAGATACGTTAAGAAACGGCGTGCTGCAATCTTCGCCTGAATTGCAGGCGGCGCTGCGCATGTTGCAACAGCAGCTGCCGCAGCGCTATTCGCTGCGTGTTGGGCTGCCGACGCAGCTGGTACTGCAACGGTCGCTGGCTCTGCCGACGCAGCGTCTGCAAGAGCCTGCGCTGGAACGTTACGTGACGTCGGCGGCGCAGCGTCTCTTTCCTGTCGAACCGGAAGCGCTGGCGCTGGATTACCGCGCCAGCGAAGCGGATCGCCAGCTTTACATAACGGCCGCGCGGCAGGCGGTGATCGCGCAGTGGCTGGCGCCGCTGCAGCAGAGCGCGCTGCGGCCCCGGGTTTTTGAACTGACGACGCATGCGCTGGCGCTGACGGCGCAGGCCGCTGGGCTGGCCGATGATGCCGCGCTGCTGCTCTGTCACGACGCCCAATGGCTCTGGTATAGCCGCGCCGGCGAGAGCGTCGTCGGCAGCGCCAGTCTGGACATAACGGCAGAAGACGTCGCGCAGCGCTCCTTTCCTCACGCCAGCACGCTGTACGGCTGCGCGCCCTCCGATGTCGTTCTGCCCGCTACATTTTCTCCTTTCTCGCCGTTCAGGCTGTTTACGTATCAGCAGCCGCCGCTGCCGCAGCAGGAAGCGGCGTTCTGTATCGCCGCTGGTCTGGCGCTGCGCCCGGAGGACTGCTGATGATTGCGGTGAATTTGCTGCCGTGGCGGCATGCGCGTCTGCGACGTCAGCGCCGCGCCGCCCTGGGCGTTGGCGCGATGCTATTGCTGTTGCTGATGCTGGCCGCAGTCTTACAGCTCTGGCATCTCAACCGTATCAGCCAGCAGTTAAGGAGCGCGCAGAACGACGCGCACGATGCGCTGACGACGATCGCCCGGCAGCTCAGCCAGCGTCGCGATCTGCAGCAGCAGCTGGCTATGCAGCAGACGCAGTGGCGCAACGCGCAGCACCACGCTGCGGAACTGATGCGGTGGCATCATTTCTGGCAGGCGCTGCCGACGCTGCTGCCTGACCAGCTCTGGCTGGAGCGCGTGGAAAAAGAGCCGGCGCGTCTGAGCGTAGAAGGGCGCTCGCTGGATATGGGGGCGATAGACGAACTGCGTCGACGGCTCGGCGAACAGACGCTGTTTGCGGCGGTCAAGCAGGGCGATGTAGCGCGTCAGCCGGACGGTTACTATCGTTTTGCGCTGCGCGCCCGGCTTGAGGAGTCCGGCGATGAATAGCATGCTGGAGCGCTGGCTGCGTCTGCCGCTGCGCGGACAGATCGCTATGGCGACGGCGTGCTTTGTCCTGGCGACGCTGATGTTGTGGCTGCTGCTTGTGCGGCCGCAGCGGCTGGCGCAGCAGGAGCTGCGCGTCGACATCGCAAGGCTTGAACAGTCATATCAGCAGCAGCTGGCGCAGCTTAGCGCGCTGCCTGCGGAGGCGTTGCTACGGGCGCAGCTGACCGATATCGCAGACCACTCTGACGCCCCCCGTGCCGTGCCGCTTGAAACGCTGCTGGCGGCGCGCGGCAGCCAGCTGGAGGCGTGGCAGCCTGAGTCGGAGCCGCGCAGCGTAACGCTGCTGCTGGCGTGGGAGCAGTTTCAGCCGTTGTTCGCCGATCTGGCAAGTACAGAGGTTCCTTTCCCTGCGCGCTTCTTGCTTGAGGCGAGACAGGGGAAAGTATGGGCGAGACTCTGGCTGGAGGGCGACGATGCACGCTAAATGGCTGCTCCTCTGGCTGAGCGCAGCCAGTCTGTATGCCGCGCCGCGCGACCCGTTTCAGCCGCTGGCGAGCAGCCTGTGCGTCGCGCCGACCGCCCTGACCGGCTGGCGACTGCAGGGCGTGCTGGGACGAGCGGCTGCCCTGCGCGCCTGGCTGGTTTCTCCCCAGGGCACCATCGTTAAGATCGCCCCGGTGGATCCCCTTCCGCTGTCGGGCTGGCGAGTGAGCGCCATCGCGCCTCGCAGCCTGACGCTAACGACAAGCAGCGGCTGCTCGCCGCAGATGATCACTTTCTCCCTGAAAGGAAGCGCTTATGCTCAGGATAATCCTCTTTCTGCTGGCGAGCCTCTGGCTGGCGCCGACGCTGGCGAATGACGACGATAACGATCAGCGGCTCAGCCTCAATTTCGATGATGCGCCGGTAGCCCGGATTCTGCAGGCGCTGGCGGATTATCAGCACCTTAACCTGTTAATCGCCCCTGGCGTGGAGGGAAGCCTCTCGCTGCGGCTTGATGATGTGCCCTGGAAGCAGGCGCTGTCGCTGGTGACGCGGCTGGCGGCGCTCACGGTAGTGGAAGAGGAGAACGTGCTGCTGGTCTACCCCGACAGCTGGCTACAGCAACAGCAGCAAGAGCAGGCGGCCAGCACGCCGCCGCCACTGGAGCTGCGCGCCGTGACGCTGCACTACGCTAACGCGGCAGAGGTCTATCGCAGCCTGCAGGGGGAGCGGCAGACGCTGCTGACGCCGCGCGGCAGCGTGACCCTGGATGCGCGCGCTAACGCCTTGCTGCTGCGCGATACGCCCTCGGCGCTCAGGGATGCCGAACGCTGGCTGCAGGCGCTTGATGTGCCGCTTGAGCAGGTCGAGCTGGCGGCGCATATCGTCACCATCAGCGAGGAGACGCTGCGCGAACTCGGCGTTAACTGGAACCTGTCTGCCAGCGCGGACGCGGTGACCGACGCGTTGCGTAATCCACGACTGGCGATTCCACTGGCGGCGAGCTCGCCGGGAATAACGGCGGGCGTCACGCTGGCGCGGGTCGGCGGTCGGCTGCTCGATCTGGAGCTAAGTGCGCTGGAGCAGGAAAACCAGGTCGATATTATCGCCAGTCCGCGTCTGTTCACCTCGCACCAGCAGAAGGCGATGATCAAGCAGGGCAGCGAAATTCCGTATGAAGTTTCGGCAGGCAACAGCGGCGCGACTACTATTGAATTTAAAGAGGCGGTGCTGGGCATGGAGGTCACGTCTGATGTACTGGGCAACGGGCGCATCCACCTGAAAATTCGTATCAGCCAGAACGTGCCGGGCCGTGCGATTCAGAACGGCGACAGCAGCATACTCTCCATTGATAAGCAGGAGATCGAAACGCAGGTCACCCTGAAAGATGGCGAAACCCTGGCGCTGGGCGGTATTTTTCAGCAGCAGCGAAGCCGGGGCGAAAATCGCGTGCCGGTGCTGGGCAATATCCCGCTGCTGGGGGCGCTGTTTCGTCATCAGACCGCGGAAAATAAAAAACGCGAGCTGGTAATCTTCATTACGCCGCGATTGGTCAGGGAAGCAGCGCTTACGGCCGGATAAACCGGAAAATGCGCTCCGTAGTGCCAACTGCGTTGACGCAGGACTGGAATTAGCATACAAGGTTTAGCGATTTTTAGAACGCTGTAACCGTCCCGACGGCGCGTATCCGTCAGGGTCAGATATCTCTCCTGAAGGCGGCGCGTAAAAAGCGCAGCGCTAATGCGCATCGTTTCGCATATTGCACACCGGTCCCGCAAGGGGAATGCCGGGCGCGATTTATTCGGTTGCCAAACGCCCTTGAGTGTTGAGATAATTTTTCGTCTGACTCTTGCTAACGCTCATGAGGTCTCAGTTCCTGTCCCGCCAGCGATATCGCTGAACGCGGGGTATCATCAACGAATTCTTAGTAATACCGACAAAATGGCAGAGAAACGCAATATCTTTCTGGTTGGGCCGATGGGTGCCGGCAAAAGCACTATTGGTCGTCAGTTAGCTCAGCAA
>Ga0308166_1000110_pt1 | contig 181021 bp, 171 predicted proteins | sample PhyCR2_2_FD_202137 | JGI IMG/M metagenome (GOLD analysis project Ga0308166, IMG submission 202137) | Phyllosphere microbial communities from UC Gill Tract Community Farm, Albany, California, United States - DLSLCC.R2 | ecosystem: Host-associated > Plants > Phyllosphere > Unclassified | place...
GATCAGGCTTGCGCCCATTGTCCAAAATTCCCCACTGCTGCCTCCCGTAGGAGTCTGGGCCGTGTCTCAGTCCCAGTGTGGCTGGTCGTCCTCTCAGACCAGCTACTGATCGTCGCCTTGGTAGGCCTTTACCCTACCAACTAGCTAATCAGACATCGGCCGCTCCAAAAGCATGAGGCCCGAAGGTCCCCCACTTTCTTCCGTAGAACGTATGCGGTATTAGCGTAACTTTCGCTACGTTATCCCCCACTTCTGGGTACGTTCCGATGTATTACTCACCCGTTCGCCACTCGCCGCCAGGTTGCCCCGCGCTGCCGTTCGACTTGCATGTGTAAAGCATGCCGCCAGCGTTCAATCTGAGCCAGGATCAAACTCTTCAGTTCAATCTCTGTTTGTTGGCATTGCTGCCACCTTGATTTCTCAAGGGTCGCTCACTCAAAATACTGACCGTTACTCATTGCTGAGCAACGTTATACTTTTTGTGAACATTTGATAATTTAAGCATTCAGCAGCCACTTACGCAGCTGCTGGCACTTCATCAAACGCCCACACTTATCGACTGTTGATTGTTAAAGATCGTATTCGGTACTGCCTTGCTGCGTTCGGCGAATCGTTTTGTTCGTCAGCAGCAGAGAAGTGAGATTATGCAGTAATTCGCTTAACTCGTCAACCCCTCGTTTTTCTTCAGCGCACTCGACTTGGTCGTTTATACAAATTTAATCCGTTGATTCTATTAAACTTTTCGTGCGCTGCAGAAGCAGGACGCGAACTATAGCAAACTGGAACCGGAACGCGCAAGGGCCGATTTCCGGATGTGATCTCCGGACAACGGCCCTCTTCCATCACATGCCTTCGAAGTCAGGCTTGCGCTTTTCCAGGAAGGCGCTCATGCCCTCTTTCTGTGCCGGGGTACCGAAGCCGGCATGGAAATAGCGGCGCTCGTAACGCACGCCTTCGGTCAGCGTGGTTTCGAACGCGCGGTTGACCGAATCCTTGATCTGCATGGCCACCGACACCGGCATCGCCGCGATGGTGTTCGCCACCGCCAGCGCTTCGTCCATCACCTTATCCGCCGGGAACACGCGCGACACCAAACCGGTACGCTCGGCTTCGGCCGCGTCGATCATGCGGCAGGTCAGCAGCATGTCCATTGCCTTCGACTTGCCGATCGTGCGCGGCAGACGCTGGGTGCCGCCGGCGCCCGGGGTCACGCCGACCTTGATCTCCGGCTGGCCGAACTTGGCGCTGTCGGCGGCGATCAGGAAGTCGCACATCATCGCCAGTTCGCAGCCGCCGCCCAGCGCATAGCCGGATACGACGCCGATCACCGGCTTGCGCACGTTGAGGATGTGCTCCCAGTTGCGGCCGATGTAATTGCCGGGGTAGGTATCGGCGTAGGTGTAGTTCGCCATGGCGGCGATGTCGGCGCCCGCCGCGAACACCTTCTCGCTGCCGGTCAGGACGATGACGTTGACGGCCGGGTCGGCATCGAACTTGTACAATGCATCGCCCAGCTCGTTCATCATGTTGTCGTTCAAGGCATTCATCGCCTTCGGACGATTCAGGCGGATCACGACAACCTTGCCATGCTCTTCGATCAGCAGGTCGGAATATTCCATGGGACACCTCTTGATTAATAAGATAACCCTGCGATTGTAGCGCCTGCGATGGCGTAAATGACAAGGATGACAAGGATACTCCGCTTCCTCCGCCAACTCGGCAGCGACCAGCAGCTGCGCAACCCGGATTTCCGCCGCTTCTGGTTCAGCAGCATCCTCACCAACTTCGGCGCCCAGATCACGCTGCTGGCCCTGCCCATCTGCGCGGCGCTGCTGCTGCACGCCACGCCAAGCCAGATGGGCACCCTGGCGGCGCTCGGCTCCCTGCCCTTCCTTTTATTCGGCCTGCCGGTCGGCGTCCTGCTCGACCGCAGCCGGCGCCTGCCGGTCATGCTGTGCAGCGATGCGATGGTGGCGCTGAGCCTGGCGAGCGTGCCGCTTGCCTGGTGGCAGGGCTGGCTCGACATGCACTGGATGTACGCGGTCGAATTCGTGCTCGGCACCGGTCTGGTGGTCGGCGGCGGCGCCGAACAGATCTTCGTCACCTTCCTGGTCGGGCGCGATGGCCTGATCGATGCGCAGTCGAAGTTCGCGGCGACGGAATCGGCTTCGCGCCTGCTCGGCCCGGGCCTGGCCGGCATCCTGGTGCAGGCATTGGGCGCACCCTTCGCCATCCTCTGCAACGTGGCCGGCTTCACGGTCTCGATCTGGAATCTGCGCCGCATCCGCGCGCGCGAACCGCAACCGGTGCCGCCGGAGTCGCACGTGTTGCGCGACATGCTGGCCGGCCTGGCCTTCGTCTGGCGCCATCCGACGCTGCGCCTGCTGGCCTGGACCTCGGCCTGCTGGCACCTGCTCTTCTACGGTTATATGGCGCTATACGTGCTGTTCGCAACCCGCGTGCTCGGCATGTCGGCGGGGATGATGGGCACGGCGCAGATGCTGGGCGGGGTCGGCGTGCTGGCCAGCTCGGTACTGCTCAAGCCCCTGACCAAGCGCTTCGGCTCCGGCGGCACGGTCGTGATCGGGCTGTGCGCGTCCGCGCTCGGCTTCATGCTGATGCCGGCGATTCCGCGCGACCTGCTCGGCAGCGGCACCGCCAGCGCGGCCGCCTATGCCGTGGTCGTGTTCTGGCTGGACTGCGGCGCCACCCTGTTCTTCCTGCCCTACCTGGCGCTGCGCCAGCGCGTCACGCCGGACGCCTTCCTGGGCCGCATGACCTCGACGATGCGCTTCATGACGGTGGCCATGGCGCCGGTGGGCGCGGCCGGTGCGGGTCTGCTGGCGGAGCACATCGGCGTGCGCGGCGGCCTGGCCGTGGTGGCGGGCGGCGCGCTGCTGCTGACGGTGTCGACGCTATTCGGCACGCGCCTGCACCGCATCCGCGACTGAGGGATTGAGGTCAGGGCTGCGCGGCTGACGCGCAATCCGCACTGCCACCACCCCTGGGGGCAGACCTGCCGGGGCAGCACCGGGATAATCCTCATCACGCCGACGAGCCATCCCAAGGAAAACACGCCATGTCCCCCGCCCCTCATCCCGCCGACTGCATGGACGCCCACGGCGCCTGCGATAAAGTCGTCATCCAGACCTACGAAGGCGACGTGGACACCATGACCCTGCGCCTCACAGCCACCATCGTCACCAGCCTGGCCGAGCTGCGCGCCCGCAGCGGAGACTTCCCCGCTGCCGCCTGACGCAACTCAGCGCGCGGCCTGCACCGTGGCGGGCCGCGGCAGCAGCACCCACAGCTGGCCGCGCTGCTTCATGCGCCCGGCATTGTCGGCCGCCTGGCTGCCGAAACCGAAGAAGAAGTCGGCGCGCACCGCACCGCGGATCGCGCCGCCGGTGTCCTGGCCCATCATCAGGCGCTGCACCGGCACGTCGCTAGCCGGTTCGCTGGTCGACAGGAAGATCGGCGCACCCAGCGGCAGGAAGCTCGGATCGATCGCCACCGAACGGCTCGGCGTCAACGGCACGCCCAGTGCGCCCTTCGGCCCGACGCCCGGATCCGGCAGGCGCTCTTCGCGGAAGAAGATATAGCTCGGGTTGACGTTGAAGAGCTCCTGGCGGCGCTCCGGGTGCGCGGTAATCCAGGCCTTGATGCCCTGGGCCGAGGCCTCGGCGCTCGTGAGCTCGCCCTGCTCGACCAGCCAGCGCCCGATCGCCTTGTAGGGATGGCCGTTCTGGTCGGCGTAAGCGATGCGCACGACCTCGCCGTCATCGTCGAGCTGCACGCGGCCCGAGCCCTGCACCTCGAGAAAGAAGGCTTCGACCGGATCGTCGACCCAGACCAGCTCCTTGCCCGGCAGCCGGGCGCGCTCGATCTCGGCGCGGGTGCTGTAGGGCACCACGGTCTTGCCGACCAGGCGTCCGCGCAGGCGCATGCCCTTCAAATTAGGATAGACGCTGGCCAGGTCGACGGTGACGAGATCGTCCGGCACTTTATAGAGCGGGGTCTGGTAGGCGCCGCCGCGCTTGCGCGAGCCGTGCAGCATCGGCTCGTAGTAGCCGGTGATCAGGCCGGTGTCCGCGCCGTCGGCGGCGCGCACCATGTTCGGCACAAAATATGTCTCGAAATACTGGCGGATCGCCACGCCATCGCCGGCATCGACCTGCTTGGCGGCGGCACAGGGTGCTTTCCAGTCCGGCTTGGCGCCCAGTACGCGGCAGGATGCCGTGAAGGCTGGCCAGGCCTGGCGCAGGTCGTCCTGCTGCCAGCCCGGCAGCACCTCGAAACCGACCGGCGTCAATAGCGGCGCAGCTGGAGGCTGCTGGGACGGCGCCGAGGGCACCGGTGCGGCCGGCGGCGGCAATTTCACCGGCGGCTGCGGCTGCGGCGCCGGCTTGGGCTGAGGCTTCGGCTGGGGCGAAGGCACCGGTTTGGGCGGCGCCGTCGTACAAGCGGCCAGCAAGGTCGCAATGGAAACTAACCCGCCGAGGCTACGGGCAGGTACACTTCGACGTGTCGAAAACATAAGGAATCGTGTTTATGTGGATATTGATGCTGGAAGCAGGCGCGGCGCTGTGCCTGCTGGTCTTCATCGTCTGGTGGACGATGTTTTCCGGCCGAAAATAGAGCTGTAACCCGAACCGCTCAGTGCAGCGCGTGCGGCAGGCTCAAGACGAATTCCGGAATCGCCACCTCGAAACGGTGCCCGTCCTCGGCCACGAAGAAATATTCGCCCACCATTGAGCCCTGGGCTGTTTCCAGCTGGGTGCCGCTGGTGTATTCGAATTCCTCGCCCGGCTTGAGCAGCGGCTGGTGGCCAACCACGCCCAGGCCGCGCACTTCCTGTTTCTGGCCGTTGGCATCCGTAATCACCCAGTGACGCGAGATCAGCTGGGCCGGCACGTCGCCGGTGTTCTTGATCGTGATCGTGTAGGTGAATACGTGCAGCGTCCGCTCGGGCTTGGATTGCTCCGGGAGGTATTGGGTCCTGACATTGATCGCGAAATCGTAGGCGGCCATCTTGTTTCCTTTTTTCTAAGACGCCATCATACAACGCTGGCAAAAAGCGCGGCGTCGTACAATAACGGTCTTTCTGAATTGCAGACTTGCAGACCGCCATGACCACCTACCGCATCGCTCCCAGCATCCTGTCCGCCGACTTTGCCCGCCTCGGCGAGGAAGTGAAGAACGTCGTTGCCGCCGGCGCCGACATCATCCACTTCGACGTGATGGACAACCACTACGTTCCCAATCTCACCATCGGCCCGATGGTCTGCCAGGCGATCCGTCCGCACGTGCAGGTGCCGATCGACGTGCACCTGATGGTCAAGCCGGTCGACCGCATCATCCCCGACTTCGCCAAGGCGGGCGCCAACATCATCACCTTCCACCCGGAAGCTTCGGAACACATCGACCGCTCGCTGCAGCTGATCCGCGATAACGGCTGCAAGGCCGGCCTGGTGTTCAACCCGGGCACGCCGCTGCACTACCTGGACCACGTGATGGACAAGATCGACATCATCCTGATCATGTCGGTGAATCCGGGCTTCGGCGGCCAGTCCTTCATTCCGGAAGCGCTCAAGAAGGTGGCGATGGCGCGCCGGATGATCGACGAATCCGGCCGCGACATCATGTTGGAGGTCGACGGCGGCATCAAGGCCGACAATATCGCCGCGGTGGCAGCGGCCGGCGCCGATACCTTTGTGGCCGGTTCCGCCATCTTCGGCAAGCCGGACTACAAGGCCGTCATCGACTCGATGCGCGCCGAGCTGGCTTCGGTAAAGGCGAAGTAAGAATGCGCGCGGGCGCTGCGGCCATCCGGGCCGCCATCATCGACCTCGACGGCACCATGCTGCACACGGTGCCGGACTTCGAACTGGCACTGAACGGCATGCGCGCCGATTTCGGGCTCGCCCCCATCACGCAGGACATCATCGAACCGATGGTCGGCAAGGGCTCGGAAAAGCTGATCCGCGACGTGCTGGCGCTGGATTACGACGCCGCCCGCATCGATGCCGTGTTCGAGCAGGCCATGGACGCCTACCAGCGCCACTACCTGGCGATCAACGGAGAAAAAGCCACGCTGTATCCCGATGTGATCGAAGGCCTGCGCGCGATGAAGGAACAGGGCCTGCGCCTGGCCTGCGTCACCAACAAGCCGATCGCGTTCACGCTGCCGCTGCTGGAGCGTAAAGGCCTGGCGCCCTGGTTCGAGCTGGTCTACGGCGGCGACTCGCTGCCGAAGAAGAAGCCCGATCCCCTGCCGCTACAGCAGGTCTGCCGCGACTTCGGCCTTCTGCCTTCAGCCGTGGTGGCGATCGGCGATTCGAGCAACGACGCCGAGGCCGCACGCGCCGCCGGTTGTTTTGTGCTCACAGTCCCATATGGATATAACCACGGAATGCCTGTGCAAACTATTAATTCCGATGGTATAGTTAATTCGCTGCTCAATGCGGCGGAGCTGATATCTGCACACAACAGCACATCAAACTAACTTATCTATACATGTTTTTCACCAAAAAACACACCGTCAACCAAACCGGCGCCCTTGAGGCCTGGCTGTGGCGACGCTGGCAATCCTGGGCTAAATAACCCGATTGATTGCTGCCGGCGCACGCCCCCGCGTGCAAACCAGCCGGCAGGTTTTTTGAAGAAAACGCCGCCCGACCTCCCTCCCCTCGGCCGGCCCGGAGAAAAGCATGACCGAACTCGAATTCAAATCGCTTGCCACGCAAGGCTATAACCGTATCCCCCTGATCGCGGAAGCTTTTGCCGATCTCGAAACCCCGCTTACGCTCTACCTGAAACTGGCGCAGAGCCAGGAGGCCGGCAAAAACACCTTCCTGCTCGAGTCCGTGGTGGGCGGCGAACGCTTCGGCCGCTACTCCTTCATCGGCCTGCCAGCGAAGACCCTGCTGCGTACCAGCGGCAATGTCACCACGGTCGAGAAGAACGGCGAAGTCATCGAAACGCATGAAGGCAATCCGCTCGACTTCATCGAGGCTTACCAGCAGCGCTTCAAGGTCGCCCTGCGTCCGGGACTGCCGCGCTTCTGCGGCGGCCTGGCCGGCTACTTCGGCTACGACACCGTGCGCCACATCGAGCGCAAGCTGGCCGGCAAGGCGCCGAAGGACGAACTCGGCCTGCCGGACATCCAGCTGATGCAGACCGAAGAGCTGGCGGTGATCGACAACCTGTCGGGCAAGCTCTACCTGATCGTCTACGCCGACCCGGGCCAGCCGGAAGCCTACTCGCGCGCCAAGCAGCGCCTGAAGGATCTGCGCATGATGCTGCGCCGGAGCGTCGATGCGCCGGTGACGTCTTCCTCGGTGCGCACCGAAGCCGTGCGCGACTTCAGCAAGGAGGATTACCTGAAGGCAGTGGCGGTGGCCAAGGAATACGTGATGGCCGGCGACCTGATGCAGGTGCAGATCGGCCAGCGCATCCGCAAGCCCTACGTGGATTCGCCGCTGTCGCTGTACCGCGCGCTGCGTTCGCTGAATCCGTCGCCCTACATGTACTACTACAACTTCGGCGACATGCAGATCGTCGGCTCCTCGCCGGAGATCCTGGTCCGCAACGAACAGGAGCTTGACGCCGGCCGCAAGGTCACGTTGCGTCCGATCGCCGGCACCCGCACCCGCGGCTCGACGCCCGAGCGCGATGCCGAGCTGGCCCACGAACTGCTGAACGATCCGAAGGAAGTCGCCGAGCACGTGATGCTGATCGACCTGGCGCGCAACGACATCGGCCGCATCGCCAAGACCGGCACGGTCAAGGTGACGGACCAGATGGTCATCGAAAAATATTCGCACGTGCAGCACATCGTCTCCAACGTGGAAGGCGCGCTGAAGGAAGGCATGTCCAACCTGGACGTGCTGCGCGCCACCTTCCCGGCCGGGACGCTGACCGGCGCGCCGAAAGTGCGGGCGATGGAAGTCATCGACGAACTCGAGCCGGTCAAGCGCGGCATCTACGGCGGCGCCTGCGGCTACCTCTCCTTCGGCGGCGAGATGGACGTGGCGATCGCGATCCGCACCGGCGTGATCAAGGACGGCAACCTGTACGTGCAGGCGGCGGCCGGCATCGTCGCCGATTCCATCCCCGAGATGGAATGGCTGGAAACCGAAAACAAGGCGCGCGCCGTGCTGCGCGCGGCCGAGCAAGTGCAAGACGGACTGGATGGAGAGATCTGACATGCTGCTCATGATCGACAACTACGACTCGTTCACCTACAACATCGTCCAGTACTTCGGCGAGCTGGGCGAGGACGTGCGCACCGTGCGCAACGACGAGATCTCGCTGGAGCAGATCGCCGACATGAACCCGGACCGCATCTGCATCTCGCCGGGCCCGAAAAGCCCGAAGGATGCCGGCGTCTCGGTCGACGTGCTGAAGGAATTCAAGGGCAAGCTGCCGATCCTGGGCGTGTGCCTCGGCCATCAGGCGATCGGCGAAGCCTTTGGCGGCAAGATCATCCGCGCCAAGCAGGTCATGCATGGCAAGACCTCGAAGATCGCCCACACCGGCGAAGGCGTGTTCAAGGGTTTGCCGAGCCCCTTCACCGTGATTCGCTACCACTCGCTGGCGATCGAACGCGCTTCGCTGCCGGCCTGCCTGGAAGTGACGGCATGGACCGACGACGGTGAAATCATGGGCGTGCGCCACAAGGAATTCGACATCGAAGGCGTGCAGTTCCACCCCGAGTCCATCCTGTCCGAGCACGGCCACGCGATGCTGAAGAACTTCCTCGAGCGCTGATAGGAACTGCCATGATTACCCCGCAAGAAGCGCTCCTGCGCTGTATCGAACACCGCGAGATCTTCCACGACGAGATGCTGCACTTGTTCCGCGAGATCATGTCGGGCAAGCTGTCCCCGACCATGGTTGCCGCCCTGACGGTCGGCCTGCGCGTGAAGAAGGAAACCATCGGCGAGATCACCGCCGCGGCCCAGGTCATGCGCGAGTTCTCGACCAAGGTGCCGATGGCCGACACCACCCATCTGCTCGACATCGTCGGCACCGGCGGCGACGGCGCGCACACCTTCAACATCTCCACCGCCTCGATGTTCGTCGCCGCAGCGGCCGGCGCGCGCGTGGCCAAGCACGGCGGACGCAGCGTTTCGTCGTCTTCCGGCAGCGCCGACCTGATCGAATCGCTGGGCGCGCAGATCGATCTGAAGCCCGAGCAGATCGCGCAATCGATCGCGCAGACCGGCATCGGCTTCATGTTCGCACCGAACCACCACGCGGCGATGAAGAACGTGGCGCCGGTGCGCCGCGAACTCGGCGTGCGCAGCATCTTCAACATCTTGGGACCGCTGACCAATCCGGCCGGCGCGCCGAACATCCTGATGGGCGTGTTCCACCCCGACCTGGTCGGCATCCAGGTGCGCGTGCTGCAGCGCCTCGGCGCCGAACACGCCGTCGTGGTCTGGGGCCGCGACAACATGGACGAGGTCTCGCTGGGCGCCGGCACCATGGTCGGTGAGCTCGTCAACGGCGAGATCCGCGAGTACGAGATCCATCCCGAAGACTTCGGCCTGCAAATGATCGCCAGCCGCAACCTGAAAGTGGCCGACGCCGCCGAATCGAAGCTGCGCGTGATGGAAGCGCTGCGCGGCGAACCCGGTCCGGCGCACGACATCGTGGCGTTGAACGCCGGCACCGCGCTGTATGCGGCGGGCGTGGCAGCGTCGATCGAAGAAGGCTTGCAGAAGGCGCGCGCCGCCATTGCCTCGGGCGCGGCGCTGGCCAAGCTCGACCAGTTCGTCAGCGTGACCCGCCAGCTGGGCGCAGCGAACTAACAAAGAAACCCATGTCCGACATTCTCAATAAAATCCTGGCGGTGAAAGCCGACGAAGTCGCTGCCGCCAAAAAACACCGCGACCTCTACAGCCTGCGCCGCGAGGTCGAAACCGACACCGAACTACGCGCGAACCTGCGCGGCTTCGAAAGCAGCCTGCGCCGCAATATCGAAGCGGGTCGCGCCGGCGTGATCGCCGAAGTCAAAAAGGCCTCGCCGTCGAAGGGCGTGCTGCGCGCGGACTTCCAGCCGGCGGCCATCGCCGAAAGCTATGCCAGGGGCGGCGCATCCTGCCTGTCGGTGCTGACCGACGAACAGTTCTTCCAGGGTTCGGAAGCGTATTTGAAGCAGGCACGCGCCGCCTGCGAACTGCCGGTGATCCGCAAGGATTTTCTGGTCGACCTGTACCAGGTGTACGAAGCCCGCGCGATGGGCGCCGATGCGATCCTCTTGATCGTCGCGGCCCTGGACCACGGCCTGATGGCGGAACTCGAAGCCTGTGCCCAGGAACTCGGCATGGATGTGCTGGTCGAAGTTCATGACGGCGATGAGTTGAACGCTGCGCTGCGCCTCAACACGAGGCTGCTGGGCATCAACAACCGCAACCTGCGCACCTTCGAGGTCACGCTCGACACCACCCTCGGCCTGCTGCCGAACATCCCGGCGGAACGCCTGGTGGTGACCGAGTCGGGCATCCTGGCGCCGGCCGACGTCAAGCGCATGCGCGACGCCAACGTGCATGCCTTCCTGGTGGGCGAAGCCTTCATGCGCGCGCCCGATCCCGGCACGGAGTTGCGACGATTATTTGACTAGATCATGAAAACGATCATCCGCTTGGGCCTGGTTCTTGTTTTGACACTTGCAGGCTTGAGCGGATGCTCGACCGTGATCACGGCGACGACAGCCGTCGCCTCCACCGTCGGCCACGTCGCCGGCGCGGTGGTCCGCCCCTTCACCTCTTCCCCCACTTCGAAACCGCCGGCAGGCCTGGACGACTACAAGACCCAGGTCGCGCGCCACGTCATCGAGCACAATCCCGGCCACAACTTCGACGGCAAACTGCCGCCCCTGCTGCCGGCCATCGTCGTGCTGGAAATCACCGTCGACCGTGACGGCCGGCTGACCGAGGTCGCGGTGCAGCGCTCGCGCGATCCGGACGCGTCCGAAGTCGCCCTCGACGCGCTCAGGCGCAGCACGCCGCTGCCGCCTCCGCACCAGCTGGCGCAGGCCGGCGGCAAGCTCACCTTCTCGGAAACCTTCCTGTTCGCGGACAGCAAGCGCTATCAGTTGCGCAGCCTGGCTGGGCCGCAGGCGTCGGAATAATTACGAACATACGCTTGCGGCATAATGGGGAGATGCACACCTCCCCCATCCTGACCAGCGACGTCTGGATCGATCACCCGCTGGGCCGCCTGTTCAGCCGGCGCTGGCGCCACACCGGCGCCGACCGGCCGGCCGACAAGACCACGCCCATCGTCCTGTTCCACGATTCGCTGGGATGCGTCGAGCTGTGGCGCGATTTCCCCGCTCTGCTCGCAGTCGCGACGGACCGTGACGTGATCGCCTACGACCGGCTCGGCTTCGGCCGTTCCGACCCACGCCAAGGGAAACTCGCGCTGGACTTCATCGCCGACGAGGCACGCAGCTATTTCCCGCTGGTGTGCGAGCGCCTGGGCGTGGACCGCTTCATCGCCTTCGGCCATAGCGTGGGCGGCGGCATGGCCGTGCACTGTGCGGCCCAGTATCCGGAACGCTGCGAAGGATTGATTACCGAATCCGCACAGGCTTTCGTCGGCGCCGAAACACGGGCCGGCTTACTGGAAGCCAAACGGCTGTTCGAGGACGAACGCGCCCTGTCTCGGCTGGAGAAATACCATGGCAGCAAAGCGACATGGGTGCTCGATGCCTGGCTGGGCACCTGGCTCGATCCGGCATTCGCGGATTGGTCGCTGCTGGACGTCCTGCCGGCCGTGCGCTGCCCGGTGCTGGCCATCCACGGCGCGCTGGACGAATATGGCTCGCCCAGGCACCCGGAGACGATTGCGGAACATGCCGGCGGCCCGGCGCAGGTCCGTATCCTGCCGGGGACTTACCACGTCCCGCACAGGGAACAGCCCGACGAGATCGCCGGGCTGGTGGCCGCTTTCAGCTCGCACTAGGCCGCGGGAAAGTCGCCGCCCGGCGCCCACCCGCAGGGACCACGCCGATGCTGACGGTGGGCGCCACGCAGCCCTGCAGCGTCACGTCGAAGCGCATCAGCTCGTCGCGGCGGAAGACGTGCACCTCGACCGTATCCCCGACGCGGTAGCGTGCGAACAGCTGGTCCAGGTTGGACGGATTGCCGTTGACGCGCAGGCCATCGACCGCGATCACGATGTCGCCTGCCGACAGGCCGCCCTGGTGCGCCGCGCCGCCTTCGTGCACCTGGGTCAGCTTGGCGCCCAGAGGATCGCGGCCGAGGCCGACGTTCAGCGAGGGCTTGCTGGTCTTGCGCTCATCGAGCACCTTGACGCCGAAGGGCGCATACAGCTTGGCCAGCGGAATGTCCTCGGTGCCGCGCACGTGGCGCTCGAAGATGGATTTCAGGCGCAGGCCGCTGACTTCGTCGAACAGCGCTTCCACTTCCTTCTCGGTGACGCCGCGGCCGCTGCCGGAGGCGCCGGCGTAGAAGTCGCGGCCATAGCGCTCCCACAGCGCGCGCATCAGGTCGTCCAGCGACTTCGCGCCGCCGGTCTTGGCGCGGATCGTCAGGTCGAAAGCCAGGCCGACCAGCGAACCCTTGGTGTAGTAGCTGATGATGGCGTTCGGCGCGTTCTCGTCCTGGCGGTAGTACTTGGTCCAGGCATCGAAGCTGGATTCGGCAATGCTCTGCTTGGTGCGGCCGCTGCCGCGCCAGACGCTGCCGACGGTTTTACCCAGCAGTTTGAAATAGGTCGCTTCGCTGATGATGCCGCTGCGGACCAGCATCAGGTCGTCGTAGTAGCTGGTGAAGCCCTCGAACAGCCACAGCAGCGGCGTGTAGTTCTCGACCTGCAGGTCGTAGGGGGCGAACACGGCCGGCTTGATGCGCTTGACGTTCCAGGTGTGGAAGTACTCGTGGCTGCACAGGCCGAGGAAGGTCACGTAGCCTTCGCTGCGCTCGGCGGTCTTGGGCGCGGCGGTGGTCGGCAGGTCGTTGCGCGAGCAGATCAGGGCCGTCGAGGCACGGTGTTCGAGGCCGCCGTAGCCGTCGCCGACCGCCATGGTCAGGAACACGTAGCGGTCCATCGGCGCTGTTTTCGTCTTCGGCTCGAAGAAGGCGATCTGGGTTTCGCAGATCGCTTTCAGGTCCTGCTGCAGGCGCTCCATATCCAGATTGGGCACGCGGCCGGTGACCACGATGTCGTGCTGGATGCCGTAGGCCTTGAAGGACGCGAGCGCGAACTCGCCCATCTCCACCGGGTGATCGATCAGCTCGTCGTAATCGGCCGCGACGTAGGTGCCGAAGCCGTAGCGCTTGGCGCCGAGTTCCGGCAGCGAGGTCGCCACGCGCCAGTCCATAGCCGCCGGGTCGCCCGGACGCTGGATGTCGACCTGCTGCGGCTGCGCTTCCTGGCCCTGCACGCGCAGGAACACGCTGGTGCCGTTGAAGAAGCCGTGGGTCTGGTCGAGGTGGGCGGCGCGCACCGACATGTCCCAGGCGTAGACCTCGTAGTGCAGGGTCAGCGGACCGGCCACCGGGGCCGCGCGCCAGGTATGCTTGTCGAGCTTGACCAGTTCGACCGGCTGGCCGCCGGATTCCGCGCGGATGCGCACGATATTGCGCGCGAATTCGCGGATCATGTAGCTGCCCGGGATCCAGGCCGGCAGCGCGAAGACCTGCCCTTCCGGGTTCGGCGCCGCGACGCTGACGGTGACGTTGAACAGGTGGCCCGCGAGGTCCTTCGGCACGATGGTGTATTGCACCCCGGCCGCTTTCTTTTGTATGGTTTTTTTCATGGTTTTTGAACAATCTCTCACTTTTCCACCGTAGTTTAATCGGATTCTTCAGCGAAAGGTGTTCAAAACGTATGCATATCTACAGATCGGCGGGCGTGTCGATGTCCCTGAAAATGCCTGGGTCCGCGACCGGGACTTCGGTGACCGGGCAGGTCTGCAGCAGGCGGCGCGCGCCCTGGTCGCCGCGCAGCGCCAGCAGCGCATCCAGGTGGACGCGGCCAAAGCCGACCGGGTTGCCGCGCCGGCCATCCATCAGCGGAGCGGCGATGCCCGCGCCGGATGCCAGCGCATCGGCCAGCAGCCGCAATGTAGCGGGCGCCACGTGGGGCATGTCGCCCAGCGCCACCAGCCAGGCTTGCGGATCGTAAGAGAGAGAGTGGCGCAGCGCATGCACCAGCGATGCCGCCATGCCGGTGTCGGCATCGGAACAGACGGTGACTTCGCAGCCAAGGGAAGACAGTAGCGCGCCCACGCCGCCATCGTCGGGCGGCACCACGGCAATCACGGTATCGAAGAGGGACAGCAGCTTGCGCGCGCTGGCGACGACGACTGCATCACCATCGGGCAGCGTCTGGAGCAGCTTGTTGCGCTGCCCCAGCGGATCGAAACGGCGTCCCCTGCCGGCGGCCAGCAGGATACCGATAGGAGACGCGTTCATGGCTTACGCCGTGGCCAGGTCGAAAGGCAGCTTGCGCAGCCGCTTGCCGGTCAGTTTGAACAGGGCGTTGGCAAAGGCCGGCGCCAGCGGCGGCAGGCCCGGTTCGCCCAGGCCGGTCGGCGGATCGTTCGAGGGCACGATGTGGACCTCGACCTGCGGCATGTCGTTCATGCGCGCCACCGTGTAATCGCCGAAGTTCTGCTGCTCGACCACGCCATCCTTCAGCGTGATGCGCGCGCCCGGCAGCGTGGTGCCCAGCGCCATCAGCGCCGCGCCCTCGACCTGGGCCGCCACGCTGAGCGGGTTCACCGCCAGGTTGCAGTGCACGCCGGCGACCGCCTTGTGCAGCTTCGGCGTGCCGTCCTTGGCGATCGACGCCTCGACCACGTAAGCGACCACGGTGCCGAAGGACTCGTGCACGGCCACACCCCAGGCGTGCCCTTTCGGCAGGGTCTTCTTGCCGTAGCCGGACTTGGCCACCGCCAGGTCCAGCGCCGCATGGTGGCGCACGTGCTTGGCATCGATCAGCTTCTTGCGGTAGGCGACCGGGTCCGCCTTGGCCGCATGCGCCGCCTCGTCGATCAGGGTCTCCATCACGAAGGCGGTGTGGGTCGAACCCACCGAGCGCCACCACAGCACGGGCACGTTGGCCTTCGCCATGTGGGCGCTCAGGTTCATCGGCACGTCGTACGGCGCACCCATGCCTTCGACCATGGTGCTGTCGACGCCCTTCTGGATCATGAAGCCTTCGAACGGCGTGCCGGCGGCGATCGACTGGCCGACGATGACGTGATCCCAGGCCAGGATATTGCCCTGGGCGTCCAGGCCGATCTCGGCGCGGTGCAGGTGCGACGGGCGGTAGTAGCCGCCGCGGATGTCGTCTTCGCGGCTCCACATCATCTTGACCGGACCGCTGTGTCCTGCTTCCTTCCAGGCCTTGGCGATGTTGACCGCCTCGACCACGAAGTCCGAGGTCGGCACCGCGCGCCGGCCGAAGCCGCCGCCCGCCATCATCGTGTGCAGGGTCACCTGCTCCGGCTTGAGACCGGCCGTTTTCGCGGCAGCGGCCTGGTCGCCGGTCTGGAACTGCGAACCGACCCACAGCGTGCAGCTGTCGTCCTTCAGCTCGACCGTGCAGTTGATCGGCTCCATCGGTGCGTGCGCCAGATACGGGAATTCGTAGACGGCCGAGATCTTCTTCGCGGCGGTCGCCAGCTTCGAGGTATCGGCTTCGCGCGCCACGGCGCCCGGGGTCTTGGCCAGCGCGTCGAATTCGGCCAGCTGTGCGGCGGAATCGAGCTTGGCCAGACCCGCGGTGTCCCATTCGATTTCCAGCGCGTCGCGGCCCTGCTTGGCCGGCCAGTAGCCGTCGGCGATGACGGCGATGCCGCGTCCGCCGCGGTCGACCGGGATCTCGAGCACGGCGAGTACGCCGCGGATCGCCTTGGCCTTGGCCGCATCGAATTTCGCGACCTTCGCGCCGAACACCGGCGGGTGCGCGACCACGGCGACCTTCGCGCCTTCCGGCTTGAAGTCGATGCCGAACTGCTGGCGGCCGCTGGACTTGGCGCGCGCATCGAGGCGCTTCATCGGCTTGCCGATGTAACGGAACTGCTTCGCATCCTTCAGCGTGACGGCGTCCGGGACCGGCTGCTTCATCGCCGCGTCGGCCAGGGCGCCATACGTTGCCTTCTGGCCCGCCGGGCCGACAACCACACCCTTGGCGGTACGGATCTGCGCCGGGTTGACCTTCCACTGTTCGGCGGCAGCGGCCACCAGCATCGTGCGGGCACGGGCGCCGATTTCGCGGTACTGGGTGAAGGAGTGGGCAATGGTGCCCGAGCCGCCGGTGATCTGCATGCCGAAGGCCGGGTCTTTATAGGCCTCGCCGGCCGGCGCCAGTTCGGCGCGCATCTGCGCCCAGTCGGCATCCAGCTCGTCGGCGATCACCATCGGCAGCGCCGTGTGCACGCCCTGGCCGAACTCGAGACGGTTGACGATCACGGTGACCGTATTGTCCGGCGCCACGCGCAGGAAGGCATTCGGGGCGTAGACGACGGGCCTGCCCTCGGCAGCACGCGCCAGGCGGCCACCGCCAGGCAGCATAAAGCCCAGCACCAGGCCGCCGCTGGCGACGGCGCCGGCTTTCAGGAACCCGCGGCGCGAAGTGACGCCTGCCGCGGCGCTAGCTAAGCCCGCGTTCTTGAACCATGTTGGTTGCATGTCGGCCCCTTACGCGATCGTCTTTGCGGCATCCTTGATGGCCGCGCGGATGCGTTGGTAGGTGCCGCAGCGGCAGATGTTGCCGCTCATGGCGTTGTCGATGTCGGCGTCGCTCGGCGCCTTGTTCACGCGCAGCAGGGCAGTGGCGCTCATCACCTGGCCGCTCTGGCAGTAGCCGCACTGCGGCACGTCGTGCTTGACCCAGGCGTCCTGCACGGCCTTGCCGACCTTGTCGGCTTCCATCGCCTCGATGGTGGTGATCTTCTGGCCGGCGGCGGCGGAGATCGGCGTGATGCAGGAGCGGATCGCCTCGCCGTTCAGGTGCACGGTGCAGGCGCCGCACAGGGCAGCGCCGCAGCCGAACTTGGTGCCGGTCATGTTGAGGTTGTCGCGCAGCGCCCAGAGGATGGGCGTGGAGGGATCGGCGTCGACCTGCTGGTCGCGCCCGTTGATGTTCAGAGTGACCAAGTTCTTGCTCCTGTTTTGGACGGGGTGCTGCTTTTTTGTTTTGTACGTACGTGGGCACGGGGTGCCCACCCTACATTGTCGCGGTAGGGTGGGGTAATGCGGGGCATTACGAACGTGCCCACGACCATTACATTTCTTACTGCTTGATCGATTCGAGTTTCTTTTCGAGCGTAGCCAGATCGACCGCACCCGGAATCCGCGAACCATCGGCAAAGAAAATCGCCGGCGTACCCTGGATCTTCAGCTTCTGGCCCAGCGCCAGCACCTTGTCGTTCGGAGTCGCGCAGCTGGCCGGCGCCGATGCCGCTGGCTTCCCGGCGATCATCCAGTCATCCCAGGCCTTGGCGCGGTCGGTCGCGCACCAGATATTCTTCGACTTCACGAACGAATCCTCGGACAGGATGTTGTACATGAAGGTATAGATGGTGACGTTGTCCAGGTCCTTCAGCGCGGTCTGGCGCAGTTTCTTGCAGTAGCCGCAGTTCGGGTCTTCGAACACCGCGATCACGCGCTTGCCGTCGCCCTTGACCTGCTTGATGGCGTCGCCCAGCGGCAGATCCGAGAACTTGATCTTGTTGATGTCGTCGATACGTTCGCGCGTCAGGTCGCGCGTGGTCTTGGCATCGTAGACGTGGCCGATGACCAGGTATTCGCCCTTCTTGTCGGTGTACAGGATGTCGCCGGCAACGCGCAGCTCGTACAGGCCACCGTACGGGGTTTCCTTGATCGACTCGATCTTGGCGCCGCCGAGGCGCGGCTCGATGTTCTTCTTAATGGTCGCCTCGACCGAATTCTGCGCGCCGACGCAGGATGTAACGAGGCCGGCCGCCAGCAGGACGGCGAGTTTACTTTTGACCATGAATATATTTCCTAAGTGATTATTTACCCATCGCGTGAGCGATCAGTCTGCGCTTTACCAGCGGCAACTTGTCCAGCAAGTTTAATCCTAAATTGCGGACAACGCGCACCGGCTCGAGATTGGCGCCGAACAAACGTTCGAGCCCGTCGGTGGCCAGCTGCATGAGGAGGACGTCTTCCTTGCGCGCACGGGCGTAGCGCGCCAGCACGCGCTCGTCGCCGATGCCATGGTGGGCTTCGCGCGCATTCAGGATGCGCAGCAGGTCGACGATGTCGGCAAAGCCGAGGTTCATGCCGTGCCCGGCCAGCGGATGCACGGCGTGGGCAGCGTCGCCGATCAGGGCCACGTGCGGCGCGGTGATCGCATGCGGACGCACCAGCGCCAGCGGGATCGCTTTCACCGATTCCGGCTGTAGGGGCTTGAGCAGCCCGAGCTTGTTTTCCGAGTACTCGCCGAGGCGGATCGCCAGCTCGCCGAGCGACTCGTTCATGATGGTGTCGGCCAGGGTTTCCGGCGCCGACCAGACCAGCGACACCTGATTGCCCGGCAGCGGCAGCAGGGCGATGATGCCTTCCTTGCAGGTGAACCACTGGTGGGCGACGTTATGGTGCGGCTTCTCGCAGGCGAAATTGGCGACGATGGCGCGCTGGTGGTAGGAGCGGTAATCGATGCCGATGTCGCACTGGCCGCGCACCCAGGATTCGCGGCCGTCGGCGCCGAGCAGCAGCGAGGCTTCGACGAATTTCAAGCCATCTTTGGCCCCCTCTTCCAGCTCGACTTTCGTGCCGAGCGGGCTGCAGGTCAGTTTGCAGGCGCGGCCGATGACGATGTCGACGTTCTGGGCGAAGCGCAGGGCCGCATCCAGCGCCGTGTTCAAATTGCTGTCCTCGACGATCCAGGCCAGCGTGCCGGTATGGGCGCCGAAGGCATCGAAGCCCAGGTGGCCGCCCTGCTCGCCGTCGCCCTTGACGTCCATGGCGTCGACCGGCGCCACGCGCGCCATGTCGAGCGCGCCCCAGACCTTCAGCGAAGACAGCAGCTTCTGCGCCGTGTGGTTCAGTGCATAGACGCGCACGTCCCAAGGCTTTTCGCTACCCGAAGACGAGGATCCAGACTCTTCCGCGCTAGGGCGCGCAGGCGGCACCAGCAGGGTGACGCTGTGCCCGGCCTGGGACAGGCCCAGGGCGGCAGTCTTGGCGATCGCACCGTTGCCGACGATGCAGACGTCGCTACGGCGGGCTGTAGAGGAAGAGATCTGTGTAGTCATGAGAACATTATATCCCTTTGCTCCAGAGCGCCTGCGCCGGCCCGTGTGCCGACCGGCGCAGGCGCAGGGCAAAAAATTGCCGTTCGGGACTTGCGGGCTTGGAAACCGCTGGCTATAATCATGCCTCTCTTGGCCTGGTAGCTCAGTTGGTAGAGCAGAGGATTGAAAATCCTTGTGTCGGTGGTTCGATTCCGCCCCGGGCCACCAAGAATTCAGCAGCACATAAATTGAACGCCACCTTCGGGTGGCGTTTTTGTTTTCTGCTTGACCTTGCCGGTCGGTGCGCCAGGAAAAACATGGTTCGTGCTACCGTAAAGATCTAGGACGATGCCAATCGCAATGTTCATTGGAGTCAGCATGTCAAAACAAGAAAACACCGGTGACGAGGACGCAAACAGGCGCCAAACCGTCGCGGAGTTCAAGCAGGCGGTCAACATGACGCCAGCCCAACTGGAGAAATGGCTCGACACCGACGATTCCAAGCGTGTCGGCCAGAAGGACGGCAATGCCGAATCGACCGGGCACCAGTCCGGACGCCGCATCGTCGAACTGCTGCACCGGCACGTCCAGGACTTGAATGCGGCGGATATAGCGCACATGCGCAAGGTCGTCGGGTACATCCACCGGCATCTGGCACAGGGACCTACCCGGAGCGATCCGGCGACGAGCGATTGGCGCTACTCACTGATGAATTGGGGCCACGATCCCGAGAAGAAGTAAGCCTGCCGGCATATAAAACGATGTGCGAAAAAAAAACGGATTCACGCCAGGTGTGAATCCGTTTTTCATTTTGCAGCCGGACGGCGCTCACCGCCGGCAGCGATCAGTGGAAGAACATATAGATCAGAACCAGAACGATTGCCGGAACGCCGAGGATCCATGCCAGGAAGTATTTGCCCATGATGTGCTCCTTGTGAAGTTGTGCAATTTGTACGATTCCATGGTGCCTTGAGCAGATGCCATTGTCCGTACGCTAATACACAAAGTGCGCCCCCAATCCACGGGAAGCCTACAATGGCCGGGCAGTTCAACCGGATCACGCACTGAAGCTTTCACAGGAGACTCCCATGAAATCAGTCAAGCTTGGTTCTGCAATCCTGCTCGGCCTCTTCCCTCTGGCCGTCCTCGCCGCCGATGCGGCCGTCCCGGTCAAGAAGATGAACGGCATGCTGGTCGACGCGAAAGGGATGACGGTCTACACCTTCGACAAGGACACGCCCAACAGCGGCAAGAGCGCCTGCAGCGGCACCTGCGCGCAAAACTGGCCGGCGGTCCAGGCCGGCGCCGCCGCACCGGCCGAGCCCTACTCCGTCGTCACGCGCGAGGACGGCACCCGCCAGCTCGCCTATAAAGGCAAGCCGCTGTACACCTTCGTGAAGGACAAGAAACCGGGCGACAAGGCCGGCGACAAGGCCATGAACGTCTGGCACGTGGTGACCGACTGAGTCGTTCAGGCGGTGTGGTCGTGGTCGGCGTGATTGGCACCCAGCCCCATGCCGAGTCCCATGCCCATGCCGCCACCGCCGCCGGCATCGGCGCCACCGCCTCCACCGCCGCCTTTTCCGCCACCGCCACCACCGCCCTCGCCGCGGCCGCCGCTTTTCCCACCGGCGCCGCCCTGGGTGCGGGTCGGGCCCTGCAGCGGAATCGCGACGTCCTTCGGCATCGGGTCGAGGTCGAGCGCCTCGCGGATGAAGTCGCGCAGCGAGACGACCAGCTCCGCGGTGTGGATCGGCCGCCCGGCCGCCATGTCGCTGGCGGCCTGTCCGGCCAGCCGGCAGTGTTCCTCGGTGCCGAGCAGGAGGATGTCGGCCAGCGCCGCCTCGACGGCGTCGCGGATGCGCCGCGCGCGGTCGGAATTGGCTGAAGCAGACGGCGCCGCCTCCCCTGCCGCGGGCGGCGTGACCGCGCGCAGTTCGCGCAGGTGGGTCGGGTCGACCGTCAGCTCGCCGGTGAAGGAACCGCCCAGCGTTTTATAGGCTGCGATGAGGGTCCGCAGCCGCTCGTTGATCTGGCGGTTCATGCGTTCGCGCCGCTGCTGGATGGTCTGCATCATCAGCACGCGGATGCCGACGCCCAGCAGGGTGAATACGGCAAGGCTCATCAGCGTGCTGAACACACCCTGCCAGGAGCTGAAATCCATGTAGCGCACAGGCACCTCGAACAAGAATGTCGATGGCCCCAGTCTAGTGCGCTTCAATGCCGCGGAACGTTCGCGCACGAACATCCCGGCACGGTCGGCGCAAAGCTAGCGCGCCGCCATCTCGCGCAGGCGCCTGCGCATGTCGCGTTCGCGCTGCTGCTGTTCGGCCCAGTCGGCGCGCATGGCGCGCCACAGCGACAGCACCATCAGCACGATCACCGCCGTCAGCGGCAGGGCGAACACGATGGTCGCGGTCTGCACCGCCTGCAGGCCGCCGGCCAGCAGCAGGCTGATGGCAATGCCCGCCACCAGCACGCCCCAGACGATCTTGACGCGGCTCGGCGGGTTCGGGTTGCCGCCGGTGCTCATCATGCCCAGCACCAGCACCGCCGAGTCGCCGGAGGTCACGAAGAACACCAGCACCAACAGGGTCGCGACCACCGACATCGCCAGGCCGAAAGGCATGGCGCCGAACATGGCGAACAGGCCGCTGGCGACGTCGGCCTTGACCGCATCGGCGATCGGCACGTGCTGCCAGATCTGCATCGTCAGCGCGCTGCCGCCGAACACCGAGAACCACAGGAAGGCCACCAGCGAGGGCGCCAGCACGGTGCCGATGATGAATTCGCGGATCGTGCGGCCGCGCGAGACGCGCGCGATGAACAGGCCGACGAAGGGCGACCACGAAATCCACCAGGCCCAGTAGAAGATGGTCCAGGTGCCGACCCAGTTGCTGTCGCGGAAAGGCGTGGCGCGCAGGCTCATCCTGACGAAATCGTTCAGGTAGTTACCCAGCGTATTGCTGAAGGTGTCGATGATCGCCACGGTCGGCCCGAGGATGAACACGGCCAGCGCCAGTAGCGCCGCCAGCACCATGTTGAAGTTGGACAGCAGCTTGACGCCCTTCTCGACCCCGCTCACCGCCGAGGCCACGAACATCGCGGTGGTGACGACGATGATCGCCACCTGCCAGGTTTTATTGACCTCGACCCCGAACACCGCCTGCAGGCCGCCGTTTATCTGCAGTGCCCCCATGCCCAGCGAAGCGGCGACGCCGAACGCGGTCGCCACCACCGCCAGGCCGTTGAACAGGCCGGACAGCGAGCGCACCGCGCGCCAGGGCAAGGCGCTGGTGGCGGTGCTGATCAGGGCGTCGCCGTTGCGGCGGTACTGGAAAAAGGCGATCGCCAGCGCGACGATGCCGTACACCGCCCACGGATGCAGGCCCCAGTGGAAGAACACGTAGCGCATTGCGGCATTGGCTGCTTCCGGCGTGCCGGACTGGATGCCGGGCGGCGCCGTGACGTAGTGCGAGACCGGTTCGGCCACGCCCCAGAACACCAGGCCGATGCCCATACCGGCCGCGAACAGCATTGCGAACCAGCTGGCGGCCGAGAATTCGGGCTCCTCGTCTTCGCCGCCGAGCTTGAGGTTGCCGTAGCGGCTGAAGGCGACAAAGGCGGCGAACACGACCAGACCGAGGACGATCCACAGGTAGAGCCAGCCGAAGTTGTGAGTAAGCGAAGCGAGCACGTCATTGAAGACGGACAACATATTGTCCGGGGCGAAAATGCCCCACAGGACGACGAGCAGGATGAATCCCGCCGATAAAACCATTTGCATGGGGACTCCTCTTTACAACAAGAACCCTCCATTATATTCGTGCAAATGTATCTGTGTCGCCCTTGTCTAACGAACAACCTGCAGCTTGACCTGCTTGCCGTCCCTGTAGGTGTAGAGCGTCAGCGCGGCATTGCTCAAGTCGCCGCTGGGGTCGAAGGCGATGTCGCCGGTGACGCCGTGGTACTTGATCTTCGCCAGCGCCGGCAGGAATTTCGCCGGGTCGGTCGAATTCGCCTGCTGCATCGCCTGTGCGAAGACCATGGTCGCGTCATAGGCATAAGGCGCATAGGTCTGCAGCGGGATCTTGAAGCGCTGGCGGTAGCGCTCGGCAAACGCCGCGGCGGCTTTTTCCTCTTCGGCGCCGGTCACGCCGCCGGCCACCACGCAGATCACCTTGTCGCTGCCGAGCGCATCGCCGGCCAGCTCGGGCAGCTTTTCCGAGCACACGCCGTCGCCGGAAACGAACTTGGCGTTGATGCCGAGCGCCTTCATCTGCTTGAGCATGGGGCCGGCCACCGCATCCATGCCGCCGTAGAAGATCACGTCCGGCTGACGCGCGCGGATCTGGGTCAGGATGGCGTTGAAGTCGGTCGCCTTGTCGTTGGTGAACTGGCGGCTGACCAGCTGGGCGCCGCCGACCGCCTTGACGCCCTTGGTGAATTCATCGGCCAGGCCCTGGCCGAAGGCGGTGCGGTCGTCGATCACCGCGATCTTCTTCGCTTTCAGCGTCTTGATCGCGTAGGCGGCCAGGGTGCGCCCGACCAGGCTGTCGCTGGCGACCACGCGGAAGGCCGTCTTGTAGCCCTGGCGGGTGTAGAGCGGCGTGGTCGCGGCCGGCGAGATCTGCGGGATGCCGGCGCTGTTGTAGATCTTCGAGGCCGGCACCGTGGTGCCCGAATTCAGATGGCCGACCACCGCCACTACCTTGTTGTCGACCAGCTTCTGCGCCGCTGCCGTGCCCATCTTCGGGTCGGCGCCGTCATCCTCGGCCTGCAGCACGAAATGGATCTTGCGGCCGCCGATGCTCACGCCTTTCGCGTTCAAATCGTCGACCGCCATGCGCGCGCCGTTCTCGATATCCTTGCCCTGGTGGGCGCCGGTGCCGGACAGCGGCGAGGCGCTGCCGATCTTGACGTCGAGGGGCGCCTGGGCCTGGGCCTGAGCTTGGCCATACTGCGCGGCCAGGGTGAGTAAGAATGGGATGATCGCAAGACGCATGGCTTTCCTTTCAATGGATGCCTGATTGTAATGCGATGGCGCGCCCCCACCTGTCCCGGTATGAAGATGCGCAAGAAATCCGATCTGCCGGTCAAGACCTGTGCCCATTGCGGCCTGCCCTTCAGCTGGCGCAAGAAGTGGGAGCGCGACTGGGACCAGGTCAAGTATTGCTCGGAACGCTGCCGGCGCGCGGGCAAGCCTGCTGTCGCCGGGTGAACATCGGGATGGCTCTACAATATCGGCACAACGATACTGGAGACCCCATGCCCGCTTACCGCATCATCGCCGCCGCCGCTTCACTGGCCGTCACGCTGGCCGCCGCCGCACCGGCGTCGAGCGCCACCACCATCCTCTTCGTCGGCAACAGCTTCACTTACGGCGATCCGGCCGGCGCCGCGCCGCTGGTGCGCGAATACCGCCCCGATACGGTGACGGATCTGAACGGCACCCACATCGGCGGCGTCCCTGCCCTGTTCAAGGCGATGACCCAAGAGGCCGGCCTGGACTACGAAGTCAGCCTGGAGACCTCCCCCGGCAAGGGCGTCGACTGGCACTACGAGAACCGGTTGGCGGCCATCGCCAAACCCTTCGACAAGGTGGTGCTGCAAAGCTACAGCACGCTGGACGGCGCCCATCCCGGCGACCCGGCCACCCTGATCAAGTATTCCGGCCTGCTGGCCAAGGCTTTCCACGACAGGAACCCGAAGGTGGACGTGCGCCTGGCCGCGACCTGGTCGCGCGCCGACCAGACGTATAAGCAGGGCGGCGCCTGGTACGGCCAGCCGATCAATAAAATGGCGCTCGACATACGGGCCGGCTACGACGCGGCGGACCGCGCATCCGACCTGATCGGCGGCGTGATCCCGGTCGGCCAGGCCTGGAACCGCGCCTTCGCCACCGGCCTGGCGGACGACAATCCCTACGACAGCAAGGTCACCGGCATCAACCTGTGGGCCCCGGATTCCTACCATGGCAGCGTGTACGGCTACTACCTCGAGGCCTTGACCATTTTCGGGAATATCACCGGCCGCGATCCGCGTTCGCTGGGGGCGCAGGATAGCGTGGCGAAGGAACTGGGTATCGATGCCAGGACTGCCGCCGCGCTGCAGAAGGTCGCCGCGGAGACGATCGGTTTGTGATTCGGCGTCACAAATCGCCGGACTGATGTAGGGCAGCACACCCAATCATTCCGTACAGCAAAATTTCTATCCCAACATCAAGGAGATGGAACCATGGCTGAATTGCAAGATCAAAGTGCGGTGATGGCGAAGCTCGCCGGGCCGCTGGCGACGGTGGTCGACAAGCACAAGGATGTCATCCTGGGCAAACTCGGAGGCGGCGCGGCCACGCTGGCGAACGACGACAAGGTGCGCGAGCTTGCGAAGTTCTGCTATCCGGCGCTGCCCTTCCCGGCCCGCATGCTGTTGAAGGAGGACGCCTTCGTCGACCTGGTCCTGAAGCATCGCGAACCGGTGTTCCGGGAACTGGCGAAGCGTGCGGCGGCATAAAACATCGAACGTGCATTAACCAGCGCCATAAAAAAAGCCAGCCCGCGGGCTGGCTTTTTTACTGGCTAAAACGCTTACCAGAAGATGACGCGGTCTTGCGGCGCCAGGTACATCTTGTCGCCCGGCTTCACGTCGAAGGCTTCGTAATAACCCGGGTGGTTGCGCAGGCTGCCGTTGACGCGGAACTCGGACGGCGAGTGCGGATCCGACTTCACCTGCGCGACCAGGGCGGCGTCGCGCGCCTTGCCGCGGCGTGCCTGGGCCAGGCCCATGAAGATGCGCTGCTCGGCGGTGTAGCCGTCGATGACCGGCGCCGGCTTGCCCTTCAGCGAGATCTTGTAGGCGCGGCTGGCCATGATGGCGCCGGCGTTGTCGGCGATGTTCTCGCCCAGCGTCAGCTCGCCGTTCAGGTTGTAGCCCTGCACCGGGCTGTAGGCGCCGTACTGGGACACCAGCACCTTGGCCTTGGCGCGGAATTTCTCGTTGTCTTCCGCGGTCCACCAGTTGCGCAGGTTGCCGTCGCCGTCGTACTGCGCGCCCGAATCGTCGAAGGCATGGCTCATCTCATGGCCGATCGAGATGCCGACCGCGCCGTAGTTGATCGCCGGTTCGGCGTCCGCATCGTACAGCGGCGCCTGCAGGCGCGCGGCCGGGAACACGATCTCGTTCATCGTCGGGCTGTAATAGGCGTTCACGGTCTGCGGCGTCATGCCCCACTCGCTGCGGTCGACCGGCTTGCCCAGCTTTTCCACGCCGCGCTGGTGCTCGAACTCGCGGGTCCGCATCACGTTGCCAACCAGGTCGTTGCGCTTGATGGTCAGGGACGAGTAATCGCGCCACTTGTCCGGATAGCCGATCTTCACCGAGATCTTGGCCAGCTTGGCCTGCGCCTGCTTCTTGGTCGCGTCGCTCATCCAGTCCAGGGTGTCGATGCGCTCTTGATAAGCCAGCACGAAGTTATGGACCATTTCCTCGACCTGCTTCTTGCGTTCGGCCGGGAAGTAGTGCTTCACGTAGACCTTGCCCACCACTTCGCCCAGATCGCGGTTGACCTGCGCGATCGCGCGCTTCTCCAGCGGACGGTTCTCCTTGGTGCCGGCCAGCACGCCACCGCGGAAGGCGAAGGCTTCGTCTTCGAAGTCCTGCGACAGGTAGGAGGCATAGGCGCTGATCAGGCGGAAGGCGAAATAGGACTTCCAGGTCTCGACCGGGGTCGCGTCGATGAGCTTGTCGAAGCCCTGCAGGTAGGACGGCTGGCTGACGATGACTTCGCTCGCCTTGGCCACGCCGGTATCCTTCAGGTAGGTGGTCCAGTCGAAGTTCGGCGCCAGGGCCTTCAGTTCGGCGATCTTCAGCTTGTTGTAGCGCTTGACCGGATCGCGGTTCTCGACGGCGCTCCACTGCACTTTGGCGATCTCGGTTTCCAGCGCGACGATGGCCTTGGCTTCCGCCGCGGCATCCTTGTGGCCGGCCAGGCTCAGCATCTTCTCGACGTGCGCGAGGTACTTGGCGCGGGTGTCCTTCAGACGCGCTTCGTCCTGCAGGTAGAAGTCGCGGTTCGGCATGCCGAGGCCCGACTGCGAGATGCCGACCACGTAGCGGGTCGACTCGCGCGCGTCCTGGCGCACGCCCATGCCGACCGGCGCGCCGGCGCCGATGCGCTCGAAATGCGCGGCCAGCTTCGCCAGGTCTTTCTTGTTCTTCAGCGCGGCAACGCGGGCCAGCTCGGCCTTCAGGGGCGCCAGGCCGAGCTGATTGCGGTGCTGCTGGTCCACGTAGCTGGCGTAGAAATCGCCCATCTTCTGGGTGTCCGAACCGGCTTTCGCATTCTTGTCGTTGGCGGCCTGCTCGATCAGTGTGCGGATCTGGGTCTCGACGTTGTCGGCGGCGATGTTGAAGGCGCCCCAGCTGGAGCGGTCGTTCGGAATGTCGACGTCCTTCAGCCACTTGCCTTGCGAGTAGCGAAAGAAATCGTCCTGCGGACGTACCGCGGCGTCCATTGCGCCGGTGTCGACACCGGAACGGGCGCTGCTGGCAGTTGCGCTCGAGGCGGTCGAGGCGTCCGCCGCCGGGTGGGCGGCAGGTGCGCCGGCGTGGGCAAAGCCGGCGAACAGGCCCGCGATCAGGGCGCTGCACAAGGTACGCTTCATTGTGTTGTCTCCATGGATGAATCTGGTAAATCGGATCGCTGATCCTAATTTAAACTTTGCCTGATGCCAAGGCTTCATCATGGTTTTCGCATATGCATGTGTTGCGCCGCCGCTTGATTTCCGGGCTGCCGGCCCCATGTTCCAGCCAGCACCCTTCCGCACACCCACCATCTATTCCATGTCCGTCACTTCCCGACTGCTGGCCGTTGCGCTCGCTTGCGCCGCCGTGGCCGCGCCGCCTGCTTTTGCTCGCGGCGCCGATGAACTTGCCGACTTGATCAACGTCTACCGCACTGCACCCGGCAGCTGCGGCGGCCAGCCGGCCCTGCCCGCCGAACCGCTGACCAGCGAGCGGGTCCTGTCCAGCGTGCGCATCGGCGCCGGCGCCTTCCTGGAATCGGCTTTGAAAAAGGCCGGCTACCGGTCCGACCTGGCGGAGATGATCTCGGTGACCGGCCCGGAGAACGCGCAGGCGGCGATGGCGGCAATCCGCGACAAGTATTGCGGCCGGCTCCTGAGCGGCGAATTCTCGGCGGTCGGCACGGCGCGTTTCGGCAACGAGTGGCAGATCATCCTCGCCCATCCGCTGATCTTTCCGACCCTGCCCGAACCGGCCCAGCTGAACCAGGAACTGGTGGCCCTGGTCAACCAGGCGCGCGCGACGCCGCGCAGCTGCGGCAATCAAAATTTCGGCGCGGCGCCGCCCATCGTCTGGAACGAGACCCTGGCCCAGGCCGCGCTCGGCCACAGCCAGGACATGGCGACCAAACGCTACTTCAGCCACAAGGAACCGGGCGGCAGCGACCCGGCCGCACGCGCCACCCGCGCCGGCTATCGCTGGACCCGGATCAGCGAAAACATCGCCGCCGGCCAGCATTCGGTGACCCAGGCGGTGGCGGACTGGCTGGACAGCCCGGGCCACTGCGCCAACATCATGAATCCGGCGTTTACGGAGATGGGCGCGGCGTGGGCGGTGAACCCAGCGAACGAAAACCGGACGCCTTACTGGACCCAGATGTTCGGCCGGCCATAAAGATTTGTCATTGTTTCATCCTATCGACCCGATTGGATCAATTGAATAGCGCGCTATTTAATTTCGCGCTATGATTCATCCCATCGAAGTACAAACCACTCAATGAAAGGGTAACGCGATGACCACCAAGCTCGACAAAGTCCTGTACACCGCAAAAGCGCACACCACCGGCGGCCGCGACGGCCGTTCCACCACCGACGACAATCTGCTGGACGTGCGCCTGGCGCCGCCGAAGGAAATGGGCGGCAAGGGTGATGCGACGAATCCGGAACAGCTGTTCGCCGCCGGTTACTCGGCCTGCTTCATGGGCGCCATGAAATTTGTCGCCGGCCAGAAGAAAATCGCAGTGCCGGCCGATGCGGCCATCGACGCCAGCGTCTCGATCGGCCCGATCCCGGCCGGTTTCGGCCTGGCCGTGGAACTGGCAGTCAGCCTGCCGGGCATGGACCGCGCGCAAGCACAGGAACTGGTCGAAGCCGCCCACGGCGTCTGCCCGTACTCGAACGCGACCCGCGGTAACATCGACGTCACCCTGACCGTGCTGTAAGTCAGACCAGAGGCACTCGCTCCACCGCCCGCACCAGGGCGTCGTAACAGTCCGGATCGAGTGCCGTTCCCACCGTTTTCTGCATCATTTCCAACGCCTGCGGAATCGGGATCGCGCCGCGGTAAGGGCGCGAGGCCGTGATCGCGTCGAAGATGTCGGCCGTCGTGATGATGCGCGTCTCGATCCTGATCTCTTCCGCCGCCAGACCGCGCGGATAGCCGCTGCCGTCCAGGCGTTCGTGATGAGCGCCGGCGATCGCCGCCAGTTCGCGGAAGGCGCCGATGCGCCCGAGGATCGTCTCCGTGAATTCGGCATGCAGCTTGACGGCGTCCCATTCGGCGCGGTCGAGCGCGCCCGCCTTGTCCAGCACGCTGTTGCTGACGCCCAGCTTGCCGACGTCGTGCAGCAGCGCGCCGCGCTTGAGCCAGCGCCGCCGCTCCATCGACAGTCCCAGCGATTCGCCGATCATGTCGGTGTACAACGCCACCCGCGCGCTGTGGCCGCTGGTGTAGGGGCTTTTGGCGTCGACCACCTGGCCGAAGGCGGCGGCGATGTCGTCGAGGTAATCGTCGTCCAGCGCGTGCTGCTGCCCTGCCCCGGCCGGCAGCAACCCAGCCACGGCATCGTCGATGCGCTCCATGCCCAGCGTGCCCCAGAACGCATCCGACTGCGCCACCGTTTCGAAAGCCTGCACCAGCATCGGGTCGAACCACTGTCCGGCGCGCGCCTGCACTTCCTTCAGCGCCCCGGCGCGTCCGCTCTCGGTATGGAATACGTCGATCACCTGGGCCAGCAGGGCGATGCGCGCGTACAGCGGAATCGCCTCGCCCGCCAGCCGGTCCGGTTTGCCATTGCCGTTGAAGTGCTCGTCCAGCGAATAAATCCCCTCCGCCACCCCTTCCGGAAAGCGCAGCAGGCGGGCGATGTCGGCGCCGCGCTGGCAGCGCGTGGCGACCAGCTCGCGTGCGATTTCCGGACCGTCGCGCAGGATCGTCATCACGCTGCGGAAGCGCTCGGCCAGGCCCGCCTTCAGGCCGGTGTGCTTGAGCACGAAGCCCAGCACCTGCGGCAGGCTGTCGCCGACCGTTTTGTAGTCGCGTTTGAAATCGAGATCGTCGGTCAGGTAGAGCTCGCAGATGCGGGCGGCATTGCTGCTGCAGCCGAGGTCTTTCAGCAGCAAAGTGTAGTAAAGCTCCCACAAACGCTCGTCGTGCAGGCCCAGCTGACGCCCGATGTGCATGCCGATCCAGCAGGCGCGCACGCAATGGCCGGGCGGCTGGCCCTCGGTGATATCGAGGGCGTAGCTGAGAGAAGCGATCAATTCCGACAGTTTGAGCTCGGCGGCGGGGAGGATTTCGGCTTTCATATGCGCTCCGGGTTGATCCGGGAGAAAAATTTGATGATTTATGGCAATAGCGTACTGCGATTGCAGCGCCAGCTCAACATTAATTTTTCCTATGGAAGAGATATAAATAGATAGTTTGCACAAATGATCAGCCGGGCTTACCATGCCTTCGAACAAAACAAACCTATCGATTCTTTGAAATCGATAGCCTGAAACTTCGAAAGCGAGCAGCCATGACCGACCTCACCACCGCCTCCGGCATCCCCGTCACCGACAACCAGAACTCGATTACCGCCGGTCCGCGCGGTCCGGTCCTGCTGCAGGATTTCCACCTGATCGAAAAGCTCCAGCACTTCAACCGCGAGCGCATTCCGGAGCGCGTGGTCCACGCCAAGGGCTCGGGCGCCTACGGCACCTTCACCGTCACCCACGACATCAGCAAGTACACGAAAGCGAAACTGTTCGGCGCGATCGGCAAGCAGACCGAGACCTTCCTGCGCTTCTCGACCGTCGGCGGCGAAAAGGGCTCGGCCGACACCGAGCGCGACCCGCGCGGCTTCGCCCTGCGCTTCTATACGGAAGAAGGCAACTGGGACCTGGTCGGCAATAACACGCCGACTTTCTTCCTGAAGGACGGCATCAAGTTCCCCGACTTCATCCACACCCAGAAACGCGATCCGCAAACCAACCTGAAATCGGCGCAGATGATGTGGGATTTCTGGAGCCGCGCCCCGGAAAGCCTGCACCAGGTGACGATCCTGTTCTCGGACCGCGGCACCCCGGACGGCTACCGCCACATGGACGGCTTCGGCAGCCATACCTACAGCCTGATCAATGAAGAAGGCCAGCGCGTGTGGGTCAAGTGGCACTTCAAGACCCTGCAGGGCATCAAGAACCTGCCCGCAGCGGAGGCAGTGCGCCTGGCCGGCGCCGACCCGGACTACGCCCAGCGCGACTTGTTCAATGCGATTGCCGCCGGCGACTTCCCGCGCTGGAGCGTCGAGATCCAGGTGATGGACGACGAACAGCGCGCCGCCTGGGAAGCCCGCACCGGCTGGGATGCGTTCGACCTGACCAAGGTCTGGCCGCAGGGCGAGTTCCCGCGCATGAAGGTCGGCATCCTGGAACTGAACCGCAACCCGGACAACTACCACCAGGATGTCGAGCAGGCCGCGCTGTCGCCCTCGAACATCGTGCCGGGCATGGGCTACAGCCCCGACAAGATGCTGCAGGCGCGCCTGTTCGCCTACCACGACGCCCAGCTCTACCGCGTCGGCACCAACCACCAGCACCTGCCGGTGAACCGTCCGCGCTGCCCCTTCCACAACCAGCAACGCGACGGCGCGATGGCGATCGCCAATGGCGGCGCGGCGCGCAACTATGACCCGGTGCGCGAAGGCGTCCCGGCAGCGGGCGGCTTCGGCCACGGCGACGCCGGCTGGCAGCTCGAGGGTTCGGCAGGCCGCTACGACACCCGCGCCACGGACGACCATTACACCCAGGCCGGCAACCTGTTCCGCCTGCTCAGCGCGGACGGCAAGCGCAACCTGATCGCCAACATCGCGGGCGCCCTGAGCCAGGCCGATGCCGCCACCCAGGACCGCCAGATCGGGCACTTCCTGCGTGCCGATCCGGCCTACGGCCACGGCGTGGCGGAGGCGCTTTACGCGCTGGCCGGCAAGGCCTGACAGCGCGCCAGCCAGGGCACGACGATTCCGGCCAGACGCTGCGGCGCCTCGATCGGGATCATGTGCCCGGTGTCTTCAATGACTTCGAGCGTGGCGCCGGGGATCCCGGCCTGCAGCTCGCGCGCTTCCTCGATGCTGCGCAGCTGGTCCTGCGCGGCCGCCACCACCAGGGTCGGGCAGCGGATCTCGTTCAGGCGATCCAGGTCGCCGGGGCGCTCCAGCATCGACTGGCGCCGGAACACCTCGCCGCCCAGGCGCATGCCCATCGCCCGCACCCTTTCGATCAGCGCCTCGTTGTTGCGGTCCTTCGGATGCAGCGAGGACGCGACTGCGATGCGGCTCAGGCCACTGAAGGCGATCGACGGCGCCGCATTGCCGATCGCGCCCTTGCGCTGCCTGAGCGCCGGCGTGTCGGGACGGGTCGAGGTGGCGATCAGCACCAGCGCGCGCACCCGTTCGGGCGCCAGGCGCGCAATCTCGCGCGCGACGTAGCCGCCCATCGAAAAGCCCACCAGTAAAAAGGAAGACGGCGCCGCGTCCAGCGCACGCCGCGCCATCGCCTCGATCGAGCCGTCGTGGCGCAGGTCGGCGTAATACAGGGGCGCGAACGGCGCCAGCGGCGCCTCCAGATCGGCCCATAGGGTTTCATCGGCCATGAAGCCGGGAACGAGCAGAAGTGACATGCACGCATCCTAGCAGAATAAATTCTGGACAAATATTGACAGTCAGTACATATTATTCATTTTAGGTAACGTTTCCATTCTGCATGTGTCCTGCGCCAGCTCATGGCCTTCGCGTGGACGGCATTCTTAAATTGATTGTTCCCCTCATTACAAGGAAATGAAGTGCTGACCTCCCTCACTGCCAGCGTACGCAACCAGCTCCGGCTTGCCTTCGCCATCGTGATCCTCCTGTCCTTCACCTCGACCGCGGTCGCGATCTGGCGCCTGCAGGTCCTGTCGAACGACACCAACGAGCTTACCCACCGGCCGCTGGCGAAGGAGCGTCTTGTGTCGAGCTGGCTGCTGAACATTTCGATGTCCTCGAAGCGCACCGCCGCGATCGCGCGCGCGTCGGACGGCGAACTGGCGAAGGTGTTCGCCGACGAGACCCTGGCGCAGTCGAAACGCACCAGCGAACTGCAGAAGCAGGTGGGCGAGATGCTCGACACGGCCGCGGAAAAGGACCTGTTCGCGCAGATCGCCACGGCGCGCCAGCAGTACATCGAATCGCGCGACCGCGTGATGGCGCTGAAGGCCGAGGGCAAGGTGGACGAGGCGCGCGAACTCTACGAGCGCTCCTTCGCCGGCATCATGGACGGCTACATCGACAAGGTGAAGGCACTGCAGGCGCTGGAACAGAAGGCGATCGACACGCAGACGAATGAAGTGCTGGACAGCGCGCGGCGCAGCCGGATGGAGCAGATCTGCATGTGCCTGGCCACCCTGATTTTCAGCATCTGGGCCGCCCACCGGTTCGCGCGCGCCCTGTTCCGCCGCCTCGGCGGCGAACCTGCGCTGGCGGCCGCGGTAGCCGGCGAGATCGCGGCCGGCAACCTGCGCGTCGAGGTCAAGGTGGCGGACGGCGACGAGACCAGCCTGATGGCCGGTCTGAAGCGCATGCGCGACAGCCTGGCAGGCATCGTCAGCCAGGTCCGCCACGGCACCGCGTCCATCGGCGAATCGATCGTCGTGATGTCGAGCGAAGCCCAGGAGCTGTCGCGCCGCACCGAAAGCCAGGCCGCCTCGCTCGAGGAAACCGCCTCCTCGATCGAAGAGCTGACCCAGGGCATCCAGCACAGCGCGGACAACGCCGAGCAGGCCAACACGCTGGCGGCGCAGGCGTCCCGCGTCGCCCAGCAGGGCGGCGCCATGGTCGGCCAGCTGGTCGACACCATGGGCGCGATCAACGAATCCTCGGCGCGCATCGTCGACATCATCGGCGTCATCGACGGCATCGCCTTCCAGACCAATATCCTGGCCTTGAACGCCGCGGTCGAAGCGGCGCGCGCCGGCGAACAGGGACGCGGCTTTGCGGTGGTGGCGGGCGAGGTACGCGCGCTGGCCCAGCGTTCGGCCTCGGCGGCCAAGGAAATCAAGGTCCTGATCGACGATTCGACCGGCCGCGTGACCGAGGGCTCGACCCTGGCCGGCCGCGCCGGCGAGACCATGCAGGACATCGTCGCCAGCATCGACCGCGTCAGCACCATCATGAGCGACATCGTCGCCTCCAGCCGCGAACAGGCCAGCGGCATCGCCCAGGTCAACCAGGCGATCACGCAGATGGACGGCGCCACCCAGCAGAACGCGGCGCTGGTCGAGGAATCGGCCGCGGCCACCGTCTCGATGCAGGAGCAGGCGCACAGGCTGCAGCAGCTGGTGTCGGTGTTCCAGGTCGACGCCGCCGTCAAGGCGCCGGCCGCGCGCCCTGCCCTGTCCGCCGGCCCGTCCACTGCGGCTGCCGGCAAACCGGCGGCGGCGGCCGCACCGGCGCGCGCGCGGGCAAAGCCTGCGGCTGCAGGCAAGGCCGCACCGCAGCCGTCGGCCAAGACCGGCAAGCCGGCCAAACCGGCCAAACCCGCCGCCGTCGCCGACGACTGGGAAGAGTTCTAAGCCCGATTTGCCTCGCTGTGGTTTCCGTGTCAGCATGCGATGTCATGCACAAGGAGACCACATGCGAATGAGGCACATACCGCTGCTGTTGATTGGCCTGCTCGGCGCTGCCGCACACGCCCAGGCGCCGTCGGCGGAAGTCCGCAAGTTCATCAAAGTCGATGCGCCCCTGCTGGCGCTGACCCACGTGCGCGTGATCGACGGTACCGGCGCGCCCGCGCGTGAAGACCGCACCGTGATCCTGCGCGGCGGCCGCATCGACGCCATTCTCGATGGCGCAGCTACGCCGCCAAACGGCGCCCAGGTGCTCGACCTGCAGGGCCGCACCCTGATGCCGGGCCTGGTCGGCATGCACAACCACCTGATGTACACGGCTTCGATCAACCTCGACGAAGACGACAAGATCCCGCCGCCTGGCTTCTTCGTCACCGAGATCGCGTTCTCGGCGCCGCGCATGTACCTGGCCGCCGGCGTGACCACGATGCGCACCACCGGCAGCATCGAACCCTATACGGACCTGAACATCCGCCGCCTGGTCGACGCCAAGCAGATCCCGGGGCCGCACATCGACGTGACCGGCCCCTACCTCGAAGGCAAGGCCAGCAGCTTCCCGCAGATGACGGCGATGGAAGAACGCGAGCAGGCGCGCCGCACCGTGGCCTTCTGGGCCGGCGAAGGCGCGACCTCGTTCAAGGCCTACATGAACATCCCGGCCGACGTGCTGGCCACCGCCGTTACCGAGGCCCACAAGCACGGCACCAGGATCACGGGCCATCTGTGCTCGGTCGATTACCGCCAGGCGGCAAAGCTCGGCATCGACAACCTCGAGCATGGGCCCATCTTCACGGACAGCGAATTCGTCCCCGACAGGAAGAAGGACGTCTGCCCGTCCGGCGCCGAGATCGCGGCTTCTTGGGAAAAGCTGGACGTGACCAGCCCGCAAGTCCAGGACCTGATCCGCGAGCTGGTGACACGCAAGGTGGCGATCACCTCGACCCTGCCGGTGTTCGAATCCTTCGTGGCCACGCGTCCGCTGCTCTCAAAAAAACAGATGGCGATGATGTCGGCCGAATCGCTGCGCAGCCACCTGGCGGCGCGCGCGGCGGCGGCTGCCAACCCTGCGCGTGCCGCCAAGCAGGAAGCGGCGCTGAAGAAGGAGATGGCCTTCGAACTGGCCTTCGTGCGCGCCGGCGGCCTGCTGCTGGCCGGCCCCGACCCGACCGGCAATGGCGGCGTGCTGCCCGGCTTCGGCGACCACCGCGAAGTCGAGCTGCTGGTCGAAGCGGGCTTTACGCCGGTCGAAGCGATCCAGGTCGCCACCGCCAACGGCGCACGCTATCTCGGCAAGCTGGATCGCATCGGCACCATCGAAGCGGGCAAGAATGCCGACCTGTTCGTCGTGGGCGGCGACCCGAGCCGCCGCATCCAGGACATCGAAAACGTGGAGATCGTCTTCAAGGATGGCGTGGGCTATGATCCGGTCAAATTGAATGCATCGGTGCGCGGCATGGTCGGCACCCGTTGATGATTGAGGAGCATCCATGAACCTACCCAACCACCAGCTCAGCATGACCGTGCTGATGACCCCGGACACCGCCAATTTTTCCGGCAACGTCCACGGCGGCCACATCCTGAAACTGCTCGACCAGGTCGCCTACGCCTGTGCCAGCCGCTACGCCGGCGCCTACGTGGTGACGATGAGCGTCGACCAGGTCACCTTCCGCCAGCCGATCCACGTGGGCGAGCTGGTGACCTTCCTGGCGGCCGTCAACTACACCGGCCGCAGCTCGATGGAAATCGGCATCAAGGTGCTGGCCGAAAGCATCCGCACCCAGGAAGTGCGCCACGTGAACAGCTGCTTCTTCACGATGGTAGCGGTCGGCGACGACAAGAAGCCGGTGGCGGTGAAGCCGCTGCAGCCGTCCACGCCGGAAGAACTGCGCCGCCTGGAAGAAGCGAAATACCGCAAGGAGCTGCGCCTGTCGCTGGACCGGCAGCACGCCAAGCGCTGAAGAAGCGCTGACTGAACGGTGGGGCTATTGTCATGCTGCGCGGATGTGCTACAATGCGCCGCCTTGGCCTGGTAGCTCAGTTGGTAGAGCAGAGGATTGAAAATCCTTGTGTCGGTGGTTCGATTCCGCCCCGGGCCACCAAGATTCAAAGCGAAAACGCCACCTCCGGGTGGCGTTTTTGTTTCTGTCTCCTTTACTCTTTCTTTTCCCGGAATTCGCCGTCGATCACATTGTCGTCGGTGCTTTGAGACGGGTTCTGGCGGGCTTTGAATATCATTTTCCTGAGCCAGGGATAGGTGAGCAAAAAAGCCGTAGCGAAACCTGTAAATAGTGCCGGCACGTATTCAGCCTGCGACAAAAAGCTCAGCAGGGTGAATGCGAACAAGCTCACGATGAAGGGCCGGCGAACAGCTTTTGGTAACAGGCCGACAATCCGTAGCTTGCCTCGTCTTATCCAGGGAAATCTTGCAAGAATACCGGCAAGAAGCAGTCCTGCCATCGTCCGATTCGTGCCGAGATGATCAGCCAACACCCCAACGGCAAGGAAACCGGCGTAGGTCATCGTGCCGGCCAACGCTGCGAGCACACATAGAGCGACAGCGATCGCCAGCTTTGGCTTACGTATCGCCGTCCGGATCAGGAAACCTGGAATGTGTGGACTCCCGCTCAAGCGACCGGACGCAACTGGTCCTGCAGCGAACGCGTCTTGTCCGTGTCGACGTCTCCGGTATGCAAGGTCGTCTTTTTCTCGATCAGCATGATCAGGCACTCCTCCTCCGCCACCGGGTTGTGACGAACGCCTTTCGGCACCACGTAGCTCTCGCCTTCGCCAAGCTCTACCGTCCCTGCCTCCATTTCGATGCGCAGGCTTCCCTGCAGGATGAAGAACAACTCGTCCTCGGTATCGTGGCTGTGCCAGGCCAGCATGCCCTTGACCTTGGCAACCTTGACGTAGGAATCGTCGAGTTCCGCTACGACCCGCGGCGACCAGAACTCGTCGAGCGATGCGGCAATCTTTTTGGGAGAAACGGCAGCAGGCATGGGGGAATCCTAAGAATGGGAGTGGTCTGGCGGCAGCCGCTTCACCGGAAGCCCGCGGACCCTCTACTTTACCATCTTGCAGGAAGGACAAGGCGGGACAGGCGTCGCCCGTGCCAGCGCGCACATGACGAAACTGTCATCCACACGTCATCCGGACGACAGAGCGCGCCCCGTAAGATGCCTGCACCGACAAACCCGACAAGGACCGATAGACGATGCGATTCCTATCCCTTTGCCTGCTTGCCTGCGGCATGACGCTGAACGCGCAGTCGCAGGCTGTGCAATTGCAGGCCACTCCTGCTGCACCCGTGATGCAGCCCGATATGTCGCTGGAAGCCGCCAACCGCCTGCTCGGCGCCGCCATGCAGGCCTGCCACGCCATGGGCAAGACCCTGGCCGCCGCCGTGGTCGACCGCGGCGGCAACCTGCTGGCGCTGCAGCGCGATGAGCGTGTCGGCCCGCACAATACGCTGGCAGCGCAACGCAAGGCGTTCACGGCGCTGTCGACCAGGACACCGACGCGCCAACTGGCCGACAATGCCCGAGCCAATCCCCAGGCGCAGAACCTGAACACGATCGGCGAACTGCTGCTGCTCGGCGGCGGCCTGCCCATCGCGCTTGGTCCGGATGTGATCGGGGCCATCGGCGTGGCGGGTGCGGGCGGCGCGAATGGCGACGAGGCCTGCGCCGCGGCCGCCATCGCGCAAGTGTTTCCTGCCCCTGCTGACGGCTCCTGAATTGCTAGGGTCCCGGATGCGGATTGTCCGGCAGCGACGGGATCGCGCGCAGGTATTCGTAGATCGCCGCCAGGTCGAGGTCGGTCTTCTTGCCGAAGGCCGGCCAGGGCATGACCTGCAGGATTTCGCCCGGCGGGTCGTGCGGGTTGTGCCCGGTGCGCAGGGTCTGGATGAATTCCCGGCGCGTCAGGCCGGCCGGCTTGCCGGCGTAATCCGGCGTGATGTTGCTGGCGGTGATGGGTCCGAACTGGCGCCCGCCGGACAAGTACTCGTTCGCATTCACCACCTCGGGCTGGCCGAGGAAGGGGTCGCCGCCCGGCGCATAGGTCGGATGGCTGTGGCAGTCGATGCAGCCGCTGGTGTTGACGATATAGCTGCCGAGATAGACCAGCGCCCGGTTCTTCCCCTGCAGGTTGAGTTTGACGCCGGGTGGAACAATCTCGTAGCCGCGCCTGATCTGGCTTTCGACGTAGCTGTAACGCCCGCCGTCCTCCCTGTCTCCCGCCGACACGGCCGGCACGCTTGCGGCGCCGATGCCGAGCAGCAGGCAAAGACCGCCCGCATACCTGATCGTGTTCTTCATCTTGTTCCCCTCAAACGACGATAGCCAAACCAGTCTAGCCGCCGGCAACCGGTTCGCTGGAGTGTATTTACCCGCTTTGAGTACGCTCAAACGAACGCCGATCCACCTCAGACGTTTTCGGCATACCCTTGTTTCATAATCATCGTTTGCGCCGCCACGCCGCGCGCATATAGTTGAGCCAGCACGTCACCCGTACTGGAGACCAGCATGCCGCCGGAGATACTCGACCTCACCCTCGATCCCATCCTCGAACGCGCCCGCGCCGACGCCCAGGCGCAGGCCCTGCCCTACGCCGGCACGGTCAGCCCGCAAGACGCCTGGTCCCTGGCGTCAAACGGCCAGGCCGTGCTGGTCGACGTGCGCAGTCCCGAGGAACGGACCTTCGTCGGCCACATCCCCGGCAGCGTGCACGTGCCCTGGGCCAGCGGCACGGCGCTGACGCGCAACCCGCGCTTCGTGCGCGAACTGGAAGCCAAGCTCGGCGGCAAGGACAAGCCTGCCCTGCTCCTGTGCCGCAGCGGCAAGCGCTCGGCGCTGGCGGCGGAAGCGGCGGTGAAAGCGGGCTTGACGCTCGTCTTCAGCGTGCAGGAAGGCTTCGAAGGCGAGCTCGACGACAAAGGGCAGCGCGGCCACCTGAACGGCTGGCGCCGGCATGGTCTGCCCTGGGCACAAGACTGACGTCATCCTGACGCTGTCGCATCTGTGCTGTCATTGCCGTTACAAAATTGACCACGCTCAATTTGAGGCTGCTTAAGCGTTGAAGGGGAAAACACATTCCGGGACACTGCTCGACTGAGCTTTCTCAATGGAAGCCATTTCCTGGATGTTTTCTTCCCCTTTCAACGGAGGCAAGATGTTGGCAACAGTCGAAGAACCGACCACCCTTGGCGACCACGCTGCACGGCAATTAGCCAATTCCACCAAGACCACGCCCCAGCTCGAAACCATCAGCCCGCGCTGGCTGACGCAGCTGCTGCCGTGGACGCCGGTGGAGGCCGGTGTGTACCGCCTCAACAAGGTCAGGAATCCGGAAGCGATCCGCGTCACCTGCACCCAGCGCGAGAGCGAGAACCAGTTGCCGCGCACGTTTGTCGACTATGAACACCAGCCGCGCGAGTACGTGCTCAACGCCGTCTCGACCATCCTCGACGTGCACACCCGCGTGGCCGACCTGTACAGCAGCCCGCACGACCAGATCAAGGAGCAGCTGCGCCTGACGATCGAGACCATCAAGGAAAACCAGGAAAGCGAGCTGATCAACAACCCGGACTACGGCCTGCTGGCCCAGGTGGCCGATTCCCAGCGCATCTTCCCGCTGAGCGGCGCGCCGACCCCGGACGACATGGACGAGCTGCTGACCAAGGTCTGGAAGGAGCCGGCCTTCTTCCTGACCCATCCGCTGACGATCGCCGCCTTCGGCCGCGAAGCCACCCGGCGCGGCACCCCGCCGCCGACCATCAGCCTGTTCGGCTCGCAGTTCATCACCTGGCGCGGGATTCCGCTGATCCCCTCGAACAAGGTGCCGGTGGCCGATGGCAAAAGCAAGATCCTCCTGATGCGCGTCGGCGAAAAGCGCCAGGGCGTGATCGGCCTGTTCCAGCCCGGCCTGCCCGGCGAGCAGAGCCCCGGCCTGTCGGTGCGCTTCATGGGCATCAACAGCCACGCGATCTCGTCCTACCTGATCTCGCTGTACTGCTCGATGGCGGTGCTGTCCACCGACGCGCTGGCGGTGCTCGACGAGGTCGAGATCGGCAAGTATCACGACTACCGCGACACCTATAAATAAGGCGGCGCCGTGAGCTTCCATCCTTCTTCCGCCCTGCCGGCCGAGCCGGCGATGCCGCAGCCGCTCTCGCCGCTGGACCCGGCCTGGCTGGCGCAGATGGCCAGCGCGATGTACGGCGCCATGTCGGCGGCGCCGGCCGGCAGCCAGGCGCCGCTCAGGCCGATGCCCGTCCAGGCGCTGGCGCCAACCCCTGCGCCCGCCATTGCTCCCGCCCTGCCCGCCGGCCTCGGCGTGCCCGCCAATCTGCTGGGCCCGATGCCTGCCTTTGAGCCGCGCCTGGCCGGGGCCATGCCCGCTGCACCGCAGTTCTACTTCATCGACGAGCTGCCCATGCGCGGCGGCCCCGCGGCCGCACCTGGCCTCGCAGCGGCGCCCGCCTTCGACGTCCACGCCGTGCGGCGCGACTTCCCGACCCTGCGCGAGCGCGTCAACGGCCACCAACTGGTCTGGCTCGACAACGCTGCCACCACGCACAAGCCGCAGGCCGTGATCGACCGCATCACGCAGTTCTACGCGCGCGAGAATTCGAACATCCACCGCGGCGCGCATGCGATGGCGGCGCGCGCCACGGACGCCTACGAAGCCGCGCGCGAATCGGTGCGCCGTTTCCTCAATTCGCCCGAGGTCGAGGAAGTGGTGTTCGTGCGCGGCGCCACGGAGGCGATCAACCTGGTCGCCTGCAGCTGGGGCACGCAGCACATCCGCGAAGGCGACGAGATCGTCGTCTCGCACCTCGAGCACCACGCCAACATCGTGCCCTGGCAGCAGCTGGCGAAGGCCAGGGGCGCGAAGCTGCGCGTGATCCCGGTGGACGACAGCGGCCAGCTGCTGCTGGACGAATTCGGCAAATTGCTGAACGAGCGCACGAAGCTGGTGGCCCTGACCCAGGTGTCGAATGCGCTCGGCACCGTCACGCCGGTCAAGGAAGTGGTCGCGATGGCCAAGCGGGCCGGGGCCTGCGTGCTGGTCGACGGTGCGCAGGCGGTCTCGCACATGCGCGTCGACGTGCGGGACCTGGGCGCCGACTTCTACGTCTTCTCCGGCCACAAGGTGTTCGGGCCGACCGGCATCGGCGTCCTGTGGGGCAGGCGCGCGGTGCTCGAGAACATGCCGCCATGGCAGGGCGGCGGCAACATGATCGCCGACGTCACCTTCGAGCACACCGAGTACCAGGCCATCCCCAACAAGTTCGAGGCCGGCACCGGCAACATCGCCGACGCCGTGGGATTGGGCGCCGCCCTCGACTACGTCAGCCGGCTGGGGATGGACACCATCGCCTGCTACGAGCATGCGCTGCTGGAGTACGGCATGCGCGCGCTGGGCGGCATCGACGGCGTGCGCATGATCGGCACGGCGGCGCACAAGGCCAGCGTCATGTCCTTCGTGCTGGACGGGCATACCACGAACGAGGTCGGCGCGGCGCTCAACGAGCAGGGCATCGCGGTGCGCACCGGGCACCACTGCGCCCAGCCCATCCTGCGCCGCTTCGGGGTCGAGGCCAGTGTGCGGCCATCGCTGGCCTTCTACAACACCTTCGACGAGATCGACCGGATGGTGGCGGTGGTGCGCCGCCTGGCGGGCAGCAGGCGCTGATCCGGACTGCGGATCAGATCTTCTTGAGGGCCGAAGGCTTGTGCGCAGCTTCGGCCCCGGTCTCGTCGCTCACGACGAGATACTCCGGATTGTCCTCCGACGCCGCCACGTGGTGTCCCTTGATGTCGGTCGGCGCCGTCAGCTTCTTCTTGACCGTGCCGCGCACGGCGCCCTGCGCCGCATGCCATTCCACCTTGTCGCCTGCCTTGAAAGTCTGGGTCATGGTGCCTCCTTTTGTCACACCATACCTTACCCGCCGGATACGTGACGCCAGCCATTTGCAAGCTTGGCTATACTGAATTCAAACCATGATCGGCGGGCAAGCCGGGCATGCCCTGCGCCCGCCGATCCATCCTTCACGCACCATAGACTGACAGGGAGGTAACATGCAGACGACCTGGATTGTGTCGGCCAACGCGGGCCGAGCGAGGATTTTTTCGGAAGCCGATCCGGCGGAACCGCTGGAAGAAATCGAGGACATGGTCAGCGCCGCCGCGCGCATGCGCACTTCGGACATCAATACCGACGAGGTCGGACGGACGTCCGCCGGCAGCAGCAGCCACAACATCGGCGGCAACGAGGCGGCGGGCTTTGCCCATAACGCCAAGGCCGGCGCACCGAACAAGGCTTACCAGCCGGCCGTGACGCCGCAGGAGCACGAAGCGGAACTGTTCGCCAAGGACATCTCGAAATACCTGATGGAAGCGCATCAGGAAGGCCGCTTCCAGCAGCTGGTGATCTCCGCTTCGCCGCAATTCCTCGGCGCCCTGCGCACGCAGCTCGCCCCCCAGATCAAGCCGCTGATCAAGCTCGAGGTCAACAAGGACTACACGCACTCGAACGCCCAGCAGCTGCGCGAGCAGATCCACGAACAACTGCAAGCCCAGCGAGCCAGCAAACTGCAGTAAGTCTTTACTTACAGCGCAGCACCGACGCCAGCCTGACAAGGTTGGCGTTTTTTCATGTGGCGTTTACGCACGCCTGTTCGATTCTCTACCCAAAAAGCATATTCACTTGCGCATCGCGCTGGTATCCTTGCGGTCTTTCCATGTGGCAACACCTATTGTCACAGTGCCATTACCGTAGCGGAGCCAACGTGATTCGAGCAGTCAGCGCCAGCGTGCGTCATCAACTCAGACTAGCCTTTGCGATCGTCATCGCAATTTCCTTCCTGTCGACCGGCCTGGCGATCTGGCGCCTGCAGGCCCTGTCCCGGGATACCCAGGCCTTGACCGAACAGCCGCTCGCCAAAGAGCGGATCATTTCGAAATGGCTGTTGAACACCTCGGTGGGCGCGAAACGCACGGCGGTGGTAGCGCGCTCTTCCGATTCGGAACTGGCCGGCGTGTTTGCCGCGGAAGCGAAAGCGTCCACCGCCAACGCTTCCGAACTGCAGAAGAAAGTCGGCGAGCTGCTCGCCACACCGGAAGAAAAGGCCCTGTTCGACGAGATCGCCCAGGTGCGCACGCCGTACACCAGCAGCCGCGACCGGGTTTCCAAACTCAAGGCCGAGGGCAAGCACGAAGAAGCCATGGCCGTGTTCGACAACGAGTTCAAGCCGAATACCGAGCGCTACATCGGCAAAGTCCAGGAGCTGCTGTCGCTGCAGCAGAAAACCATCGACGAGCAGACCCGCACCGTGCTGGCCGGCGCCGAGCGCAGCCAGTCGGTGCTGATCGCCTTGAGCCTCGCAACCCTCATCGCCAGCATCGCAGCCAGCCTGCTGTTCTCGCGCGCCCTGTTCCGCCGCCTCGGCGGCGAGCCGGGCGAAGCCATGCACGTCGCCACCGAGATCGCCGCCGGCAACTTGCGCGTGCAGGTGAACGTGACGCCGGGCGACGATCGCAGCCTGATGGCGGCGATGCAGCGCATGCGCGACAGCCTGGCCGCAATGGTGGCCCAGGTCCGCGAAAGCACGCACTCGATCGCCGAATCGGCCGAGGTGATTTCGAGCGAAGCCCAGGATCTGTCGAGCCGCACCGAGCGCCAGGCCGCGGCGCTGGAAGAAACCGCGTCGTCGATGGAAGAGCTGACCCAGACCGTCGGCCACAACAGCGCCAACGCCCGCCACGCCAGCGAACTCGCGGCGCAGGCGAGCGACGTCGCGCGCCAGGGCGGCGCCATGGTCGGCCAGCTGGTCGAGACCATGGGCCAGATCGACGAATCGTCCAAGCGCGTCACCGACATCATCGGCGTCATCGACGGCATCGCCTTCCAGACCAATATCCTGGCCCTGAATGCGGCGGTGGAAGCAGCGCGCGCCGGCGAACAGGGCCGCGGCTTTGCCGTGGTCGCCAGCGAAGTGCGTGCACTGGCCCAGCGTTCGGCCGCCGCCGCCAAGGAGATCAAGAGCCTGATCGACGACTCGACCCGCCGCGTGGAAGGCGGCGCGAAACTCGTGCAGCAGGCCGGCGCCACCATGAGCGGCATCGTCGACGGCATCGAGCGCGTCAGCGGCATCATGAGCGGGATCGTCGAGTCCAGCAGCGAGCAGGCCACCGGCATCGCCCAGGTCAGCCAGACCGTGTCGGAGATGGACCAGACCACGCAGCAGAACGCCACGCTGGTCGAGGAAGCCGCCGCGGCCACCACCGCCCTGCGCGAGCAGGCGGCGGCGCTGGAAGAGATGATGGCAGTGTTCCAGATCGGCGGCGCGCCGGCTGGCAACGCACGCCGTCCGGCACTCGCCCGGGCCGGCCTGCCGCAGCTGCGCGCTGCCTGATACAAGTTCACCCAACACGCACGCTTCTAAGTCTGCCTCAACCCTGCCTGCCTCCTCGATGTGTGCGCAAACGCCCGGGCACACAATGACGGTACATCGAGTCGTCCGAGGAGGCAGCCATGCAGACCGACCATGTGCGGACCGTGCTGGTCATCCTGTTCCTGGTATCGCTGTTCCTGGGTTCGCTAGCGGGCTGTAGCGGGCAGCCCTGGCCATGAACCTGCTAGGATGGCGTTTCGATGCGCAACCCGACGAACGCCATGCCCCTTCCCGTTTCCCGCCTTGCCCTCATCGCCCTCGGCCTGCTCGGCGCCACCCTCACCATGGTGGCTGCCGCGCGCGAACGCCACGGCGCCCCGGAACTCGAGACCATCCCCTCGCTCGACGTGCCGCGCTACCTGGGCGCCTGGTACGAGATCGCCAAATACCCGAACCGCTTCCAGAAGCAGTGCGACAGCAATACCACCGCACATTACAGCCAGCTGCCCGACGGCAGCCTGCAGGTGCTCAACCGCTGCCGCCGCGCCGACGGCCGCTACGACGAAGCGGTCGGCCAGGCGCGCCAGATCGGCCCGGCCGACTCGCCCAGGCTGGAGGTGCGCTTCGCGCCCGGCTGGCTGTCCTTCCTGCCGATGGTGTGGGGCGATTACTGGGTGATCGACCTCGATCCCGATTACCAGCTGGCGGCGGTCAGCGAACCGAAACGCGAATACCTGTGGATCCTGTCGCGCACGCCCACCGTGCCGCGCCAGACCCTGGCCGCCCTGCTCGACCGGCTCGAGCGCCAGGGCTTCGACACCGGCAAGCTGGAGATGACGAAGCAGACACGTTGACAACACTTTAAGGATGCATACACGGCTAATGCTTGCCAAATAAGGTTTATTTAGGAATAGTGTTATTTCATATTTGTAATTATTCCTTGAACAATCCCGGATGAAGCCGCCCTCGCGCGTATCGCGCCTGTACGAAGTGATGGACCTGATGCTGGATTCGGTCGGCGATCCGCTTGCGCTGAAAAGCCTGGCGGCGTCAGCCAGCTATTCGTCCTTTCACTTCGACCGCATCTTCCGCGAGCTGACCGGCTTCTCCGCCGTCGAATACCAGAGAAAACGCCGCCTGCGCCGCGCCGCCCACTTGCTGCGCCACGAGCCGGACGTCGCCATCGTGCGCATCGCCCAGGATTGCGGCTTTCCGTCCAACGCGGCCTTCGCCAAGGCTTTCAAACAGCAGTTCTCGATGTCGGCCAAGGCCTGGCGCGAAGGCGGCTGGCGCGACTACATGGACCAGCAGGTCGGGCGCGAAAGCGACGTCAGCTTCTTCGTGGCCGAGCCGGACAACCTGGAAGTGCTGCTGGCGCCCTACTGCCCGCCGGCGCCGGGCACGATCGCCGTGCGCATCGCGGTGCGCATGCTGCCGGCCGTCACCTTGCGCTACCAGCGCTTCTTCGGCCAGTCCGGCGCCGCGCTGTCGATGGCCTGCAACGATGTGATCTGCGAGCGCGAACGGCTCGATGCCGCCGCCGGCATCGCAGCCGTGCGGCCCTGGTACGGGGTGTTCGACGAGGATCCCGGCTTTACGGGCGAGAGCGAATACTGCTACGACTTCGGTTACGCCGACGATGGCGGCATGGACCTGAGCATGGGACTGCGCGTGCTGCCGGCAGGCTGCTACGCCTGCCTGGAGTTCGACGGCGAATGGCCGCGCTTCCGCTCGATGTACGAGGACTGGCTCGACAAACAGTCGCTGTGGCGGCTGGACAGCACGCGGCCGCACATCCAGATGGTCGAGCGCAGCCGTGACGCCCGCTGGCGCGGCTGGCTGGCGCTGCCGATCAAGCGGCGCTGATCACCAGGTAAAGTCGTCCGGAATTTTAAAGTCGGCGTAGGGATCGTCTTCCTCGACCGCCTGCGGCGCGGCTTTCGTCACGCGCACCACGATCTCCGGCGCGCGCTCGGCGATCTTCTCGGCGATCACGCGCGGCACCAGCTCGAAGCCGCCGCCGTGGGCGACGATCGCCAGACGTCCCGCCACCAGGTGGTCGCGCACCTTGTCCGAGACGTGGATGCGCTCGATCTTGGTGCCGATCGTGAAGTTGTAGGGGTTGTCGCCATTGCCCTTGGGCTGGCGGTTGGTCGTGACCATCTGCGCGATCTGGGCCGCGACGGCCTTCTGCGCCGCGGCGGCGTCGCGCTGGGCGTTCAGCTCGCGCGCACGCTCGGCCTGCTTGCGCTGCATTTCCTGCGCGGCCAGACGGGCCTCGTTTTCCTTCTCTACGCCCGTACGCAGCTCGATCTTGTGCTGCTTGCTCTTTTCCTGGTTGGCCAGCCTGACCTTCTTCTTGTCGACCAGGCCGGCCTTGAGCAGCTGCTCTTGCAGGGAAACCATCTTGAGACTCCATGTGTGTGAAGCCGCAAGGATAGCAAATCACTGCTGAAGGAAGAAGCGCAACATCTCGCTGGATGCGTTCGGGCCGGACGATGTTGCGTAGGAGCCGGCCGTGCTGCCGCCCGACCAGGCATGGCCAGCGCCGTGCAGGTTCCAGTGCTCGGCCACCACGCGCCCGTTTGCGTCGCGCGCCACGGTCCGGGTGTGCCCGGGGCCGCGCTCTTCGGTTTCCTTGGTCCCGTGCGTGAACTGGCGGTAGACCGCATCGCCGTTCGACGGGTGGACGGTGGCATCGCGGTCGCCGTGGAAGACGATGGTGCGCACCGGCCGCGCGCCGGAGGACGCCGGCTTCTTGCGGGCGCCTTTCATCGCGTTCAGCGCCGACATCAGATCGTGCGCGGCACCGACCGGCAGGCCGGAGTGCACGCCGGCGGCCGCATACAGCTCCGGATAGCTCGCCGCCATCACGGCCGCCATGGCGCCGCCGGCCGACAAGCCCGCCACATAGACCCGATCGGCGTCGCCGTCATGCTCGCGCAGCACCTGGCGCGTCATGCCGGCGATCAGCGAAGGCTCGCCCTGGCCGCGCTGCTGGTGTGCGCCCTCGAACCAGTTCCAGCACTGCGAGTGGTTCGCGCTGGCGGCCTGCTCCGGATAGAGCACCAGGCAGCCGCTTTCTTCGGCCAGCAGGTTCATCGTGGTGCCGGCGGCAAAGTCCACGGGATTCTGTTTGCAGCCGTGCAGCATCACGATCAGCGGACGCGGTCCGGCTGCCGGCCTGGTCGGTACGTACAGGCGGTAATTGCGGGTGCCGGCCTCATTGCTGTAGCTGCCTTCGAGGAACTGGCCGGGGCCGTGGGTCGCCGGATCGACGGCCTTGCTGCCGCCTGCGCCGTGCCCCGGCAGATTCGAGGCAAATCGTGCCATCCAGTCCGGCATCGTCGTGCCGGCGCCGGCGTTTGTGCTGGCGCCGGTGCTGTCCGGCTGCGCTGCCTGCTGGCGGAATTTTGTCGCCCACGCCGGCGGCGGATTCAGGTCGACGAAGGGTGCTGCTTTCTCCTGCGCCGGGTTGGAAGCAGGCGCTACTCCACCCATCAGGCCAGCGGCCGACAAGGCTTCCTGGATGATCGCGGTGGCGGCAGCCGGGTTTTGCCCCTGGCTGGAACGGACTGCGCCGAGAATGTTCTCGACAAATTTTTCATAAGGTTTCATGACCGGTTCTCCTTCAGGATTCGATGCGGTCTGCCAGCGCCGCCTTGACGGCGTTCGAGGCTAAAAAGGCGCCCAGCACGTGGATCGAGACGATCGCCTCGCGTGCCAGTTCGGGGGTGACGTCGTCGTCGATGGAAGCGAGGCCGAGCACGTGGATCTCGAGCCGTTCGCCGCGGGCGACCGTCTTTTCCAGCTCGGCTTTCGAGTAGCGCTGCATGCCCATCACGTAGCGCTTGCGGGTCACGGTCTGGCGGATCGCCTCGCCATGCAGCTCCAGCTGCTTGCGGATCGCCATGCGCACGAAGTCGGTGCGGTTGGTATAGAAACCCTCCTCGACCAGCAGGTCCATCTGCGCGAGATCGACCAGGCCGAGGTTGATGGTGACCTTTTCGGTGTCCGGGAATTTGGGTTTGGCGTCGACAAGCTTCATAGAAATACTCTCCTTATACTCCAGGTGGAGTATATCGGGAGTATTTCAAGCCCTGAAGTCTTATTTTTCCGGTTCGAGCCGAACGAAGCGCGTCAGCAACAGTACCGGCAGCGCCGACAGCACCACCCACAGGAAAAAGTGCTGGTAACCCAGGGCCTGCTGGATGTCGCCGCTGACTACCTTCGAGAGCACGAAGCCCAGCTGCATGAAACCCGAGCCCAGCGCATAGTGGGCAGTCTGATAAGGTCCGGATGCGATGACCTGCATGATGAACAGGATCATGCCGACGAAGCCGAAGCCGTAGCCGAACATCTCGGCCGCCAGCGAGGCGGTGACTACGCCCAGCGATTCGGGCTGGGCCATGCTGAGGTAATAGAACACCAGGTTGGGCACGTTCATCGCCAGGATCAGGAAGATCATGGCGCGCTTCAGGCCCAGCCAGGACGTGAAGTAGCCGCCCAGGATGCTGCCCACCAAAAACGCGGCGGTGCCGGCGGTGCCGTAGATCGCGCCCACTTCCTGGGTCGACAAGCCCATGCCGCCGATCGCGCGCGCATCGCGCAGGAACAGCGGGCCGATGGTCTGCACCTGGCCCTCGGCGGTGCGGAACAGCAGGATGAACAGGATGCCGAGCCAGATGCCCGGCTTGGCGAAGAAGGCGCGGATCACGTCGACCAATACGTCGACGGTGCCGCGTACGGTGGCGGATTGCGAAGACGCCGCCGATGCGGCAATGGGCTGCGGCCCGGGCAGCGCCCACAGGTGATACAGCCCGAGGCCTGCCATCAGCGCGCCCAGCAGGCCGAACACGGTGGACCACGCCATCTGCGCGCCGACGCGCTGCTCCAGGTGCCCGGCCAGGATCACCAGTCCGCCCAGCGACAGGAACTTGGCGCCGTTGAAGAAAGCGCCCTGCCAGCCGGCGTAGGCGGCCTGCTGCTTCGCCGACAGGCTGGCGATGTACAAACCGTCCGCGGCGATGTCGTGGGTGCTGGAGGCCAGCGACACCACGCCCAGCAGCGCGATCGCCAGCGCGAACCAGGCCGGCAGCTGCAGGCCCAGCGCCAGTGCCCCGAGCGCGATCCCGCCCGTGATCTGCAAGACCACGACGATGCGCTTCTTGCTGCGGAAGAGTTCGAGGAAGGGACTCCACAAGGCTTTGAAGACCCAGGCCAGGCCGAGCAGGCCGGTCCAGCGCGCGATCTGCTCGTTCGGCACGCCCATGCTCTTGAACATCAGGCCGGCCACCAGCGCCACGCTGTAGAACGGCAGGCCCTGCGCCAGGTAGAGGCTGGGCACCCAGGCCAGCGGGTGGCGCACCCTGTCGGGCTCAGGCCGATGCGGCGCCAGATGATGCGGTTCTGCCTTGTCCATATTATGCGTGCTGCTCCAGGGCTATGGTGACGATGCGGCTGCTGCGCCCGCGGGTATCGAAGCTGGCCACCCTGCACGCCGCGGCCGCCGGGGGCGCGTCGACAGGCGCCGTGTAGCGCGGACTGGCGATGGTCGGCGCGCTGCCGTCCAGAGTGTAATGCAGCGCCAGGCCCGGCAGGGCGACATTCGCGTAGATGGTCCGGCCTTCGCGCAGTACGCCCGGCGGCGGCAGGCGGTAGCCGTAGGCCAGCGGCGCGCGGTCCAGGCGCGGCAGCTCGCGCTGGCCGAGACGGTTGGCGAACTCGTTCCAGTCGGCTTCGATCGCCTGCATGCGTGCGGCAGGATCGTCGATCGCGCACCAGGCCGGGTCCGGCGCCCAGGCACGCTCCGCCAGCGCCACCATGCGCGGTGCCGCCAGGTACTCGACGCGGGCCCGCGTGCGTGCGTTCTCGCCCCACAGCTGGCCCTGCAGGCCGAGGATGCGCGTGCGCCCTTCCTTCGACAGGCGCGTCATCGCCGCCAGCCGCTCGGGGGCAATCGCGCGTCCCATCGGATCGTTGGCCGCGCTGGCGATCATGTCCAGCGGGCAGAACACGAAGGCATGGCGGGTCTCGACGAAGCCTGCCCAGTAATAGCCAGGCTCCTGCGGGTCCTTGGCATAGGCCAGGTCGAAGTACAGGTTGGCGGCATTCGCCAGCACCACGTCGTAGCCGGCGTTCGCCAGACGGTAGGCCACGTCTTCCTTGCCCGAGCCCCAGGCATTGTTCCAGGCATAGACCTGGAAGCCGGGACCGTCGAAGGCGGGCCAGGGCAGCGGCAGCGGCGCACCCTCCACCTTCTGCGTGTTCTCGTGCTGGGCCGGTGCGCAGCCCTCGCCGCCGGCGGCGCCGTGCTTCAGCGCCGTCTCTTCCCAGCCGGCGAAGGCCAGGCCGTGCCGCGCCAGGATCGCGCGGCAGCGTTCGACGAAATCCGCATGCAGCTGGCCGACATCAGACCAGTCGCGCTCGCGCATCAGCGCACGGCAGATCGGCGAGCCGAGCCAGGCGCCCAGCGGCACCTCGTCGCCGCCGGTGTGCACGGCGCGCAGCGGCACGCCGGCTTCGCGGTACAGCGCCGCCACGTGCGCGACCACGGTGTCGAAGAAGCGGTCGACCGAAGGCAGCGCGATGCACATCACGTTGTCGCGCCACATCTGCACAGACTCGTAGACCGAAGCATCGTCCGGGTCGCTCAGCAGGTAGCGCTGCGCGCCCTCGATGTCGCCCTGCGCGCGCAGGCGGTCGTGACGCGCGCGCATCGCCAGCACGGCGGCGCGCGCATGGCCCGGCATGTTGAATTCCGGGACCACCTCGATGTGGCGCGCGTGTGCATAACGCAGGATCGCGATGAAATCAAAGGCGTCGTAGTAGCCGGTGCCGGCCGAGCTGTCGACGTCGGCGCCGGAACCGAAGGACGCCGGCAAGGTCGCGCCCTCGCCGGCAACGCCGCGCCTGGAACCGATCGCGGTCAGCTCGGGCAGCGCATCGATCTGCAGGCGCCAGCCTTCGTCGTCGGTCAGGTGCAGGTGCAGCCGGTTCAGCTTGTAGCAAGCCATGCAGTCGAGCAGGCGCAGCACCGTCTCCTTGGTCGAGAAGTGGCGCGCCACGTCCAGCATCATGCCGCGGTAGCCGAAGCGCGGCGCGTCCAGCACGCGCCCGCAAGGCAGGGAACCGTCGGGCTCCATCAGCTGCGCCAGGGTCTGGATGCCGTTGAAGACGCCGTGCGCGCTGGCGCCGCGCAGGCGCACGATGCCCTGGCCGATATCGAGCAGGTAGGCTTCGGGACCGGGTGCGTCGACGGCGCCGATGTCCAGTTCGATGCGTGCGCCGGCGCCCCGGTACAGGCCTTGCAGGCGTTCGCGCAGGAAGGCGGCTTCGCGCGCGAGCGCAGGACCGGCGGCGAGTTCACTGTCCGCCGCCAGCAGGCAGCGCCCGGCGCCGAAGCAGGCTTCCAGCGGCCGCGGCGTGATGCGCCCGACTTCCTCCTTCGGCAGCAGGCGCACGGCGGCGTTCTCGAGATAGCGCCGCGCCGCATCGAAGGGCGGCAGCAGGTCGCATGCGTGGCGGTGTAGTTGCTCCGGGCGCGCGAAGGGCAGGATCTCGGGGTCGCCGAGGTCGGTGACACGGCCGTCCGCCTCGACCAGGTAGAAACCGAGCGGCGCATCGGTCACGCTGATGGCCCAGAACTGGGCCACGTAGCGGATCTCGAGCGCCTCGCCGGGCAGCCAGTCCGCATCGCTCGTTGAGCGCAGGCGGAACAGGTCGCCGTTCAGGTGGTCGATGCAAAAGCCCGCATCGACGGTGTCGGCCAGCACGCGGCGGCAGGTGTTGAAGTACAGCTCCCAGCCCGCCGCGACCGGCTTGCCGGAGAGGTTGCGCAAGGCCAGCCTGGCGGAGAATGCCTCCTCCCCGACCAGGTTGGACAGGCATTCCCAGGTGATACCGACAGCTGCCATGGGATTACAGCTTGCCGCGCAGGCCGAGGTAGAAGGTGCGGCCGTTCGAGTAGAAGGCGCGCGGGCGGTCCTTGTTCTCCGCGTACATCTTGATGGTCTCGTTGGTCAGGTTCAGCGCATCGAAGGTCAGCGTCAGGTGCTCGGTCAGCTTGACGTTCACCGATGCCGCCAGCGAGGGCATGCTGTCCACGTGCTGGCTGGCGCCGCGGTCCACGCCCGCCTTGTACGACGAGCGGTAGCTGTAGGCCAGGCGCGCGCTGAAGCGTTCGTTCTCGTAGAAGCCGGTCAGGTTGTAGGTGTTCTTCGAGGAGTTCAGCAGCTCGCCGCCGTCATCCAGTTCGCCGTCCGCGTAGGTGTAGTTGGCGAGGAAGCCGAAGTTGTTCATCAAGGGCTGCTGCCAGCTCAACTCGACGCCCTTGTTCTTGGCACCGGTGTTGTACGGCGAGGTGATCTGGTAGTCGGTGAACGCGCCGCGCTTGTTGTTGTAGTAGCTGCCGGTGCTGGTGCCCTGAGCCACGATGGAGCTGAAGTCCATGTAGAACAGGCCGGCCGACAGCATCGCCTTCGGTGCGAAATACCATTCGGCCGAGAGGTCGAAGTTGGTCGAGCGCACCGGGTCCAGCTTGTAGTTGCCGCCGCTGCCGGACAGCGCGTCGTCGTTCAGCGATACCGAGCCGCCCAGCGCACTGTAGTCGGGACGCGCCACGGTCTTGGCGATCGCGCCGCGCACCACCAGGTCGGGGCGCACGTCGAACTTCAGGTTCACGCTCGGCAGGTAGTCGCGGTAGGTGCGCTCGATGCTGGTCGGGGTGTAGGGACCGAAGGCCGAGCCGGTGATCGGGCTGGTGCCGCCCGGCAGGTTGACCACCGTGGTCTGGCGCGTTTCAACGGCACGCAGGCCGGCGTTGCCGCTCCAGCCGTCGCCGCCGAATTCGGCCATGCCGTACAGGGCCGCGGTCTTCTCGCCGACCTTGAATTCGTCCAGCCAGTTGTGGCGGATCGTGTAATCGAGCAGGCGGTTGCCCGGCACCGCGCCCCAGGCGCCGAGGGCCGCGCCGTCGTACTTGAAGTAGCCGTTGAAGATGCTGCCGCCCAGGTCATTGCCGAAGTCGCTCGGGTACATCTGGCCGTTCCAGGCCGGGCCGGGATTGGTGAAGCCGTTCGGGCCCGGACGGGTTTCGAGCGGATGCTCGGCGGTGCGCTTGTGGTCCGTGAAGCGCGCGCCGAAGCGGACCGCGGTGGCCCATGGATTGTCGTGCAGGCGCCATTCGCCGTCGACCTGCGCATACTTTTCCTGATCCACCGACTGCGACTCGCCGCCGCCGGCCCAGGCCGTCGAGCCGGGCTTCGCCGGATTGCCGCCGGGGTAGCTGACGGTGGCCGGGCTCAGGCCGTTCAGCGCGTAGATCATGCCGCCGTCGACGTTGTTCTGGTAGAAGACGTCGTCGCGGTCGTAGCCGACGCCGTGGGTCTTGCCGATGCGGCCCGTGAAGCTCAGGTCGTCGCTGACACGGAAACGGCCGTTCAGGTCGAGGTACCAGGACTCGCCGCCGGCGTCCGGGCGATAGGCGTTGTCGACCTCGCCCGAGTTGGCGGCGAAACCGGCGGCGACCAGGGTGCCGTTGCGGATCACCGGGTTCTGCGGGATCTGGTTGGCGCTGTTGATCGAGTTCATCGGCGAAGCCAGCCAGTTGGTGTTCTGGTTCGGCGCTTCCAGCTTCGAGTAGAAGCCGTTCAGGTCGACGCCGAAATCGCGCGAGGGCTTGGCTTCGATGTCGAAGGCGCCGCCTTCACGCTTCTTCTTCTGTTCGAACAGTGCGGCGCCGATGAAGGTCGGCACCACCACGCCGCGCAGGGCCGGGTTGGCGACGGCGGCGGCGCTGGTCGCGCTGATCGGCGTGTAGCCCAGCACTTCCTGGCCGTCGCGGCGCACGCTCTGCTTCTCCGAAAAGCCCTGCACCAGTACACCGAAGTTGTTGGCCGGGTTCTTCCAGCTCACCAGGGCCGACACCTGCGGCTCGGTCTTCTTGGCGAGGTCGTTGTAGTTGGCCTGCAGCGAAGCCTCGACCGTCAGCGCCTGTTTGAAGTCGAGCGGCCGGCGCGTGATCACGTTGATGGCGCCGGAGACGCCGCCTTCGACCAGGTCCGCGGTCGCGCTCTTCTGCACGACGATGGAGCCGACCAGTTCCGACGGCAGCAGCGAGAAGGAGCTGGAGCGGCCGACGTTGCCGCCGATCTGGTTCAGCACGAACCAGTCGCCGGTGCTGATCGCGTGGCCGTTGAACAGGGTCTGCTGCAGGCTGGGGCTGGTGCCGCGCAGGCTGACGCGGTCATTCTCGCCGAAGCCGCCCTCGCCGCCCGCGGACGATTGCGTGTTCACGCCGGGCAGGCGCTGGATCGCATCGGCCACGTTCTTGTCGGGCATCTTGCCGATGTCCTCGGCGGTCACGACTTCGACCACCGAATCGGCGTTGCGTTTCTGGCGCAGCGACTGTTCGAGCGCGGCGCGCACGCCGGTCACGATCACCGTCTGCGCTTCGCCCGGACGGCTCTCCTGCTCCTGCGCCTGTGCCTGCGCCGCCATTCCCAGCACCAGTACCGATACCGCGCTTGCGATCGCGGTGCGTGCGACTACTTTGCCTGCCTTCGACTCGTTCATGTCATCTCCCGAAAATGCGTCAACAAACTGTTCTTGGTATGGGGCGCATTGTGTCGTTGATTTCTTGGCCATGTTTGTCAAATCTTGCTATCGCGAATATGGGCGTCATTTTTTTGACACGCACGCGTGCCGGCAAAACTCGAAGGCCGGAGAGAACTGCGGGAGAGGATCTTCAAATGAAAAACGCCGCCCCGCGCGGAACGGGAACGGCGTCTTGCAGGCATGGCGGCCTGTCTGTCTCGGGCGGCCGATGCACCGCCCTTGCCGGTTAGCCTGCCAGCATCGGCAGGCTAAGACCTCCCTGCGCGGTACGGAACACGCTGACCGCCTGCGACAGCCGCGCCGCCTGGTCTTGCATCGCTTCGGCCGCCGCCGCGGCCTCTTCGACCAGCGCGGCGTTCTGCTGGGTCACCTGGTCCATCTGCGCCACGGCCACATTCACCTGCTCGATGCCCGCGCTCTGCTCGCTGCTGGCGGCCGTGATCTCGGCCATGATGTCGGTCACGTGCTGCACACTGGTGACGACTTCGCGCATGGTATCGCCGGCCTGCGCGACCAGGCGGCTGCCGGACGCCACGCTGTGCACCGAGTTTTCGATCAAGGCTTTGATCTCCTTGGCCGCGCTGGCCGAACGGTGCGCCAGGTTGCGCACTTCGCCGGCAACGACCGCGAAGCCGCGGCCCTGTTCGCCGGCGCGCGCCGCTTCCACCGCCGCATTCAAGGCCAGGATATTGGTCTGGAAGGCGATGCCGTCGATGACGCCGATGATCTCGGCGATCTTGCCCGACGCGGCCTGGATTTCCTGCATGGTGCCGACCACCTGCGCGACCACCGCGCCGCCGCGCTCGGCCACGCCGGACGCGCTCTGCGCCAGCAGGTTGGCCTGGCGTGCGTTGTCGGCGTTGTGGCGCACTGTCGAGGTCAACTCTTCCATCGACGCAGCGGTTTCCTCGAGCGAGCTGGCCTGCTGTTCGGTGCGGCTGGACAGGTCCTGGTTGCCCGCCGCGATCTGCTGGGTGGCGGTGCCGATCGCATCGCTGCCGCTGCGCACCTGGGTCACGATGCCGCCCAACGCGGCGGTCATCTTCTGCAGCGCCGCCAGCAACTGGCCGATTTCGTCGTTGGCATCGATGCGCACCGTCTGGGTCAGGTCGCCGTCGGCCACGCTGCGTGCCAGATGCAGGGCCTGGCCGATCGCCCGGCCGATGCCGCGGATCAGGAACCATGCGACAGCCGCGCCCAGCAGGCCGCCAACCGCATTCAGTGCGATCGCCACGTTGCGCGCCTGCGTATAGCGCACCATCGCGGCCTCGTATTCGCTCCTGGCGACATCGATTTGCAGCTTGATCAGCGCCTGCATGTTCTTCTGCGCCGGCACGAACAACTGCATCATCGGGCCCGTCACGGCAGCCTTCACGGCTTCCGGATCCTGGCCGCGCAGCGCCGCCATGGCCGGCTTCAGGCCCTGCTCGACGAACTGCTTGCGGCTATCGATGAAGGCCTTGGCCAGCGTTTTCTCTTCATCCGTCAGTTCGGTCGCCATGTAGCGGTCCCATCCAGCGGACACGTCCTTGATGCGGGCCTCGACTTCGTCGATCGCGGCGCCGTTGTCGCCGGCGCCGCGCAACGCCGTGCGCAGCAGCGTGTTCTGGTTCTGCTGCATCAGCGACAGCACGCGGCTGAGATCGGCCAGCGCAATCAAGCGGTCGTTGTAGACCGTCTCCAGCGAATCGTTGGTGGCGCTCAGGTTTGCCAGCCCAGTCAGGCCGACCACGATCGCCACTGCACTCAGCAGGGCGGTAAGGAAGATGAGGCGTGCTTTGATGCTGATGTTCTTGAACATGGCAGGACCCGAAGAAGAGTGGACGGCGCCTATGCATGAAGCATGGACCGTGGTTTACTCTAGTTCAGTTTCCTGCCACGCTGAAACAGTTTTCTTGCCGTAGGGATACAAAATCCTGGTCAGTTGTATGATGGCCACAATCCTGTGGCCATCCTGCTCAGAAAGCTTCCCAGCCATCCATACCGGCTGCAGCGGGCTTCAGAACACGCGTACCAGCCTGGCGCGCCGGCTTCGGCGCCGGCAAGGACTGGCGGCGCGGCGCCTGCACGGCAGCTTGCGCCGCAGACGCAGCCAGTGCACGCTGTCCGCCATCGAGCTTGAACACGCTCACGGCCTGCGCCAGGGTCTGCGCCTGCTCCTGCATCGATTCGGTGGCGGCCGCCGCTTCTTCGACCAGGGCCGCGTTCTGCTGGGTCACCTGGTCCATCTGCGCGATCGCGCCGTTCACCTGTTCGATGCCGATGCTCTGCTCGCGCGAAGCGCTCGAGATCTCGCTCATCAGGTCGGTCACGCGCTGCACGCTGGCGACCACTTCCTGCATGGTGACGCCGGCTTCGCCCACCAGGCGGCTGCCGTTGCCGACCTTCGCGACCGAAGCGTCGATCAGGACCTTGATTTCCTTGGCTGCCGAGGCCGAACGCTGGGCCAGCGTACGCACCTCGCCGGCGACGACCGCGAAGCCGCGGCCCTGCTCGCCGGCACGCGCCGCTTCCACCGCCGCATTCAGGGCCAGAATATTGGTCTGGAAGGCGATACCGTCGATCACGCCGATGATGTCGACGATCTTCTTCGAGGCGTCGTTGATCTCGCCCATGGTGACGACCACCTGCTCGACCACGGCGCCGCCGCGCACGGCCACGCTGGACGCGCTGGCGGCCAGCTCGCTGCCCTGGCGGGCATTGTCGGCGTTGTTCTTGACGGTGCCGGTCAGTTGCTCCAGCGCGGAGGCGCTTTCTTCGAGTGCGCCGGCCTGCTGCTCGGTGCGGGCCGACAGGTCGATGTTCCCCGCCGCGACTTCGACAGCGGCCGTCGAGATGCTGTCGGCGCCGCTGCGCACCTGGGTCACCAGCACATTCAGGTTGTCGTTCATGGTGTTCAGTGCGGCCATCAGTTCGCCGGCTTCGTCGGTCGAGTGCACCTCGATGCGGGTCGACAGGTCGCCCTTGGCCACGGCGTTCGCCAGGCCGACCGCCTTGCGCAGCGGGACCGTGATGCTGCGCGTCAGCCACCAGGCCAGCGCACCGCCGAGCAGGACGGCCATCAGGCCGAAGCCGGCCAGCAGCAGGCAGCCGCTGGCGGCGATCGCTTCCACATAGTCGCCGGCTTCGTCGAACATGCGCGTCTGGCGCTGGGACAGGCGGACCACGGCATCGTCGTAAGCGGCCAGCGCCGGGGTCATCTTCTCTGCGGCGAGGCGCTGCACCTGGGCGTGGTCGGCCTTGCCGCTGTCCTGCAGCGCGAATACCTCGTCGCGCGCCGCCACATAAGTCTTGCGGCGCTCGGCGATTTCGGCCAGCAGCGCCTTGCCGGCCGGGAGCACGACCAGGGTCTCGAGTTCCTTCTGGATGCGGACGATGTCGGCGCTGTTGGCCTTCATCTTGTCCGCAGTCGCCTGCAGATCGGCGGCGTCGACGGCGCGCAGGCGGGCTTCGATCAGGGCGCGATTGACGCGGCTGTCGGCCAGCCACAGGTCGGCCAGGCGCGCTTTATGGATGGCGGTGTCCATGTCGGCGCTGGCGCCGACCACCTGCTGCAGGCGCACGGTGCCGATCGCGGTCAGGACCACGGTCAGGATCAGGACGATGGAGAACGCGAGGCCGAGACGGGCCCCGATTTTCAGATTACGGATATGCATTTTCACCTCGAAGAAAATAGAGACTGCACATTGCCGGCGGCGTGGGTACGGGGAGGCCGGACTGCACAGGGACTGAGGGCGAGGATTTGGCCCGACGGAGAATCCGTGTCACACCGTTCTCATGATACGCGGAAATGTTGCTTGTGACACATATAGTTGTTACATCGCAACATCCTCCAATTCGATGGTGGAAGAGGGAGGATTAGCTTTCAGAAAATACCCGGCCCGGCGGCCCGGCGCAGCGGAACCGCGATACTGCACGTCAGCCACCAGACCAGGGCCGCGCCGAGCAGGACGGCCAGCACGCCAAAGCTGGCTAGCAGCAGGCAGCCGCTCGCCGTGATCGCTTTGAGATAGCTACCGGCATCGTTGTAAGCCTTCAGTACTGGGGTCGTCTTCTGGTCAGCGAGGCGCTGCACCTGGCGGTGATCGGCCTGGCCGGCGTCCTGCAGCGCAAACACTTCGGTCAGGATCATGACGGCAGAGAACGCGAGGCTGAGACGGGCCCCGATTTTCAGATGATGGATATGCATTTTCACCTCGAAGAAAATGGAGACTGCGCATTGCCGGCGGCGCGGATACGGAGAGGCCGGACTGCACAGGGACTGAGGGCGAGGATTTGGCCCGACGGAGAATCCGTGTCACGTGTTTAATCATACGCACAAATATTGCCGGCGACATGTAAAGTTGTTACATAACAACATTTCCCGAGCGAGAAGAATCAGGGCTTCGAGAGGCGAAAAGTTAAAATGGCACAAATCCATTGTTAATCGATTGCCGCCCAGTGATATCCCTTCCTCCGTTCCGTTTTTCTTCCTGGCTGCGCCGCAGCCTTGCCTGCCTTGCGCTGTCGGGTAGCCTGGCGCATGCGGCCGCACCGCAGCCGGTGCTGCTCGGGATCGACGGCGAATTCGGACTGGACAACAGCACCTCGGCACAGGCGGTCGAGCTGGGCATGCGCACCGCCATCGCCGAAATCAACGCCGCCGGCGGCGTGCTCGGCGGCCGGCCGCTCGAACTGGTGATCAAGGACCATCGCTCGATTCCGGCGCGGGGCATCCGCAACATCCAGGAGTTCGCACGCATGCCGGGCCTGGTGGCGGTGTTCGGCGGCCGCTTCAGCCCCGTGATCATCGAAGAGCTGCCGACCCTGCGATCGACCAGGACCCTGTTCATGGCGCCGTGGTCTTCGGCCGACGCGATCGTCGACAACGACATGCAGCCGAACTACGTCTACCGCCTGTCGCTGCGCGATTCGCTGGCCATGCCGAAGCTGCTGCAGTCTGCGCACCGGCGCCGCCTGGACCGCGTCGGGCTGCTGCTGACGAATACCTCCTGGGGCCGCAGCAATGCCGAAGCGGCGGATCGCGCGCTGCCCGCCAACCGCGGCATGCGCATCGTCGGCACCTCCTGGTACAACTGGCGCGACACGTCGCTGGTCGGCAAATACCAGCAGCTGCGCGCCGCCGGCGCCCAGGCCATCGTGCTGGTCGCGAACGACGACGAAGCGGCGGTGCTGGTGCGCGAAGTGGCGGCGCTGCCGAAAGCGGAACGCCTGCCGATCCTGAGCCACTGGGGCGTGACCGGCGGCGAGTTCGTGAAGCAGGCCGGGCCCGCGCTGCAGCAGGTCGACTTCACGGTCATCCAAACCTTCAGCTTCTGGAAGGCCGATCCGGCGCGCGTGCGGCGCTTCCTGGACAGCGCCGCGAAAGTGTCGGCGGTCCGGCGCATCGAGGACATCAAGGGACCGGTCGGCGCCGCCCACGCCTACGACCTGACCCACATCCTGGCGCAGGCGATCGAGCGCGCCGGCAGCACCGACCGCAAGCAGGTGCGCGATGCGCTCGAAAAGCTGCCGGCGTACCGGGGGCTGATCAAGAACTATGCGCCGCCTTTCACCCCTGCCCGCCATGAAGCGCTGGGGCCAGGCGAGCTGCTGCTGGCGCGCTACCGCAACGACGGCGTCCTGGTGCCGGCCCAGGAGTGAGGATGGCGCCGGCATCCCCTCCTACCCGGCTGTCGCGGCGCTTCGCGATCGCGGCGGCGATCCTGACCGCGGCCGCCATGCTGCTGATCTCGATCGTGTCGCTGTGGCTGATCGACCGCCAGCGCGAGCATGCCAACGACCTGCTGCAGCAGCGCGAAGTCGCATTCCACGCGCGTACCGTCGGTCACAACCTGGAGGCACTCAGCACCCGCCTGGCGGACGTCGCCAACAGTCCGATCCTGGCCAATGCACTGGTCGACAGCGCCGGCAAGGAAACCTACCTGACGCCCTTCCTGCACGGCATGCGCCAGATGAACGGGATTCCGGTGCAGGTGCTGTTCACCGATTTCGAAGGCAAGGCGATCGCCGACAACGGCACGGCGAGCTTCGGCCCGAAGGAAATCGCCTGGCTGCGCGAGCGCCTGGCCAGCGGCATCGAACGTCCGGCCCTGCACGACGGCGAACTGTTCGGGGTCTACCTGCTGCGCTACTCGCGCACCCAGACGCCGGAGGGCGCGCTGATGTACAAGGTGCGCCTGGCCGACCTGAAGCCGGCGCCGTGGGCGGTACTGGAGCCTGCCGGCGCGCATGGGGCGCAGCCGCACGTGATCGCTGCGCAAGTGCCGCTGCCGCCGAATCTCGCCCACCTCGACCTGGCGCTGCGCGAGGACGAGCGCAGATTGGCGTCCCCGCTCGATGCGCCGGCGCCGCAATACCTGCTGATCGTCGCGATCACGGCCGCCCTGGCGCTGCTGGTGTTCCTGCTGGCGCAGCGGCTGGCCCTGGGCCTGACGCGCGACCTGCGGCGCCTGGAAGCCTTTTCCGCCAGCCTCGGCGACGCAGGCATCAGCACCCAGCGCGCGCCGCTGGCCGGCAGCCGCGAGGTGGTCAGCCTGGCCGGCGCCATCAACCGCATGCTGGACCGCCTGTACGAGCAGCACGCCCACCTGGAGGCGGAGCGGCGGCGCTTCCACCAGCTGTCGAACAACATCCCGCAGCTGGTGTGGATGGCCGAGCCGGACGGCCAGATCGTCTGGTTCAACGACCGCTGGTACGAGTTCACCGGCGCCGCGCCGGGCGCCATCTCGACCGAGGACTGGCAGAAGCTGCACGACCCGAACGTCCTGCCCGAGGTGATGCGGCGCTGGCAAGCGGCGATCGCCAGCGGCGCGCCGGACCAGATGACCTTCCCGCTGCGCGGCGCCGACGGGCACTTCCATAGCTTCTACTGCTCGATCGCGCCGCTGCGCGACGCCGGCGGGCGCATCATGCAATGGTTCGGCACCGCGACCGACGTCAGCCAGCTCGAACAGGCCGAGCGCGCGGTGCGCTACAGCGAAGAGCGCCTGCAGCAGGGCCTGGTGGCGGCACGCATGGCGGTCTGGGAACGCGATCCGGTCAGCGGCGCAGTCAGCTTCGCGGCCAACCTGCAGAGCGTGTTCGGCAAAAGCTGGGGCAACGTCAACGAGCTGTGGGAGCTGGTGCATCCCGACGATGTGGCCACCATGCGCGAGACCGTCGAGCGCGCCGTGCGCGAAGGCGGCGAGTACCGCGCCACGCCGCGCATCCATCGCGCCGACGACGGACGCCAGATCTGGATCGACATCCGCGGCCGCCTGGGCCTGGCCGAGGACGGCCGCCGCACCGTGGTGCACGCGATCGCGATCGACATCACCGAACGCAAGCAGGCCGAGGAAGCGCTGCAGCTGGCCGACCAGCGCAAGGACGAATTCCTGGCGATGCTGGCCCACGAGCTGCGCAATCCGCTGGCGCCGATCAGCAGCGCCGCCGACATGCTGCGCATCGCCTATGCGAACGAACCGCGCGTGAAGCAGATCAGCGAGATCGTCGCAAGGCAGGTCGCCCACATGCGCCATCTGGTCGACGACCTGCTGGACGTCTCGCGGGTGACGCGCGGCCTGGTGACCATCGTGCGCAAGCCGGTCGACATGCGGCGCGTGGTGAGCGAAGCGGTCGAGCAGACGCGTCCCCTGTTAGAGACGCGCCGCCACCAGCTCGAGGTGGCGCTGCCGGACCAGGCACTGACGGTCGACGGCGACCACACCCGCCTGGTGCAGGTGGCCACCAACCTGCTCAACAACGCCGCCAAGTACACGCACGAGGGCGGCCATATCCGGGTGACGCTGGACGCCCACGCAGGCCAGGCGCGCCTGACGGTGCGCGACAACGGCACCGGCATCGGCCCCGACCTGCTGCCGGTGGTATTCGACCTCTTCATCCAGGGCTCGCGCACCCTCGACCGCGCCCAGGGCGGCCTCGGCCTCGGCCTGGCGCTGGTGCGCAAACTGGTCGAACTGCACGGCGGCCAGGTCACGGCCAACAGCCCCGGCCAGGGCCAGGGCAGCACCTTCACCGTCACCCTGCCCCTTGTTGCCTAAAACCAGTTGCCAAAAACCGGTGTCTGACCCCGGTTTTTGGAAATTGATTGCGGCGCGGAACTGGTTTGACGATGCCGGCGATTCGCGGGAACATGGCCTGCCCATCAACGATTCTGGCGCACTATGTCTCCTGAGCTCGGCCTGGTCTGTATCACGGTATCGAAGGACGTCCGCTACCGCACCGTCACGCGCAAGCGGCTGCTGGAGCATTCGGACGAAGGCCAGCGCAAGCTGCTCGACGATATCTACCGCGACAACATCCAGACCCTCGACGGCGCCCTGCAGTACTGCAAGCGCGAAGGCATCCGCCTGTACCGCATGCCGTCCTCGATCTTCCCCTTCTTCGACGAAGACGTCGGCCGCGAGGTGATGAAAGCCCTGGCACCCAGCCTGGCCCGCACCGGCCAGCGCGCCACCGAGATGGGCCTGCGCCTGGTGATGCATCCGGACCAGTTCGTGGTGCTCAGCTCCGACTCGCCGGACGTGGTCGCCAACAGCATCAAGATCCTGCAGATGCACGCCGACATCATGGACCTGCTGCAGCAGCCGCGCTCGCCCTGGGCCGTGCTCGAGGTCCACGGCGGCAAGGCGAATCGCAGCGACGCCCTGGTCGAACGCATCCGCGAACTGCCCGATGCGATCCGCACCCGCCTCTGCCTCGAGAACGACGAGTATTCGTACGACGCCGAGCAGATCCACGATGTCTGCACGCGCGCGCAGGTGCCGATGGTGTTCGACGCCCACCACCACATCGTCAGCGAAAAGCTGTCCAGCTACGAAGACCCGAGCGTGGCCGCGATGCTGGCCAAGGCGCGCGAGACCTGGCCCGATCCGGCGCACCAGCTGGTCCACATCTCGAACGGCCGCGAAGACTTCAACGACCGCCAGCACTCGGACCTGATCACCGTGATGCCCTCGGCCTATGCGCAGGCGCCCTGGATCGAAATCGAGGCCAAGAACAAGGAAGAGGCGATCGCCGGCCTGCGCGGCTGGCTGTCCTGAGCCATTCACGATCCGCATGGCCGCCATCAGGAATCGTAATTGGGCAAGCCGGCATGCGAGGTCCAGAATGGCCGGGCTTCATTTACAGATGCCGAGATAGCACATGATCGTCCGCGACCGTCCTTCGCCCCTGCGCCTGTTCCTGGTGATGCGCGGGTCGGTCCTGCCAAGCATCTGGAAAAGCCTGCTCGGCACCGCCCTGCTGGCGGTCCTCGTCACCTGGACCCACGGCGCAATGTGGGGCCACAAGCTCGCGATCGGCACCATTCCCTTCACGCTGATGGGCCTGCCCCTGGCGATCTTCCTGGGTTTCCGTAACAACGCCGCCTACGACCGCTACTGGGAAGGCCGCAAGCAATGGGGCGAGCTGGTCCTGCGCAGCCGCAACCTGGCGCGCCAGTGCCTTACCCTGGTCGATGAGAGCCCGCTGCGTACCCGCATGATCCGGCGCGCGATCGCCGTTCCGCATGCGCTGCGCCACCGCCTGCGCGGCACCGACGCGGCGCGCGACGTGGCGCCCTGGGTGACGCCCGAAGAATGGGAGCGCCTGCACAAACAGCCCAACCTGCCCTACGCGCTGATGCTGGCGATGGGCGAAGACCTCGCCGTGCTGCTGCGAGAAGGCCGCATCGAACCCTGCATCGTCCCGGCGCTCGACGCCAGCCTGTCGGCGATCACCGGCGTGGCCGCCGCCTGCGAGCGCATCCGCGGCACGCCGATTCCGTTTTCCTATACCCTGCTGCTGCACCGCACCGCCTACCTGTATTGCTGGCTGCTGCCCTTCGGCCTGGTCGACGCGATCGGCGACCTGACCCCGCTGGTGACCCTGCTGGTGGCCTACACCTTCTTCGGCCTGGACGCCCTCGGCGACGAGATCGAGGAGCCCTTCGGCACCTCCGACCACGACCTGCCGCTCGAAGCCATGTGCCGCACCATCGAGATCGACCTGCGCATGGCGCTCGGCGACACCGACCTTCCCCCGCCCCTGCTGCCGGTCGATTACCGGCTCAATTAGATCGCCTGGAAACAAAGCCCATGAAGACTGAATACCTGGACCGCATCCGCTGCGCGCGGCTGCGCAATCGCGTCACCGGCGCCGCGGAAGCCGCAAGCTGGATCAAGGACGGCATGACCGTCGGCATGAGCGGCTTCACCCGCGCCGGCGACGTCAAGCTGGTCCCGGCCGCGCTGGCCGAACGCGCCCGCCGCGAACCGCTCAAGATCACGCTGCTGACCGGCGCCTCGCTCGGCAACGACACCGACAAGCTGCTCACCGAAGCCGGCGCGCTGTCACGCCGCATGCCCTTCCAGGTCGATCCGGTGCTGCGCGCCGCCATCAACCGCGGCGAAGTGATGTACATCGACCAGCACCTGTCCGAGACCGTCGAACAGCTGCGCAGCCGGCACATCAAGCCGGTCGACGTGGCGGTGGTCGAAGCGGTGGCGATCACGGAGACCGGCGCGATCGTCCCCACTACCTCGGTCGGCAACAGCGCCAGCTTCGCGATCCTGGCCGACAAGGTCATCGTCGAGATCAACCTGGCGCAGACCACCGGCCTCGAAGGCCTGCACGACATCTGGATTCCGAAAAAGCGGCCGATGCGCGAGCCGATCCCGATCATGTCGGTCGAGCAGCGCGCCGGCACGCCCTGCATCGAGATCCCGCCCGAGAAGATCGTCGCGATCGTGATCACCGACCAGCCGGACAGCACCTCCTCGGTGCTGCCGCCCGACGAGGACACCGCCGCCATCGCCGGCCACCTGGTGCGCTTCTTCGAGGACGAGATCCTCAAGGGCCGCCTGACCAGCAGCCTGCTGCCGCTGCAGGCTGGCATCGGCAGCATCGCCAACGCGGTGCTGGCCGGCTTCGTGCACAGTCCCTTCCAGCACCTCACCATGTATTCCGAAGTGCTGCAGGATTCGACCTTCGACCTGTTCGACGCCGGCAAGCTCGAATTCGCGTCCGGCTCCTCGATCACGCTCTCGCCCGAGAAGAGCGTCCAGGTGTTCCGCGATTTCGAGCGCTACCGCGACCGTCTGGTGCTGCGCCCGCAGGAAGTGTCGAACCACCCGGAAGTGATCCGGCGCCTCGGCATCATCGCGATCAACACGGCGCTGGAAGCCGACATCTACGGCAACATCAATTCGACCCACGTCGGCGGCACCCACATGATGAACGGGATCGGCGGCTCGGGCGACTTCGCGCGCAACGCCTACCTGTCGGTGTTCGCGACCAAGGCCACGGCCAAGGGCGGCAAGGTATCCTCGATCGTGCCGATGGTCTCGCACGTCGACCACAGCGAGCACGATGTCGACATCGTCGTCACCGAACTGGGACTGGCCGACCTGCGCGGCCTGGCCCCGCGCGAACGCGCCGAGGCGATCATCGCCAACTGCACGGCCGAGCCCTATCAAACCATGCTGCGCGCGTACGTGGCGGAGGCGCAGCAGCGCGGCGGCCAGACCCCGCACGTGCTGGAGAAGGCGTTCTCCTGGCACCAGCGTTACCGCGAGACCGGCTCGATGCTCCCTGTCGACTGAGTTTTTTTCGATTGACGATCGCTGGGAGCTGGTGTGAAATAAATGCCATTGATTAACGTAATAGACAAACAATGGCAGCAGACTCAGCAATCGGCCTGGGCGACTTCAAGGCCACCTATCTCGAAAACTACATTCCTCTCAGCTCGTCGTCCGACGTATACGCCGGCACGCGCAGCATCCTTCCGCAAACCTATCTGGAGTATGCACGGGAAGACCTGGAAGACGGCAGGGAAAGCCGCAATCTCATCAATGCGGTAGGAAACGCGAAGCGCGCTTTCCATCTGCAAGTAGAGTTATTGTGCGATGCGTTCGCGTTCAAGGTGGTAAACCGCCAACGCCATCCGAATTTCGGAATATTGCTCGATTACTTGCGGAATTGCGGCGTAGTGAGTCCGAACATCCTGGGAAGACTCAACAAGACCAGAAACAAGGTCGAGCACGAGTACATTGTGCCTTCTGAAGAAGCTGTCGAGGATTACGCCGATATCGTCGAGCTGTTTTTGATGGCCACAAAGGATCTTCTCGATCGCTTTCCGACCTATATCGAGTACGAGCTGATGGAGGACGATGCGCTCGATTATTCGCTGAATCTCCCACAGGTCTTTAAAGCAGAGATCAGGATGACCAGCGGCGGAATCGTCCTGAGCTCGCGAGAAGAAGAGAAGACCCTGGCGCCCGCCGATGCCGATTATTTTGTCTGGCTGTCGGCGATCATCCGCAATTACAAGATCTGAGCCGGCCGTTTACCTTGCCCGATCGAATCCGATATCGATGACCGCTCCCCCTGCTCCCAAAAGACGCCGCCTGCGCAAAATCCTCCTCGCCCTCGGCGGCGCCATCGTCCTCACCCTCGTCGCCGTTCCGCTGGCGCGCAACCTGGAGCAGGGTCCGCTCGACGCCTCCGCGCGGCGCCAGGCGCCCGGCCAGTTCGTGACCCTGTCGCACGGCATCGTTCACGTGCGCATCGAGGGCCCCGAACAGGGCCGCCCGGTGGTGCTGGTACACGGCTTTTCGGTGCCGAACTACGTGTTCGACAAGACCAGCGCCGACCTGGCGGCCAGCGGCTTCCGCGTCATCCGTTTCGACCTGTACGGGCGCGGCTGGAGCGACCGCCCGGACGTCGTCTACGACCGCGCGCTGTTCGCCAACCAGCTGCTGGAGCTGATGGATACGCTGCAGCTGCCGAAGGCAGACCTGCTCGGGCTGTCGATGGGCGGCGCCATCGTTGGCCGCTTCGCCGCCGAGCATCCGGAGCGGGTGCGCAGCCTGGTGCTGGTGGCGCCGCTCAACCAGCCGCAGGACATCAGCGTGATGGCCTGGCCGGGTGTGGGCGAGTGGCTGCTGCGCGCCTGGTACCTGCCGAAGCTGGCGAGCAGCCAGCTCGATGACTTCCCGCATCCCGAACGCGTGCCCGGCTGGACCGAACGCTTCCAGCCGCAGACGCGCTACGACGGCTTCGGCCGCGCGATCCTGTCGACCATCCGCCACGTGACGCCGGAGTCGTCGCTGCCGGATTTCGAGAAGGTCGGCAAGGCCGGGCTGCCGGTGCTGTTGGTCTGGGGCGAGGCGGACAATACCGTGCCGTTTGCCCAGCACGGCGCGGTCCAGCGCGCGATCCCGCAGGCGCAGTTCTTTTCCCTGCCCGCGACCGGCCATCTGCCGGTGGTCGAGGAACCGGGGCTGACCGATCCGCAGATTGCGGCTTTCCTCGGCAGGCACTGAGGCCGGTCCTTGCAGACGACAGGTTCAGGCGATCTTGCAGGGAACCTTGATCAGCTCATCTTCTGCAAACAGCGCGCACATGCGGTGAAAGCCGTCGGCAATGACCAAGGGCGCGCCATCTTTCTGACGCACGAGCAGGATGGGGCCAAGCGCCTCGCCGTCGCGGATTTGCTGCTGCTGGCGGCCCCAGTCGAATGCCTCGATTTCCGACATCGGCGTGCGTGAGGCGCGCAAGATATCTTTGGCCGGGTATTCCGACATCGGCGCAGCGCGCAATTTCCGCAACAGTTTGCGGCATTTGCGTGGCTTGAACAGCAGGCTCAAATACCTTTCCGCGGAATCGTAGTCGTCGTCGACGGGGCTGCTCAGCCAGTTGATTTCGTTTGTTCCATGGTCTATGTTTGGCAAAAACGCATGGTTAATCTACCCCATCGGCGGCCTTGTGTGCGCTGCCCTGGCGCCGGCTTCGCTCTACCTGATTGGCTGAGGTCAATCGTACAGATCGGCGGTCTCGTAACTGGACAGCAGCTCGCAGCTCAATCGCACTTTGAGCGCACTTACGAATTTTCTTTTAGTGAAGCCGAGCAGAACGGGGCGTTGGGCTACGACCGCAACCCGTCGATGATCTCCACCGTCGAAGATTAAGTACGCCAACTCAACGATGCCCCGCTCTGTGTCCACCTTCCAGCTTTTGGGCTTAAGCTGCATTAATTCACATGGAGAAAGTCGAGCAAGACGGTCTACCTCCAGGTCAACAGTATTCTGACAAATCACGTCCAAACGATCCATATTGCTTTCACGATAGATAAATGTATGGGCTGCCAGAGGGTCTGCTTGTGACCGGTTGCAGCCCAACACGACCGTCTGCTGTCGACCCGAAGCGGTCGTAGCTCTAGCTTGGCATGGAGCTCGACTAGATCCGGATCAGGCTGCAGAACTCGTTACTTTTCGAGCTAGCAGTGAGGTGCAGGGCGAGCGAAATTTCCGTGCCGTTGCGTAAAACACCAAGCCTATATTCGCCAGGTTGGACATCGATGAACATTCCGCCACGAATAGCTTCTGGTTCGAACCCATCCGCAGTCACTTCTTCGGCTGCCCCAAGAAAAATGCGTCCTGAAGGTGCGCGTAGGTTCATCTCAACCTGAGGACACTGCAACTCCACCACTATCGTGAACGAATATTTGCCATCACTGTCGAGGTTAAGGAAGGCTACGTTACCTCGATTGACTTCTTCCAGTTCAGCGTCAGGGGTGGACCACCAATCGACATCGTCTTTAAAACGATGCTTTAAGGAAGCAAGGTCGAAAACGCACATCGTTGCTGTGTCAGTTACAAAATTGCCCTTCAATCGGACCTCCTTTGATGCATATCGACGAGTGGACATCACAGACGCACGGTCCGCTTCTGGCCGCTAGCGGGCGTAATGAATGGTGCAGTGTACGAGCCAATTGCCCGGAGAGCAAAAAAGCAGTTGCCGCCCCTCCAAACGGCTCCTCGCGCAAAAACACATAAAAAAACACCAGCCCGCAGGCTGGTGTTTTTCATTGCGAAGACAGCGCGCAGCGTCGATCAGTAGCCGCGGCCGCCGGTGCCGCCGGCGCCACCGCTGGTGGTGCTGGTGCCGGTGCCGGTGGTGCCGGTGCCGGTCGTGCCGGTGGCGCTGGTGCCGGTGCCCGAACCCGAGCCAGTGCCGCTCATGCCGGACGAGCTGGTGCCCGACGATCCGGTGCTGCCGCTCATGCCGCTGGTGCCGGTCGAGCCGGAGCCCATGGAGCCGCTGCTACCCGAGGAACCGCTGGTGCCGCTCGAGCCGCTGCTGCCCGAGGAACCGGTGCCCATCGAACCGCTGGTGCCCGACGATCCGCTGGTGCCCGACGAACCGGTGCCCATGGAACCGCTACTGCCCGACGAGCCGGAACCCATGGTGCCGCTGCCCGAGGTGCCGCTCGAACCCGACGAGCCGCTGGTGCCCATGCTGCCGCTGCCCGAGGTGCCGCTGGCGCCCGACGAACCCGAGCCGGAACCGCTGCTGCCGCTGCTGCTGCCGGACGAGCCGCTGGTGCCGCCCATGCTGCCGCTCGACGAGCTGCCCGAGCTGCCGGTGGAGCCGCCGCTGCTCGAGCCCGAGCTGCTGCTATGTTTCTTGGATTTCTTCTTGCTCGACTTGTGGGTTGACGAATTGCCGGTGCTCTGGTCCGACTGCGAGGTGGCAGTGCTGCCGCCGGAGGTGCTGCCGCTCGTTTGTGCCTGCGCATTCATGGTACCGAACATTGCCATTGCAACGGAAGCGCCCAGCAGGCCTTTCAGCAATTTATTCATTTTCATGTCGATCTCCTAATGTATATGGGGCAAAAAACTCAACAATATCAACAAGATGCATTGAGGGTTCGGAGTGTAGAACGGTCGCGGCAAAGGGTGCGCGCGTTAGCCGCGCGGCAAACTTTATGAACAATAAAAAGACAGCTTCATCGAAGCCAAGCCTTTGATACGACAAGAAAAACGCCGGGCAAGCCGGCGTCGCATCAAGGCTTTGCGGCCTCGGCGGCCAGCGTGCCCAGTCTGGTGTACAGCTCCAGCACATTGCTCTTGTCGTCCGGGTAGACGCGGTTCGACAGCAGCACGTAGAAACTGCGCGAACCCGGATCGATCCACAGCACGCAGCCGGTAAAGCCGGTGTGGCCATAGCTGCCGACCGGGTACGCAGTGCCGCGCGGGCGCACCGCGTACGGCGAGTTGATGTCCATGCCCAGGCCGCGCAGCGCGTCGATGCCGGGTGGCGATTGCACGGTGCTCAACAAACGCACGCTGTCAGGGCTGAGGATGCGCACGCCATCCAGCTCGCCGCCTTGCAGCAGCATGCGGGCATAGCGCGCGACGTCGCGGGCGGTGGTGAACACGCCGGCCGATCCGGCCACGCCATCCATGCGGCGCGCGGTCGGATCGTGCACCACGCCCTGCAGCAGCTGGCCGGGCGCGAGGTCGCCGTGCGCCGAGGCCTCAAAGGCCTGGCCCTTCTGGGTGGGAGCGATCAGCGCCACGGCGCGGCTGTCCAGGCGCCGCAGCGGGACGTAACCGGTGTCACGCATCTGCAGCGGTTCGAAGATGCGGGTGCGCGCGAATTCGGCGAGCGGCATGCCGGATGCCTTCTGCACCAGCTGGCCCAGCAGGATGTAATTGATGTCGGAGTAGCGGAAGAAAGTGCCGGGCGGATGCGTGACCACCTGTTTGCAGGCCAACTCGTGGGCCGCGGCATCGCCGTGCCAGGCCGGCTTGGCCGGCAGCCCGGCGGGCAGGCCCGAGCTGTGGGTCAGCAGGTGGCGAATCGTGATGTTTTCCTTGCCGCCGTTCGCACATTCCGGAAAGTAATCGACCAGCTTCGCCTCGAGATCGATCCTGCCCTCTTCCGCCAGCTTCAGCACCGAGGGCGCGGTGGCCAGCACCTTGCTCAGCGAGGCGGCGTCGAACACGGTGGCGGTACCCACCGGCTGCGCATCCGGTTCATAGCTCAGCTTTCCGTAAGCCCGTTCGTAGATAGCCCCGTCATGCTCGACATGGACCACGGCGCCCGGCAGCTTGTGCGCGGCGATGGCTTCGTTCACGGCGGCGTCGATTTGCGGCAGGCGCGCGGCGTCCAGGCGCCCTGCCGGCGCCCGCAGAGGATCCGGCGCAACGCGGCCGTGGATGCAGCCGGTGAGCAAGGCGGAGACGCAGGCAGCGGCAAGCACGGAACGGGAAAGCGGGCGGAAGCTGAATCGAGGCATGATGCAGACCTTGGTTAAATTGAATCGATGCATCATAGGCAGCGGTCCAGGCGGGGTCAAGCAAGGCACGCTCGGCGAGATTTATGCGAACGGCGTATCATGGACCCATGATTCCTCTCTCGATACTCGACCTCGCCCCCATCGTTGAGGGCGGCACCGCTTCCGATTCCTTCGCCCATTCGCTCGACCTTGCACAGCATGGCGAGCGCTGGGGGTACAACCGTTTCTGGCTGGCCGAACACCACGGCATGCCGGGCATCGCCAGTGCGGCGACTTCCGTCCTGATGTGCCATGTTGCCAATGGCACCAAGACGATCCGCATCGGCGCCGGCGGCATCATGCTGCCGAACCATTCACCGCTCGTGATCGCCGAACAGTTCGGCACGCTTGCATCGCTGTTCCCCGGCCGTATCGACCTCGGCCTGGGCCGCGCGCCCGGTTCCGACCACATCACGGCGCGCGCGCTGCGCCGCAACCTGGCCTCGGACGCCGACGAGTTCCCGCAGGACGTGGTGGAGCTGATGGATTACTTTGCCGACTCGCCGCGCCGCCAGGTGCGCGCGGTGCCCGGCGCCGGCCTCGACGTGCCGGTGTGGATCCTGGGTTCCAGCCTGTTCGGCGCCCAGCTGGCGGCGGCGCTCGGCCTGCCCTATGCCTTTGCTTCGCACTTCGCGCCGCAGATGATGATGCAGGCGATCGAGCTCTACCGCGCGACCTTCCGTCCGTCGGCCCAGCTCGACAAGCCTTATGTGATGCTCGGGTTCAATGTGTTCGCCGCCGATACCGATGCCGAAGCGCACTTCCGCGCGACCTCGATGCAGCAGGCCTTCATCAACCTGCGCAGCGGCCGTCCGACCAAGCTGAAGCCGCCGGTCGAAGGCTATCTCGATCTGCTGAGCCCGCCGGAGCGCTCGATGCTGGACTCGGTACTGTCGTGCTCGGCCATCGGCTCGCCGGCCACCGTCTCGGCCCAGCTGAAGGCCTTCATCGAACGCACCGGCGCCGACGAACTGATGGTGACCTCGCAGATCTTCGACCACGCCGCGCGCCTGCGTTCCTACGAGATCACGGCGGACATCGCACGCGGCAGCTGAATGCCGGTTTCCGTGGGATGGCGAACAGTCGGCAGGGTCCGGCAGGCCTAGGCTAAGAACATCAATCTTCTAACGGAGTCATGTCATGAAAGCCAAACTGATTGCCGCATCCATTCTGATGTCCATGTCGCTGGCCTCGACCGCCGCCTATGCCAAACCCGGCTGCCTGAAAGGCGCGGCGGCAGGCGCCGTCGGCGGCCACTTCCTCGGCAAGCACCACGTGCTCGGCGCTGCCGTCGGCTGCGCCGTGGGCCATCACATGGGCAAAAAGCAGGAGCGCGAACAGGCGCAAGCCCAGGCAAACGCCCAAGCCCAGGCCCAGGCCCAGGCCAACGCCCGTGCCCAGAACGGCCAGGCACCGGCCCAGCGCCGCTAAGTTTTAGATCGGCGCCGGCACGTCCTCAAGCGTCGCCGGTGCCCTTCTGTAGCGCGTCGATCAAGTCTCGCGTCGACCGCACCCGCCCCATGTTGCGAAACACGTTGTCGCAACTGTTCTTGTGCGCCTCCGCGTTCCCGCTGCTCATCGCATCTTCCGCAAAAATCAGCTCGTAGCCGCGATCGAAGGCGGCGCGTGCAGTCGACTCGACGCCATAGTTGGTGGCGATGCCCGCCATGATGATGGTCTTGATGCCGCGCCGGCGCAGCAGCTGGTCGAGCTCCGTGGCGTAGAAGGCGCCCCACTGGCGCTTGGTCACGACGTGGTCGCTCGCCTGCACCTGGGCTTCCTCCGCCATGTAGGATGCTTCCGGCGGCGGGGTCGGCGTGCCGGGCTTGAACATCGGATTGTCGGCGACAGGCGTCAATAGTTCGTCCAGCTGCACGCGCACGAAAATCACCATGCCGCCGCGGTTGCGCATCTCGCCGGCCAGCAGCACGCAATTGCCCACCACGCGCTCGGCCGGGTGCGGCGCGAGCTCTCTCTTCACATTAAAGTTCTGCAGGTCGATCTGCACCAGGGCGGTGCGACCGAGGTCGATATTCAATTCGTTCATCTGTGCTTCCTCCTTGGCATAAAGTATTCACCAGGCGCGCATTCGGCGGCGCGCCCTTTCGATCTTGGCCCCGCCTCGCCGGCCGCGTCAATACTGACCAGCCCCAGCCCCTGTGATAGATTCCTCAGATCAACCACAGAGACGGCGCCAGCCGACCACCATGAAGAACATCGCCATCGTCGGCGCCAGCGCGCTGCTGGCGGCCTGCGCCACCACCCAGCCTCCCCTCACCGACTACAGCCTCGGCTCCGGCGCCGAACGCAGCACTGCCCAGCAGGCGCTGGAATTCGACAAGGCCGACATCAAGCTGCGCATCGAGCCTGCCAGCCACAGCATCGCCGGCGATGTCACGCTCACCTTCGGTACCCGCGCGCCGCTGGCCAGCATCGAACTCGACCTGGACCGCAACCTGCCGATCGACGCCATCGACGTCGACGGCCAGCCGCTGCACCCGAACAGCTGGCGCAACCCGGACGGCAAGCTGACGATCACCCTGCCGCAGACCCTGCAGCCCGGCAAGCAGGTCGATGTGCGTGTGCGCTACCACGGCCAGCCGCACGTGGCCAAGAAGGCGCCCTGGGACGGCGGCTTCGTCTGGTCGAAAACGCCGGACGGCCAGCCCTGGGTCGCGAGCGCCGTGCAGGGTGAAGGCTGCGACCTGTTCTGGCCCTGCATCGACCACCCGACCGGCAAGGCCAAGCTGGTCGACGAGCACATCACCGTGCAGGCGCCGCTGGTCGTGGCCGGCAACGGCATCGCCATGGGCATGGACGAGAAAGACGGCTGGCGCACTTACCACTGGCGCACCAAAAACCCGAGCACCTACGGCATCTCGATCAATGTCGCGCCCTACCAGCTGCTGTCCGGCGAATACCGCAGCCGCTACGGCAACGTGATCCCGTTGCGCATGTGGTACCTGCCGCAAAATGAAAAAGGCGCGAAGGAACTGTTCGCCGAGTTCGCGCCGATGCTGGACTTCTTCGAGAGCACCATCGGCCCCTACCCCTTCGGCGATGAAAAGATGGGCGTGGTCGAGACCCCGCACAAGGGCATGGAGCACCAGACCATCAACGCCTACGGTAACAACTACGCGAAGACGGCCTACGGCTACGACGAGCTGCTGCAGCACGAGTTCGCGCACGAATGGTTCGGCAACCAGCTGACCAATGCCAACTGGGACGACATGTGGCTGCACGAAGGCCTGGGCAGCTACATGCAGCCGCTGTACATGCAGGCGCTGCGCGGCGACCTTGAATACTTCGCCTCGCTGATGCATCAGCGCGCGATGATCGAAAACAAGGCGCCGATCGTGTCCGGCAAGCCGAAACTGGAAGAAGACGTCTACGACATCAAGCGCGGCGGTCCGGGCCAGGACATCTACAACAAGGGCTCGCTGGTCATGCACACGCTGCGCGGCCTGATCGGCGACGATGCCTTCTTCCGTTCGGTGCGCGAAGAGGTCTACGGCACGCCGGACCCGCGTCCGGGCAACTTCGCGCCGCGCTACGGTACGACGCCGGAATTCATGGCCATCGTCAAGCGCGTGAGCGGGCGCGACCTGGACTGGTTCTTCCAGGCCTATCTCTATCAAAAAGCGTTACCGGACCTGCAGGCGACGCGCAGCGGCAACACCCTGCAGCTGGCCTGGAAGACGGAAAAGAACACGCCTTTCCCGATGCCGGTCGAGGTGAAGGTGGGCGAGCGCGTGCTGAACGTCCCGATGACGGATGGGCGCGGCAGTGTCGACCTGCCGGCGGGCATGGCTTATACGCTGGACCCGCATTCGAGGGTGCTGCGCAGGGAGCAGCATATCGAGCGGTATCAGGAGTGGCAGGAAGAGCAGAAAAAGAAGAAAAAGGCAGCGGCCTGATTCTTCTTTCGGAACCGGCCGGACAGCAAGCCCGGCCGGGATGTCATTATTTAAGGCGGCGCTTGCGCAGGCTCGCCATCAAGCCCAGGCCGCCGAGCAGGATCGCGGCGCTGGCAGGTTCCGGCACCGGGTTCGGCGCAGGTCCGATCGGGACATCGTTCGCCACGGTCAGGGTGTAGCGGCCGACGCCGCCTAAGTCCGTCAGGGTGAAGGTGCCGAGCTTGAACGTGATCGTGCCTTCTTCCGAGCCGGTGTAGAGCTGGTCGCCAACGGTCATCAGCAGATCCAGGTCCTGGTAGTAATCGTAGATTTCCAGGCCGCCGAGCTGGTCGGCATTGTAGAAATACAGGTCCGCGAGATTCCTGTCCGATCCGGGAAATTTACCCTTCACGTCATACAAGGCAAAGTAATTCCCGTCTATGCCGCCGTCTGCCGTGAGCGTGGAATCCAATGTCCACTGCGCTTTGTAATCGCCGGTCAGCGTGAACTTCAGCAATGCCGCGTTTGCCGCACCTGCCGACAGCAGTGCAAGAATGACGGCAGCGCCTTTCAGACTTTTCATCAGATTCATGACATTCCCTCGTGGTGTGTGAGCCCATGAGGTATGCAATTGCCGTGCCATAATCTTGTAATTTAGTTAAGCCTTTGATTCTTTTCAGAAAGTTGCAAAAAGTTTAATTTAACCGAAAGCCCTTGTAAGATTTACCGACAGTTACAAGCTAAAACGCCGTTCCCGGCAATACCGGGAACGGCGTTCATTTACTGAAGGCTTCGATTAGTGCGAAGCGTTCTGCATCTTCTCGCCGGTACGCTCCAGAGCGCGGCCGGTGGCGGCGGTCGCATCCTTCGCGCCTTCCTTCACGTTGGCAGCGGCTTCCTTCGATTCCTGGCGCACTTCTGCGCCAGCCTGGCGCATGTTTTCGCCGGCACGGTCGGCTGCGGCGTCGGCTTTTGCAGCAGCGTGGTCGGTGGCGGCTTCGATCTTGTCGCCGGCGCGGTCGGCGGCGGCAGCGGTGTTGGCGGCGGCTTCGCGGGTGGCTTCAGCAGTGTTCGCAGCAGCGTTGTCGACGGCTGCGCCTGCGGCTTGGGCAGGGCCCATGCCGTCGGTCTTTGCCGGCTCAGCCTTGTGGCAGCCGGTCATCATCACAGCAGCCGCAAAAACGATGGTCGAGAGAGAAATGGTCGTGGTCTTCATGGTAGCTCCTGTTGTTATTAAATAAACAAAGTGTATGGACGTATCCTACACGCTGGAACCCCCGCGCACGATTGCCAATTGTGCCAAACCGTAACAAAAAATCATCATCCCCCGGGTAATCGCCGACCTCATCGTTACATCTGATTGCAAAGCCCACCGGAAAGATACGGATCACGGCACCGGATTCCCATCGGCATCGATCTTGCGCACTTCTCCCAGGCCCAGCGCACGCACTTCCGCCTCGACCTTGCGCATGTCGCCGACCACGATCCACAGCTGCCGCTTCGGCAGGATGGTCCTTGCCGCCAGCGCGTTCAGGTCCGGCGGCGCCAGCGCCAGCACCTTGTCGGTGTAGGTGTCGTAGTAGTCGGCAGGCAGGCCGTATTGCAGGATGGTGGCGTAGCCGTTGCCGAGCTGGGCGATGGTCTCGAAGGCGCCCGGCAGGCCCAGCGTTTCGTTGTCCTGCGCCGCCTTCAGCTCCGGCTGCAGGATCGGGCGGGCGCCGGCGATGTCGGCGTACTCGCGCACCAGTTCGCGCAGCGCCGGCGCGGTCTTGTCGGTCTGTACCGGCGAGCCGCTGAACAGGATGCGCTGCCCAACCGCCGCTACCATCGACGAGCCGACGCCATACGACCAGTGCTTGTCCTCGCGCAGGTTCATGTTCAGGCGCGAGCTGAAGGTGCCGCCGAAGACGTCGTTCAGCAGGTTCAGCGCCACCGCATCCGGCGAGTTGCGCGGTGGCGCCAGCTGGGCGCCGACGATGTCGCTCTGCAGCGCACCCGGACGGTCGATCAGGTAGATCAGGGTCCGCTCGGGCTGGGCCACGGTTGTCACGTTCTTCTGCGGCACGCTGCCCGGCTGCCAGCCGGCGAAGGCTTTTTCCAGCAGCGGCGTCAAGGCCGCCATGGTGGTGTCGCCGACCACCAGCAGGGTCGCGTTGTTCGGCTTGCACCAGGTCTGGTGGTAACGCACCAGGTCGGCCCGTGTCATGCGCGCGACCGCAGCCTCGGTCCCGGTGCCAGTCAGCGGCAGGCCGTAGGCGTGGTCCTTGCCGTAGAGGAGGCCCGGCAGCACGCGCAGCGCCATCGCGCGCGGCACCGTCTTCTCGCGGCCGATCGTGGCGATGCGGTCGCGCTGCAGGCGTTCGAAATCGGCCTGCGGGAAGGATGGGTGCAGCACCAGGTCGGCGTACACGCCCAGTGCGCGCGGCAAAGTGGGCGTCAGGACGTTCATGTTGACGAAGGCGCCGTCGAGATTGGTGGTGGTGCCGAAGGAGGCGCCCAGCGCTTCGAGCTCGGCGCTGATCTGCAGCGATGAGCGGCTTGTCGTGCCCTCTTCCAGCATGCGCAGGGTCAGGCTGGCCAGGCCGGGCAGTTCGTGGGAGTCCGATGCGAAGCCGGCATCGACCAGCAGCGACAGATTCACGACCGGCGCGCCATGGCGTTCGGCCAGCACCACCTTCAGACCATTCGACAGCGTGGCCGACTGCATGGGCGGCAGATGCAGCTTTTCCGGGTGGCCCGGCGGCGGTCCCTTGCTGCGGTCCAGCGTGGTCACCGCGGACGCGAGGCCGGACGGGAAAGGATCGACTTCCAGGATGTAGTCGCCGTCGGCCAGCCAGTCGTTCATCGCCTTGCGCACCATCGCCGGGGTCGCCGCCTGGATGCGTTTCAGATAGGTTTTATAGCAGTCCGGGTCGCCGGTGAACGTCATGCAGCGCGCCAGCATGTCGCTTTTGCCGCCGAAGCCGCCGACCCGTTCGACGGTGCGCGCGTACTGCGCCAGGATCGCCGTTTTCGCCAGCCGCAGCTCTTCCTCGCGCGGACCGGTCTTCATCAGGGCGCGCAGCTCTTCGTCCGCCACGCGCTCCATGCGGGCGACGTCGCCGCCAGGGGGCGCCGTCAGGTTGATGCCGAACTGGCCGGCGATCTCGCTGGAGTCGTCGCTGGAAAAGGCCGACGTGGCCAGCTGTTCCTTCACCACCAGGCGCTGGTAGAGGCGCGAGGTCTTGCTGCCGCCCAGCACATGGGCCGCGAGGTCCAGCAGCGCCTCTTCCGGCGTATCCGCGCCCGGCACGTTCCAGATACGGTAGATGCGCGCCTGCGGCACGCGGTCCTGCACGCTGCTGCGGTGCGTGCCGGTACGCCTGGCGATCCAGGCCCGCTGCGTGGCCACCGGCGCACCGGGCGGGATGTCGCCATAGTACTTCTCGACCTTCTCGCGCGCCTGCGTGGGCGTGATGTCGCCGGCCAGCACCAGCACCACATTGCTCGGACCGTAATTGTCCTTGAACCAGGCGGTGACATCGCTCATCGATGCGGCTTCGAGGTCTTCCATGGCGCCGATCGTGGTCCAGGAATACGGGTGATTCGCCGGCCAGGTGTTTTCGGTGACGATCTGCTCGACCACGCCATAGGGCTGGTTCTCGCGCTGGCGCTTCTCGTTCTGCACCACGCCGCGCTGCAGGTCCAGCTTCTTCTGGTCCAGCACGCCCAGCAAATGGCCCATGCGGTCGCTCTCGGCAAACAGCGCGTAGTCGAGCATCGAGGTCGGCACGGTCTCGAAGTAATTGGTGCGGTCCTTGTTCGTGGTGCCATTCAGGTCGCTCGCGCCGATGCCTTCCAGCGCCGAGAGGAAGGTCTTGTTGAAGTTGGCGCTGCCCGAAAACATCAGGTGCTCGAACAGGTGGGCGAAGCCGGTCTTGCCGCGCTTTTCGTTCTTGGAGCCGACGTGGTACCAGGTGTTCACTGCCACAACCGGCGATTTGTGATCCTCATGCACAAGCACGGTCAAACCGTTCTTCAGCACGAACTTCGTGTAAGGGATGTCGGGGATGGGAATGTCGCCGGCGCCAGGGGCCGCGGCACGGGAGACGGACATCAGCACGGCCAGCAGCAGGCCGAGGACCATGGAAGAACGCATGCGGCACCTCCTCGATTCGGGGCTGCCCATTCTAAGCCGGGACCACAGCCGCACGGATTATGCGTCTTGGATAAATATTCGAAAATTTCGATTTTATAAGTGCAAATAATCCGTTTTTCATTGCCGATTCAGCATCGCATAATGACTCCATCGCATCGAACACACAGCAGCCTGAAGCTTCGAGAGGTTCGATGATTTTCATGAAGGAGCCAAGCATGTACCTGATTTCCCTCGGCGCCGGCCTGCTGGTCGGCGCGATCTACGGCCTGATGGGCGTGCGTTCGCCGGCGCCGCCAGCCGTGGCCCTGATCGGCCTGCTGGGCATGCTGATCGGCGAACAAGCGGTACCGGCGGCAAAACATCTGATCGACCAATTCATCCACTGAACACAAAGAAGGAGCACATCATGAGCAACCCGAAACTGGAAGTCCTGACCCCGCAAAACTCGCAGCTGATCATCATCGACCACCAGCCGCAGATGGCCTTCGGCGTGCAGTCGATCGACCGCCAGACCCTGAAGAACAATGTGGTCGGGCTGGCCAAGGCCGCCAAAGCCTTCGGTATCCCGACCACGATCACCACCGTCGAATCGGATTCCTTCTCCGGCAAGACCTACCCGGAAATCCTGGACGTGTTCCCGGACGCCCCCATCCTCGAACGCAGCTCGATGAATTCCTGGGACGACCAGAAAGTGCGCGATGCCCTGAAGGCGAATGGCCGCAAGAAGATCATCGTGGCCGGCCTGTGGACCGAAGTCTGCAACACCACCTTCGCCCTCTCCGCCATGCTGGAAGGCGACTACGAAATCTACATGGTCGCCGACGCTTCGGGCGGTACCTCGAAGGACGCCCACGACTTCGCGATGCAGCGCATGGTGCAGGCCGGCGTGGTGCCGATGACCTGGCAGCAGGTGCTGCTCGAATGGCAGCGCGACTGGGCGCACCGCGACACCTACGATGCCGTGATCAAGATCGTCACCGAGCATTCCGGCGCCTATGGCATGGGTGTCGATTATGCTTACACGATGGTGCACAAGGCGCCGGCGCGCAACCAGGGCCATAACGAGGTGCTGGCGCCCGTCCCGGCCCCGGTCCGCTGATCGCCCCACTATTCGAGGAGTAGAACCATGCAAGCACAGTCCACCGCAGCCAAGTCGCCGACGCTCATCCTCATCAACGGCAAATTCGCGACCCTCGACCGCGACAAGCCTCATGCGAGCGCAGTCGCCATCCGCGACGGCCGTTTCCTGGCGGTCGGCAGCATCGAGGAAGTGATGCGCCACCGCGATGCGGGCAGCCAGGTGATCGACCTGAACGGCCGCACCGCCATCCCCGGCCTGAACGACTCGCACCTGCACCTGATCCGCGGTGGACTGAACTACAACCTCGAACTGCGCTGGGAAGGCGTGCCTTCCCTTAGCGACGCGCTGCGCATGCTGAAGGAACAGGCCGAGCGCACGCCGAATCCGCAGTGGGTGCGCGTGGTGGGCGGCTGGAGCGAATTCCAGTTTGCCGAGCGCCGCATGCCGACGCTGGAAGAGATCAACGCCGCGGCGCCCGACACCCCGGTCTTCATCCTGCACCTGTACGACCGCGCCCTGCTCAACCGCGCCGCCCTGCGCGCCGTCGGCTACACCAGGGACACGCCGAATCCACCGGGCGGCGAGATCCAGCGCGATGCCGCCGGTAATCCGACCGGCATGCTGATCGCCCGTCCCAACGCGATGATCCTGTATGCGACCCTGGCCAAGGGACCGAAGCTGCCCTACGACCTGCAGGTGAATTCGACGCGCCAGTTCATGCGCGAGCTGAACCGCCTCGGCATCACCAGCGCGATCGACGCCGGTGGCGGCTTCCAGAACTACCCGGAAGATTATTCCGTCATCGAAGAACTGGACCGCAACAGGCAGCTGACCATCCGCATTGCCTACAACTTGTTCACCCAGAACAAGGGCCAGGAGCTGGAAGACTTCCAGCGCTGGACGAAGATGGTGACGCCCGGCCAGGGCAGCGATTACTACCGCGCGAACGGCGCCGGCGAGATGCTGGTGTTCTCGGCGGCCGACTTCGAAGACTTCCTGGAACCGCGCCCGGAACTGGCGGCCGGCATGGAAGACGAACTGGAAAAGGTGGTGCGCCATCTGGTGACGAGCCGCTGGCCGTTCCGCCTGCATGCGACCTATGACGAATCGATCACGCGCATGCTCGACGTGTTCGAGAAGATCAACCGCGAGATCCCCTTCGACGGCCTGCACTGGATGTTCGACCATTGCGAGACCATCAGCCCGCAGAACATCGAGCGCGTGAAGGCGCTGGGCGGCGGCATCGCGATCCAGCACCGCATGGCCTTCCAGGGCGAATACTTCGTCGACCGCTACGGCGCGGATGCTGCGAAAGCCACACCGCCGGTCAGGCAGATGCTGGAGACCGGCGTGCCGGTCGGCGCCGGCACGGACGCCACCCGCGTGGCCAGCTACAACCCGTGGACCGCGCTGTACTGGCTGGTGACCGGACGCACCGTCGGCGGCTTGCCGCTGTACGGCGACAATGGCCTGCTCGAGCGCAGCACGGCCCTGGAACTGTGGACCGCGGGCAGCGCCTGGTTCTCGAACGAGCAAGGCCGCAAGGGCCGCATCCAGGCCGGCATGCTGGCCGACCTGGCGGTGCTGTCCGACGACTTCTTCAGCGTCCCCGAGGAAGAGATCAAGGCGCTGGAATCGGTGCTGACCGTGGTCGGCGGCGATATCGTCTACGGTGCGGCGGAGTTCACGAGTCTGGGACCGCCGCCGATTCCGGTGCTGCCTGAGTGGTCGCCGGTGCAAAAGGTGCCGGGACACTGGCGCCGGACTGCGCCGCAACCCGTCGCTGCACTGGTTCATCAGTGTTCAGGTCCCTGCGGCGTGCACGCCCACCAGCACGACCGCGCGCGCAAATCGAATGTGCCGGTCCAGGACTTCGGCGGCTTCTGGGGCGCCTTCGGCTGCAGCTGCTTCGCTTTCTGACCGGAGGCTCAGCATGGACGCACAAGGCTATTCGCGCCTGCAAGGTGCAAGCATGGGCTTCCTGGCCGGCTACGTCGACACCCTCGGCTTCGCCGCCCTGTTCGGCCTGTTCACCGCCCACGTCACCGGTAACTTCGTGCTGATCGCGGTGGCCCTGGCCGATCCGGCGCAGACGCCGACGCTGTTGAAACTGCTGGCCTTCCCGGCCTTCATCTTCGGCGTGGCCGCGGCGCGGCTGCTGGTCGCGAACTGCGAACGCCGCGGCAAACCGGCGGTCAAGCCGACCTATCTGCTGCAGCTGGTGCTGCTGATCGGCTTCATGGTGTGCGGCATGCTGGCCGAGCCGGTCGGACGCAACGTGGGCGCGCTGGCGATGGCGGCCGGCTTGTTCGGTGCGGCCGCGATGGGCGCCCACAGCGCCGCCAGCAAGCTGCTGCTGTCGCACCTGGCGCCGACCTCGATGATGACCGGGAACGTCACCCAGCTCGTGATCGACACGGTCGACCGCCTGCGCGGTGCGGCCGATGCGGCGACCAAGGCGCGCTGTTCTAAATTCTTCTGGCCAGTGCTGGCGTTTGCGCTGGGCTGCGGGGCGGCGGCGTTTGCTTTTTTGGCCGTGGGCTTCGTGGCGCTGATCGTGCCGGTGGGGATTCTGGTCTGGCATCTGTGCCTGCCGGCCGCTCAAGCGTGATAGTCCGTGAGTTTTTGCGAATGGCAAACTGCTATGCTCAGTCGGTTGTAATACGTTCAGAATGCGCCGAGAAGATCAACGTCATCTACCGCTATATCCAGACTATGGCCGGCCCTAACTCACTATCGTACGGCCGTTCTCGTTCGACCGACGCTTGCTGACACTCTGGTGCCGCCACTATCGGCGTCCGCTACAACTATCTTAAGGCGCCGGACGAATGCAGCGCCGCAAAACCGTCAGCTAGTTGCGTCAGATGCTGGCACAGGAGAGAAGCAGCGACCTGTTGACTAGATGCGTAATCGACGCGCAGGGACGCTCGCTGCACTCCGCTAGACACCCTCCTAGTGTTGCCGCTCTTTTTGCGGATGTCAGCTGCAATCGGGGCGGCGGCTGCAACATAACGTTCATCGAGTGTTCGGCTATCGAGATAGGATACCACCACGAAACGCTCAGCCTCGTCGACGTCGAACTGTTCACGCACCATTACCTGTAGCGGCCAGATACGCGTACCGTTCCGCTGTAGCCGATTCCAGCGCTTAAGGCTGAAGTAAAACGCGCTGCGCTTTGGGTCCCAATCGAGGTCGCTGAAGTTACTTTGCGCCGCCCGCCGCAAAGCAGCATAGGCGAGCAGAGGCACGCAGCGCTGCCATAGATGCACACGACGGCAGAAGACCGGGAACAAGCGCTGCCGGGCGTCGCCGCTTGCGAACATGCCGGCTGCAAGGTTAGTGCGGGACGAATTTGTGCGCGCCCATTGTCCTAAAATCCTAAACACCTCTGGATGGGCCAACACCATGTCGAGCAGACTATGCTCTTCGATACCAGGCAGATCCTCGACTAGGCTGTTGCGGTCGATCGCAAGGCGAAATTCTCGAATAGAATGACGCGGCTCTTCTCCGAGCCAAGCGGACTGCTCGGCGATTCGCAGTTCCGCGATCAGCCAATCATAATCGAGCCCGATCCAGGTCGAATCGCTCGGCTGCGCGCCGTTGAGGTCGAGATAGACCAGCACACGGTGCCAATCCTCGAAGCGCTTCTTAAGCGCAGTCCCGTAGCGCTTCAGCTGATCGCCGGTTTCGCGCGCGCCAACCTTGTTTTCGATGGCGACCAATAGCTTGATTCCGGGAACTAAGACCAGCACGTCGAGTTTTCCGGATTTCGCTGTCAAGCTCACTTCTCGGTCGATTACAACATCGGCAAAGGACTGTGTCGCAATCTTGGCCGGTGCGATGCAGTGGCGCGTACTCACCGACAAAGCTTCCCGGGTACCGGTTTCCCAGCAAGCCATTAGCAGTCGACGCAGTACTGCGCCATTCAGGCCATGCCCTTCGCTAGGATCCAGGAGCCACGCCAAGAAGCGCGAGACCGGCACTTCGGTTGGATAGCAGATGCGCAGCGGACTGGTTTCGCGCGAAGCCTCGATCGCGCCCTGGACGATGCGGTCAGCAAAAAAACGGTCAATATCGGTGGCTAGGCTCATGGCGTCGCTTAAGCTTGGAAAGGCAACATTCTAGCGGTCATGTACGCCCTTATGCTCTCTCTACGGCATGAACACAGTAAGTATCTTATGGAACCGGCACAGCGACTTATTCTGCCCTGACTTGCGCCTCGCAAGCAGTTCGTTTTATCAATGGTATAAACGCGCCTGCCAGGATTCCGCTTCGCGTCCTGGTTTTCGGTTGATCGGGCCGCGCGACGGCAGAAAACATGTAATCAAGGAACCGAGCCTTGGCCCCTCCGCGGATATCGTGTCCTGCACGGCAGTACTGGCGCACCTTAAGAGCAACAAGCACGGGATCGCATCGAATCTCCGTCTCAGGCATTTTGGTTGTCTGGGCCACCGCATCGACAGCGCAGTGTTAGAGATGGGTGAAGCTTGCCAGACGTATCGAGAACTAATTCGTCTGCCTGAGCTATCGTTGCATCGCGATCCCGTCCACAATCTCCGCACTGCGGGCATAATCGCGTAGCTGTCAAATGCCACGTTGTTTCCGTTGAGCCGATACAGCAGTTTGTTGGTCGGGCCGAACATACTGACCCGCACCCATGTAAAGCAGAGCCTTGAAGTAATGCCATGGTCGTCACCCATTTAGACTACCGTGCATCAGGTGACGTTATCGAAGAAGTAAGCGAATGCCGCCTGATCTATCGCGCTCACGAGTTTCCAACTCTTCTGCAAATTGAGCGACGCGTTGACAAGGACGTCTTCCTCCAGCCTTAGATGGATCAATACTAGATCGGACAAATCTATCGCCAACTGCTAAGCTATCATTTTAACCGTTTCTTCTTTGGCGCCTGCTGCTTTTGAGGCGGAGCTAGGTTCAGCATTGCACTGATGCCATAAAAAGAGTTGTCGCTAAATTTTACCCCACCTGCCTCAAGCGCCTTATCGTCACCTTTAACAGCGAACCCAAGTAAATTTAAATCTACGAAGTCAACTACTGCCTCATCGACAGATGAAGACACATGAAGAATTTTTTGAGGGCCGACGTAAATCGTTAATTGATTATTCAATCGATCTACTCGAAATAGTGGATGAACGGATATGGAGGCCGAGACAACAGGGGCAAGCTTGAACCCTGCGGGGCTAGCTCGACCGCTGAGCCATACTAAGGGATAAGAATCGATGCCTCGTGCAATAATCAGTGGAACACCACTGCCAACCTGCATCAACTGTCCTCCATCGTACAAATGATTACTACAAATAACTAGGTGGCGATAAGGAACAGAAGAATTTTTCAATTCCAGTTGACTCATGATTTACTTCCTTAATGCTGTTGGCTAGCTTGATAATCGGCGAAATACTTCTTAATCTTTTTTGTTGCAGTTCGCTTGTCATTCGGCAGAAAAATTCCTGCAAGCCATAGCAAAAGTCCAATGATTAGTATTACTCCGGCAGTAATTTTTTCACCCTCTGAAATCCCTGAGTAATCAGGCATTGAACTGACAATCTTAATCTTCGGTAACAAACCAATAACGTAGCCAACCCATCCGCCGAATACCCAGCCGACTAGCGCACTTGTTTTAGATTGAGGACTCTGCAAACGGAGAAAATCAGCTTCCGATAAAGCAAAATTTGCTTGTAGAGAAGCAATCGACTCACCACTGCCTAAAGAGGGCAGAACATATGGAGCCCTACGTGTTTGACCTTGATGTATTGAAGTCATGAGGCGGTAGAAGAACGCAAAAAGTACATACTTTCAGATCTGCAACATCATATAACAAGCGATGCATAAATGTCATCATATAAATACGATAGGAAAAGTTTTATTTATTGCAACATTTTTTGAGCGAATCGCGTTGCTTTATGTCAGCGGCGGGTACTACGCTGCAGTATTCCAATGGCAAGAACACACGAGCGTATTAGGCCGAACGGCATCTCGACATATTTCGGAGCAACCCATGTCCCGCTGGCTCATTCGAATAGGCGTCTTCTGCCTTGTGCTAGGCCTTCTCCTGGCATCACCCTTGACGGACCTGATGCCCATCCGCGGATTCGGTTTCACCGTGGCCTCGGGCAATTACAGAGTTATTCCCGCAGATAATGGCCTTGACCACACAAGCATCGCACTGGCAGCCGCCGGCTGCCTACTGCTCTGCCCCGGCCTGCTAGCCAGGCGGCGCGCCAGACAACTAAAGCCCCGAGCCCCGATACACAATCCCCGCTAGCCGCCCCACCGCATCCTCCATGTCCGCAGCCGGCACCTGGCTATAACCCAGCAGCAGCCCATTCCACCCGGTCTTGCGCAAGCCGGTCTCATGCCGCGTCATGCAATGCACGGCGATGCCGGCAGCACGTGCGGCGTCGCTGACCTGATCGTCGCGCCAGTCCGGATCGGCAAATCGCAGCGACAGGTGCATCCCCGTACCGGCGCCATGAATGCGCGTGGAGTCGCCGACATGCCTGCCCAGCGCATCGAGCAAGGCGTCGCGCCGCTCGCGGTACAGGCGCCGCATGCGCCGCAGGTGCTGCACGAACTGCCCATCGCTCAGGAAGGTCGCCAGCGCGCGCTGCTCTGGCACCCGCCCGTGCATGGGCAGGCGCGCCAGCGCGGGACGCGCGGCTTCCGCCAGGCCTGCCGGCAGCACCATGAAGCCGGTGCGCATGGCCGGGAACATGGTTTTGCTGAAGGTGCCGAGATAAATCACCGGCGCGGAGGGCGCCAGGCCCTGCATCGCCGGCAGCGGCGGGCCGTCGTGCCGGAACTCGCTGTCGTAATCGTCTTCGATGATCAGAGCATCGGCGCGGGCCGCGCTGTCCAGCAGCGCCAGCCGGCGGCCCATGCTCAGCACCCCGCCGGTCGGATACTGGTGCGAGGGACTGGTGTAGATGAGCCGGGGCGGCGTGCGCTGCCAGTCGTCCAGGCCAGGGGCGATGCCCTCCTCGTCCACCGCGATGCCGACCGTGCGCAACTGGCCGCCGCGGAATGCCGACAGCGCGCCGAGGTAGCCGGGATTCTCGATCCAGGCGGTGTCGCCGGCATCGGTGAACAGCTGCACGCACAGCTCCAGGCTGGCCTGGGTGCCGTTCGTGACCACGACCTGCGCAGGGTCGCAGCGCACGCCGCGCGCGGCCTGCAGGTAGTCGGCAATCGCCTTGCGCAGGACCGGCAGGCCGGCCGGGTCGCAGTAATCGAACTCGAAGGGGCCGGTCTCGCGCCAGGCCCGGTCCAGCGCGCGGCGCCAGGCCGCCATCGGAAACGCGTCCAGCGCGGGCACGCCGAGCGCGAAGGCGCTGGACAGCATGCTGGGCGAGGCCATGCCGGTCAGCGCCTGGGCGCGGCGGGACAGCGTCGCCGGGCGGCGGTCTACGCCCGCCCCTGCCGGCGCGCCAAGGGCGACCTGCGCCACCACCGTGCCGCCCCGGGTCGTGCGCACCAGCCCTTCGGCCATGAGCTGCTCGTAGGCGTACAGGACCGTGTTGCGGGCGATGCCGAGTTCGCGCGCCAGGGTCCGCGTCGACAGCAGGCGGTGGGCGGCCGGCAGGCGTCCGCCGAGAATGGCTGCGCGCAGGCTGGCGTGCACCGTGCGCTGGCGCGGCCAGCCGCTGACGTCGTGGTGGCGTTCGAAATCGGCGAGCAGGAAACCGTAGTCCACATGTAGTCCTATCAAATGGGCAGCAGCTGGCCCTTACGTGGTACCAGTGCGCTGCTTATAGTTTGCCAACACGACATGGAGTTTGCATGAAAATGTGTGTCGAAATCCGTTTCTTCGTTCGTCGATAAGGAATCGAAGCACTGCACTGGGTTGATCCCATCATCCGACGAGACAATGAAAAAGCAGATCGCAGCAATGTTGTTCGCGCTTGGCCTGCACGGCGCCGCGTTTGCCGGTTTCGCCGAGGGCGCGCTGGCCTATCGCGAGCACAACTACGCATTGGCGCTGAAGGAAATCGCGCCGCTTGCCCGGGCCGGCAATGCGGACGCCCAGCAGTTGCTCGGCCTGATGTATTACACGGGCAGCGGCGTGCAGCGCGATTACAGGCAGGCTTTCGAATGGCATTACAAGGCGGCGCTGCAGGGCGTGCCCGCCGCCGAATACGTGATCGGCGCGATGTACTACACGGGCAATACCGTGCCCCAGGATCAAAAGCTGGCGGTGTCGTGGTTCCGCAAGGCCGCCGAACACGGCCAGGCGGACGCCCAATACGCCCTCGGCCTGATGTACCGCTACCACGTTGCCGGTGTGCCGGAGAGTCCGGTCATCGCTTACATGCTGTGGAACCTCGCTGCCGCGAATGGCCACCGCAACGCCGGCGAACAGCGCGACGAGCTGGCGCGCCGGATGAACGAGCAGCAAATCGACGAGGCGCAAAGCCTTTCCCGCAACTGGCGGCCCGGAATGGCCCTGCCATAACAAGCTGTCCTGACAACGATAGAGAGCGCACATGAGCTTATTCAGAACAAAAAACCTGGACCAGTTAATGGCCACGAGCCGCAAACCGGGCGGCTTGAAGAAAGTGCTGGGTCCATTCGACCTGATCCTGATGGGCATCGGCGCGGTGATCGGCACCGGTATCTTTGTCCTGACCGGGACCGGCGCCGTCACCGCCGGCCCGGCCCTGACGCTGTCCTTCGTGATCGCCGGCGTCTGTTGCGGGCTGGCGGCCCTGTGCTATGCGGAGTTCGCGTCGACCGTCCCGGTGGCGGGCTCGATCTACACCTACAGCTACGTCACGATGGGCGAACTGGTCGCCTGGATCATCGGCTGGGACATGCTGCTCGAATACGGCCTGGCGACGTCCGCGGTCGCGGTGGGCTGGTCCGGCTATTTCCAATCCCTCATGAGCAGCTTCGGCCTGAACCTGCCGGAAGCGTTGCGCGGCGCGCCCGGGGCGGTGCCGGGGCTGCAGACCTGGTTCAACCTGCCGGCCTTCTGCATCATGATGGTGCTGACGGGGATGCTGTCGCTGGGCGTGCGCGAATCCGCGCGCGTGAACAACGTCATGGTGATCATCAAGCTGGGCGTCGTGCTGCTGTTCATCCTGGTCGGCGCGCGCCATGTGCAGCCCTCGAACTGGCATCCCTTCATGCCGCACGGCGCCGGCGGTACGCTGAGCGCGGCCGCCCTCATGTTCTTCGCCTTCATCGGCTTCGATTCCGTCACCTCCGCCGCCGAGGAGGTCAAACGTCCCGAACGCGACCTGCCCATCGGCCTGATCGGTACGCTGACGGTGTGCACGGTCATGTACATCATCGTCACCGCCATCATGACCGGCATCGTTCCCTATGCAAAATTCCTCGGCATCGACCACCCGGTATCGCTGGCCCTGCAATACGCCCACGAGACCTGGTTCGCGGCCTTCGTCGACCTGGGCGCCATCCTCGGCATGACGACCGTGATCCTGGTGATGGCTTACGGCCAGACCCGCATCCTGTTCGCCATGTCGCGCGATGGCCTGCTGCCGCACAAGCTGTCCGAGATCCATCCGCGCTTCGGCACGCCCTTCTTTGCCACCTGGATCGTCGGCATCATCTTCGGTTTGCTGAGCGCGGTGGTGCCGCTCGGCGTGCTGGGCGAACTGGTGAACATGGGCACGCTGGCGGCCTTCTGCCTCGTCTCGGTGGCCGTCATGGTGCTGCGAAAGAAGCGCCCCGACCTGCATCGCGCCTTCCGCTGCCCGGGCGTGCCTTTCGTGCCCCTGCTCGCGATCGCCTTCTGCGCCGTGCTGATGGCCTTCCTCAGCAAGACCACCTGGGCCGCCTTCCTGGCCTGGCTGGCGCTCGGCCTGATCGTGTATTTTGCTTATGCGCGGCAGCGCTCCCTGCTGAACCAGCCCGCCGATGCGGCGCGCAAACTGGAAACCACATGAAAGTCACTGTTTCGATCGATGTGCCCTCCATCGAAGAGGGCCTGACGTTCTTCGGCGATGTTTTCGGCTTTGTCGAAACCGCCCGGCCCCATCCCGGCTATGCGCTGCTCGCCGCCGGCGAAGCGACGATCGGCCTCGTCGCCAAGCCGGCGGGCACCCATCCGGCCAAAGGAAGCGATGACGTGCGCAGATACGAGCGGCACTGGACGCCGGTGCATGTCGATTTCCGCGTCGAGGACTTCGAAGCGACGCTCGCCAAAGCGCTGGGCGCCGGCGCGCAAGCCGAACAGGTGCATCGCGTGCCCGGCTATCCCCCGGTCGCTTTTTGCAGCGATCCTTTCGGGCATGGGTTCTGTATCGTCGGCCTTGGCAAGCTGGCGTAGCAGGGTGGTTTTATTGCAACACTAGAAAGATTTATATCGCCGATTTTCGATTTCGGCAGCTTGTCTTTCTATACTCTTGCGTTTCCAATAATAAACAAGAGAGTTACATGAAAAAGATCGTCTTCGCTGCCCTGCTCGCGACCCTGGGCTGCGCCCAAGCCCAGACCTATGCACCGGTACCCGCCCAGTCGCCGACCCGTTTCCTCCTCGGCGTGGGCGTCAGCGGCGGCGGCGATAAACTCGCCACCGCGCAGTACACCAACGGCGACACCTATGACGTTCAGGCAGGCAGCGTGTTGTACTTCACGGCTGGCGTGGACTACCGCTTCGCGCCCCAGTTCTCGCTGCAAGGTACTGTCAACTACCATGTCGACACCGCCAACGCCAGGAACGGCAATATCAAGTTCGAACGCTTCCCGGTCGAACTGATCGGCTATTACCAGCCGGCCCCGGCATGGCGCGTCGGCGGCGGCGTGCGCTATACCATGAGCCCGAAGCTGAGCAGTTCCGGCATCGCTTCGGGTCCGGATTTCAGCTTCGACAATACGACCAGCGCGGTGGTGGAAGCGGAATACTTCACCACCCCGAGGCTCGGCATCAAGCTGCGCTACGTGAACGAGACCTTCAAGGCGCGCGGCTACCAGGATGTCGACGGCAGCCATATCGGCCTGTCCGCGAACTTCTACTTCTAAGTTGCCGATCCAAGCGAAACCATTCGGCTTTTTCGAACGCTTCGACTGGGGCGCGGATATCGCTGCCGTCAGCTATGACGGCCGGCTGGTGATCCGCGTCCTCCGAAACCGCAATGAGGCCGGAGGCATCGAGATCACGTTTCCGCAGGTCGACGGGTTTCGTCTGCTGGACGAAGTCCCGCTTGCCGAATACTGGACCGGCGATGATTTCCACGGGGGTTATCCAGTGCTCGAGGTCTTCGGCGGCGGGTGGTCGCAGGAGGAAAACCGGCGTCTCGGCTATACGCAGCAGCAGCGGGAGTGGATCATCGTGACCGCTGGCGCGTGTGTCAGCGTCTTTTCAAAACACGAACCAAAGATCGAGGGATTCGATGGCAACGCTGTTGCATGAAATCTGGGAAGAGCCAGAGGAAGATGGCGGTTCAATAACGCTCTGTCTTGCGGGGCTTGGAAGCGATGCAGAAAGAAAGCTGCTAGTAGGCAAAAACGCACGCCTGGTGACGACATTCGAGGCATCCTCTCATGCTGAGGCAATGAGGAAGTACTATGCACTGTACGGCTACGGTGAATACAAACCGTTTCCGCCTTTTGACGACGAGCCCTATCCCGAAGAATGGGCAGCGCGTCAACGGCAAGCTACGCCGCCAGCCTGAACGCATACACCGCATCATTGGCACAAGCCCGCATCGCCGGCCCTGAAACATCGCACACCGACACCGGCTGTTCCACCCCCAGCAGCATCACCATCGCCGGCACATCCAGGCCATTGATCGCGGCCTGGAAGCGGCGCACCAGCTCCCGGCACAGCTTCTCTTCCGCCGGAAGCTCGCCCTGCGTCTCCTGCAGGCGCAGTCGCCGCCTTGCACGCGCCAGATGCTGGCGCGCGTTCACCGTACTGGTCCCAAGTACGGCCGCGATATCGGCATGCCCGCATTCGAAGACCTCATGCAGCACCAGCGCCAGGCGCTCGGACGGCGACAGGCAGGCCAGCATGCGCGCCAGCGCCTCGCCCAGTGCCGCACGCTGCAACAAACCCTCTTCCGGCGATGAGCCTACGGCATCGGGCAGCACCTCTCCCGCCATGCGTTCGGCGACCTCGTCGCGGGCGCGCTTGCGCAGGCGGTCGATCGACTGGTGCTGCACGACCGTGGTCAGCCAGGCCGCCGGCGTGTCCAGTGCCGCCTGCTCGGCGCGCTGCCATTTCAAGTAGCAGTCCTGCACGATGTCCTGGGCTTCCGCCTCGCTGCCGACGATGCGGCGGCTGATCGCGGTCAGGCGCGGGCGCAGCTGCTCGAACAGGGCGCCGTCGAGGTCGAGGGTGCGTGGCATCGGTCATCTCCTTTGCAGTACGGGTCCTGCCTGACGCCGGGCGGAACCCGAATGTGACACGCCGGCAGAATATTTTTCGGCGTCACACGCGGACGTGTGAAAAGCGTCAAGCGGGCAGTGATTCCACTCTACCGCGAAAGGACGACCATGATTGCGAATATTCCCCGGGCGCTGGGCCTGGTCCCCACCGTCATCGAACAGACCGGCCGCGGCGAGCGCGCCTTCGACATCTACTCGCGCCTGCTGTCGGAGCGCGTAATCTTTTTGGTGGGGGAAGTGACGGAGCAGTCGGCCAACCTGATCGTCGCGCAACTGCTGTTCCTGGAGTCGGAAAATCCGGACAAGGACATCTCGCTGTACATCAACTCGCCGGGCGGCTCGGTGTACGCGGGTATGGCGGTCTACGACACGATGCAGTTCATCAAACCCGAGGTATCGACCCTGTGCACGGGTTTCGCCGCGAGCATGGGTTCCTTCCTGCTGGCGGCGGGCGCCATCGGCAAACGCTTCGCCCTGCCGAATGCCCGCATCATGATCCACCAGCCGCACGGCGGGTCGCAGGGCGTGGCGGCCGACATCGAGATCCAGGCGCGCGAGGTGCTGTACCAGCGGCATCGTCTCAACAGCATCCTGGCTGAGCGCACCGGGCAGACGCTGGCCAGAATCGAAAAGGATTCGGACCGCGACAACTACATGTCCGCGCAGCAGGGTGTGGAATACGGATTGATTGACCAGGTTCTGACGGCACGCGAGGGCGGTAATTGACAATCTGTTGCTCCAGCGAAACAGTTTATTGTCTAAACGTTTTTGAACATGGGGAAAAAATGTAGCCCAGATGAAATATGCGGATTGAATAGGGGTAAGCTGATTTCATCCTCATCTGCCGCCATACACCGCCGTGTTCAAAAACCTCAAAATCGGTACCCGCCTGGCGCTCTGCTTCGGCATCGTCGTTGCGCTCATGCTCGCCATTGCGGCGATCTCGCTCAGCCGCCTGAGCACCACTGCCAGCAGCATCGCACAAGCCACGGCGATCCGCGAAAACCAGCTGGCGCCGCTCTACGATATCCGCGAAGCGCTGGCCCAGACCGGCATCTCCGCGCGCAATGCCTACGTCATCGGCGACGACCAGCAGGCGCAGGCCGAGCTGGTTTTGGTGGAGCAGTACCGCGACCATTACCTGCAGCGCCTGCAGGTGCTCGACACGCTGCTGGGCAGCCGCGCCGACTTCGCCAAGGCGCGCGACGGCCTGCGCCTGATGGCCAAGGAGCTCGACCGGCCGCGCAAGTACCGCGAAGCCCACGAGATGGAGGGCTATGGCAAATTCCTCGTCAACGAGTGCAGCCCGCTGCGCCGCCGCATCGTCGTCGATCTCAATACTGTCATCAAGTCGATCGAGGCCGACATGAGTGCAGCGAGCCAGACCGTCGATGCGGTCACGGTGCAGTCCACCTGGATCGTGCTCGGCATCTCGGCCGCTGCTCTGGTGCTGGCGGCGCTGCTCGCGGTCGGGGTCACGCTGAGTGTTACGCGGCCGATCCGGCGTGCCTGCGAATTCGCCGAGGCCGTCGAGCGCGGCAACCTGGCGGTTTGCCTGGAGTCCGATTCCAGGGACGAACTCGGCTCCATGATGCGCACGCTGGACTGCATGCGTCGCGGCCTGGAAGGCATCGTGCGGGAAGTCCGCGACGGCGCGACCTCGATCTCGCTCGTCACCGGAGAAATCTCGGCAGGCAATACGGATCTGTCGCGCCGGACCGAAGCCCAGGCTTCGTCGCTTGAACAGACGACCGCTTCGATGGAAACCCTGACCAACACCGTCCGCCAGAATGCCGACGCGGCGCGCGCGGCAGGCAGCGCCGCCATCGCGGCTTCGTCGGTCGCCAGCGAGGGCGGCCAGGTGATGCACGAAGTGATCGAGAAGATGCGGACGATCGACGATGCTGCGGCGCGCATCGTCGATATCGTCGGCGTCATCGACGGCATCGCTTTCCAGACCAATATCCTGGCCCTGAATGCCGCGGTCGAGGCAGCGCGGGCCGGCGAGCAGGGCCGCGGTTTTGCCGTCGTCGCCAGCGAAGTACGCACCCTCGCCCAGCGTTCCGCCACCGCGGCAAAGGAAATCAAGACGCTCATCGAAGCGTCCACCGCGGCGATCGCATCCGGTTCCACGCTGGTCAACAAGGCCGGGCAAACGATGGCGCATATCGTGGAGGACGTCACGCGCCTGGCCAGCACCATGCAGGACATGGGAGGCGCCAGCGAAAACCAGGCGGTGCAGGTACGGGAAATCAATCAGGCGATGTGCCACGTGGACGGCTTGACGCAACAGAATGCGGCGCTGGTTGAACAGGCGAGCGCAGCGGCGCAATCCCTGCATGAGCAATCGCAGCGTCTTGCGGACCAGGTCGGGAAATTCCGTACCGCTGAAAAAGCCCTGCCCGCGCTCGCCATGGCATGACACGACAGGCGGCGTGCGGCGCGAGCCGGCGCTGTCTGACCATGGGGCAGCATGCTATGCTTGGCCCTTCCGCTCCCTGTCGTCGCCGCTTTTGCGTCCCCATTGAGCTCCGTAATAAGGCTGCTCAATGAACGCTTCTCCTGTTTTACCTCCCCGTTTCGCGCCAGTCCAGAGCGGCGCCCTCGCAGTGGCCGTTCTGCTCACGCTGGCCACCCTGCTGCTCCTGCCCGGCGCCGCCGACAAGTGGCCGAACGTGACTGTGTTCGTGCCGGCCTACCAGTCCGTCCTGGTCGGCATCTACCTGCTCGCGGCCTACCTCATCTACGGCTATTTCGTGCAGACGCGCACCCATTCGCTGCTGTGGCTATGGTCCGGCTGCGTGTACACGGCCGGCGTTCTGGCCGCCCAGTTCCTGTCGCTGCCGAACGCCTTCGTCGCCGGCCAGCGCTTGCTGGGCGGTGCGCAGACGACGACCTGGCTGTGGTTCTTCTGGCACCTGGGCGCCGGCGGGATGCTGCTGGGCTATGCAGTCGCGGAATGGCGTTCGCCGGCCCGGCGCGTGCCGGATGCCGGACGCAGCTTCCTGCGCGCGGCCGCGCTGATGGCCGCCGCCCTGACCGCAACCCTGGTGACCGTGACGGTCCTGCACGACCGCCTGCCGATCCAGGACGTCGGCGGCGATTACAGCCTGGTGACCCGGACCGGCTATGGCCCGCTGCTCCAGGTGCTGCTGTTCGCCGCCCTGTTCTTCCTGTGGCGCGCCAGCCGCTTCCGCACGCCGATCAGCGCCTGGCTGGGCGTGGTGACGCTGGCCCTGGCCCTCGACAACATCATCACGATGGCCGGCGGCGCACGCCTGTCGATCGGCTGGTATGTCGGCCGCCTGAACGCCCTGTTCTCGGCCCTGGTGATGCTGGTGCTGTACATGCAGACGATCCATCGCGTGTATCTGAAGGCGGCCGTGAATGCCGACGAACTCGCGATTGCCAAGAACAAGCTCGAACGCCAGCAATTGCGGCTGGAGATGCTGGTGCAGGAACGCACGCGTTCGCTCGAAGAAGCCCAGAACGCCCTGCTGCACTCCCAGAAGCTGGAAGCCATGGGCAAGCTGACCGGCGGCGTGGCGCACGACTTCAACAACGTGCTGCATATCATCGGCGGCAACCTGGACCTGATCCGCATGTTGTCGGGCACGAACGACAAGATCATCCAGCGCTGCACCTCGGCACGCGATGCCGTGCGGCGCGGCGCTCGTTTGTCTTCGCAGCTGCTGTCCTTTGCCCGCAAGCAGCCGCTGCAGCCGGCGCCGACCAGCATGGCGCAGGTGCTGGCCGACATGGACGAACTGCTCAAGCGCGCCCTCGGCGAACGCGTCGAGATCCAGCTGGCAATTGCAGGCGACAGCTGGAACGTCCGGGTCGATCAGCAGCAGCTGGAAAACGTCATCCTCAATCTGGTGCTGAATGCGGGCGACGCGATGCCCGCAGGCGGCACCCTCGCCATCCACGTTTCCAACACCATCGTGTCGGATGCAGAAAATGCCCGTCTCCAGCTCGCCAGCAGGGAGCAAGTATGCGTGGCCTTCATCGATACCGGCAGCGGCATGAGCAAGGAAGTCCTCGAGCGCGCCTTCGAGCCTTTCTTCTCGACCAAAGGCGTCGGCAAGGGCACCGGACTCGGCCTCAGCATGGCCTACGGCTTCGTCAAGCAGAGCGGCGGCCACATCGAGATCGACAGCGAACCCGGCAAGGGCTGCGCGGTGACGCTCTTCCTGCCGCGCACGACCGAGGCGGCCGTCGAGAAGACGGCGCAGAAGGCGGCCGCGGCAGTAGGCGGCAGCGAAACCATCCTGGTTGTCGACGATGAAATCGCGATCCAGGAAAATGTTGCCGACATTCTGACGAATCTGGGCTACAAGGTAATGCGGGCCAGCAGTGCAGACGAGGCCGCCATCGTCTTGCGCCAGCATCGCGGTATCGATCTGCTGTTCACCGATGTCATCATGCCCGGCACCATGAGCAGCCCGCAGCTGGCGGACCTGGCGCGCCAGCTTCACCCGGGCATCAAGGTGCTGTTCACGTCGGGCTATTCGGAAGATGAAGTGATCCAGGACGGCAAGCTCAAACAAGGGGTCAGCTTGTTGAGCAAGCCCTATGCCGACAACGACCTCGCACAGGCGATCCGCAAATCGTTGAATGCCGCAGAGCAAGCTTATACAAAATAAAATGTTGCATTGGCTTGTAGTTTTTGACTGACAGCCTCGAGAGAACCAGTCCGCTGCATGCTTTGCGCATGAGGCGTATCATGTCCTCTTGACGAACAGCACAAAGGAAAGCTCATGAACCAACGACGCTCCTTCCTCAAAAGCTCCGCCATGCTGGCTTCCGTGATCGGTGCGCCGGCTGTCATCAAATCAGCGAAAGCTGCCACCGTTCCCGGAACGGCCCCGCCCAACGAGCGCATCTTGCGCCTCTACAACACCCACACGGGCGAGAGCCTGCGCAGTATTTTCTGGGCAGAAGGCCAGTTCATTCCGGAAGCGCTGCAGGACATCAACAAGTTGCTGCGTGACCACCGCAACAACAAGATTTCCAGCATCGATCCGCAGCTGCTGGTCTTGCTCGACCGCATCAGCGCGCAGTACGGCAGCCATCCGACCCTGCACGTGATTTCGGGCTACCGTTCGCCGGAAACGAATGCGAAGTTGCACGAAAACACGACCGGCGTGGCGAAACACAGCCTGCACATGGAGGGTAAAGCCATCGACGTGCGCGTGCCTGGCCAGGATCTTGCCAAGCTGCACAAGATCGCGATGTCGCAGAAGGCAGGCGGGGTCGGCTATTACCCGGACTCGCAATTCGTCCACATGGACGTCGGCCGCGTCCGCTACTGGTAAGCCGGTCGACCATGCGGCGGCTGGGCAGTTTCCTGATCGCAGTTTCGAGCATTGTCTGCCCGGCCATGGCGCCGGCGCAGCAGGCTCAGGCCGACGTGCCGGCTGAAGCGAAACCGCAAACCGTCACCGTCACTTCGACCCGCGATCCGGTCGACAAGTCCTACCGCAAGATGATCCGCGGCATGGAACGCTTCGAGCGCGAGCATGCGCTGGCGCCCCAGGCCACGCTGCGCTTCCACCTGCTGCCGCGCACGCCCGGCGTCAACATGCGGGGCATCACCCTGCGTGCGCTCGGCGACCACATCGCCATCCCGATCCCGGTAGCCGACGACAACACCTTCACGCTGCCGCGCAACGAACAGGCGCTGCGCGAGGATGCCGCCGTCATCGCCAACCGCAAGACCACCAGCATGACCTGGCGCGCCCAGGTCATCACGCCCGGCTTGCCGCCCGGCGCCCGGCGCCTGGGCGATCTGCGGCTGGAATGCCTGGTCGGCATGGAAGCGGGACTGGTGTCGAACAGCTCGCCGCTGTTCGGCTGGATCTCGAACGCGCTGAATACGCCCGAGCAGGTGTGCAACAGCCCGGAGGGCAATTTCCTGTTCTTCACGGAGCGCCCGGTTTTTTCGGTGACCCTGCAGGCGGGCGGCCGCACCGAGATCCTGCCCTTCCGCATGCTCTACGCCGGCGGCGACCAGAGCCGCGACATGCTGGCCTTCTGCGATTGCCAGGTCCTGCTCGACCGCACCTATTACGCGCCGATCTGGGACCGCAGCTGGCCGGACGACACCCTTGTTACCTTCGACTACATGGATGCGCCACCCGCTTCGGAGGCCCAGCCATGAAACGCGCGATCCTCATCTTCAGCGCGGTCCTGGTCTTGAACGGCTGCGCCACCGGCTCGAACGAACCCGGCGCGATCGTCGCCGAAGACCGCTTCGCGCAGCTGGTGGTGCCCGGCCGCACCACGCGCGCCGAGCTGCTGGCCGCCTTCGGCCCGACCAAATCCGTCCGCTTCGACAGCGGCATGGAAACCTGGCTGTACGAGACCGATGCCGGCGCCGGCCGCCACACCGAGCTGGTGCTGCTGCTGGACCGCACGGGTGTAGTGCAGAAGATGCGGCGCCGCCTGCCCTATCCCACCGATCCGCAGCGCTGAATCCGCTTCGTCCAACCAGCACAGCCGGCACCGAATCGGTGTAAAGTTGAGCATCATTATTTTTCGAAAGATGCGATGCACGTCCCGGTAAAGGCAATGCTCGGCCTGGCGATGGCCGTGACGGTGCAGCTGGCCGGGGCGCAGCAGGCGCCGCAGCCGGCGGCTCAGCAACTGAGTCCGGTCGAGCAGCAGATCGTGGCCGAAATCCACGCCCACGCGCCGCAAGCGCTGGAACTGCTGCGGCAAAGCGTCCTGATCAACAGCGGCACGATGAACCAGCAGGGCGTGCGCGCCGTCGGCAAGCTGTTCCGCGACCAGTTCGACGCGCTCGGTTTCCAGACCCGCTGGATCGAGCTGCCGCCCGAGATGCGGCGCGCCGGCCACCTGCTGGCCGAACGCCCGGCGACGTCCGCCGGCAAAGGCAAGCGCCTGATGCTGCTCGGCCACCTCGACACCGTCTTCGAGCCCGGCAACACGACGCTGGCCTGGGAACCGCAGCCTGAGGCCGATGGCAAGGTCCTGCGCATCAAGGGCCAGGGCGTGTCCGACATGAAGGGCGGCGACGTCATCATCGTCGAAGCCCTGCGCGCGCTGCAACGCGTGGGCGCGCTCGAGGGCACGCGCATCGCTGTCATGCTCACCGGCGACGAGGAAGAAGCCGGCGATCCGAAAACCATCTCGCGCGGCGACATGCTCAACCTGGCCAAACGCAGCGACGTCGCCCTCAGCTTCGAAGGCAGCATCACCAACAAGGACGGCATGGCGGCCGCCACCGTGGGCCGGCGCTCGACCGCCTTTTTCGAGCTCGAAGTCAAGGCGCGCCAGGCGCATTCGATGGGCGTGTTCGGTCCGGGCGGCTACGGCGCGATCTACGAGGCGGCGCGCATCCTCGATGCCTTCCGCCAGCAGGTCGTGGAGCCGGGCCTGACCTTCAACCCCGGCGTGATCCTCGGCGGCACGGACGTGACCTACGACGATCCCAACTCGCGCGGCACCGCCTTCGGCAAGACCAACGTCATCGCGAATACCGTTACCGTGAAAGGCGACCTGCGCTACCTCGACTATGCCCAGCGCGACCGCGCCCAGGCGCGCATGCGCGAGATCGTCGCCCAGAGCCTGCCCGGCGCCAGCGCCACCGTGAACTTCCGCGATTCCTATCCGCCGATGGCGGTCACGCCCGGCAACCTCAAAATACTGGCCCAGTACTCGCAGGCCAGCCAGGACGCCGGCCTTGGACCGATCGGCGCGGTGCCGCCGGAATCCCGTGGCGCCGGCGACATCCAGTTCGTCGCGCCCATCATCGACAGCCTCGACGGCCTGGGCGCGAGCGGCGGCGGCGCGCATTCGCCGAACGAATACCTGGAAGTCGCTTCCATCGAACGCAGCGCGATCCGTGCCGCACTTTTGATCTACCGCCTGACCCGGCAAGACTGAGACTTTATTTTTATCGCATGGCACGCTTACATTTAGACTTCCCCGAAGACCAGTACTACTACACGACCTTGCTGACGGTGCGCGTCACCGACATCAATGCCGGCAACCACCTCGGCAACGACTCGATGATCTCGATGATCTCCGAGGCGCGCGCCCGCTTCCTGTTCGAATTCGGCGTTGCCGAAACCGAGCGCGACGGCACCGGCATCATCGTCACCGACCTGGCCACCACCTACCGCGCCGAAGCCCATGCGCGCGACCAGCTGCTGTTCGAAGTCGGCGTCATGGACTTCAACAAGTACGGCGGCGACATCATCTTCCATATCACCCGCCCCAGCGACAAGAAACTGATTGCGATGGCCAAGCAGGGCTTTGTCTTCTACAACTACAAGACCAGTCAGGTCGTCGCTATGCCGGAAGATTTCCGCGGCAAGTTCGAGCGCGTGAACTGGATCGATTGACCGCGACTGACACCGGACATCATGGGACGCCTGACCTTCAGCATCAACCTGACCCTGGACGGCTGCCTCGACCACCGGGAAGGCATCGCCGACGACGAGACGCATGCTTTCTTCACCGAGCTCATGGATGCGTACGGGGCCATGCTGTGGGGCCGCGTCACCTACGAGATGATGGAGAGCTACTGGCCGGCGGTCGCCTCCGGCGCCATGGACGCGCCGCCGGCGTTGCGCGAATGGGCGCTCAAACTGGAGGCCAAGCCGAAGTACGTGGTGTCCTCGACGCGCACGGACTTCCCGTGGACCAGCAGCCACCACATCGCCGGCGACCTGGGTTCTAGCATACAGAAGCTAAAAGATGCGACGCCAAACGGCGTGCTGCTCGGCAGCGGCAAGCTCGCGGCCGCGCTGGAACGGCTGGATCTGATCGACGAGTACCTGTTCCTCGTGCACCCGAGGATTGCCGGGCATGGCCCGACCCTGTACGAGGGTGGACTGCCCGGCACGCGGCGGCTGGCGTTGATTTCTGCGAAGCCGCTTCGTAATGGCGCGGTTGCCATGCACTACCGGCGGGCCGGCTGATGCGGAAAATGTGAGGCAAGCGTGATCGACGAATACCTTGAAGAAATCCAAAAGATGCGAGACGACGGCGCTTTCGTCATCATCAAATGGGACGGGGAACGTTCAAGTCTACGCCAGACGGTGGTTGTCAATCGGCCTGACACCGACTATGTCTGGCGCAAGGACTGCGACGACCTTGCAGGCACGCTTCGCGATGCCATCATGGATTACAAGATGGCACATGCCCGCTGAGTTCTCCTTTCGCCGCTCTGCCGGGTGACCGGCAAGGGCTGATTCCACACGATTGCACGACGCCTATGGCTGGCCTAAGTCAGTCTCTCCAAGATGATTGCAGCTTATTCATCAAGCGGGAGCCGCCATGCAAGCGCAGACGAGAGGCCGGCAGAATGCCTGGCTTAACAAGGTTCCGGAAGTCGCTCTGTCGTTCTGGATCATCAAGATCTTGTCCACGACGGTGGGCGAGACCGGCGCCGATTTCCTCGCGGTCGATGTCGGCTGGGGCCAGGGCATCACTTGCACCGTCATGTTCGGCCTGCTCGCGGCGGCCCTGTCGGCGCAGTTGCGCACGCGCCGCTATACGCCGTGGCTGTACTGGCTGACCGTTGTACTGATCAGCATCGTCGGCACCCAGATCACCGACCTGCTGACCGACGGCCTGAAGGTCAGCCTTTATCTCAGCACCGCCATGTTCGCCTTGGCGCTCGCGACGATTTTCTTCGTCTGGCACCGGGTCGAAAATACCCTTTCGATCCGCGATATCGTGACCCGCAGGCGCGAGCTGTTCTACTGGTCTGCCGTCCTGTGCACGTTTGCGCTGGGAACCGCCGCCGGTGACCTCGCGACCGAAGCCTTGGGACTGGGCTTCGCCTGGGGCGCCGCCGGTTTCGGCCTGTTGATCGGCCTGAGCTACGCCGTCTGGCGCGCGTGCGGCCATGCCGTGGCGACGTTCTGGCTTGCCTACATCCTCACGCGCCCCTTCGGCGCCGCGCTCGGCGACCTGCTCACCCAGGCCAGGACCTATGGCGGCATGGGGATGGGTGCGATGTGGACCAGCGCCCTGTTCCTCACGGTGATCGTCCTGCTGGTGGCGGCGGCGCAGCTGCGCACGGGCACCGGCCTCAGCTCACGAACACCGGACTGAAGAATTTTTATCCAAAGGAGAAGCCATGCACCTGAAGTTCGCGAAAACCTTCCCCCTGGCGACCGTTTCCGTCGCCTTGCTGCTGGCCATGACGGCCGGCTGCTCGAAACCGGCCGACCGCGCCGCCAAAGCCGCAGGCACCGCCCCTGCCCACGCAGCGACCGGGTCAGGCGTCGGCACGAGACTGGGCGACCTGACGCCCTTCCGCACGATCGCCGGTGATGTCGCCACCCTGGTGGACAAGGGCGATCTCGCGCAGGCCAGGACCCGCATCAAGGATCTCGAGATAGCCTGGGACGAAGCCGAAGCCGGATTGAAACCGCGTGACGCTGCAGACTGGCATACGCTGGACGAGGCCATCGACAAGGCCCTGGCCGCGCTGCGCGCCGATCCGCCGAAGCAAGCCGACTGCAAGGCCGCGATGGCCTATCTGCTGCAGATCTTCGACGCTTTGCGGACCAAGGCCTGAGCCATGAGCGCGCCTATGAAGACTTCCACCGAACACGCCCTGGCGAAAGTCCCCGAAGTGACCCTCGCATTCTGGGTCATCAAGATTGCCGCGACGACGCTGGGAGAAACCGGGGGCGATGCGGTTTCGATGTCGATGAATCTCGGCTACCTGGTCGGCACATGCATTTTTGCGGCGATCTTCCTGGCGGCGGTCATGGCCCAGATCAGGGCCAAGGCATTCCATCCCTTCCTGTACTGGGCCACGATCATCGCGACCACGACGGTCGGCACGACCCTCGCCGACTTCGCCGACCGCTCGCTCGGCATCGGCTACGCCGGCGGCTCGGCCCTGCTGCTGGCCTTGCTGTTGGGCTCGCTATTCGTCTGGCACCGTACGCTGGGTTCGGTATCGGTCGGCACGATCAACACCCCCAGGGCGGAAGCCTTCTACTGGGTAACGATCATGTTTTCCCAGACCCTCGGGACGGCCTTGGGCGACTGGACCGCCGACACGGCCGGTTTCGGCTATACCGGGGCGGCGGTGATTTTCGGCGGACTGCTCGCGCTGGTGGTGCTTGCATATTACTGGTCGGGGATTTCCCGTACCATCCTGTTCTGGATCGCCTTCATACTGACGCGCCCGCTTGGCGCAGTGGTCGGCGACTTCCTGGACAAGCCGCTCGCCAAGGGTGGACTCAACCTGAGCCGCTATACGGCATCGGCCGCACTGATGACCTTCATGGTGATGGCGATTATCATGTTCCGGCAACGTGCTGCCAGGACCGCGCATTGAACGGAAAATGAATGGAGGTGGAATGCGGGTATTGCTGGTCGAAGACGATCCCATGATCGGCGACGCCATCCAGGGCGCGCTCAAGGACGCTTCGTATGCGACGGACTGGGTCAAGAATGGGCAGACGGCGCTGTCGGCGCTGGATTGCCAGTACTACGACATGGTCCTGCTCGATCTCGGCTTGCCGGGAAAGGATGGCCTGGAAGTGCTGACGGCCATACGCGGCAAGAACAACCCTGTTCCGCTTCTCATCATCACTGCCCGTGACGGTTTGCACGACCGTCTCTGCGGCCTCGACGGCGGCGCCGACGATTATGTGGCGAAGCCGTTCGCAATGGTGGAGCTGCTGGCCAGGATGCGTGCGGTGCTGAGGCGCAAGGGCGGCAGCTCCACCCCGGTGCTGAGCAATGGCGTCGTCAGCCTGGACACCGGCACCAAGGAAGCGCGCCTCATCGCGGGCGAGCCGGTCCAGCTGTCGAACCGCGAATTCTCCCTTCTGCATGCTCTAATGGTGCGTCCGGGCGCCATTCTGTCCCGGCGGCAGCTGGAAGACCGCATTTACGGCTGGGGGGAAGAAGTCGAAAGCAATGCCGTCGAATTTCTGATCCATGCCCTGCGGCGCAAACTGGGCAGCGCGACCATCAAGAACGTTAGGGGCATGGGATGGATGGTTTCAAAAAGCGCCTGAACGACTCGGTCCAGTTCAAGCTGTCGGCCACCTTGTCCCTGGCGATCCTTGCCGCGGCGATCCTCGCCGGCATCTTTTCGTTCATGTCGGCCTTCGACGAAGCCCACGAGCTTCAGGACGATGTGCTGCTCCAGGTTGCGCAACTGGTGGACCGGCAGCGCCTGCTGCCGCCCGCGCCGCCCACCGGCGATACCCGTCCGGCCTACCGCGACGAAGAATCGCGCGTGATCGTGCAGCGCCTCGGCGACAGGGCCGACCCGGCGATCGACGTCGACCACGGCGGCTTGCTCGCATTGCCGGCGGCGCTGCCCGACGGTTTGCAGACGCTCACGGTCGGCAGGGAATCCTTCCGTGTCCTGATCCGTTCCACGAGTGCCGGAGAACGCATTGCTGTAGCCCAGGAAGCCGGATTCCGCAACGACATCGCGCGCCAGGGAGCCGTCCGCACCGTCATGCCCTTGCTGATCCTGATGCCGGTGCTGCTGCTGATCGTTGCCGACCTCGTGCGCAAGCTGTTCCGGCCGATCGCGGTCCTGTCCCGCGAAATCGACCAGCGCGAAGAACGGGAACTGCATCCCGTGGAGTACCATCATCTGCCCTCGGAAGTCAGGCCCTTCGCCGTTGCGATCAACCGCCTTCTGACACGGGTGGAAAGCGCAATGGTATCCCAACGCCGCTTCATCGCGGACGCGGCGCACGAACTGCGTTCGCCATTGACCGCCTTGTCGCTGCAGGCGGAGCGCCTGGCCGATACCGACCTGCCCTCCCCTGCGCGTGAACGCCTGACGACGCTGCGCCAGGGAATCGAGCGCAGCAGGAACCTGCTGGATCAGCTCCTGACCTTCGCCAGGGCGCAATCCGATGCTGCCAGCCAGGGCGCGGCGGTGTCCGTGCAGGATATCTTCCGCAGGGTGCTGGAAGACTTGATGCCGCTTGCCGAGGCCAAGCACATCGATATCGGCGTCGACGGCGCCGGCGATGCGCGGCTGTGGGCCAGCGAGCTCGACATGATCGCCCTTGTGAAAAACCTGGTCGACAATGCCATCCGCTATACGCCCGCCGGCGGCAAGGTCGACCTGTCGGCAGGACCGTGCGAAGGTGGGGCCATGCTGTGCATCCGGGATACGGGACCGGGCATTGCGTTGGGTGAGCGGGTACGCGTATTCGACCCGTTTTATAGAGCGCTGGGCAGCGAACAGGTCGGATCCGGTTTGGGCCTGGCCATCGTGCAGACGATTGCCGGCCGCATGGGTGCGCAGATCACCCTCGGTTATTCGGATGAACGGGCGCAGGCCGGATTATGCGTCACGGTCCGGTTTCCCTCGCACTGCGAACATCGCCTTCAGTCGTAGTTGAATTCCACGTCCTTGGCCTTGCGTCTGCCGCCGAAGCTGTACGACACGCCCAGGTAAGCAATCTGCCCGAGCTGGTGGCGGCGGTATTCGCCGTGGAAGCCCTGGAGGTCGTAGACCCGGCGCATGCGCTGGGTATTGAAGACATCGGACACCGTGGCAACGAGCGTCAATTGTTCGTCGACCTGGTGCCGGTAGCCGAGGTTGACGACGCCGAACGGCATATTGAAGCCCTGCGGCGTCAACCGCTTGCCGCGGTAGTTGGCGCTGACCTGCAGGCGGTCGCGGGCGCCGATCTGATAATCGAGCGCGCCTTTGCCGTTGAACCCGACGTTGCTGCGGCTGCTCGTCGCGCCTGCGTCCTGCACATTGATCTCGTTGTAGAACACCGTGCCGCTGGCGTTATAGCTCAAGCTGGACGTCAGCTTGCCGGCGGCACGGAAATCCACACCGCCGGATTGGCCGGCCGGCAGGTTCGCCTTGGTGATCAGCACCGCGCCATTCTCGAGCGGCGTCAGGACATCCGTGTCGCCGTCGCGGCTGCGGCGGTAGAACGCGGTCGCGCCAAACGACACGCCGCCCGCCTCGTGGACATACCCCAGTTCCAGCGCATCCGTCATTTGCGGACGCAGGTCGGGATTGCCGCGGCGCAGATTGCTCGGATCCGCGCGGTTGACGTAGGGGTTCAGGTCTTCCGGATCGGGTTTCTTGATCCGCTTGCTGTAGCCCAGCGACAGGGTATCGGCATCGTTCAGGGTGTACAAGGCATTCAAGGTCGGATAAAGCTTGCGGTAGTGCTGGGCGCTCGCATCGCCGGAGACTTTTTGCTGAGTCTGGATATCGGTCTGCTCGAAGCGAAGGCCGCCCAGGACCTCGAGGGCGCCGCGCTTGACGGCGTAGGTCGTGTAGACAGCGTTCACCGCTTGCCGGTACCGGAAATGGTTGATGGCCGCCGGATTTTCGTTCAGCGCGCCGTCCGTACCGGTGGCGCTGGCGTCGTTGAATGCGTTGTGATCGTATTCGACGTCATAGCCGGCTTTCAGGGTATTGCCCTCGCCGTCCGGCCGCACATAGGCGGCGGTCATCTTCGACACGTCGTACACCTGCTGGCCGAAGTCGCGCTGCAGCACAGGCGCCACATGATCCTGCCGGTAGTCGTAGAGATTCGACTCGTTGGAATGGCTGCGCTGCAGATACAAGGACAGCGCCTCGCCGGGTCGCGCCAGCTTCTGTTCGGCGTAGAATGCCAGGCCGGCGTCGGTGCGCGGACCACCGCCGTCGCCGTGACGCTGGTATGCCGGCGCATTGCCCGGCAAAGTCGCTTGCGAGGAGTAACGGTGTTCGGTTCGTGTCGCATAATCCGCCGTGAGGCCGAAGGTCTGCGCACTGTTCGGCGTGTATTTCAAGGCGCCCTTGCCATACCAGCGATCATTGGACTCATCGAGCGTCTGGTGCGAGATGCTGGGCGACGCATCGCGCGCGCCGGCAGTGCTGTCGCTGACACGCTGGCGCCAGTCCTTGCGCTTGCCGAGTGTGCCGCTCAAGTCCACCGTGCCGGTGCTGTAACTGCTGCCGACGCTGCCGTTATGCCGGCCGTCGCTGCCCAGGTTGGCCAGCATCTGCCCTGCGCCGCCGCGCTTGCGGTTCTTTTTCGTGACGATGTTGATGATGCCGCCGGCGCCGTCGGGTTTGAATTCCGCCGATGGCGACGTGATGATTTCGATCTGCTCGATATCGGCAGCCGAAAAGCCCGTGAGCGCACCGCCACGCGCCGCGCCTTGCATCTGGCTCGACGGCATGCCGTCGACGAGCACTGTGACGCTGGTGTCGCCGCGCAGGCTGACATTGCCGTCGACATCGACGTCGACCGCGGGAATATTGTTCAGCAAATCGGCCGCACTACCGGTGCTCGCCTGTAGATCGGCATCGGCGCGGTAGACCTTGCGGTCGATTTTGGTCACGACATCGGCGCGCTTGGCCTTGACCACGACGGTGGAAGGTCCGTCGGCCTGGGCATGGAGGGTACAAGCGTACAAGGCAAGAGTCGCCGGTACGCAAAATCGAAATAGGGTCATGTGCAGTGAAATCAGCTTGTCTTCGTCCGTTCCTTTGCCCAGCCGATCAGGCCGGGCAGGATGGAAAGGAACACGATGCCGAGGATGACGGCCGTCAGGTGCGCACTGACCCAGGGCAGGTTGCCGAAGGTGTGACCTGCCCCCAGCAGCAGCCCTACCCAAGCGATGCCGCCGACTGCGTTATATGCCAGGAACACCGGATAAGACATCTTGCCGAGTGCGGCCACGAATGGGGCCAGTGTGCGCACAACCGGCACGAAGCGCGCCAGCACGATCGTCTTGCGGCCGTGACGGTCGAAGAACGCGTGAGTCCGATCGAGATAGGCAGGCTTGATGAACGCGATACGGTGCGTGTCCAGGACCTTATTGCGCATCAGGCTACCGATGGCGAAATTCAGGGTGTCTCCAGCAATGGCAGCGGCAATCAGCAAAGGCAGCAGGACTGGCAACGAGAACGTCCCTGTCGCCGCCAGGGCGCCGGCGACGAACAACAGCGAATCGCCCGGCAGGAATGGCATGACGACGACGCCCGTTTCAATGAAAATCACGGCGAACAGGATCGCGTACACCACCGTTCTATGACCGGTGGCGAGCGCCGCGAGATGGCTGTCCAGGTGGAAGAACCAATCCATCAGCAAATTCGACATCGGGTTTGCCTTGCAAAAATTGAATGATGGCGACAGTTTTCAACAATAAACTTAGCTGATCCATAGCGCTGCCAACGTGGGAGCCATCCTGGCATGCAGGGCAACCGCCCGGGAAACTGACTTTTTTCAAAAATAACTGGAACTTTTCCGGTTCCCCAGCGGAATATGGGTACAAGACCATACCCATGAATACGACTTCCGCCACCACACCCGACACCGACCTGCTGCGCACCATGCGCAAGGGCGACGCCGACGCCTTCGCGGCGCTGTACCGGCGCCACCAGGGTCCGCTGTACCGCTTCGCGCTGCTGCGCTGCGGTTCCAGCGACACGGCTGCCGACGTGGTGCAGGAAGCCTTCATGGGCCTGCTGACCGAGCGCTTCCGCTTCGATCCGCTGCGCGGTCCGTTGCAATCCTTCCTGTTCGGCGTGGCGCGCAACCTGATCCTCAAACTGGAAGAAGGCCGCCGGCGCCATGTCGCCCTGCCCGCCTTCGATGCGGACCAGGATGGCGACGACGATCCCGAACCGGACCAGCCGCTGATCGAGACCGGTCCGCTGGCGCGCCTGCTGGACAACGAGGCCGCAGAACAGGTGCGGAAGGCGCTGGCCCACCTGGCGCCGCATTACCGCGACGTCGTCATCCTCTACGAAATGCACGAACTTTCCTACGCCGAGATCGCCGACATCTGCCAGGTCGACATCGGCACCGTGCGCTCGCGCCTGTCGCGCGGCCGCGCAGCCCTGGCAAAGCGCCTGGCCGGGTGGCATCCGACGCCCACCCTGGCGCACGCATGAGAAGGACCAAGCACATGGACAACCGAGACACGATCGATCCGCTGTTCGACGCCCTGCGCGGCGAGATGGCCAGGCTGGACGCCCCGCGCGGCGTCGAAAAAGAACTGCTGCAGGCCTTCGCCCGCCAGTTTCCGCAAAAGCAGCCATGGCACCGAAGACTGGCGCTGCGCCGCTGGGCGCTGGCCGGCAGCCTGTCGACCGCGGTGACCGCCCTCACCGTGTTCAGCCTGCTGCTGCACAACCCGCGCCTGGACGCCGATCCGGATGGCGCAAGCCGCCCCCTGCTGTCCCGCGACGGCAACGGCGGCCTGTTCATCGCCCTCGAAACGCAGGAGCGCATCGAGCAGGAACCGGCGCCGCGCGTGGTCGAAACCGAAGTGTCCCGCAGCAGCCTGGCGCGGCTGGGCGTGCCGCTCACCCCCGAAAACGCCGGCGACACCGTCAAGGCCGAGATGCTGCTCGGCGCCGACGGCCAGCCGCTGGCGGTGCGCCTGACTTCCATCGATTAACCACGTAATCAACAAGAGGATGACCATGAAAACCACCCCGCTCGTTCTTGCATTACTGCTGGCCGGTCTGGCCGTTCCTGCCCTGGCCGAAGAAGGCGCTCCCGACAAGGTGCAGGTCACACGCATCCTGCCCCAAGGCAGCGACGGCGCTTACCGCGTCGATGGCCTGGGCGCCATGTTCATCTCGCCCGCCGTGAATATCGGCTCGATCAAGAACGCCCCCTACAGCGCCCAGATGGTCACCGAGCGCCAGCAGAATCTGTCGGACGGCAACCAGATCGCCAGCCACCGCACGACCCTGGCCTACCGCGACAGCGCCGGCCGTACGCGCCAGGAAGTCGCCGACGCCAAGGGAGAAGTAAAGACCGTCACCATCCACGACCCGGTCGCCGGCGCCACCTGGATCCTCAAACCGCAGGACCGCACCGCGACCAAGATCGCCCGCCCCGGCGAAGCAGCGCGCCTGGCAGCCCGCCAGGCAGCCGAAGCAGCCCGCAAGTCGGGTGAAACCGGCCGCCGCGCCGGCGAAGAAGCGCGCGCCCGCATCGAGCAGATGCGCAAGGACGGCACCCTGCCGACCATCGAGCGCCATAAACTGGAAGACGGCAAGGAAGAAATCATCGTCAAGCGGGTGGTGCGCGCGGATGGCGCGGCCGGCCCCGAGGATGTGCGGATTGCGCTGGAAACGGGACTGAATGCCCGGCGCGACTTGCAGACCCGCCTGGCGCCGCTGGCAGCAGGCGCTTTCGGCGACATGAAATGGGCGTCGAAAGCCACCGTCAAGGATCTGGGCACGCGCGACTTCAGCGGCGTGAAGGCCGAGGGCAAGCTGCGCAGCTATGAAATCCCGGCCGGCGAGATCGGCAACCGCAACGCCATCGTGGTGTCCGACGAGACCTGGTATGCGCCGGACCTGCAGGTGACTGTCTACACCAAGCACAGCGACCCGCGCAGCGGCGACACCGTGTTCCGCCTGGAGAACCTGAAGCGCGAGGAACCGGCCGCCAGCCTGTTCGCGGTGCCGTCCGATTACACGGTCAAGGAACCGCTGGCCGGCAAGAACGCTCAGGCGCAGTAAACATGAAAAACGCCGGCCTGCGCCGGCGTCCCGTTTTGCCGCGGAAGCGAAAAGCTGCTTACACCATGGGCGGATCGGTCTCGCGCGCAAAAGCGCGGTGACCGGCCAAGGCGGTTTCGAAGTCGGCCAGCGCGCCGTCCACCAGCAGGGCCGGATCCTGCGATCCGTCCGGCAGCGCCGTCGGCACCATCGCCTTGGCCAGCAGGTCGGCGCCGCTGCCCAGCACCAGGATCGGCTTGCAGTGACGGTACTGCTCGCGTACGAAGTCGATCGCATGGGCATTGCGCGCCAGGGCATCGGCGGCGCCGTCCGGCACGATCATGCCGTCGTACATGACGGACGGTCCGGCTTCCAGCGAAATCTCGACGTCCAGGGCAGCGCCGTCCGCCGCCTTGACCTTACCCAGCATGCCGCCGACCAGGCGCGGCACCGCGCCGGACTTCAGCAGGCCGGCGTACAGCTTGCCCACCTGGGCGCCGTCGACGCCCTGCGCCACCAGGATCGCGACGCGGCGCGTGGCGACGCCGGTCTTGCCTGGACGGCTCATCAGCGACAGCGCCGGCGACGGCGGATAAGCCGGCACCTCGCCATCGAAGGCGCGCGGCTGCGGCGCCGGCACCTCCATGCCCAGGCCTTCCGCGACCTTGGCGACGAGCGCGTCGTCGACGTTGGCCAGCAGCGCCAGGATGCGCTGGCGCACGGCCGGGGTCTGCACCCGTGTCAGCTCGAAGCGGAAGGCGTTCGCGATGTGCGCCTGCTCGGCCGGGGTCTGGCTCTGGTAGAACAGGCGCGCCTGGCCATAGTGCTCGGCGAACAGTTCCGGGTTGCCGCGCACCTTGTCTTCCGTCGTGAAGCGCTCGGGGAAGCTGGTGAAGCCCATTTTGCCGGCCTGGAAGGGACATCCGCCGCCCAGCGAATTCGGCTCATAGTTGACGCGGCCTCGGTTGATGGCCTGGCGATGCATGCCGTCGCGCTGGTTGTTCTGGATTTGCACGACCGGGGAGTTGATCGGGATCTCGTGGAAGTTGGCGCCGCCCAGGCGCGAGATCTGGGTGTCGAGATAGGAGTGATTACGGCCCTGCAGCAGCGGGTCGTTGGAAAAATCGATGCCCGGCACGATGTGGGCGGTGCAGAAGGCCACCTGCTCGGTCTCGGCAAAGAAGTTGTCCGGGTTGCGGTTCAAGACCATGCGGCCGACCGGCGTCAGCGGCACCATCTCTTCGGGAATCAGCTTGGTCGGATCGAGGATATCGAAGGGGAAGGAAGCTGCTTCCTCCTCGGTGAAGATTTGCAGCGCCAATTCCCATTCGGGGAAGTTGCCGGACTCGATGGCTTCCCACAGGTCGCGGCGGTGGAAGTCCGGGTCGGCGCCGGAAATCTTGACCGCCTCGTCCCAGACCAGCGAGTGCGTGCCTTGCAGCGGGGTCCAGTGGAATTTCACGAAGCGCGATTCGCCCTGCGCATTCACCAGGCGGAACGTGTGCACGCCAAAACCCTGCATGGTGCGGTAGCTGCGCGGGATGGCGCGATCCGACATCGCCCACATCAGCATGTGTGCGATCTCCGGCGACAGGCCGGCGAAGTCCCAAAAAGTGTCGTGCGCGGTGGCCGCCTGCGGCATGCCGTGATGCGGCTCCGGCTTGGCGGCGTGCACCAGGTCCGGGAACTTCATCGCGTCCTGGATGAAGAATACCGGGATGTTATTGCCGACCAGGTCCCAGTTGCCTTCGTCGGTATAGAACTTGACCGCAAAGCCGCGCACGTCGCGCGCGACGTCGGTCGAACCGCGCTCGCCGGCAACGGTCGAGAAGCGCACGAACACCGGGGTTTGCTTGCCCTTGGCAGCGAAAGGCGCGGCACGGGTCAGGGCGCTGAAGTCGTCATACGCTTCGAAATAGCCGTGCGCCGCCGAACCGCGCGCATGCACGACGCGCTCGGGGATGCGCTCATGGTCGAAATGGGTGATCTTCTCGCGCAGGATGAAGTCTTCCATCGCGGTCGGGCCGCGCAAGCCGATCTTCAGCGAATGCTGGTTGTCCGCTACCGGTACGCCCTGGTTGGTGGTCAGGTGGCGGTCGGCCGGGTCGACGCGCACGCGGTCCAGCGGCGCCACGGTCGGGTTCTCGCTGTGCGGCGGCTGGCCGGCGCCGACCTTGTCCGAGCTGGCGATCTCGCTGCTGGTGCTGCCGGTGGCGGCCGGAGTGGCGGGCTGGTGGTGATCGCCCTCGGCCGGGCTACGGGAAGCATCGCCGTATTCGCCCGGTTTGTTCGGGTTGAACGGCATCTCGGCGGCAAGCTGCTTTTCCGCGGCGGCTTTTTCGAACAGGCGCTGTTCGACCGGATTGCCGCCCCTGGAAGAACTCGGCGGCGCTGCATCCGACGGGCCGGAAACGGTACTCAATACAGAACCGGCGCCATTGGCGCCGGAAGTTTTTTTGGAAGCGGTCATCCTGTCCTCGTCTGGTTGTCTACATTGCCAAGACAATCAACATAGCCGACCGGCCAAGAACACAACGTTAGTTCACTAACCTATAAAAAATTACGTATGGATTATCAGCGGTGACGGCCGCGCGGCAGCGGCCCGATGGTCTTCTCGAACCAGTCGTCGATCATCTGCTTTTCGTAGCGCAGCGGTTCGCTGTCGAAGTAGCGGGTGTGGTGATCGAGGTAGTTCATGTCGGACAGCTGGGCCTCGCCGCTTTTGAGTACCTGGCCGTTCTGCTCCAGCGAAAAACGCAGCTGCATGCGCGGCCAGTCGGCCTGTCCGCGCATCACGCGGATGTCGCGTCCCGCGCGCACGCTCGGGATGGCGCGGCCGGCCAGGTCGACGTCCAGCACCTCGACGCGCAGGTCCTGGCCCGGCGGCAGGCTGTTGCCCAGTTTGGTGAAGTGGTCGGTCAGCTGCTTCAGCGTTTCCTCGCGCTCCCACGGTACAAAGGGGATGTCGCTGAATTTGTCCGGCGCCACATAGCTCACCGTGACGGCGGCGCCGGCGCTGCCCACGGCCAGCGCCAGCATGCTCGCCAGGGCCATTTTTCGCATGAACGATTTCATGTCCTTATCCTTTCGTCGCTTCGTATTCTTTTCATGAATATACGCCCGATTTGATGCCCCGTCCGTCTGTTTCAAGTATCGCTTTGTAATGGAATGTTAGTCCGCGCACGGCGGCGCCCGGCTCTTCCGCAGCACAATGGCAGCAAAGGGAGAATGCCGTGCCGGAAGGACCATCGCTCTATATTCTGAAGGAACAGACTGCCCGCTTCGTCGGCCAGACCATCGTGCGCGCCGAGGGCAATACCTGGGCCATCGATACTTCGCGCCTGCTGAACCAGCCGATCGTGGCGCTACGCACCTGGGGCAAGCAGTTCTTCATCCAGATGCCGACCATGGTGGTGCGCATCCACATGCTACTGTTCGGCACCTACCGCATCAACGAGGAGCGCGAGAAGCCGCCGCGCCTGTCGCTGCACTTCGCAGATGGCAGCTTCCTGAATTTCTACGCCTGCTCCGTGAAGGAGGTCGACTGCGACCTCGACCAGCTCTACGACTGGGAAGCGGACGTGATGTCCGACGTCTGGAACCCGGCAAAGGCGCGAAAGAAACTGCGCGCAGAATCAAAGAAAAACGCCGACATGCTGGCCTGCGACGCCCTGCTCGACCAGGAGATCTTTTCGGGCGTCGGCAACATCATCAAGAACGAGGTGCTGTTTCGGATCCGGCTGCATCCCCTATCGAAAATAGGCGCCCTACCGCCCGCCAAACTGCGCGCCCTGGTCGAGCAGGCGCGCGAGTACAGCTTCGACTTCCTGGCCTGGAAAAAAGAATGGACCCTCAAGCAGCACTGGCTGGCACATGCCAAGAAGATCTGCCCGCGCTGCGACATCCCCTTCCACAAGGCCAATCTCGGCCGCTCCAACCGGCGCAGCTTCTGGTGCGAACGCTGCCAGAAACGTTACGGCTGACCCGTTTGTAAATTGCCACGTTGCGGCTTTGTGACTATTCAGTTGCAAGCAATGTATTTCCTGTTGTTAATGAGTACTGCTCATACTACAATCGATTTGTAGTTACCATGCTTTAGCGCAAGTTTTGTTCTTTTTTCGACGTAAATCACGTTCTGGATATCGTCATGTCATTCCTGTCTGCCGCCACGCCCAAGCTCGCTCCCTGGAAGGTGCTACTCGTCGATGACGAGCCGGACATCCATGACATCACGAAACTGACGCTGTCGCGCTTCCGCCTGGACGGCCGCGCCCTGACCTTCCTGCACGCCTACAGCGGCGAGGAAGCCAAGCAGATCCTGGCGCGCGAGACCGACATCGCGCTGGTGTTCCTCGACGTGGTAATGGAGCGCGAAGACAGCGGCCTCGAAGTGGCGCGCTGGATGCGCCAGGACCTGGACAACCAGTTCACCCGCATCGTGCTGCGCACCGGCCAGCCCGGCCAGGCGCCGGAGGAACGCGTGATCGTCGATTACGACATCAACGATTACAAGGAAAAGACCGAGCTCGACCGCACGAAGCTGTTCACCACCACCTTCGCCGCCCTGCGCGCCTACCGCGACATCATGAAGGTCGAGGATGCGCGCCGCGTGCAGCTGACCTACCGCGAAGGCCTGGAGCGCGTGATCGAGGCGTCCGCCCACATCTTCCAGCAGCGTAACCTGAAGGACTTCGCCAGCGGCCTGCTGCAGCAGGTCGTGGCCCTGCTGCGCCTCGAGCAGAGCATGCTGCTGCGCGTGACCGGCGCCAGCGTCATCACCGGCGAGAGCCGCTACGAGATCCTGGCCCGCATCGGCGAGATGGGCGAGTCCGACATCGGCCCCGAACTGGTGGCCCAGCTCGACGAGGCGCGCCACAACCGCATCTCCAAGCTGCACGGCGATACCTACGTCGGCTACTTCCCGAACAACAGCGGCAAAGCGTCGCTGTTAGTGTTAAAAGGCGTCGAGGAGATTTCCGAGATCGACGTCCAGCTACTCGACGTGTTCTGCTCGGGCGTGGCGATCGCCTTCGACAACATCCTGCTGAACCAGGAAATCACCGATACCCAGGCCGAACTGATCCTGCGCCTCGGCGACGTGGTCGAATCGCGCTCGAACGAAGCCGGCAATCACGTGCGCCGCATGGCCCAGGTCTGCCACCTGCTGGCCCTGGAATCCGGCATGTCCGAAGACGAGACCGCGGTGCTGATGCACGCGGCGCCGATGCACGACATCGGCAAGATCGCCACCCCGGACGCGGTGCTGCTCAAGCCCGGCCGCCTCACGCCCGAGGAATGGGAAGTCATGAAGCAGCACCCGACCGTGGGCCTGCAGATCCTGGACGGCTCGCAGCGTCCGATCCTGAAGGCGGCCGCCGTGATCGCCCACCAGCACCACGAAAAATGGGACGGCACCGGCTATCCGCAAGGCCTGAAGGCCGAGCAGATCCATCCGTATGCGCGCATCGTGGCGGTGGCCGACGTGTTCGACGCCCTCACCCACGAGCGCTGCTACAAGGAGGCCTGGCCGATCGGACAGGTGCGCGACTACCTGCGCGAAGTGGCGGGCCACCATCTCGACCCGCATTACGTCGATATCCTCATCAAGAACCTCGACAAGGCCGACGAAATCAACCGCCGCTGGCCGGACTGAGACCCTTTCGTCTTGTCCAGGACAAAAGTCCAATACTCGGGTAGACTCCGGACTCCATAAAAATGTTGTCCGGAGTACACTGTTAGCGGTATCCTCCGCTGGCCTACCCGAGTTCCCATGCGCATCCGAACCCGACTGCTGATCCTCATCCTTGCGGTGCTGGTGCCTGCCTTCGTCGCGGCGTTGCTGGCGGTCGGCTACGTGTACCTGGAAGAGCGGCGCGCGCAGGAAAACAGCGTCAAGGAAGCGGTGCGCGTGTTCGCCCTGCTGGTCGACAACGAACTCGAGATCAAGGAAGGCGTACTGCAGACGCTGGCCGTGTCACCGGCCCTGGCGCGCGGCGATCTGAACGAGTTCTACGCAAGCGCCAAGATGCTGCCGCCGATCCCGGATGACGTCGTCATTCTGCACGGCCTGGATGGCCGCCAGTTGCTGAACACCCGGGTTCCGCTGGGCACCGGGCTGCCGGCGCGGCGCACGTCCAACATCGGCGAGCTGATGGCCAAGTACGGCGCAGAAAAGACGCTGGTCTCGGACCTGTTCATGGCGCCGCTCGGCCGCCGCCATAATTTCACGATCCAGGTGCCGGTCCGCATCGACGGGCAGATCCGCTATTTCCTTACCATGGGCGTCGGCGCCGCCAGCCTGCAAAAGCTAATGGAGCAACAACGCATGCCCGCCGAATGGCTGGCCACGATCGTCGACCGCCAGGGGCGGATCGTGGCGCGTTCGCGCGACCCGGAACAGTTCCGCGGCCGTTCGGTCAGCGAGGTCGCGATGCGCCATTTTGCCGCCGCCGGCGAAGGCGTGTTCTCGAGCCGCAACCTGTCGGGCACGCCAGTGCAGGCCTTCTATAGCACGGTGCCGAATGCCGGGTGGAAGGTGCTGGTCAGCATACCGAGCGCCGAGCTGAACCGCGTGCCCCTGCATGCCGCCGCCTTCCTGGCCGCGATCATGCTCCTGCTGCTGATGCTGGCGAGCTTCGTCGCGCACCGCTTCGGACGGCAGGCGCTGGCGCCGATCCATGCGCTCGGCCGTCATGCCGAAGACCTGGGCGAAGGCCGCGAAGTCAGCTACGTGCCGCAGGGCGTGGTCGAGCTGGACGCAGTCGGGCGCCGCATGGCCGAAGCGAGCCGCCAGATCCGCCGCGCGCAGGCCGAGCTGGAGCAGCGCGTGCAGGAAGCCGTCGGCGCCAGCGAACGCGCGCAGGCCGCCATGATGCGCGGCCAGAAACTGGAGGCGCTCGGACGCCTGACCGGCGGCATCGCCCACGAATTCAACAACCTGCTGCAGACCTTGACCACGGCCCTGCAGCTGGCGGCGCTGACCTCGACCCAGCCCAAGGTGCAGAGCCTGATCGATACCTGCAAGCGCACCATCGCCCGTGCCACCGCCCTCACCGGCCAGCTCGGCTCCTTCGGCCGCATCCAGGACGCCAAGCTGCTGACGGTGGCGCCCTGCGAACAGCTGCGCAACTCGGTGCAGCTGGTGCGCAACGTGCTGCGCCAGGGTATCGACCTGGAACTGCACTGTGAAGAAGACCTGTGGCCGGTGACGGTCGACCCGCTGCAGTTCGACCTCGCGCTGCTCAACCTGGCGATCAACGCGCGCGACGCCATGCCCGACGGCGGCAGCCTGAGCATCGCCGCGCGCAACTGCGTGCTGGAACCGGCTCACGAACGCAGCGGCGGGGATTACGTTCTAGTCACCGTCGTCGATACCGGCGCCGGCATGCCGCCCGAGGTGCTGGCGCGCGCCATGGATCCCTTCTTCACCACCAAGGCGCCCGGCAAGGGCAGCGGTCTGGGACTGGCCCAGGCCTACGCCTTCGCCACCCAGTCGCAGGGATCGCTGGCGCTGTCCAGCACCCCGGGCCAGGGCACCCGCGTGGAACTCTATTTGCCGCGCTCGACCCAAGCGCTGTCGCCGCAGCCCGGCCGCACGCCGCAAGCCGCTGCCATGCAGGCCAGCGGCCGCATCCTGTTCGTCGAAGACGACGAGCTGGTACGCGAAGCCGTGGTGCGCGGACTCGAAGAAGCGGGATTCGAAGTGCTGGTGGCGGCCAATGGCGACCGCGCGCTGGCGATGATGGAGGCCGGGCTGGACATCGATGTCGTGTTCTCCGACATCGTCATGCCGGGCAAGCTCAGCGGCATCGACCTGGCCGGCATCCTGCGCGAACGCCGTCCCGGAGTGCCTGTCGTACTGGCCACCGGCTATACCGACCAGCGCGTCACCGTGCCGGGCGTACAGGTGCTGGCCAAGCCCTACGAGATCGGCCAGCTGGTCGACTTGCTGGCCGGCCTTAGAGACTGATACGCACGCGTTCGCTGCCGACGGCCACCATGCAGGTGGTCGCGTGCAGCTTGCGTCCGCCGGCGGTGGCGCAGTCCGCGCTGACACGCTTGCCCTGGTAATTGCCGGCAAACTCGCCATCGCCGCGCACCAGCGAGACGTGCTCGTCGATCACCTTGTTTTCGTTGACGAAGATTTTGACGGCGCTGCCATCCACCAGTTCGCCGCGGATCTGCAGCTGACCGTCGGCACTGACATAACGACTTTCGGTAGCAGGCGTGAACGTGGAACAGCCCGACAGGAATACGCCGATACAGGCGATGAGTGCAAATTTTTGTGACATTTTTTCCGAGTTTTGGCAGTATTTTGTTGGTTTTATGGTGTAACGCCAAACATGATACTTAATTACCTTGCGGAAAACTATCATCTCTTGTGGAGAAGTGTTGTTATTCGGGTATTGTTAAAAGCCTGAAAGCAACATGAATACAATTGACTTACGGAAACTGTTAGTTACTTTTCCTGCAGTTTTACATATTGAACATCATGCAAGCTCTCCCTCTTCGTATTCCCGCGCTGGCCGACCTGCGCGAAGTCCTGGCCGGGCTGCCCGCGCTGCACGGCGTCGGCGCCGCTTTCGTCCTGCAGGGTATCGGCAGCCTGAGCGTGGCGCGGATCCGCTTTGCCGGTGCGCCCGACTGTACTGAGCTGCGTGGCGATCTCGAAATCCTGAGCCTGGGCGGCTCCCTGTCGCCGGATGGGCCGCACCTGCACATTGCCGTGTCGGACGCGGCGGGACGGGTGACGGGCGGCCATATGGGACCGGGATGCGTGGTGCGCACCACGGCCGAAGTGATGGTGATGCTGCTGCCCGGCCACCGCTTCAGCCGCGAGCATGACCCTGCGACCGGGTACCAGGAATTATTCGTGCGCTAGCGGCGCAGCCTCGATTTTGGCCTCGCGGTACAGCGCCTGCAGGCCGGCGTCTTCCAGATCCTCGAGCAGCCGGAGCAGCGTCGTCGACACTGCCTTCAGGGTGCTCAGCAGGCCGGCCAGCTCGTCCAGGGTCGCGCCCTTGCGCACCTGCTCGACGACGGCTTCGCCGATGCGGTGGACTTCGCGGTGCGGCGCGTCGATGGCGCGGTAGATCGGCGTAGCGTCGACATGGCGGCCGTCGCCGAAATACCAGCGCCCCAGCGCGCAGCAGCTTATGCGCATCTCCGGAAAGCCGTCGGCCATGCGGGCCGGCGAGTTGCGCGGCAAAGTGGCGCGCTGGACCGCATAGCTGACCATCTGGCGCCGCCATTGCACGTGGTCGAGGATCGCCATATGGACCAGGCCAACCGGAAAGCTGTGGCAGTCGCCGGAGGCCATGAGGAAGGCGCGGAAGGCCTCCAGCGGCAAGGGCGGGCTGACCAGGTAGCCCTGCACCAGCTTGCAGCCGCATTCGATCAGGAAATCGCGCTGGGCCGGCGTTTCCACACCCTCGGCCAGGACCTCGATGCCCAGTTCGTGACCGAGCCGGATGGCCGAACGCACGATGGCCGCATCTTTTGCGGAACCGAGCATGCGCCCGACGATGCCCTGGTCCAGCTTGATGGTGGTGAACGGCAGCTTGCTCAGGGTATCGATGCTCGAATAGCCGGTGCCGAAGTCGTCCATCGCCAGACTGATGCCGGCCTCGATCAGGCCATGGATGCGGCCGAACAGGCGGTCGCAGGCCTGCAGCGCCTGGGTCTCGGTCATCTCGAGTTCGAGACTGGCCGGCAGCAGATGATGATTGCGGATGGCCTCCAGCAGCATGTTGCTCAGCGTATCGTCTTCGAAGTCTTCGACGCCGACGTTGATGGAGATGCGGATGTCCGCGCCGAGGGTGCCTTCCATGTCGAGCAGGAGCTGGGCCAGCAGCTGGTGCGTCAGCGGCTTCAGCAGCCCGGCGCCCTGCATGAGCGGGATGAAGGCGGCCGGCGATACCACGCTGCCGTCGCGCCGGCGCCAGCGCACCAGCCCTTCGGCGCCCACGATACGGTTGGTGATCAGCGATGCCTTGGGCTGGTAGTAGAGCAGGAACTCCCTGTCGTGCAATGCCTGCACGATCTCGGCCTCGGTAACGGTAGGCATAAAAGCTTCTCCGGACATGGCGGACAAGCCTTTATGCGCCTGGCCGGCCGCCGCGTCAAGCCGAGACTGTTGACAGGGTTTCCACCTTCCTCGCCTTGCGCGGGAAGCGCAGGTGATACTGCAGGCCCTTGCCGGGGCTGCTTTCCACGCGCAGCGAGCCGCCCAGCGCACCCGTCACCAGGTTGTAGAGGATGTGGCCGCCCAGGCCGCTGCCGCCGCTGCCGCGCTTGGTCGTGAAGAAGGGATCGAACAGTTTCGCCAGCGTGTCGGCATCCATGCCGGCGCCGTCGTCGCCGTACTCGAAGGCGACCATGTCATCGTCTTCGATGCGGGCGCGGATCGTGATGTTGCCCGGCTGGTCGCGCTCGAAGCCGTGCACCAGCGAGTTGACCACCATGTTGGTGAGTATCTGCGAGACCGCGCCGGGGAAGCTGTTCACCTCCAGGTCGGCCGGGCAGTCCACTGCCACCGCTACCTTCCTGCCCTTCAGCTTGGGCTGCAGCGACAGCAGGATCTCGCCCACGTACTTGCACAGGTTGAAGTTGCGGATATTGTCCGAGGACTGGTCCACCGCCACCTGCTTGAAGCTGCGGACCAGGCTTGCTGCGCGCTGGGTATTGGTGGTCATGATGCGCAGCGACTGGTCGACCACGTCGAAGAAACCGTTCAGGGTCTCTTCCGTCATCTCCCCGGCAGCCAGCTCTTCCTTCGTCAGCCTGAGTTCCTCCACCAGGTGGCTGGTGGCGGTCACGCAGATGCCGAGCGGGGTATTGATCTCGTGGGCGACGCCGGCCACCATCTGGCCCAGCGAAGCCAGCTTTTCCTGGCGCACCAGTTCCGACTGCGCTTCCTGCAGCTGGGTGAGCGCCTGGTTCAGGGCCGCGTTCTGCTTTTCCAGGCTGTCCTTGGCCTTGCGGATCGCGCGGTCGGCCTGCATGCGGGCGATCGCCACCGCCACGTGGCTGGCGATGAAGGCCAGCAGGTCGAGCTCGAGTTTGGTATAGACGATGGCCGGGTCGTAGCTTTGCACCACCATCACGCCGTAGGCCTGCTCGTGCACCAGCATCGGCGCGCCGATCCAGCTGGCGACATCGATGTTCCCGAGCGGCTCGCTGACCTTGCCGGCCGCACGCAGGCGCGCAATGCTGCCGGCGTCGTGCAGCTGCGCCTGGCGCGTCTGCAGCACATAGGACACCATGCCGGCGCCGATCGGGAAGCGCTGGTTCGGCGCGTAGCGGTCCTTTTCGTCGGCATAGTAGGGAACGCTGAGTTCGCCCGTCTCCGGATGGGCCAGCGCGATCAGGAAATTCTTCGCCACCATCAGCTCGCCGATGATGCGGTGCAGGCTGGCGGCCAGCTCGTCGGTGCCCTTGGCGGACGCCGACAGCTCGGCGATCTGGTACAGCGCGTGCTGGATCTGCTCGGCGCGGCGGCGCTCGGCCACTTCGCGCGCCAGCGCCGCGGTGCGTTCCTGCACGGCGCGCTCGAGCCGGTCCATGCTCTGCATACCCTGCAGCGCATTCGAGACATGGTTTGCGATCAGGGAGAACAGCGCCTGGTCTTCCTCGCTGTACATGTGCTGCGGAAGATAGCTCTGGATGACGATCGCGCCCAGCACCTCGTGCTGCTGGTCGAGCAGCGGGCAGCCCATCCAGTGCTCGGCGACGCTGCCGGTGCCCCAGGTATTGCCGTTCTCCCGCGCGCGCTCTTCGTCGGCGGTCATGGACAGCGCCTGCTTGTTGAGCATCACCCAGGCGGTCGGCGACTGCTCGGGCGAGGCCAGCGTCACGCGCGCTTCCGGGCTCGGGCCTTCGTCGACGGTATCGACGAAGTACACGAAGCGGACGGTATTGTCCTCGCGCTCGGCCAGTGCAACGTAGAAGTTGTCCGCATACATGATGCGGCCCAGCGCGCGGTGCACGGCGCCGATGAATTCGGTGATGTCGGTGCAGCTGGCCGACAGCTGCCCGATTTCGAGCAGCATGGCCTGCACTGCTTCCAGGCGCACAAGACGGTTTTCCATCGATCTCCCCAAGACACAAATGATGCGTTCGGGAAATATTATCAGCTAGCGCGCCCAGTTAAAATCAATTTCAGCGCGGGGCGCGGAAATCGTTCTCGACCCAGGCCAGCGCGGAAGCCGGCGACAGCTTGAAGTCCGGCGCCACCCGCACCTGGGCCACCTGCTCGCCCATCTCGTCGATGGCGGCCAGCATGGCGTAGGGATTGTCTTCGTCCGGCACGATGTCGAGCGTGACCTTCAGCTCGCCATCTAGAGTCGAGACCACGGTGCTCTTGTGCAGCTTGGCATGCAGCGCCTGCTCGTGGCGGCGCAGCACTTCGTACGCGGTCTTGACCAGCGTGTTGAAGGCGTTCACGTCGAGCGGCTTCGGATTCTTCTTGTCGCGGCCCATCGTCCACGGACCGACCAGGGCCGGCTCGGCCTCGCCATCCTTGTACATGGCGACCGCCCAGCCTTCGTCATCTTCGTTCTTGATGACACGTGCGGTCCAGCCATTGTCCTGCCACAGCCGGGCTTCCTGTACTGGACCGTCGTCCTCGTGTTGATCTGGTGCTTCGTCGTTCATGTCGTCCAATCGTAACCAGGGCCTTGTCGCCCAAAGGTCAGATCATAGGAAATTCCGGCGCTCCGGACAAGCACCACACATGGTGTATGTACAGCGGGGAAGCGGCGCGGATGCCGCTACATGCGCAAGTCCGGCCTGCGTGGCGGGACAATGGGCGGACCGGGCGGATTGCTGCGCGGGTCGATCGCCGGATTCGGGATCTGACGGTTGAACGGGTTGATGATAATGGGCGGAATGGCCGGTGGCGCCGAGGGCGGGTTCTTGTGGCCACCCCTGTCGGCCCGGATAGCGATGCAATGCATAAGGGGTCCTCCTGCGACAGAGCAGGCTGTCAGTATAGACAGCGTGCCGGTCATTGCAAGGCTTGATTTTGGCCAATTCCTTCAGCCGTTCATCGGCTTCCCGCGCACGCCCGCCCCCTGAAAATTGCAGCCTGTCGCATGCCGATGGAGCGCCCCGGACGATACAGATACATTGGTCTCACTCCAAACCGAAACACACGAGGCCCATCATGAAAAAGACCGCTATTTTCGTCATCGCATTCCTGTTCGCACTGCTGCTGTGGAACGTCGTCGTCTACGGAAGCGGCCCTGTCGTCAGCTTCGACGGCGACGACATCGACGGTCCGTTCGGCGCCCTGCTGGCGATGCTGTTCGCGGGCGGCGGCACCCTGATCGCGGCGCTGGTCATGCTGGTGGTGGGCGTGGTGCTGGCGGTGGTGTTCGCGGGCGTGGGCATCATCCTGATCGGCGGACTTGGCATCGGCGCGGTGGTGCTGGCGCTGGCGATCTCGCCGCTGCTGCTGCCGCTGGTGCTGCCGCTGGCCCTGATCTGGTACATGGTGGGGCGTTCGCGCAAGAACCGCATGATGCGTGAACATGCGGTTTAAATCCCCTCCACCAACCGCATCGCGAACACGATCGGCAAACCCGCTGCGATCACCTTGCGCGCCGCCGCACCGTGATCGTAGGGGACCCTGAAGTAAGTAATTTCCCTGGCCTCGTCGTCGAACACCGCATAGCAGGCCGCGTTGTTCTGGTCGCGGGGCTGGCCGACGGCGCCGGACAGCACGAGGTACTGGTGCTGGGGCTGCAGCGGAATGCGCTGCCCCGCTTCCGGCACGTGACGGCCCATGCGGCCGTCATCGGCGCGGCGGTATAAGGCCGGGGCGTGGACGTGGCCCGAGAACACGATGCGGCTGCGGCTGGCCTTCAGCGAACGCTCGGCTTCCTCGACGCCCGTCACGTACTCCCAGCGGACCGGCTCCCAGGCGCTGGCGTGGACGAAGAAGGCGTTGCCGAGTTTCCGGGTCAGCGGCAGGTCGGCCAGGAAGGCCATCTGCCCGGGGTCGAGCTGGCTGCGGGTCCACTCGATCACTTCCCTGGCCTCGGCGTGCATTTGCGGCCTTGTTGGACGCACCACCGAGTAATCGTGGTTGCCCTGCACCGCCACCGCGCCGCGGCCCACGTAATCCATCACGGTCTTGACCACCCACGCAGGGTCGGCGCCGTAGCCGACGAAATCCCCGGTGAAGGCATACTGGTCGACCTGCTGGCGCTCGGCGTGCGCCAGGCAGGCCTCGACGGCTTCGCGGTTCGCGTGCAGGTCGGTCAGCAGGGCGAGACGCATGGCATCACCCGAACGATGCGCCTCAGGCGCCGGCGCGTTCCGCGGCGTACTGTTCGTAGCCGCGGGCGCGCAGCGCGCAGGCCGGGCAGGTGCCGCAGCCGTGGCCCCAGGCGTGGGCTGCGCCGCGCTCGCCGAGGTAGCAGGTGTGGGTGTCGAAGCGGATCAGGTCGACCAGGGCCTGGCCGCCGCACTGCTCGGCCAGTTCCCAGGTCTGCTTCTTGTCGATCCACATCAGCGGGGTCTCGACCTTGGTGCGCGTTGCCATGCCGAGGTTGAGGGCAACCTGCAGCGCCTTCATGGTGTCGTCGCGGCAGTCCGGGTAGCCGGAGAAATCGGTCTCGCACATGCCGCCCACCAGCACGTTCAGGCCGCGGCGGTAGGCCACGGTCGCCGCCACCATCATGAACAGCAGGTTGCGGCCCGGCACGAAGGTGTTCGGCAAGCCGTTCGCCTGCATCTGGATCTCGACGTTGCTGGTCAGCGCCGTGTCGGAAATCTTCGAGATCAGGCCCAGGTCGATCATGTGGTCCTCGCCCAGGCGGCGGTCCCATTCCGGCGACAGGGCGCGCATTTTCGACAGCACGGTCGGGCGCACTTCGAGCTCGATGGCGTGGCGCTGGCCGTAGTCGAAGCCGATGGTTTCCACGCGTTCGTAGCGTTGCAGGGCCCAGGCGAGGCAGGTGGTGGAGTCTTGGCCGCCGCTGAACAGGACGAGCGCGGTATCCGCTTGATGCATGTTGATATTCCTGAATTAAAGCGTCCGCCGCCACTTTTGACATTCCGTTAAGATGTGGCCGGCAGAGAGAGAATGGAGAGACATGTTGCCCGCAAGACCAGCCCACGTAGAGACCATTGCGACGGCGCGACCACGGATTTTGGCACAAATCGTGCTGGCCGTGAACGCGCTATGTGCTTCCGTGGGCGCAGCAGGTCAGGCTGCAACCCAGCCCCCGGCACAGGCCCAGGACCCGGTCCCCGCCCCTACCACGACCAAGGACCAGACCCAGAAGGAGCTGCAGGAACAGGAGCGCGCACCGGCCACGCCGCTGCCGGTGGAAGCGCCGGAGCAGCGCTCGGTCCGCTACACGGTCCGCATCGACGCCCCGCGCAACCTGCGTGAACTGCTCGAGAACAACCTCGACCTGATGCGCTGGCGCGGCAACCCGCGCGTCGACCTCGAACAGCTGCAGCGCCTGGTGCGCAACGCTCCCGAGGAAGCCAAGACCCTGGTCGCCACCGAAGGCTATTACACGCCCAGGATCTCGAGCGGCCTGGATACGCCGGAGTCGAACCCGGTGGCGCGCGTGATCGTCGATCCGGGCGAACCGACGACGGTCGGCGACGTCGACATCGAATTGCGCGGCTTCGCGGCCTTCGACGCCAACCGGCAGGCGACGGCTTTCGACGCCGCCGCCCTGCGCAACCGCTGGAGCCTGCCGGTCGGATCGCGTTTCCGCACCGCCGACTGGGAATCGGCCAAGCGCGGCATGGTGCGCCAGATCGCGCAGACCCACTTCCCGCGCGCCCAGCTGCTCGATTCCGTCGCCACCGTCGATCCGGACAAGCACAGCGCCGCGCTCAAGGTCGTCATCGACAGCGGCCCGGACGTGCATTTCGGTGAACTGCGCATCGAGGGCCTGCAACGCTATTCGCCCGCCATCATCAATAACCTGAACCGGATTCGCCCCGGCGACGACTACAACGAAGCCGCGCTGCAGGCCCTGCAGGGCCGCCTGCAGGAAACCGGCTATTTCAGCACCGTCGAAGTCAGCCTCGACATGTCCTCGGTCCTGCAGGAACAGGTCAGCGATCTGAACCAGGGCCAGGGGCCCAAGCCGGAAGCGGCGTCCGGCCCGGTGACGATGCCGGTGCTGGTGCGCGTGACCGAGAACAAGCGCAAGAACGTGTCGGTCGGCGTCGGCTTCTCGACCAATACCGGCGCCCGCGCCCAGGCCGAGTACGACGACCTGAACGTGTTCGGCAAGCGCATGAAGAGCAACATCCTGTACGAGCAGCTGCACCAGCGTGCAGGGGCCGACTTCTACTGGCCGACCACCTCGAACGGCTACAGCAACAGCGTCGGCGCCGGTTACGACCGCGAAGACGTGCGCGGCACGATCACCCGCACCACCAGCATCCATGCCACCCGCGCCTGGGGTTCGCCGACGCTGGAAAAGAGCCTGCGCCTGGAAGCCCTGACCGAACAGGTCACCATCGACGACCTGCCGGCCACCCGCGCCAAGGCCCTGCCGCTGACCTTCTCGATCACCAAGCGCCAGCTGGACAGCCTGGTGAACCCGACCCGCGGCTACATCGCCAACCTGCAACTGGGCGCCGCGCCGCTGCCGATCCTGACCGACGAGCCTTTCGTGCGCGCCTACGTCCGCGGCCTGATGTACCGTCCGCTCGGCCCGTCCGGCACCCTGATCCTGCGCGGCGAGTTCGGTGCGGTCGGTTCGAAGGACAAGGACAAGGTGCCGACGACCTTCCTGTTCCGCGCCGGCGGCGACCAGTCGGTGCGCGGCTACGGCTACCAGCAGCTGGGCATCCCGGTCGGCAGCGCCATCGCGCCCGGCCGCTACCTGTTCACCGCCAGCACTGAATACGATTACTGGTTCAAGCCGCCCTGGGGCGCGGCCGTGTTCGTCGACGCCGGCAATGCCGCCGACAACTTCAAGGACCTCAAGCCCAAGGTCGGCTACGGCGTCGGCGCGCGCTGGCGCAGCCCGGTCGGCCCGATCGCGGTCGACGTCGCCTACGGCAAGGCGGTGCACAAGGTCCGCCTGCACTTCTCACTTGGATTTACCTTCTGATGAGCGATCAGACTCCAACTCCCGAGACCCCGAACGCGCAAGCCCCGGTGCACAAGCGCCGCTGGCCGCGCCGGGTCGCGATCGGCGCGGCCGTCACCGCCGTCGTGATCGGCGGCGTCGTCTGGTACGGCGGCCGCGAGACCACGCTGCAGATGATCGCCCAGCGCGTCGCCAGCGCCAGCGGCGGCAAGCTGACCATCACCGGCGTCAGCGGTTCGCTGTACGGCCACATGCACATCGGCCGTCTCGTGTTCCGCACCGAGACTTCGCTGATGACGATGATTGAGATCGACATCGACTGGAAGCCCTGGCAATACCTGTCGCGCGGCGTCGAGATCGACAAGCTGTATGCGAAATCGCTGCGCATGGAGACGCTCAAGGAAAGCGACGAGCCGACCACCATGCCGACCCGCCTGGCGCCGCCCTTCAAGATCGCGGTCGACGATGCGCGCCTGGCGAAGGCGGTGTTCGTCAACAAGGGCGCCGAGACGCAAGTCGACGACATCCGCGTCGGCCTGCACGGCGACAAGGAGCGCTGGAAGCTCGACTACGCGAAAGCGAACACGCCCTGGGGCCAGGTGGCGGCCAGCGGCACCATCGCGAATGCCCTGCCGTATAAGCTGAATGCCGATGCGAGCCTGAGCCAGACCCCGGGTTCCCCGAACCAGACGGACGCGATCGCCCCGCAACTGAAGCTGCACGCCGGCGGCGACCTGCAGAACACCGTCGTCGATGCCAGCGGCCAGGCCGCGCGCGCCCAGGGCAGCGCCAATCTGGTGCTGTCGCCGTTTGCCGAGATCCCGCTGCAGTCCTTCACGCTGAATGCGAAGAACATCGATCCGGGCTTCTTCAACCCGACGCTGCCGACGGCCGACCTGAATCTGGCGGTGGCGGCGCGCCTGGACCCGAAGCGCAACATCACCGGTTCCGTCAATCTCACCAACGACGGCCCGCAGGGCACGATCGACCAGCAGCGCCTGCCGCTGCGGGCGATGCGCGGCCAGCTGGGCGGCAACCTCGATGCGATGAAGATCAGCGACGTGCTGCTCGACCTGGGCGGCGCCGGCAGTTTTACCGGCAGCGGCAGCGTCGACCGCGGCCCCGAGGAAAAAGGCATCGGCACCGCGCGCTTTGCGCTGCACACGGACCGCATCGACCTCAAGCAGATCTACGGCAGCATGAAGACGACGGCGATTGCCGGCGACCTGACGGTGGCGAACACCCAGGACACGCAGACCCTGAACGTGAACCTGGTCGACGCCGGCATGCGCCTGGTGGCCGATGCGGCCCTGCAGAAGAACGTGCTGACGCTGCGCGAGGCGCGCGTCTCGGCCGGCAAGGGCAGCGTGCGCGTGACCGGCACCGCCAATCTGCTGGACACGAAACCGTTCAAGGCGAACGTGGTCGCCAGCCACCTCGACCCGGCGGCCTTCGGCGACTTCCCGAAGGCCGACATCAATGCCGAGATCAATGCAAACGGCGCCCTCGCCCCGCAGTGGCAGGTCGCGGCCGACTTCGCGCTGCGTCCGAGCCGCCTGTTCGACCAGCCGCTGTCCGGCAAGGGCAAGCTGGTGGCCGATGCCGGCGGCGCCCCTTCTGCTGCCGGCACCGGCCCCGATACCAAGGCTGCGGGCGGCGTCCACGTCCACGACCTGAACGCCAACCTGGCGCTGGGCCAGAACACGGTCGATCTGCGCGGCGCCTTCGGCAAGCCGGGCGAAAAGCTGGCCTGGCGCGTCGAGGGCCGCGACCTGGCGGCCCTGCGCAAGGATTTATACGGTTCCCTGGTGGCGAACGGCGTCGTCAGCGGCTCGCTGGACGCCCCGCGCACCAGCTTCGAGCTCGATGCCCGCAACCTGGGCTGGGTGGCGAAGGAGCGCAGGCGCGACAATGGCACGCTGCACGCCAGCGGCGAAGCCTGGCTGGCCGGCGCCAAGGATGCGAAAGTGGCCGAGGTCAAGGCAACCGGTTCGATGCAGAAGCTGAACCCGGCCGCCTTCGGTTCGCCCTTCGCCGGCAGCATCAACGGTGCGTTCGACGCCAGCGGCCATAGCGGCGCCAACATGGGCGGCTCCGTCAACCTGACGCTGCAGCAGTCGACGCTGTCGAATTCGCCGCTGTGGGGTTACGCCAAGCTGACGGCCGACAAGCGGCACGTCTCGAACGCCGACGTCGACCTGCACCTGGGCGCCAACGTGGTGGCTGCGAAGGGCGCCTTCGGCAGCGGCCGCGACACCCTGAACTGGCGCATCGATGCGCCGCAGCTGGCCGCGCTTGGTCCGGATTACGCCGGCGTGCTGCGCGGCTCGGGCACCGTGTCCGGCACGATGGACACGCCTTCGCTGACCGCCTCGCTGGAAGGCCAGAACCTGCGCCTGATGGGCACCCAGAACCTGAAATCGCTGCGCGCCACCGCCAACGTCGGCTCCGGCCGCGGCGCCGCCGATCCGCTGGCGCTGGACGTGCAGATTGCCGATTACTCGAGTGGCGACACCCGTATTGCCACCGCCCGCCTGCAATCGACCGGCACCCGCGGCGCGCACACGATTACCGCTGCGGCGCGCGGCGACGCCTTCGACGCCAACGTCGCCGTGAGCGGCGGCTACTCGGGCAATACCTGGAGCGGCACCCTGAACGCGCTGCAGAACCGCGGCCGCTACGCCCTCGCGCTGGCGGCGCCGGCCCCGCTGCGCATCAGCGGCGCGCCCGGCTCCGGCATCGCCGGCCTGGCCAAGCCCGAGAAGATCGACTTCAACAACGCCACCATCCGCCTGCCGGCCGGCTCCATCACCGTGCAGTCGCTGGCCAAGAACGGCCTGCGCTGGACCAGCCGCGGCAACGCCACCGGCGTGCCGCTCAATTACCTGGCCCAGGCGTCCGATGCGATCCGCCAGAACCTGCGCGGCGACATGACGCTGGGCGCCGACTGGGCGCTCGACATGCGCGCGCCCAGCGTGCCCGGCGCCCCACCCGCGCTGGACGGCAGCCTGCACGTGTTCCGCGAAAAGGGCGACCTGATCGCCGGCGACATCGCCCCGGTCGTGCTCGGCCTGCGTCAGCTCGATCTGCGCGCGGACGTGTCCGGCGGCGCCCTGCGCGCCCAGCTTGCGGTGGACGGCAGCCGGGTCGGCACGGCCAAGGTCGACGCCACCGCGCAGATGATCCGCGGCCGCCTCGACAACGACAGCCCGCTGAAGCTCACCGCCACGGCGAACCTCGGCTCGTTGGCCTGGGTCTCGCCGCTGCTCGGCCAGCCAGGCCTGGAAGTGGATGGCGCGCTGGCGCTCAACGTCACCGGCGCCGGCACCGTCGGCGCGCCGACCCTGAACGGTACCGTCAACGGCGACCGCATGGCGGTGCGCTGGCCGGACCAGGGCCTGCGCCTGCGCAACGGCCAGCTGCGCGCCGTGCTGGCCGGCGACCAGCTGCAGCTGCAGCGCTTCGCCTTCGAAGGCAACAGCGGCCGCGCCACCATCGACGGCAACGTGCGCTTTGCCGGCGGCGAGGCCACCATGAACCTGAAACTGGTCGCCGACAAGCTGGAAGCGCTGTCGCGCCCGGACCGCACCGTGATCGTCAGCGGCCAGGCCAGCGTGGTGCGCGACGCCACCCACTTCGCGGTCGAAGGCAATTTCAAGGCCGACCGCGCGCTGGTCGAATTCGCGCCGCAGGACCGCCCCACCCTGTCGGACGACGTGATCGTGCTGGGCCGCGCCAACACCAAGGAAGCGCCTGGCAAGAAGGCGGCCGCGGTGCCGCTGACGATCGACCTGACCGCCGACCTGGGCGACGACTTCCACCTGCGCGGCATGGGCGCCGATGCCTACCTGGCCGGCAACGTCCACGTGCGTAAGGTCGGCGACGGCGCGCCGCGCATCAACGGCAGCGTGCGCGTCGTCAGCGGGACCTACGCCGCCTACGGCCAGCGCCTGGCGATCGAGCGCGGCGTCGCCACCTTCAGCGGCCCGTACGACAACCCGTCCATCGACGTACTCGCCGTGCGCAAGCGCCCGGAAGGCGAGCAGCTGAGCGAGACCAATGTCGAAGCCGGCGTGCAGGTGCGCGGCACGGCGCTGTCGCCGACGGCGAAGCTGGTATCGACCCCGAACGTGTCGGACAGCGAAAAACTGTCCTGGCTGGTGCTGGGCCACGGCATGGAAGGCACGACCGGCAACGAAGCGGACGTGCTGAGCGCCGCGGCCGGCGCCCTGCTGGGCGGCAAAGGCGGCACCGGCGGCATCCAAAGCAAGCTGGCGAATGCCCTCGGCGTCGACGAATTCGGCGTGCGCCAGGGCGCGGGGCAGGAAACCGGGCTGGCGAACACCGTGGTGACGGTCGGCAAGCGGATCTCCTCGCGCCTGTATCTAAGCTTCGAACAGGGCGCCGCGACCGCCACCAGCGTGGTGCGCCTGCGCTACAAGCTCACGCCGCGCATCACGGTCGCGCTGCAGACCGGCACCAACACCGCCCTCGACGTTCTTTACTCTTGGGCGTTCGATTAGCCGTCGTCCCCGCAAGAAGTACGTCGTCCCCGCGCAGGCGGGGACCCAAGTTTGCGCTTAATTAGCGCGGTAGCGAGGTCTTCAGGAAGCCAACGATCGCCGGCATCAGCTGCGGATGCAGCGGCAGCGACGGATCGCCGTACGAGGCCACCGGATTCGCCACATCCGCCGGCACCGCTTTCAGCACGTGGTTCATGCCGGGGATGAGCACCAGTTGCGCATCCGGCCGCGCCGCCTTCAGGGCCTGCGCCTGTTCGGCGCCGACCTGGATATCGGTCGTGCCCTGCACGATCAGCACCGGCATGCGCAGCGCGGCGATGCGCTGGGCCGGCTGATACTTCATCCACGAGATCATGTAGGGCTGCACGCTGGGGCGGTAGAAGGCCATCAGCGCCGGCGGCACCTCGGCGGCCGGCTTGCCCTGCTCCAGGCTGGCGAGGATGCGTTCGTTGTCGGCGGCCAGCGGCGGCGGCAGCTTGCCGGCAAACTGCTTGCGCAGCACGGCGCCCGGCCCTTCCGCCACCCCGGCCAGCGACACGTAGGCGGCCGCGCCCGCACGCTCGGCGGCCAGCATGCCGATCAGCGCGCCTTCGCTGTGGCCGAGCACCGCCAGCTTCGTGAAACGCGGATCGGCCTTCAGCTTGGCGATCCAGGCCGCGGCATCGTCGACATAGGTATCGAAGCGCAGCTGCGACTCGTCCAATGCAGCTGCCTTGCTGGCAGCGATGCCGCGCTTGTCGTAACGGACCGAGGCGAAGCCGGCCTGCGCCAGGGCGTCGGCCAGCATCTTGAGGCTGTCGTTGCGGCCCGGGAGCATGGCGCTGTTGCCGTCGCGGTCCGTGGGGCCGGAACCGGCCACGATCAGGACCACCGGTGCCTTGTCCGCGCCGTCCGCCAGGCGCAGGGTGCCGTGGACGGCGCCGCTGGCCGTCTCCAGCACGATTGCCTGCTCGGCGGCGGGTGCGGCCCCGGCCTGCGCCGCTACGGTCAGCGCCAGCATGGCCCACAGCTTCATGAATCCCATTCTCATCATCTTCTCCTGGTTTGAAAATCATCTAATTAGACATTTATCTAAATATTAGGCAAACAGAAACCCGCCGTCAATGCGCGGCGGGTAAAGCGAAGAATGGAAAAAAATCAGTGCAGCGTGCGCGCGATGCTCGGATTCGGATCGGTATCCGGCTCGTCGTTCATCGGCGTGCGGATGGGCGGCTGGTGGGGATCGGGCGTATCGAAGGGTTCCCGTGGCGGCTCTTCGATGGGCGCCGGATCGGGGGCGCGGTGCGCGTGGATCGTGACTGCAAACATGGTCGGCTTCTCCTGCTTTTGGAAGCAAAACATTACCACGCAGGGCAGTTTGCCGACGCCCGGCTGGATTACAATGGCGGATTCGACATGAAGGAATCCGTCATGCTGCCTACTCCCGTCGTTGCCGCCGTCGTTGCTCCGCTCGTGCTGTGGCGTGTCTACAGCCGCATCAAGCGCCTGACCACGCGCCAGCGCTCCAAGACCTGGCGCCATCGCACCACCCTCGTCTTTTTCCCGCTGCTGCTCCTGCTGCTGGCGGCCGCGAGCCTGCAGACGGCGCCGATCGCGCTGGCCGGCATGGGCGCCGGGCTGGCGGTCGGCATCGTGCTGGGCCGCATCGGCTCGAAGGGCACGAAGTTCGAACGGGTCGGCGGCGAATACTATTTCACGCCGCACGCGCCGATCGGCATGCTGATCGCCCTGCTGTTCCTGGGCCGCATGGGCTACCGCGCCTACGAGTTCTATGCGCTGGGCGCGGGCGATCACCACCAGTTCGTCACCAGCCCGCTGACCCTGTGCATCTTCGGCGTCCTCGCCGGTTACTACATGACTTTCGCGGCCGGCCTGCTTGCCTGGCGCAAGCGCAGCGCCGCTGCCGCCGTACCTGATTCACCTGCAACTGCCCAATGAGCATTACCACCGTCGCCCTCATCCTTCTCGTCCCCGTTCTGGTCTGGCGCATCTACCAGCGCGTCAAAAGCCAGATGACGCGCCAGCGTTCGATCCTGTCGCGCCACTACACCGGCCTGCTGGTGTTCGGCGCGATGGTGCTGGTGCCCCTCACCCAGCTGCTCGACCGCCCGCTGTCGCTGGCGGCGCTGGCCGCCGGCGCGATCGCCGGCCTCGCCCTGGGCAGCTACGGCGTGCGCAAGACCCGCTTCGAAGACACCCCCGAAGGCTATTACTTCACGCCGCCCATGCGCATGGGCATCCTGGTGGCGATGCTGCTGGTGGCGCGCGTGATCTACCTGGGCATCGAGATCTACATGAACCAGGGCAGCGCCCGGCCGAACCCGCGCTTTTCCGACAGCGAGGCCACCATGTTCTGCGTCGGCCTGGCGGGCGCCTATTTCGCGACCTTCTCCGCCACCCTGATGCGCTGGCGCCAGCGCCTGCGCAAGGCCGTCGACAACATCTAAGGACCATCCATGACGCTGAACCGCCGCAGTTTCCTCGGAGCCGTACCGATCGCTCCACTGGGCCTGGCGGCGGGCGGCAGCGCCTACGCACAATATGGCGGCGCACCTGCCGCCAACGCGGCGCCAGCACTGGCCGCGGCGACCGACATGGACACGCTGGTGGTGCTAGCCGGCGACGCCCTGCCGCGCAGTCTGGCGGCGGAACCCGCGCGCCTGCAAGCCCTGCTGGACAAGCACGCCAAGCCCGGCGACAGCTATCTGGCGGGCGGCGCGGTGGCGGAACTGGAAGCGAAGTTTTCAGCACTGCTCGGCAAGGAAGACACGGTCTTCATGCCCACCGGGACCCTCGCCAACCACATCGCCCTGCGCCTGCTGTGCGGCGAGAACCGCCATGCGCTGGTGCAGCAGGAAAGCCACGTCTACCGCGACGAATCGAACACCGTCACCACCCTCAGCGGCATCAACCTGGTGCCGCTGGCTGCCGGCAAGGCCGCACCCACGCTGGACGAAATCGGCGCCGCGATCGAGCGCGCCGAAGTCGGCCCGTATCCGATCAAGGTCGGCGCACTGGCGCTGGAAAGCCCGGTGCGCCGGGCCCAGGGCGCCACCCTCACGCCGGCCCTGGTGGCCGAGATCGCGAAGCTGGCGCGGGCAAAGAAAGTCCCGATGCACCTGGACGGCGCGCGCCTGCTGCTCATGAGCGGCATGCCGGGCTTTCGCGTGCGGGACTATTGCGCGCACTTCGACACGGTCTACGTCTCGCTCTACAAATACCTGGGCGCGCCCTTCGGCGGCGTGCTGTCCGGCCCCAAGCCCCTGATGGCGAAGGCACGCGAGCTGCGCCACATCTTCGGCGGCACCATCTACCACGGCTGGCAGGCTGCCCTGCCGGCGCTCGACGCGCTGGACGGCGCCGAGGAACGCTACGCCCGCGTGCGCGCGGCCGGCGAACGCCTGCTGGCGGCGCTGGAGCGCACGCCCGGCTTCAAGGTGAAACGCATCGAGAACGGCAGCAACCTGGCCATGCTGGAGGTCGCGCCGGAGCGCCAGGCCGGGCTGGAAGAGCGCCTGCAGAAGGCCAATGTCAGGCTCGGCAAGCTCAATGAAGGGAAGGTGCAGCTCGGCTTCAACGAGTCGATCCTGCGCCGGGACACCGACTATTTAATCAAAGCGCTGGCGAGCCAGGCCGGCTGACAGATCGATGTCGCCGAGCGACTCCCAGCTCGGCAGGCCATGGGTCTTGCGCTGGCGCGCGTAATAGCTGGCCATGAACAGGCCGAAGCACACGCCGGCGCCGCAGGCGCTCATCACGGCGAGCTGCGCGCCCACGCCCTGGCGCAGCCAGAACCCGACCCACATCACCGCGCCCCAGCTGGCGCCGAACCAGGCGCCGGACAGCAGCGCGTTCGCGCCGAAGCGCATGAAATGCGGCGGCCGCACCTTCACGCCGCAGCGCCACAACAGCTGCATCAGGGGCGGGGCATAGGTGCTGTGGTCGATGCCGGCCTTCTCCAACAACTGAAGGGCCCGTTCGCGCTGCTCGTGAAAATCCATGCTGCTTCATCCTCAGAAAACGTCCGAAGATGATACCAGTGGGCAAGTACCTGAAAATCCGTCAATTGTCACGCTGACATTCCAAAAAGGCTTGTGCCACTCCAATACGTCCTGCCCAGCCCGGCCCAGAATTTTCGTATTTACGCAAATCATCCGGAGCTGCAATGGTGTTTACCTTGTTGACCAGGCATTGGCTGGCGCGCCGCCACTATCCTCTTCCCTCCTGGCTGGCCTGCATCGCGCGCAGCCTGCGGGTGCTGCTGTTCCGGCGCGACCACCGGCAGCTGCTGGCGCTGGACATCCACCGCCGCTACGTGGCGCTGGCGCACGACGACGTCTTCCATCACCTGAGCCACCGCCACTACCTGGCGAAAGGCATGTCCTTGCGCGAGCGGGTGCGCTGCGTGCTGGCCCATTACCGCTTCGAGGAAGCGAGCTTCGATGCCGCCTACAAGCGCGCCGTCTACCGCGACGGCGGCCTGCTGCTGTGGCAGCACGAGGCGAACGGCTGGCGTTTCGAGATCCGGCTGGAGATGGCCGCGCGCCTGTGCGCGGAAGGCGACCTGACGATCGCCGCCAGCGCCAATGGCATCTGCCTGCATCGCCTGTCGTTCAGCTGGGTCGAAGGCGCCTTTGTGGGGCTCGAAACGCCGGTCGTGCCCTTCATCGCGCGCAACCAGGGGCACCGCGCAGACAGCGTCGATGCCTTCGAAGCCTTCGGTCTGGCCTTTCCGCACAACTCGCCGAGCTACTTCTGCTTCGCGGCCCTGCAGGGCATTGCGCAGGCGCTCGGGATTGGTGAGGCCGCGGCCGTGAAGGCGGCCTGGCAGAGCGCCTGGACGCCGGCCGACGCCAGGCATTTCGCGAATGCCTACGACGGCTTCTGGGAAGCCTTGGGCGGCGTGCCGATGGCAGGCCGCTGCTGGCGCATCGCCCTCCCCCTGGCGCTCAAGCCGCTGTCCGAGATGGCCTCGACGCACCGCAAGCGGGCGGCGCTGCGGCGCGAGCACTGGCAGGCGGTGGGGGAATCGGCGCGGCAGGCGCTGGCCTGCCGCCGCCAGTGAAGCTTACGCCGCCTTGGCAGTTTCTTCGCCGGCCTGCCGGCGCTGCAGCACGAAGATCGGCTGCGCCCACTGCACGTCCTTCTTCTTCTTGCTCGTGATGAGCGTCAGGTCCGAAGGATCGTAGACGTCGGTGTTGTGGGTCAGCGGCGTCGTCATCAGGTACTGGGCGTCGGTGTTCTTCAGGAACTCGCCGACCAGCTGGATGTTGCGGATGTCCAGGTGGGCGAAGGGTTCGTCGATGAACACGAAGCCGCCCGAGCCCTCTTCCGACTTGAGCAGACCGATCAGCAGCACCAGCGACTTCATGACCTGCTGGCCACCCGAGGCTTCGCCGTCGTTCATGCCGATCTGGCCCTTGCCGTCGAACTTGAAGCGCACGTGCAGGCCGGCCTGGGCCAGCAGCATATCGTCGTTCTCCAGGCGCACCGGATCGACTGTGACTTCGATGTTGGCCAGCTCGCCCAGCTCGCGGATGTTCTTGGTGTAGGTCTTGATCGTGTAGCGCAGGCGCTCGATGTAGGCGCCGCGCGCGTTATCCGTGGCCTCGATCGCGCGGTTGTTCTGGTAGCGTCGCTCCTCGGTCTCGTTCTGGCGGTTCGACAGCTGGTCGTTCAGGCGCGCGTACTGGTCGATCACGGTCGGATCGTGTTCCCAGTCGGCGCGCGCCAGGGTCTGGTCGAGCGAACCCACGCGCAGCTTGACCTGGTGCGTGTTCTGGTGCGCGGCCACCAGCTTGGTGCGGCGTTCCGGCTGGCGCCAGGACTTCGGCACATGGCGCCAGTTGCGGCGCAGTTCCAGCAGCGCGCGCGCGTGGTCGCTGCGCTGATCGATCTGGCGGCGGTGGTTCAGGCGCATGCCGGCTTCCGCTTCCGACAGCGCCATGCGGGCGTTCTGCCACACGGTGTCGGCGCGGGTGCGGGTGACGGTCGCGTTCTTGGTCAGCACCTGCAGCTCGCCCAGGCGCGCGCCGACTTCCAGGCGCTCGGCCTTGAGCGGCTCGATGGCGCGCAGGGCTTCCTCGAATTCGGCCTGGCGCGCGCTCAGTTCCTTGACCGCGTCGACGCCGGCGATGCGCACGCGCAGCGCCGACACTTCGGTCGCCAGCTTGCTGATCGCGAGGGTCAGCGTGTCTTCCTGGGCTTCCAGACCTGGGAGCGCTTTCTGGATCGCTTCCAGGCGCTGGGTTTTACCGGCCGCGCCGAAGCGGTAGCGCGAAGGCTCGACGAACAGCGAGCGGCCGCCGCGGCGTTCGCGGTGATAGGCGTCCGGCGTGATCCACTCGTCCGCGTCGGATTTAAAACCGGCATCGACCGAATCGACGCGCTCGATGCGCTCGAGCTGGTCGATCAGCCAGCCCGGCGCCTTGGAGCTGAAACGCACCACCGACAGCAGGGTATCGTCCTTGACCACCGGCGCGCTGACGCAATCCGGCACGATGAAGTGGCGATAGCGCTCCTTCTCGGCGAGCTTATAGGCGGCCGGCGCATCCTTGGCGGATTCCAGCAGCACCACCGAGGCGTAACCGCCCAGCACGCCCTCGACGGCGCCCTGCCATTTCGGGTCGGTCACTTCGACGATATCGGACAGCATCGCGTGGCGGATATTCGCGTCGTTCAGGGCGCGGCGCATCAGGCGCTGCGCTTCCGGCTCCGGCATCGAACTCTTGCCCTGCAACGCCGAGATGGTCGACAGCTCGCCGGCGATGCGCGCGGCCAGGTTGTCGCGCTCGGTCTTCTTTTTGGCCAGCTGCGCTTCTTTCGCTTCCAGCTCGGCCGAGACTTCGGCGATGTCGGCGCCGGCTTCATTCGCCAGCTTCTGCAGGCGTTCCTTCTGCTCGAGCAGGCTTTCCAGCGGCTTGAGTTTGCGGTTGACTTCCGTGAGGCGGCCGGCCAGCGTGTTCGCTTCCTGCTCCAGCTGGACTTCCTGCTGCTGGGCTTCGGTCAGCGCGCGCTGCTGGGCCGCCAGCGCGTGGCGCTTCTCGGCCAGCTGGCTGTCGGCCTGCATCAGCGGCTTCTTCGCTTCGCGCAGGGCGCGGCTGGTCTGCGCCGCCTTTTCGCGCGCCTCGTGGTATTCGAGGCTGGGCAGCACTTCTTCCACCAGCGCCTGGCGTTCCTTGTTCAGGTCTTCCCACTGGTGATAATTCGCCACGCGCAGCCGCAGGCCCTCGAGGTTGATGCGCGAGGTTTCGAGCTCCGCCTCGAAGCGCTTCAGCTCCGTCTCGGTGTCGCGCTGGTGGCGCTTGGCTTCGTCGTAGGCGTCCAGCACTTCCTTGTCGCCGAAGACCTGGAACACCAGGTCCAGCAGCTGGCGCGGCGAGTACTCGCACAGTTTATCGGTCTCGCCCTGCTCCAGCGCCAGCACCTTCGACATCGCCGGCGACAGGCCGGCCGAGGCCAGGCGCTTGCGGTAGTTCTCCACGCCCAGCCAATCGGTGGCTTCCGTCACTTCCTCGATGTCGATATTCCCGGGTCGCATCAGGTACTGGCGCTTCCAGTCGCCGCCGTTCTTCTGCACCTGGCAGAACAGCGTCACTTCATCGTCGCTGAAGAAGCCGCTGTGGCGGAACGGACGGTTCGACAGCTGGCGGCCGGCCGGCTTGTTGTCGACCACGGCGCGGATCCAGGCGCTCTGCTGGCCCGAGTGGCGCGCATAGTGTTTATACGTGCGGCCCATCGAGCAGTCGAGGCCGAACAGGGTGCGCAGCGCGTCGAGCAGCGTGGTCTTGCCGGAGCCGTTCTGGCCGGCGATGGTGATGATCTTGGCGTCCAGCGGGATGTTCTTGATCCGCTGCCAGTAGTCCCAGTGGACCAGCTCGAGAGATTTAATGTGGAACATGCTGTGCTTTACTCTTGCGGTTCGTCGGCTACGTCTGCGTTTGCGGCTGCGGCTGCGGCCACTGGGGCTACTGCGGCCGGCTCGTCGTTGGCGGCTTCGCTGACCTGGCGGCGCACCACGGCCAGCGGCGCGCGCTTGAACACGTCGGCCAGGGCGCCGTTGATGATGCGCTCCTTCAGCAGGTCGGTGTCCATCAGCAGGTCGAGCAGCGGACCTTCCAGGATCACGTCGCCGCGGCGCTCGATGAAGCCGAGCTTCGACAGCAGGCCCAGGTTCATGTCCATGCGGGTCTTCTTGCCCAGCTTGTCGCCGAAGTCGGCCAGCAGCGCGGTGTAGGAGATGCCGATCGAGGTGTCCTCGGCGCGCGGGATCGGGTTGTCCTTGTCGAACATGTCCGACTGGTCGACGTCGATCGCCTGGTGGGTTTCCTGGCGCTGGCGCTTGGGCAGGATGATCTGCGCCCACAGCACCACCAGCAGCGCCACGCCGTCGCGCGTGAGGCCGAAATTATTGTTCTGCCAGATGTCCTTGGCGCCGAAGATCTTCGGTTCGACGTTGCGGTGCAGGGCCAGCGTGACGTGGTCCGCATAGACGTTGTCGATCAGCTTTAGGCCGGATTCCAGCAGGCGCTTGTCGATCTCGGCGCGGAAGGTGTCGTCGGACAGCGCGCGCTTGACCATCTTGTCGTCGCGGCGCAGGGTCTGGTGCGTGAGCAGTCGCGCGATCAGGATCTGTGCGTCGTCATTCATCGTCTTTACTGTCCAAATCTAGATTCAAAGAGAGGGTCGCGCGCGACATCGCCGCCACGTGCGGGTCGTCCAGCGGCACCATTTCGTCCTCGGAGTCGAAGCGCACCGGCAGGCGCGCCAGTTCGGCGGTCGGGCCCTGCAGGCTGGCCTCGGCGGGGTCGCCCAGCAGCGGCAGCAGCGAGGCGCGGTAGGACGCCACCGCGAAGCTGGCCGGCAGCAGCGAATCCTGGATCGCCACGCTGCGCGGCGCGCCTTCCGCCATCACCGGGAAGTTGTCGAGGTTGGCGAAGTCCGCCAGGCGCTTGATCCAGTCGTCGAGCTCCGCCTGCATCGCCGGGTTGTCGTTGATCGTCAGCGGGGCATCCTCGCCGCTCGGCAGGCCGCCGGGGGCGACGTTGACGGCGCGTTCGAGCAGCAGCTCGGTCTCGGCGACGTCGATCATCTCGGCCGGCGTGACGAACAGCGGCAGCACCGGACGCTCGATCGCGCCTTCGGCCAGGCCGGCGAGATCGTCGTGCGCCAGCAGCCAGCGCTTGATGTCGGTGGTCGACAGGCCCGACTGGCCCAGGTGCACGCGCTGGCGCTCGATCTGGTTCAGGGCGCGCGAGAACATGCCCTGCATGTTCAGCAGCGAAGACTGGGCACGGCCGATCGCCTGCGCCGCCTTGTGCGTGGCCGAGTCGGCGCGCTCGTCGGAGGTGATCGCGCGCAGGATCGTCGAGCCCTTCTCGACCCAGTCGCAGGCCATGTGCCACTTCGCCTGCGAAGCGCGCAGGCGGAATTCGGAACCCGAGGCGATCGCGTCGCGGAACTCCTCGTGCAGCTCGACCAGGCGGCCCAGCAAATGCTTCAATTGCTCGACCGTGACGCCGCCCACGGCCTGGGCGCCGGCCACCTGCGACAGCAGGAAGCCCATCTCGGCCTCGTCTTCTTCCGGACGGCCCAGCGCCAGCAGGGTGTCGAGCGCGGCCAGCACGTTCCTCGCCAGCGGCGTGATGCGGTACACGGCGGCCGGGTTGTCCCAGGCCAGCAGGCCGTGCGAGCGCAGGCGGCCCAGCACCGTCTCCAGGCTTTCCGGGATCAGGTAGGCGAACTTGGTGTTGATGTCGGCGCGCGAGAATGCCGATTCGCCGGTTTCGGCGGCCAGCTCGCGCAGCACCAGCAGGCGCACGATCACGCCGTCCTGCGAACCGTGGAACAGGGCGGTGAACGCCTGCAGCATCGGCTGGGCGCGCTTGAGGTGATAGACCTGCTCGATCTCGTCCGGCGCCACGCCCGCATGGAAGTGGGCCTGCAGCGGATCCAGCTCGTCGGGCGCTATGGAATGGAGGTCGGCGGCGGCGGCGCCTGCCAGGTTGTCGATCATCGTAAGGCTTACCAGTTGCCGGTTTTCTAACGCGCGCGGCTGCCAGGGCGGCGGGCGCGGGGGCGTCAGTATAACAGTTAAGACTAGGCAACTTATAAGTGCGGACTTCAGCTCTGGCTAATAAGCAACGGAAACAAAACAAGGCTTGACTTGGAATGCAGGCAAGATTTGTGACGTGCAGTCACAAATCCCCGCTCAGCCGCGCGCCCCTTCTTCGTCCGCCGCCGGATAATTGATATTGCGATATTTATATCAAAAAAGGAGGATTGCCATGCACCGAACACTCGTGAATGCGGCCCTGGCACTGGCGCTGGCGGCCGGCTTGAGCCCCGCCGTGCTTGCCGCCCAGCCGAAGGAACAGAACGGCGTCAGTTACATCAACGGCGGCGTCGGCCAGGATGAACAGAACGCGATGCGCGCCCTGAAAGCCGACTACAACCTGCAACTGACCTTCGCCACCAAGCAGACCGGCGCCTACCGCTCCGACGTCCAGCTCGACATCGCCGACGCCAAGGGCGCCAGCGTGCTGAGCGTGGCGAATACCGGCCCGATGTTCTTCGCCAAGCTGCCGCCGGGCACCTACCGCATCAGCGCGGCAGCCGAGGGCAAGACCTTCAAGCGCACGGTCAAGCTGGGCAATGGCGCCAAGGAGATGACCCTGCACTGGGAGAACGATTCGCCGGACGACCCGGGCGTGCAGGAGTGATTTCCTGACGTGGATGGCGTGGCTGTTACAAAAAAAGTTGCCGATTTGTATCAGCTACCCACCACGCATTGACTCCGTAGCAACAATGTCAGATGTTACTGAACACAGCTTTGCATGTCACATCAGGTGCAACATTCAGATGTGACAACAGCTGGGGGTTCAACATCAACCACATACGGAGACAATGCATGAACAAGAAACTCGCACTTCTGCTGTTCGCTATCGGTGTCGGCGTTACCACGGCCCAGGCGGCCGACAGCTGCGGCTGGACCTGCCTGCGCACCTATCAGGCCTGCGTCAAAGCCGGCACCCCTACGCTGGATTGCGAGCTCGACCGCGAAGACTGCTACGCCCGCTGCGGCATCTGATCGATAGCGAGGGACACGCATGTTCGCCAAAACAGCAAAAAACCTGGTTCTCTACGCCCTGATCCTGGCCGGCGGCCTGGCCATTGGCCATTACGTGCCGAAAGCGGTGCAGATGCTCAAGCCGAAGTACAGCGAGGGCAATTTCGCAGCTTACTATCCGGACGCCAGGACGCGGGTGGCGGTGTACGGCACCGCGACCTGCCCCTTCTGCGCCAAGACCCGCGCCTACCTGAAGGAGCGCAACATCGCCTTCGGTGATTTCGACGTGGACAAGTCGGACAAGGGCAAACGCGACTTCAGCGAGCTGGGCGGCAACTCGGTCCCGGTCATCCTGATCGGCAACCGGAAACTGGTCGGCTTCGACCAGAAGGCGATCGATGCGGCCCTCGACCAGCTGAAACAACTATAGGAGACGAACCATGAACAAGAAACTTGCTACCCTGCTGTTCGCGATCGGCATCGGCGCCGCCGCCAGCCCGGCCTTCGCCGACTCGTGCGCGCACTGGTGCCATTACTTCCAGGACACCTGCAAGGCAACGCCCGGCAACGACCCGGCCACCTGCGATCAGAACTTTTCGGATTGCATGATGGAGTGCTACGGCTGAGTCAGCCTGTAAGTTTTCGAAGCCGGCCCGATGGCCGGCTTTTTCATTTGCGCGTGACCTTCTCCAGCGTCTGCTCGACGAAATCACGGTCGTTGTCGACGAAGCGCAGCTTGACCGGATACCACTCGAGCGAAGGCGCCAGCCAGATGTCCAGGGTCTGGTCCTTCGAGCCCGGCGGCGGCTCGCGCAGCACGTGGACGGTGTCGACCGTGCCGATGGCGGCGCCGGCCGTCACCTTTTCGCGGCCGATCACGCGGAAGGTCCACGGGTCGGCGTCATGCGGGCCGACCACGAAGAAATCCCATTCCGAGCCCGCCTTGAACTTGTCCTTGCCGGCGCGCGCCAGCGCCACCAGCTGCCAGGAGATCGACACCCGGTCCTGTTCGCCGCCCTTGATCGGGTAGCTCTTCTTGCCGTCGCTGAAACCGATGGTCTTGGCTTCGCGGTCGAAGTTGGCCGTCACCGGGTCCTTGCGGAAGCGCTTGTCGTAGTACTCGTTCGGGGCCAGGCCGAAGCTGTCGATCGTGCCCTGGCTGCGGTTCTCGGTCAGTTTGCCCAGCAGGGCCACGCGCGAATCGGTGTTGATCGTGTACTTGCCGTCGCCCTGGCGCCAGCTCAGGGTGGCGTCGCCGCTCAGGGTGAAGCCGCGCTGCTTGGCGCTGATCGAGTACGACAGGTCGGCCGAAGGCGGCAGGTTGAAGGGGCGCACCTGCGACGGGTGCTCGTCCGCCGCCGCTGCGGGCGCCGCATGCGCCATCATCGTTGCTGTCAGCAGCGCGGCCGCGCCGGCCAGTTTCCACATCTTGTTCATGTCAGCTTCCTGAATTCTTCATCACGATATTGTTCACGGTCTGGGTCGTCACCGCCCCGCTCGCTTCGAGGTTACGGATCTGCACCGGCATCCAGCCGTGGTCGGGCGCCAGCCACAGGTCCAGGCGCGAGTTGTACGAACCGGGCTTGGGCGGACGCGCCAGGTGCCAGGTGGCGATTTTGCCCATCTTGGTGTCGATCTGTTCCTGGCCGAGCACCACGAAGCTGAAAACGCTTGCATCGCGGTCTTCGCCGACAAGGATGTCGATATTGCCCGACAATTGTTGCGGATCGCCGCGCGCGATCGCCGTCAGCTGCAGCGGCAGGCTGGCCTTGTCCTGGGCGCCCCACACCAGCGGGTAGGTCGCTTCCGAGGCCGAAAAACTGAGCTTGCCGTCCTTGCGGTTGAAATGGGTCGCCGTCATCGAGCGCCCGCGCCGCTTTTCCGTCATCCGCGCCGGCATGAAACCTTCGTCGCCGACCGTGCCTTCGCTGGTCACCGTCAGCAGGTTCACGTGCGCGAACACGACCGTGATGCCGGCTTCGACGCGGATCTGGTACGCGGTCGGCGTCAGCGTCCACGACAGCAGCGCGTCGCCGCTCCAGCGCGTGCCGTTGGCGTCGGTACGGGCGACGTCGAGCTTGATGTCGGCGGCGGGCGGCAGGTCGACCTTGTAGCGGCGCGGTTCGGGGACGGGCTTTGCTTCCGGCATGGCGGCGGATTCCGCAGCCTGCTGCGCCTGTGCCTGCGCACCGGCCTGGGACGATTGTACGTCGGCCGCGGCCATAGCGGCGCGCCCCTGCCCTGCTGCCTCGGTCCCCGCCGGGGCGGGCGCGGCATCGGGCGCGCGTGCGCCCTCGCCTTCGCCAGCAGCGGCTGGGCTGTCCTGGTCGGCCTGCGCCAGCGCCACCGGTTCGGGCGGCAGCTGCGGCAGCGGCGGCGGTTCGAGCGATGGCTGCGGCGGCTGCGGCTGCGCTTGCACCGGCGGCTGGGGTGCGGGCGTCGTGAGCAGCTGCGCTTCCACGGGCAGGGCCTCGCGCTTTGCCGCCGGCTCCCGCGGCTTGCCGAGCTGGCTGCCGAACCAGTCCAGCACCAGCAGGTGCAGCAGGACCGTGAGCGCGCCCAGCACGATTTTCCGGCGGCGGCGGTTCGAGGCGATAGCGAGGCTCATCCGGCTAGTGTACCGTCTATGAGCACCATGCGTTATCTGTTAGCCTTGCGTGAGACCGATAACAGGAGACTACGATGCTGAAACCACCCACTGCCAATATGCCCGGGGTGACGGATACGCTGGAATTCGTCAAGAACCTGTGGGGTTCGATGAACCTTCCGGGCACGAACCTGTCCGGCATGACTGCGCCGCCGATGTCGGCCGAAGACCTCGACAAACGCATCGCCGACCTGAAGGCCGTCGAATCCTGGCTGAACATGAACCTCACCATGCTGCGCGGGACCATCCAGACCATGGAAGTCCAGCGCGCTACCCTGTCGAGCCTGAAGGCGATGGGCGCTTCGATGGCCGAAGCCATGCGCCAGTCGGGCGTGAGCGCCGAGAAGATGGCGGCGATGCCTTTCGGTAGTTTCTTCGGCCAGCCGCCAGGCGCGGCGCCGGCAAGCCCGGCTGCCGGTGCAAGCGGTGGCAGCGGCGGCGGTGGCACCGGCGGCGCATCGGCCCAGCCCGGTGCACCGGCTGCGGACCAGGGGTCGGCGCAGTCATCGGCCCAGGGCGGCGCGCCCGACCCGGCGGCGGCCATGGGCATGCCAAATGCAATGGCTTGGTGGAATATGCTTCAGGACCAGTTCACGCAGGCGGTCGCAACGGCGATGACGCCGGCGGATGGGGCGGGCAAGGCGGCGGCGCCGCAAGCTGAGGCAGCGGCGCCGGCACCGGAAACTGCGCCCGCACCCGAGGCTGGCGCTCAGCCGAATGGCAACGGCCGGGCGCGTGGCGGCAAGCCGAAAGCTGATAAGGCCTGATTTGTAGGGTGGGCACGGGGGTGCCCACCCTACGCCGCCTCCGGCTGCAAAGCTGCTAGCTGCTCCATCAACTGCGCAAAACGCTGCTGTCCCGGCAGCAGGCGGTCCACGTGGTGCAGCACGTCGCAGGCTTCGGCCCACAGCACCGCGTCGTGGCCGTGCTGCTGCATGTGCGACACCATGATCTGGGCCGCATTGAACAGGATGCGCTGGTTGTTCGGCACGGCTTTCCGCGCATTGCGCATCCACTCCACCGCCTCCGCCAGCTTGCCGGTCTTCCACAGCAGCACGCCCTGGTTCATCAGGTCCGAGGCTTCCTTCTTCGAGCTGCGGATATAGGCCATGCCCTCCTCTCCCATGCGCGCCTTCTCGAAGATCTGCTGCACCTCGTCCAGCAGCAGCGGGTTGTCGTGGTTGTTGCGGATCACGTAGCACAGCAGTTCGACCGGTGCGTCCTTCACGCCCACCGCGAACAGCAGGGTCGCCAGCTCCAGGCAGGTGGCCGTGTCGGGACGCTCCGCCGTCGCCTTCAGCATTTCTTCGAGCTCGTCGCCGGCCTTGCGTGCGCGCCGGTAGTCGCCGCTCTCGTGGTAGACCAGGCCCTCGGTGATCTTCGCGCGCAGCGGGATGTCCGGGTGCTCGTGCGCGAATTCGCGCTGGGCCACCAGCAGCAGCTGCAGCGCTTCCTTCGGATCGTTCTTCTGGCCGCACACGCGCGCCAGGCCCAGGTAGGCATCGGGCGTCTTCATGATCGAGTACTCGCCGATCGCGATGCACTTGCGGAAGGCCTTCTCGGCCATCTGCACATTGCCCAGCCTGAGGGCGATGTTCCCCAGGTTGCGCTGGCGCGGCACCGAGTTCGGCGAGAGTTTCGCCGCCCGCTCCAGGATCGCGCCCGCTTCTTCCATCTTGCCCATGTTCTGGTAGGCCGCAGCCAGCTGGTCGTAGGCGTCGATGTAGTACTTGTTCTCGGCGATCACGCTCTGGAACATCTGGCGCGCCTGTTCGAACTCGCCGTTGGCCATGCGGATCTTGGCCAGGCCGGCGCGCGCCCACTGGTATTCGCGCTGCTCCAGCACCTGCTCGTAGACTTCGCGCGCCCGCGCCGGCTGGCCGCTCTTTTCCATCAGCCTGGCCTTCATGCGCAGCAGGTCGAGTTCGTGCAGCTTGTCGCTGCCGATGCGGGCATCGCACAGCCTGGCCGCGCGCAGGTAGTCCTTTTCGGCATAGGCCTGGTCGATCATGCGGAACACCTGCTTCTTGTGCCACACGCGGTTCAGGCGGGTCAGCAGCACGCCCTCGGTGATCGGCTTGATCAGGTAGGCGTCCGGCTGGTGCTCGGCCGCGCCCATCACCGACTCCACGCTCTTCTCGGCCGACACCATCAGCCACACCGTGCTCGGGTTGACCAGGTTGCGCACGCGCGCTTCTTCCAGCACCTGCTGGCCGTTCTTGCCGTCGCCGAGGTTGTAATCGCACAGCACCACGTCGTAGCGCACGCGGGACAGCAAACCCATCGCCTCGCCGCCGCTCGACGCCTGGTCGATGTTGCGCGCACCCAGGCTGCGCAGGCTTTCGCGCAGCAGCTGGCGGATGCCGACGAAGTCGTCGACCACCAGGTAGTTCTTGGCGGCCCAGTCGATCTCTTCTGCCGCGCTCATGGCAGCCTCAGGATGAAACAGCCGCCGCCATATGCCCCTCCGTTCTCGAGGCGCAGCGTGCCGGTGCGGCCGCGGTGCTGGTGCATCTTCGCGACCTTGCTGGAAAAGTAGAGGCCCAGGCCGGCGCTGTTGGTCAGGAAGTTGACGCCGCTTGCCGCCTCGCGCGTGGCGATCGCGCCGGCCTTCAGCAGCGACGGCGGATAGCCGGGACCGTTGTCCTCGACGCGCAGCTCGAGCCAGCCCTCGGTCTCGCGGATCGCCAGGCGCACGGTATCGCAGGTGTAGTGGATGGCGTTGTTGATCGCATGCGAGAGCACGCCGACGACCAGGTCTTCGTCGAGGTGCCAGATCAGGCCCGGGTCGACGTCGAGTTCGAGCCGGATGCCGCGCGACTGCAGCAGCACGCGCCCGATCGATACCACCTGCTCGACCAGCTGGCCCAGCTCGACCGGCTGCAGGTCGAATGGGTAGTCGGGCTGGCCGACCTGCTTGTACAGGGCCAGCAGCTGCATCAGATTGTCGTTCAGGCGCTTGGTCTGGTACAGCATGTGCGCCATTTCCGGATACGCCGATTCGCGCTTCGGCGCAGGCAGCGCCGACTGCGTGACGAGCAGCCGCTCCAGCGTGCCGGACAGGACGCTGAGCGAGTTCTTCATGTCGTGCGCGGTCGAAGCGAGGAACAGGAACAGGTCCTGGGTATCGGGCGTGTCGGGCGTATCGGGTGGCGTGTCGGCCAGTAGGTCGTCCATCTCAACCTTTCGTGTGTGAAATGTTGCCGGACGTTAATTATACCTTTAGTTTCTGGAATTTCTTACAAGAAATCAAATGTCGGCGGGCTGGGGGCCCCGGCTGCTGCGGCGTGCGCGCAACACGAAGCGGGCCGGGTCGAGTGCGTCGACCAGCGCGGCTTCCAGCGGCAGCGGCTCGCCCTCGAGCTGGGCGGCCAGCAGCTCGGCGGCCCAGCCGGCCCAGATCAGGCCGCGCGAGGCATAGCCCAGCAGGCCGTACAGGCCAGGATGGCGCGGCACGTCGCGCAGGCGTTCGGTATCGCCGGCCGCGTCGAAGTCCGGCAGGCGGCCCACCAGCGGCAGGCGGTCCGGGGCGATGCAGCGGAAGCCCACCCGCCCTTCCAGCGGCGCGCCCTGCGCCGCCTGCGGATCGGACAGCAGGCTGCGCAGGCGCTGCAGGTTTTCCTCGTGGCTGGCGGCCGACAGCTCGAGGTTGCCGTCGACGTCGTAGGTGGCGCCGGCGCTGACCACGCCGTGCGAGGGCGGCGTCACATAGGCTTCGCGGCACAGCACCAGCGGCAGCGCCGGCAGCATGGCCGCCGGCAGGTGGCTGACCTGGCCGCGCATTGCGGTGAGCGGCAGCGGCGCCGCGTGCGGCACCTGCATGGCGCCGGCGCCGTTGGCCAGGATCAGGGTCGGCGCGCGCGCCACCTCGACCCCATGCTGATCCTGCACCGACCAGTGCCCGCCCTCCCAGGCGATGCCGACCTTGCCGACGCCGAAGCGCTGCTGCAGCCGGTTGCCGCAGGCCGCCAGCATGGCATCGACGACGCTGCCGGGCCGGGCCCAGCCGCCCTGGCGGAACAACCAGCCGCCATCCGGCGCGGGCAGCCCGAGCAGGCTTTCCGCCTGCGGCCGCTCCAGCCATTCCGCGAACCCGGCCGGCAGCGCGCCGCTGGCCGCGATTGCCCGCTGCACCTCGGCGTGATCGGGATCGCGCGCCAGCTGCAGCACGCCGCAGGCCTGGCCCTCGATCGTGCGCCCCGGGCCGATGCCGCCCAGGCGCTCCCAGTGGCGCAGCGCGAACAGGTAGGCGGCGCGGGTCAGGCGGGTCGGGATATTGTCGTCGCGGGACACCAGCGGCATGAAGATGCCGGCGCGGTTGCCGGACGCTTCCATCGCCGGCCGCGCGTGGCGTTCGACCAGGGTCACCTCCCAGCCGCGCGCGCACAGGCGCTCGCAGGCGGCGGCACCGGCGATGCCGGCGCCGAGCACGATGGCGCGCCGCTCCGGCAGCGGCGGCACGGGCGGACGCGGCTTGCGGCTGGCGAAGCGCGCGCATTGTTTATCCGCTTCCGCGCAGGGTTCGAACACGAAGCCCTGGGCTTCCAGCGCCTGGATCTGCTCCGCCGTCAGACCCTGGCCCAGCAGGCGCGCCTGGGGCGCGGCCACGCGCGCCAGCGCACGCGCGAAGCCGGCCCCTGCTTGCTGCAGGCCGTGCAGGCGGAAGAGGTCGACCCGGGCCGTCAGCTGGCCGAGGGCGGCATCGACGGGCGCGCTGAGCAGGTCCAGCGTGATGCCGGGTTCGGCCTGCGGCAGGCGGTGAAAGCCCGGCAGCAGATCGGCCTGCCGCTGCGTGCTCAGGGCGATCACATGCAGGTGCGGCGAGCGGTGCGGATCGGTGCGCCAGACGTCGGCCAGGATCCGGAAGCCGGCGCCGTCGCCGTAATCGGTGTCGAAGACGGTATAGCGCGCCTGGCTGCGCCATGCGGCACGGATGTCCATGGTCAGCCCGTGGCGAGGGTGCGTTGGCGGCAGATGCAGCCGCGGTCGTGGTCGTCCACCATGCCGATCCCCTGCATGTAGGCGTAGACGATGGTGGAACCGACGAACTTGAAGCCGCGCTTGCCGAGGTCTTTCGAGATGCGGTCGGACAGCTCCGTGCGCGCCGGCCGCGCGCCATCCGGCCAGTCGTTGACGATGGGCCGGTGGTCGACGAAGGACCACAAATATTGGTCGAGGCTCAGGCCGGCCTCGCGCATCGTCAGGTAGGCCTTGGCGTTGTTGATCGCGGCCGCCACTTTCAAGCGGTTGCGCACGATGCCCGGATTGGCCAGCAGCTCGGCCACCTTGGCATCGCCGTAGCGCGCGATCTTTTCCGCATCCCAGCCGTCGAAGGCGGCGCGGTAGCTGTCGCGCTTGTTCAGGATGGTCTCCCACGACAGCCCGGCCTGCGCCCCTTCGAGGTTCAGCATCTCGAACAGCGTGGTCTCGTCATGGCAGGGCACGCCCCACTCATGGTCGTGGTAGGCAATGTAGCGCGGATTGGCCATGTTGGCCCAGGTGCAGCGGGTCGGGTTCATGGCGACAGTATACGCCTGGTCGCGGCGGAGCTGAACGCCTGGCCAGCCGCTGCCTCCTGTCGCAGAATGTCTACAATGAAATAAAAGTTTCCAAAATAAATGTAGATTTCGACATGACGAGGCGATAATCTGTAGGATCTCTCCTACTTCAACTCTTCCGTCATGGACATCCGCAAGGCTTATCTCCGGCGCAGCATGCGGCAGGCGCGCCTGCAAAAGCGCCTCGCCGTCGCGGCCGTGCTGGCCGCTTCGGCAGGGGCACTGGTCCTGCTGCAGGCGGACGAGAAGGAAGTCGACCAGGAGGCGCTGGCCGCCGTGCTGGCCCGGCCGGCGGCGCCGGGCATCGTGCGCGTGGCCGACCAGCCCATGCCGGCAGGGGCACGCCGTGTCTATCCGTATTCGATCGTTCCCGGCGGCTTGAACGGGCGCGCCGAACTCGTGCAGGCCGTGATGGCCGACAAGGTGGTGGCCGCGCATTACGCCGGCTTCGCCGTGCACAAGGCCAGCCTGCGCAGCGTCGCCAAGCCGCGCGCGGTCTACGTCTCCTACCGCAAGGGCGGACAGGTGTACTGGACCTCGAAGAAGGTCATGCTGGCCCAGGGCGAAACCCTGCTGTCCGACGGCGAGCACGACATCCGCGCGCGCTGCGGCAACCGCATCGCCGAGACGCCCCAGCTGCCGGTCGAGGTCAAGGGCCCCAGCGAGCAGGAACTCGACACGCCGGTCGAGCAGGCCGGCGATGGCGAGGTGCGCCAGGTTGCCTGGGTGCCGGAAGACGATGCGGGCACGGCCCAGGCCTTCGTATTGGGTTCCTTTCCGAACGGCGCCGGTTTGCTGTCCGCGAACCAGACCCAGTCCAGCGCCAGCCAGACCGGCACTTTCAAGACCGCGCCGGACTGGAACGGCGCCAGCGGTCTATACGCGAGTTCCACTGGTCCGGTTGCCACCCTGGGCGTGCGCATGGCAAGCACGGCCGGCGGCACCGGCACGGCACCGGGCAATACCGGCGATACCGGCGTGGCCAGCGGCGAATCGGCGTCCACTGGCAACAGCGGCAGCGATGGCATCGCTTACGGCGGCGACAGCGGCGGCAGTCATGGCGGCGGCGATCCGGGCTTCACCCTGACGCCCGGCAGCGATACGGGCGGCGCAGCAGGCGATGCCCTCATCGCGGACAGCAGCAAACCGCCGCTGGAGAGCCTGCGTCCCGACGGTCTCCCGACGGCGCCTGCGCCATCCAAGGAGAATGCGGTGGCCGAGCCGGGCAGCCTGTGGCTCGCGGGCCTGGCCGCCGCCGGCCTGTTGCTGCGGCGCCGCCGGCCGCGCTGAGCGGCACTGCAGCGGCGTTCAGGCGCAGCCGGTCACCAGCAGCAGCGGCAAGCCGCCCCAGGCAATCGCGATGAGGGCCAGGACCGCCAGCAACAGCGCGACGCGGTCGGCCAGTCCTGACGCGCTGCCTTGCCTGCTCAGGACCTGGCGGGCGCGCCAGGCCAGCAGCGCGCAAATGGCGAAAGCACCCAGGGTCGAGCCGGCGAGGACCAGCCGGTCCGGGCCACCGGGCCGCATGCCCACCGGCGAGCACTGCGCCGCCGCCAGTCCATAGCTGAACGCGAAGTGGACGATCCACACCAGCAGCGGCAGCGCGGCCCACAGCACGCGCTTCCAGAATCCTTCCTTGTGGTCGCCGGTTGCCATGTTCACTCCATCAGCAGCGGCATGAGCCGCACCACCGCCACCGCCGCAATGCCCTGCAGGGTCGTGTAATGCCAGACCAGGGCGATGTTGTCGAGCGTGGCGCGGCTGCGCCGGTCCAGCAGGCCGCGCCAGGCCCGCAACGCCAGATAGGGTGCGAGCACCAGCAGCAGCACGATGTGCAGGCCCTGGTAGCTGGCCAGCGCCGCGATCGCCGCCGCCCAGGCGCTCTCGCTCGGCGCCAGGCCGGCACGCCAGCCCTGCAGGTCGAGCGCAAAGGAAGCCAGTGCGCAGGCCAGCGCCGCCAGCACCAGCCACGGCAGCCGGCGCGCATTACCCTTCTTATCGAGTGCACGTTTGGCCAGCCACACCAGCAAGGAGCCCAACACCAGCAGCCCGCAGGACGTCAGCGCCTGTGAAAGCGGCGGCAGTTCCGTGCCCGGCGGCGGGCACACCATCAGGCGCATCGACACGTGCACATAGGCGAAGGCGAAGGACGCGAAGATGCTGGCGTCGACCACCAGCATGATGACGGTAGCCCACCAGGAGTGCGATGCCCTGCCGAGCGCACCGACCGGCAGATGCTCGCCCACGGCCGCTTCGACCTGCTCGATTTCCGGCGGCGGCCGGTCCGACTCCCACATCCAGGCCAGCACGGCGCCCACGGCGACCGCGCCGCTGATCCAGGCCAGCGCGTACAGTTTGACGGTCAGCAGCAGAAAGAAGGCCGAGGTGCCGAAAGCGCCGACCAGCGGCAGCCAGCTGTCGCCGGGCAGCACCAGCAGGTAGCGCGGTTCGGCCGCGACCGGGCTGGTGGCGATGGTCTCGCGGCGCCCGGTAGCGGTATGCGGCAGGTAGTGGCGGCCCTCCTCCACTTCGCGGGTCAGCGCCGGTTCGTCCCACAGCGGATTGGTCGAGTTGACGCGCACGATGCTGCGGTTGCCGTAGTCTTCGGACGGCAGCCATTCCAGCGTCGCCGCGTTCCACGGATTGCCGACCGCGCGTTCGGGCCGGCGCAATGCACGGAAGGCATCTACTGCGAACAGCACCACCCCTAGCGCGAACATGAAGGCGCCCACCGTCGACAGCAGGTTCAGACCGTCCCACCCCATCTCCGGCGCATAGGTGTAGACGCGGCGCGGCATGCCCAGCAGGCCGGTGAGGTGCATCGGGAAGAAGGCGATATTAAAACCGGCGAACATCAGCCAGAACACCCAGCGCGCGAGCCGCTCCGACAGGCGGTTGCCGTTCACCAGCGGCATCCAGTAATACATTGCGGCGAACACCGGGAACACCATCCCGCCGATCAGCACGTAGTGGAAGTGGGCGACGATGAAATAGGTGTCGTGCACCTGCCAGTCGAAAGGAATCACCGCGACCATCACGCCAGTCAGGCCGCCCAGCACGAAGATGAACATGAAGCCGAGCAGGAACAGGGTCGGCGCGTTCCAGGTCAGCTTGCCCTTCCACAGCGTGGCGATCCAGCCGAACACCTGGATCGCGGTCGGCACCGCCACCGCCATGCTGGCCGCCGAGACGAAACTCATCTCCAGCACGCCCAAACCGGCGGTGAACATGTGGTGCGCCCACAGGCCGAAGCTGAACACGCCCACGCCGAGCAGCGCCGCGATGATGGCGCGCCGTCCGACCAGCGGCGTGCCGGCGATGGTCGGGATCATGGTCGACACCATGCCGGCGGCAGGCAGGAAGATGATGTACACCTCGGGGTGGCCGAAAAACCAGAAAAGGTGCTGCCACAGCAGCGGATCGCCGCCGCGCTCGGCGATGAAGAAGGGCCAGTCAAAGGCGCGCTCGAGCTCCAGCAGCGCGGTGCCGGCGATCACGGCCGGGAAGGCGAACACGATCATCAGGCCCACCACCAGCATCGCCCACGCGTAGACCGGCATGCGGCCGAGCGTCATGCCGGGCGCCCGCGTGAACAGGATGCCGACGATCAGTTCGATGGCGCCGGCGATCGCCGAGATCTCGATGAAGCCGATCCCCAGCAGCCAGAAGTCGGCGTTCAGTCCCGGCGAATACCTGGTGCCGGTGAGCGGCGGGTACATGAACCAGCCGCCGTCCGGCGCCAGGCCCACGAACAGGGTGCAGAAGAAGGCCAGGCCGCCGAAGGCATAGGCCCAGTAGGCATAGGCGGACAGGCGCGGGAACGGCAGGTCGCGCGCACCCAGCATGTTGGGCAGCAGGTAGACGCCGATCGCCTCGACCACCGGAATCGCGAACAGGAACATCATCACCGTGCCGTGCATGGTGAAGACCTGGTTGTAGGTTTCGACGCCGAGCAGGTGGTTGTCGGGCACCGCCAGCTGCAGGCGGATCAGCAGGCCGAGCACGCCGGCCAGCACGAAGAACAGCAGCGCGGTGGCGATGTACAGCAGGCCGATATTGGTGTTGTTCACCGACGAGAAGAAGCGCCAGCCGCTTTGCGTGCGCCAGACCGCTTCCAGCTTTTCCAGTTCGCCGTCGGGACGCGGCGCCGGATTCGGCGCCGGTTTGCTTAAGGTAGGCGCCGTCATTCCAGGTGCTCCAGATAGGCCGCCAGCGCGCGCAGCGATTCGCCGTCGATGCCCGACGCGGCCGGCATGAAGACGCCGGGTTTGAAGGCCTGCGGGTCGGCGATCCAGCCGGCCAGCGTGCTGCTGTGGGTGCGCAGCAGGCCGGCGCCGATCTGCAGGCGGCTGCCGACGTGGGTCAGGTCCGGGCCCAGGCTGTTGCTGGCGGCCACGCCGCGGATCGTGTGGCAGCTCTGGCATTTCTGTTCGAAGAACACGGCGCGCCCGCGCAGCAGCAGCGCCGCTTCGGGCGTGCGGGCGGGCTGGGCCTGGTTCTGCAGCCAGGCTTCGAAGTCGGCCGGCGCCAGCGCCACCACGTGCAGCGCCATGTGCGCATGCTGGGTGCCGCAGTATTCGGCGCACTGGCCGCGGTAGACGCCGGGCTTGTCGGCGCGCAGGGTCAGGCCGGTCACGCGGCCCGGGATCATGTCGCGCTTGCCCGCCAGCGCCGGCACCCACAGGCTGTGGATCACGTCGGCCGCGTTCAGGCCCAGGTAGACCGTTTTCCCGACCGGGATGCGGATCTCGTTGGCGGTGGCGATCTCGCGGCCGCTGGCCGGGTCGCGGTAGCGCACTTCCCACCACCACATGCGGGCGGTGACGGAAATCGCCAGCGCATTGTTCGAGGCCTGCGGCACCAGCTGGGCGCTGCGCCAGGTGCTCCAGGCCAGCAGGCCGGTCAGCAGCAGCACCGGCAGCGCAATGCCGCCGCCGGCGATCCACAGGCCGGGCCGCAGCGGCGCCGTGTGGCGGCGCAGGCTGAGGCCGAGCAGGGCCATCACGGCCAGAAAGATCAGCAGCCCCGCGCCGAACAGCACCGAGGTGAACTGCTGGATGACTTCCGCATCGGCGCCGGCCGGGTGCAGCACCGATTGCAGCGGTTCGCTCATTTCGGTTTGCGCAGCGTGTAGAGGTAGGCCGCCATGTGGCGCGCCTCCTGCTCCGTCAGGCCCATGGCCGGCATCGTGGTGCCGGGCTTCATGGCCGGCGGGTTGATCAGCCAGGCGACCAGCTTGTCCGGCTGGTTGGGGATGACGGTCGCGATGTAGCTCAGCTTCCCGAAGCCGTCCAGGCTTGGGCCCACCTCGCCGGCGGCGCCGCGCACCTCGGAGATCTTGTGGCAGGCCCCGCACTGGTACTGGGTCACCAGCTGCTTGCCGACCTTGGCGTCGCCGCCCTGCACCTGCTTTTCCTTGGATTTGCCGCCGCAGCCGGCAAACATGCCCAGGCACAGGACAGCGCCCAGAGCAGTGCGGGCGGTTCGGCGTAAGGTATCGGACGGTATCGGCATCGGAGAATCGAAGTCAGCGTAAAGACAGGGCCACACGGTTGAAATCACACATCGGGCCGCCTGAGCGGATGACTTTTATAATACCGGAAACGATGCATTTTTTTTAACACGCTACGTCTAGCGAATCCATGGCCTCCGATCGCACGCGACTGATCCTCAAGACTGCCATTACCACGCTGCTCGCCGCGGGAGGGATAGCCGCGGCCGCCGGGTATACGGTCTACCAGGCCGGCTGGTACGACATCGGCGCCAGCAAGCAGCACTTCCAGCCCGTGTACAGCTTCCTGGAACAGGCCATGCACAACTCGGTGCGCCACCACGCGAAGACGGTCGTCGTGCCCAGCCTGGGCGATACCGGCCAGGTCCTGCGCGGCGGCGCCCTGTACCGCGAACACTGCCAGCAATGCCACGGTGGGCCGGGCGCGGCACCGGCGGCGCATGGCCAGAGCATGCAGCCGGCGCCGGGGCCGCTGGTCGACGCCGCCGATCGCTGGAAGCCGCGCGAGCTGTACTGGATCACGCGCCACGGCATCAAGATGAGCGGCATGCCGGCCTGGGAAGTGCGCCTGAACGATGCCGACACCTGGGCGGTGGTGGCCTTCCTGACCCGCCTGCCCAATCTGGATGCGCATGCCTACCGTGAGGTGACGGCGGCGAACGTGAGCCCGGCGACCGACGATGCGCCGACTTCGGCGGTCGCCAGCACCAATGCCACCGGCGGCGGCCTGCTGCGCGGCGACGCGGGACGCGGCAAGAAGATCATCGGCCAGTACGCCTGCCAGTCCTGCCACAAGGTGCCGGGCGTGACCGGTTCCGACGTCGACGTCGGCCGCCCGCTGGACGGCCTGGCGCGGCGTCCCGTCATCGCCGGCAGGCTGGCGCCGACCCAGGACAACCTGATCGCCTGGATCCGCAACCCGCAAGCCATCGACCCGCGCACGGCGATGCCGAACATGGGCGTGACCGAGCGCGATGCGCTGGATATCAGCGCCTACTTACTTAGCAAATAGCCTTTTCCAGACGGTTGATACCGGCGCGGATCTCGTCCGGCGTAAAGGCCGAAAAACCCAGCAGCAGCCCGGGCGGCACCTCGCAATCGGGGCCGGCGGCCGGGTTGGTGTAATAGGCCAGCGGCCGTACGTCGACACCGCCCTCGCTCGCGCGCGTGGCCGCATCCAGCTCGCTCAAGCCATTTGTGACGCCCACGCACAAATCCAGGCCGGCATCGGACGGGCCGCAGGCCAAGGCACCGGACATGCGCGATGCGATCGCTTCCAGCATGGCGATGCGCCGCTCGCCGTAGGCATCGCGGGTGCGCCGGATGTGGCGCGCGAAGTGGCCTTCCTGAATAAAATCGGCCAATACCGCCTGCGGCACGATCGGGCTGTGGCGGTCGACCACGGCCTTGGCGCGCGCCAGCGGCTCGGCCAGCGCGGGCGGGGCCACGATATAGCCAAGCCGAAGGCCCGGGAACAGCACCTTCGACAGGGTGCCGACGTAGATCACGCAGCCGGTGCGGTCCAGGCTTTGCAGCGATGCCAGCGGCGGGCCGGTGTAGCGGTACTCGCTGTCGTAATCGTCCTCGACGATCCAGGCGCGCTTGGCCTGCGCCCAGCGCAGCAGCTCCAGGCGCCTGGCCAGGCTCATGGTCACGCCCAGCGGCAGCTGGTGCGAGGGCGTGGCGAAGGCCATGCGCGCGTCCGGGTAGCGCGCTGCCGCGTAGGCGACATCCATGCCCTCGGCGTCGACCGGCACCGGACAGATCGTCGCGCCGGCCACGGCGAAGGGCGCCAGCGCGCCCTGGTAGCCGGGCGACTCCAGCCACACACCCTCGCCCGGCGCCAGCAGCAGCTGGGCCAGCAGGTACAAAGCCTGCTGCGAACCGGTCGTGATGACGATCTGCTCGGGCGCGCAGCGCACGCCGCGCGAGGCCTGCAGGTAGGCGCACAGCAGTTCGCGCAGCGGCGCATGGCCGGCCGCGCCGCCATAGCCCAGCGGGACCTGGCGGCGGCGCCAATGGCGCGCCTCGAGCTTGCGCCAGACGTCGAAGGGGAACAGGTCCAGGCCCGGCATGCTGATGCGGAAGCTGCGCAGCGGGCCGTCGTGGTGGCGCACGCGCGCCATCGCCGCCGCCATCGCTTCGCCGCGCGCGGAGAGCGGACGGACCAGCGGCGGCACGGCCGCATCGTCGCCGGCTGCCTTGCGCTTCGACGCCGCCGCCGGCAGCGAGGCGCTGACGAAGGTCCCCTTCCCCACCGTCCCCACCAGATAGCCCTCGGCCATCAGCTGCTCGTAAGCGGCCAGCACGGTCTGGCGCGAGACCTGCAAAAGCCGGCCCAGCTCGCGCGTGGCCGGCAGGCGCGCCGAGGGGGCGATGTCGCCGGCCAGGATCGCCTCCTTCATCTGCAGGTAGAGCTGGCGGAACAGGGGGGTGCTCGAAGCGCGCTCGAGCGGAATGGCGGCGAGGATGTCGTGGACGTGCATGGTACGCCCATATTCGTCTTTATTGGTTATTTCGGCAAGCCACTCGCCGGCCTATGATGGCGCCATGAAAACCTTCGACGCCAGCCTTGCCTGGGAACGCGGCGCCCAGCCTTTTACCGATCAACGCTACAGCCGGGCGCATACCTGGCAGTTCGACGGCGGCCTGTCTGTGCCGGCTTCGTCCTCGCCCTTGTCCGTGCCGCTGCCGATGTCCGATGCGTCCGCCGTCGACCCGGAAGAGGCGCTGGTGGCCGCCGCCAGCAGCTGCCACATGCTGTTCTTCCTGTCGCTGGCCGCGGCGCGCGGGCTGGTGGTCGACAGCTACCGCGACCGGGCTACCGGCACCCTCGGCCCCGACGAGCAGGGCCGGCTGGCGATGGTACGCATCGTGCTGCGGCCGCGCATCGCCTTTGCGGGTGAAGCGCCCGATGCCGCGGTGCTGGACGCGCTGCACATTGATGCCCATGCGCGCTGTTACATCGCCAGCTCGCTGCGCGGCGAGGTCGTGGTGGAGGGACAGGCCTGATGTACCTGCCTGCCCGCACCGCGGAAGACCGCCTCGACGTCCTGCATGGCCTGATCGAGGCCCACCCGCTGGGCGCGCTGGTGCGCCTGGACGGCGAAGATCTCGCCGCCGACCACATTCCCTTCGAACTGGTGCCAGCCTCCGCCGATGCACCCTGCGGCCTGTTGCGCGCCCACGTGGCGCGCGCCAACCCGCTGTGGCGCCAGGACGGCGCGGCGGTGCTGGCGATCTTCCAGGGGCCGTCCGGCTATGTCTCGCCCGAGGTTTACGACCTGCAGACGCTAGCGGGCCGCGCGGTGCCGACCTGGAACTACGCCGTCGTGCACGCGCACGGATGCCTGCGCGTCATCGACGACAGGGAATGGCTGCTGGCCCACATGCGCCGCGCCACGACACACCAGGAAGGCCGCCACGGCCACGCCTGGTCGGTCGGCGATGCGCCGCGCGACTACATCGACAAGCTGGTGCGCGCGACGGTCGGCATCGAGATCGCCATCGGGCGCCTGCAGGGCAAGTGGAAGACGAACTAGCCGGCTCGCCAAAGAAAAACGCCGCCCCCGCGTTGGCGGAGACGGCGTTCATGGCTGAGGCGGGAATTACTTTCCTGCGGAGGTTCCCGACTTCATTGCCGGCATCTGCTCGGCCGATTTCAGGTGCTGGGCGACCACCGGCTCGGTCTTGTCGACCAGGGCCTTCACTTCCGAATCCTTGGCCTTCTTGGAAGCGGACACCAGCTTGGCGTGGACGGTCTTGTGGTCCTGCACGCCTGCCTGCTTCATGTAGGCTTTGTCGAAGTCGGCGCCGCTCATCTTTTCCATCTTGGCGGCCATGGCCTTGTGCTTGGCGTCCGGCTCGGTCGGCAGGGTCACGCCGTGTTTGTCGGCCAGGGCCTTCACTTCGTTCAGGTTGGCGGTGTGGTCGTCGATCATCTGCTGGCCGAAAGCCTTGACTTCGGCGCTCGTGCCCTTGCTCTGGGCCATCTTGCCGCCTTCGATCTCGGCCATGTTGGCCATTGCCATGTCCTTCAGGATGCCTTCGTCACCCTTGCTCAGCTTGGCGCCGGAAGCGGTGGCGCCCGCTGCGCCGCTGGCGCCGGTCTGGCTCGACGAGCTCATGCCCGAGGAGGAAGACTGGGACGCGCCCATCGACTTGTCCATCTTGGTCGACTGGTTGCCACGGTTTTCCATGCCGGTGCTGTTGCTGTTGTCCATCGTGCCTTCTTTGGTCGTCTTGCCGGCCTGGTTAGGCATGCTGCTGCTGGTGCCGGTCTGGGACGGGCTCGAGCCCGTGGTGGTCTGAGCCTGGACGCCGAAGGCGCTGAACATGGCGGCCACAGCCGACACAGCCAGCAGTCCTTTCAAGGTTTTATTGTTCTGCATATCGTTCTCCTGATCTCTTATGGTCAATGGGGGCCGTGTTCAAATGACAACGGTAGGCACAGAGTGTATCGCCGTGTTTTGCCCTACAGCGCGCGTTAGCCTTCAGGAAATTTTTCATAAAAAAAAGCGGCCCCGAGGGACCGCTTGATCGCTGTGCAGGCAAGCTCAGCGGAAACTGAGCGTGGCCGTCAAATCGCCTGGCGGACGCGCCCCGCGTGCTTCGAAAGCGGCATTGCGCGCGGCCAGGCCTTCCAGCAGCGGCAGACCGTGCAGGCGGGTGATGAAGCGCAGGATCGAGGTCGTGTCGTAGAAGTTGTGATCGACCGCACCTTTCTTCGCAAACGGCGACACGACGATGGCCGGAATGCGCGAACCCGGGCCCCAGCGGTCGCCCTTGGGCGGCGCCACGTGGTCCCACCAGCCGCCGTTCTCGTCGAAGGTGATCACGACCACCATGTTGTCCCACTGCGGCGACTTCTTGAGGTGCTCGATGACGTTGGCCACGTGGGCGTCGCCCGACTCGATGTCCGAGTAGCCGGCATGCAGGTTCAGGTTGCCCTGCGGCTTGTAGAAGGCGACCGGGGGCAGCTTGCCGGCGACCACGTCGGCGATGAACTTGTTCGAGATCGGGCTGTCGCCCAGGCCGCCGTCGCGGATGTGCCTGTCGCGCGCGGCGCTGCCCGGCGCGAACTGCTTGAAATAGTTGAAAGGCTGGTGGTGGTGCTGGAAGTTCGGGCGCGAGCCTTCGCCGCGGCCGTCCAGCGCCGCCTGCCAGGCGCCGCCATACCAGGCCCAGTCGACGCCTTTGCCGGACAGCAGGTCGCCGATGGTGTTGTAGGTCTGCGGCGGCAGCACCGACGAATCCTGCGGGTCGGCCATGTTGGCATCGCCGCCCGGCGCCGGACGCACCCAGCTCGGCTGGTACGGCGGGGCCATGGTGTTGACCGCGTAGCCGTCCGGCGTGATGGCGCCGTGGTTGACGAACTTCGGCTTGCCGTCCAGCGCCGACTTCGGCGAATCCGGCGCCACCGCCAGGCGCACGCCCTGCGGACCGTCTTCCAGCACTGTGATCTTCTTTTTAGCGGGCGTTTCGGCGGCGTTGAAGAATTCCGGCGTGCGGCCGGAAATCAGGAACTGGTGGTTCAGGTAAGAGCCGCCGAAAGCCGCCATGAAGAAGTTGTCGCACAGCGTGAACTCGCGCGCGATCTGGTACAGACCCAGGTTCTTCGACGTCTCGCCGTAGCGGCCCATCACCAACGCGCCGCTGTCGCCCCAGGCGACGAAACCGTCGTTCTTGCCGCCGTTGATCTGCATCTGGTTGTGATAGAAGTTGTGCACCAGGTCGCGCGTGACCAGGCCTTCCGGCAGCGGCTTGCCCTGCGCATCGCTGAGCTTGAAGGGCGCGTTCGGCAGGTGCTGGATCTCGTCTTCCTTGATGAGGTAATCCTTGCCGCCCAGGTTCTGGCGCGCCGGGACCATGCCGCCCCAGATCTTCGGCAGTTCCGGCAGCACGCTGCCGTCGCGGTCCTTCTGTGCGGCGCTGGACGCCGGCACCTCGGCGAGCGGTTGGGCCAGGCCCGGGAAGTCGGCGAACAGGTTGTTGAAGCTGCGGTTCTCGAGGTAGATCACGACCACGTTCCTGACCTGTTCCTTGAGCTTAGCGTCGAGCGAGCCCTTGACGTGTTTCGCCGTCTTGTGGGCGGTCGGCGCTGCTTCGCTGGCGGCCGGCAAGGTGGTCGACAGGCCGACTGCGGCGGCAGCCTGGAAGATCTTGCGGCGCGAAGGATTGGCGGGCTGGCCGGCTTCCGGCTGCGCCTGGTCGTGATGCTTTTCTTGCACGAGGTTCTCCTGGACGGGCGGCTGACGGGGCCGCCAAAACACCGATTATCGACGTTTTTTGCCAGGGGGAAAAGATTTACGCTGCGATAGCGCTTATATGCGTGGCTTGGCCTCGACACGCTTAATGAGGAGACCGATCTCGTCCAGCACCAGCCAGGGGTCGCGCTCGTCGAACATGTGGTCGCTGTAGCGCATGCGCACGTGGCGCATGTCGCTTGACACTTTGGTGAGTTCGAACTGGGCCGCATCCCAGGTCGTGTTGCAGGCGTCGACGTCGTCGTAGCTCATCTTCGCCTGGCGGATGGTGGTGAACGGGAGACCGCGGCTAAGTACCGTCACCGGCATGTTCAGGGTGCGGCCGCCGGCGTTCATCGCCTGCACGGCTTCGGCAAAGTCCTCGTGCGAGTTCTTGTCGCGTTCCCAGCTGATGATCATGTCCATGATGCGCCAGCCGTCCGGCGTCATGGTGCGCTTGAGCGCCGGGTACCAGGATTCGTGCACGCAGTCGACCAGGGCCACGCCGCGCACGGTTTCTGGGTGCGCCTGCGCATAGGCGCGCGCAACCATGCCGCCGAAGGAATGCGCCACCAGCACCACGTCGTGCCAGCCGCGCGCCTTCACCAGGCCGTCGAGTTCGTCCGCCAGCACATGCAGCGGACGGGCCGCGGTCTGCGGCGTGCTCCTGCCGACGCCGGCGCGGTCGTACAGGCAGACCTGGTAGCCGGGCACGGCGAAGTTGCGGAAGGTGTTCTTGTAGGTCGCATGGGCGTCGAGTCCCATGCCGGCAATCAGCAGCACCGTCTTGCTGCCCTCGCCGCGGCATTCCCAAGCCAGCTGGTTGGCGCCGACTTGGGTGAATTGTTCGCCGGACGGCGCGGCCGCCACGGCATGCAGGGAAAACAGGGACAGCAGACCAGCCAATACGCGCTTCATTCGACGCTCCGTGTGCACATGACGCCACGATGGTCCTCGCATAGTTGGCCAAGGTCAATTCACCATGCATGGACGATGCTGCGCGGCGCGTCAAACGCCTGTCATATTCGCCCGCCAGAATACGTCTCGCTCCTAGGGAAAAGAGCCGGCGGCTCGGCCGCCCTACCGGCGTCGGCGGTAGGAAAACATACCGGCACCAATTCAGCAAGACGTTCTCTCATGTGGCAAGATGCGTCCACAAAGGAGAACGCCTTTTGGACACCAAGCTGCATACCCTGCTCGCCGAACTGGCGGCCTTCGGCGACGCCCACGACGGCAATGACGCCAACCGCGCCACGCGCATGCTCAACATCACGCCGGACACCGGTGAATTCCTGGCCGTGCTGGTCAAGGCGATGCACGCCCGCCGCATCCTCGAAATCGGCACCTCGAACGGCTACTCGACGCTGTGGCTGGCCGATGCCGTGGCCGGCATCGACGGCGACGTCACGACGATCGAGATGGCGCCGCAAAAGATCGCGATGGCGCGCGAGAACTTCGCACGCGGCGGCCTGGAAAACCGCATCACCCAGCTCGAAGGCGACGCCGCCATGCATTTGCAGCGCTTCGGGGAGGACGAATTCGACCTGGTCTTCCTCGACTCCCAGCGCAGCGTCTACCTGGACTGGTGGCCGGATTTGAAACGCATCCTGCGCACGGGCGGCCTGCTGGTGGTCGACAACGCCACCTCGCATGCGGAGGAGATGGCGGCGTTTACCGGGGCGGTGCAGGCTGATGGCGACTTCACGACCAGCCTGGTCCCGGTCGGCAAAGGCGAATTCCTGGCGGTAAAGGCTTAAAACGCAGCGCGCGCTCGCAGCTTGCGCCGCACCTCCTTGCCCGCACGCGGCAGGCCTTCCGCAGCGCGCGCCGCCAGCACCCCTTCGATGAAGCCCAGCAGCGCCAGCTCCTGCGGCACGCGCTCGCGCAGCTGGCCGACCAGTTCGCGCGCGACCACGCCGTCGTTCAGCAGGCCCAGTTCGTCCTGCATCCCGCTCAGCATGTCGTGGCGGCGCGTTTCCTTTTTCCCGTGGCTCAGGGCCTCGAAGAACTCGCGCGCATAGCGTTCCTTCTTGGCGGCGATGCGCACCTTGTGCAGGGTTTCGGGATGCTGCAGGTCGATGCTGCGGGCGCGCTTGCGCACGCGCGCGGCGGCGTGCCTGACCAGGCCGGGCGCGGTCTTGCCCACCTTCTGCGCCAGCTCGGGCGCGGGTGCGCCTTCCTGCTTCCATCCCTGCCCGGCAATCCAGGCGCCCAGGCCCAGCATCAGGCCGGTGTAGCGCGCGCTGCCGACCGCGGCGCGCACGCGGGCACGGTGCCGCTCGGCTTCTTCGCGCGCGGCCACCTCGACCCGCGCCAGCGCCGGCTTGTGCTCGTCCGGCACCGGCAGGCCGGGCAGCAGCGATTCGATGAAGACGTCCCAGTTGCGCGCATCGCCGAGTTCGCCCGCCAGCCATTCGACGTCGTCCGCCAGCGGCGCCGGCAGCTGCACCAGGTCCTTGACCATCGCCATCGCCGCGCGCAGGCGGCGCAGGCCGACGCGCATCTGGTGCAGGCTCTCGACCTCGCCCGCCAGCACGCCCTGTTCGTTGGCCTGCATCTGCTCCAGGCAGTTGCGCAGGATGCCGGCCAGGGCCTCGCCCATGCTGGCCTTGCGCTTGAGCTTGACCGAGGTGGCCTTGACGGCGCGCGGCGCCACCGCACCGGCCATCGCATAGCCGCGCTCGGCCTTGCTGACGTTCTCGATCCGCACCGGCACCGCCGCGTGCACCTGGCGCGCCAGTTCATACAGGCGGGCCGGATCGCCTTCCTGCATTTCGAGCTCCAGCTCGCGCACCGGCAGCGTGCGGTCGCCGCGCTGCAGCTCCCCGGTATCGAGTGCGCATTCGACCTTCAGGCCGTCGGCCAGCGCCAGCACCCAGGCGGCGCGCTTGACCTTGTTGACGAATACCTGCTCCAGCGCGAGTTCATGCTTGCCGAGCTGTTTCGCCAGCGCCGGCAGGGCTTCGCGCAGCTGGCGCGCGAACACGGCGCGGTCCGGGTCTGCGGAGCTCACCTCCTCTTCCAGCTCGACGCGCTGGTGCAGGCCGGCGACCACCGTGCCGCCGCCCTTGAGCGTCTGCACGTGGCGCGTACCTTCGCTGCGCACGCGCAGCGCGAAGCCGTGCTGCCACAGCGTGAAGTCGGCGCTGTCGAAATAGCGGTCGACGTGTTCGCGCTCGACAGCCTTGGCGCCGTCCTGCGGGCGCAGGAACGGGATTTTCTTGACCTGGGTGACGCTGGCGGTGTCCAGCGCCAGCTTGATTTCGCATTCCATCGCATCTCCTTTGCACATCGCTACTGTAGCGCTTCCGGCACCGGGCCAGCACACGGGTCGCCGCGCCATCGTAGCGCTGCTTTATGTCGGGAGGATGTCAGGCCGCTGTCAGGCCGGCACGCCGACGATGACGCTGGACGCCTTGAAGATGGCCGCGGCCTGCACGCCGACCGCCAGGCCCATGCTCTCGCTGCTCTCGCGGGTGACGATCGCCGCCACCGAGCCGCCGCCCGCCAGGTCGATCACCACCTCGGTGTTCACGGCGCCGGGCTCGACCCGGACGATGGCGCCGGCCAGGCGGTTGCGCGCGGAGTAACGCGCGGTGTCGTCGCCGCTGACGAGGATGATCGACGAGGATTTGACCAGTGCAAAGGCTTCCGCACCGACTTGCAGGCCGAGGTTGTCGACGCTCTCGTGCGTGACGATGGCAACGATGCGGTGCCCGCCCGCGACTTCGAGTTCGACCTCGTCGTTGACGGCGCCGCGCTTGAGCTGCGTGACGGTCCCCAGAAACTGGTTGCGTGCGCTGGTTCTCATGCTCATCTTCCTGACCAATAAGTAATCGTCGGCGATGCCGCCGGCCTGCCCGCTCAGGCGCTGGACGAAGTGGCGGTGCTCGCGTTCGATCAGCGCGAAGTTCGCCACCAGCTGGGCGCCGCGCGCGGTCAGGCGGGTGCCGCCGCCGCCCTTGCCGCCGGCCAGGCGTTCGACCAGGGCTTCGCCGGCCAGGTTGTTCATCGCGTCGATGGCATCCCAGGCCGCCTTGTAGCTCATCCGGACGGCCTTGGCCGCCTGCGTGATCGAGCCGCATTCGGCGATCTTCGCCAGCAACGCAATGCGTCCCGGCCCGCCGAGGTTGGCGCCGCCGACCGTCATCCAGATCTCGCCGTCCAGGCCGATGTCCGTGTTTTCCGCTTTCATGTTCATCCTGTTCATGCGGCCCTGACGCCTGCACCGGTAGCGATCCGGCCGTCGCGCAAGTCGAGCACGTGGTCGCCGAATACCGCGGCATCTTCCGGATCGTGGGTAATCAGGACCATCGGCACCTGCAGGCGCTGCTGCAGGTCCTTCAGCTCGCTGCGCATGCGCGCGCGCAGGGCCGGGTCGAGCGCGGCAAAGGGCTCGTCCAGCAGCAGCGCGCGCGGCTGCGTCACCAGCGCGCGCGCCAGCGCCGTGCGCTGCTTCTGCCCGCCCGAGAGCTCGTGCGGGTACTGGTCCGCCACCTGGCCGAGCTGGAAGGCCTCGCACCAGTAGTCGATTTGCCGGTCCTGGTGGCGGCGGCGCGGATTGAACCAGCCGCGCACCAGCGGAAAGGCGATGTTCTGGCGCACGGTCAGGTGCGGGAACAGCGCGTAGTCCTGGAACACATAGGCCAGCGCACGCTTCTGCGGCGCCAGGTCGATGCCGTGCGCTGCATCGAACAGCACATGGCCGTCGACGCGGATATGGCCGGCGTCGGGCCGCAGCAGGCCGGCGATGGCTTTCAGCGTGAGGCTCTTGCCGGCGCCCGAGGGGCCGAGGAGGACGATGCGGCGGCTGTCGGTCTGCAGGCGCACGTCGAGCTGGAAACTCTGCTTGCCGGCGCGGAGCGTCGTGCGGATGTCGAGATCGAGCAGCATCATGCCTCCCGGCGGCCGGCCAGGCGGCCCGGCGCCAGCCGCCCCGCGGTCAACAGAACGGCGATGCACACAAAGGAGGTCAGCAGCACCATCAGGTTAGCGGTATCGTCCTGCCCGGCCTGCACGGCCTCGTACACGGCGATCGACAGCGTCTGGGTGCGGCCCGGAATGCTGCCGGCCACCATCAGGGTCGCGCCGAATTCGCCCAGCGCGCGGGCAAAGCCGAGCAGCACGCCGGCCAGGATGCCGCGCCAGGCCAGCGGCATGGTCACGCGGAAGAACAGCGCCATTTCCGAGACGCCCAGTACCCGCGCCGCCTGTTCCAGCTGGCCGTCGACGCCCTCGAAGGCGGCGCGCGCAGGCTTGAACACCAGCGGGAAGATCACGATGGCGGCGGCGATCACGGCGCCCTGCCACGTGAAGATCAGGTTGATGCCGAAGGTATTTTGAAGCCAGGCCCCGATCGGGCCATGGCGGCCGATCAGCACCAGCAGGTAGTAGCCGAGCACCGTCGGCGGCATCACCATCGGCAGGGTCAGCAGGGTGTCGAGCAGCTCGCGTCCCGGAAAGCGGCGGCGCGCCAGCAGGAAGCCGACCGCCACGCCCAGCACCAGGTCGATCAGCGTGGCGCAGCCCGCGACCTTCAGCGACAGCGCCAGCGCCGACCAGGCGTTCATGGCTTCTGGAAGCCGTATTTGGCCAGCACCGTCTGCCCTGCCGGCGACAGCACGAAGTCGACGAAGCGCCTGGCCTCGGCGGCATCGGCAGCGGCGGCGGTGCGGGCGATCGGATAATCGATGGCGACGTCCAGCGGGACCGTGAAAGCCGCCTTCACCTTGTCCGCCATGAGGGCGGCGTCGGTGCCGTAGACGAAGCCGGCGTCGACCTCGCCGCGCGCGACATAGTCGAGCGACTGGCGCACGTTCTGGGTGTTGATCGCCTTGCCCGCGAGGGGCTGCCACAGCTTCGCCGCTGCCAGCGCGTGCTGGGTGTAGCGCCCGGCCGGCACGCTGGCCGGGTTGCCGATGGCGAGTTTCTGCACCGCCGGCTGCGCCAGGTCCTGCAGGCGCGCGATGGCCAGCCGGCTGTTGCGCGGGACGATCACGACCAGGCTGTTGCGCGCGAAATTGCGGCGCTCGCCGTTCGCGATCAGGTTCTGCTTCGCGGCCGCGTCCATGGTTTCGACGTCGGCGGACGCGAACACGTCGGCGGGCGCACCCTTGGCCATCTGCTGCAGCAGCGCGCCGGACGCGCCGAAGTTCAGCAGCACCTTGGTATTCGGATGCTGGACTTCGTAGCTGCGGGCGATGTCGGTGAAGGCATTGGTAAGGCTGGCCGCTGCGGACACGTGCAGGTCGCCGGCCTGCGCGCAGCCGGCCGCAAACGCGATGCATGCTGCGACAGCGAGCTTGAGCGGGAGGGAATGCGGCATGGAAGAAGATTTCGGTCGTGGTCGATACCGCAATATACCGGAATATATAGCGGTACGTGGCACGGCGCCTGAATTCTCGCGAAATGTCACATTTCCCGATGAGCTCACCTGACCGGAAAAGCGGACCAGCCTCTCTCAGAATAGCCGAGTTGAACATGGCTATACAAGCAATATTGCTCTGGTAGCACATAACTACAACACATGCCTGGTTAACATTTGTGCATACCCTGCCAGGCTCGCTAGACTGGTCCGGGCCGGGCGTGCGCCACGCCGGTGCCGCCGGTATCCGAACAATTCGACGAGAGACACAGGATGAGAAAACAGACTGCATTGCCCGCATTTTCCCGCACCCTCCTCGCTTCATCCCTGCTGCTGGCCTTTGCGCCGGCCTGGGCTCAGGAATCGCCCGCCGACGTGCAGACCGCGCAGGCAGACCCGCAAGCCGCCGCGCAGTCCGGCGCGCAGTCGGGCGACAAGGGCATGGCCTCGGTCGTGGTGCTCGGCTCGCGCGGCGCGGCCCGCACGGCGCTCGACGCCTCCGCTCCGGTCGGCCTGATCAGCGCCAAGGACATGCAGATGGCGGGACCGCTGGAACTTGGCAAGCTGATGCAGACGCTGGACCCGTCCTTCAACTTCTCCTCGACCTTCATCAGCGACGGCACCGACATCATCCGTCCGGCCACCCTGCGCTCGCTCGGCCCGGACCAGCTGCTGGTGCTGGTTAACGGCAAGCGCCGCCATCAGCAGGCCCTGGTCAACGTGCAGCAGACCATTGGCCGCGGCTCGGCCGGCACCGACATCAATGCGATCCCGATGTCGGCGATCCAGCGCATCGAAGTGCTGCGCGACGGCGCCGCGGCGCAGTATGGCTCGGACGCCATCGCCGGCGTGATCAACATCGTGCTGAAGCAGCAGACCAACGAGACCCAGCTGTCGGGCACCGTCGGCGGCACCAGCGAAGGCGGCGGCGAACTGTATTCGGGCAGCGCCAACAAGGGCTGGGCGATCGGCGACGGCGGCTACGTCAACCTGACCGTCGAAGGCCGCCACCGCGGCGAGACCAACCGCGCCGGCGTCGACACCCTGCGCGTGGATCCGCCGCGCGTCACCCAACGCATCGGCGACAGCCTGGCCAAGGACAAGTACTTCTGGTGGAACGCCGCGCTGCCGGCCGGCGAAGGCGCCGAGTTCTACAGCTTCGGCGGCGTCTCGCACCGCACCGGCGACTCGGCCGGCTTCTTCCGCTCCGCCGGCGATGGCCGCAACGTGCCGTCCGTGTACCCGAACGGCTTCCTGCCGAACATCCGCACGACCGTGAAAGACCAGTCGCTGGCCGTGGGCTACCGGCGCGACCTGGCGGACCAGTGGAAGTTCGACGTCTCGCTGAACCACGGCCGCAGCGAACTCGATTTCCACGAAAAGGAAACCATCAACATCAGCTACTGGTACGAGCCGAAACCGGGCGGCGGCATCTACGCGCAGTCGCCGTTCGAAGCCGACACCGGCAAGCTGAAATTCAAGCAGACCACCGTCAACGCCGATCTGCGCGGACCTCTGAACCTCGGCGGCCGTGACATCAACTTCGCCACCGGCTTCGAATACCGCCGCGACGGCTATGCGATCGACGCCGGCGACCCGGTCTCCTACCAGTACGGCCGCACCAACAACCCGGCTATTCAGATCCGCGACCAGACGGGCGGCATCGCCGCTTCCGGCACCCAGGGCTTCCCCGGCTACACCCCCGCGACCGCGGTGGACGACAGCCGCCATAACATCGCGCTGTACGCCGACCTCGAACACAAGCTGACCAATGAACTGCTGCTGGGCGCAGCCGTGCGCTGGGAAAAATACTCGGACTTCGGCAGCACCACCACCGGCAAACTGAGCCTGCGCTACGATCCGAGCAAGGTCGTGGGCCTGCGCGGCACCGTGTCGACGGGCTTCCGCGCACCCGGCGTGCAGCAGAAGTTCTACAGCTCGGTCTCGACCAACCTGAACGCCGCCGGCGTGCTGACCGAAACCCTGACCGCGCGCGAAGGCAGCGCCGTCACCAAGGCCTTCGGCATTCCGAACCTGAAGGAAGAAAAATCGAAGAACGCCAGCGTCGGCATCGTGCTGCGCCCGGCCTCGAACTTCTCGCTGACGGCCGACCTGTGGGGCATCAACATCGACGACCGCATCGTGTTCTCGTCGAACATCGCGCCGGAATCGGGCGCCTGCGCCACCGCCGCCGCCTGCCCGATCAAGGCCATCCTCGATCCGCTGAAGGTTGGCCAGGCCCAGTTCTTCACCAACGCCATCGACACCGAAACGCGCGGCCTGGACATCGTGGCCGAGCACACCACGCGCTGGACCGGTTCCACGCTGGTGCTGTCCGGCCAGCTGGACTTCAACCGCACCAAGGTCGCGGGCCGCCATTCCTCGTCGCCGGTGCTGAACGGCGCCCAGCTGTTCGACGACGCCCAGGTGACCCTGATCGAACGCGGCCAGCCGCGCCAGCACCACGTGCTGTCGGCGGACTACACGACCGGGGCCTGGAACGGCAACCTGCGCGCCAACTACTACGGCGAAGTGCAGGGCCAGGGCTTCACCGCGCCCTTCGTCCAGACCTGGGACGCGAAGTGGATCGTCGACGCCACGCTGCGCTACAACTTCAGCAAGACCGCCAGCGTGACGGTCGGCTCGAACAACATCTTCAACACCTTCCCGACCAAGTGGGACCCGGTCAAGGCAGCGCCCTTCCCGCAGCTGGGCTTTACTTACTGCTGGGAGACCTGCCCGTTTGGTATCAATGGGCGGTCGTGGTATGTGCGGGTGGATGTGGCGTTGTAAGCCTCTCCAGTCTTCGAAGGCCGCAGCGAGCACCGCTCCTGCGGCCTTTTTCATTTCCGGAGCCCCGCATGGACCTGATGTTGTACGACACCTACGAACGCCGCCTGCGGCCTTTCGAATCGTTGGAACCCGGCCACGCCGGCCTGTACGCCTGCGGCCCGACGGTCTACGACTACGCCCACATCGGCAACCTGCGCACCTATCTGTTCGGCGATACGCTCCGCCGCGTGCTGCAGCTGAACGGCCACGAGGTCCGGCACGTGGTCAACATCACCGACGTCGGCCACCTGAGCTCCGATGCCGACGCCGGCGAGGACAAGATGGAAAAAGGCAGCCGGCGCACCGGACGCAGCGCCTGGGACATCGCCGCCTTCTATACCGAGGCCTTCCAGCGCGACCTGGAGCGGTTGCGCATCCTGCCGCCGACGATCTGGGCGCGCGCCACCGACCACATTCCCGAGCAGATCGCCTTCATCCTGGATATCGAGCGCGCCGGCTTTGCCTATCGCACGCTTGATGGCATCTACTTCGATACGGCGCGCCTCGAGCGCTACGGCCATCTGGCGCGTCTCGACATCGCCGGCCTGCGCGCCGGCCACCGCGTCGACGTCGGCGACAAGCGCTCGCCGACCGACTTCGCGTTGTGGAAGTTCAGCGGCGCCGGCGAAGGCGGACAACAGCGGCAGATGGAGTGGGACAGTCCCTGGGGCCGCGGCTTCCCCGGCTGGCACATCGAGTGCTCGGCCATGTCGACGCGCTACCTGGGCGCGCTGTTCGACATCCACATCGGCGGCGAGGACCACGTGCCGGTGCACCATTCGAACGAGATCGCCCAGCACGAGGCCTGCCACGGCCATCCGCCGGCGCGCTATTGGCTGCATGGGTCCTTTCTGCGACTGGCGGACAGCGAAAAGATGTCGAAGTCGGACGGCAGTTTCATCCGGCTCGATTCCCTGATCGAGCGCGGCTTCGATCCGCTGGCTTACCGCTATCTGGTGCTCACCGCGCACTATCGGTCGAAGCTGGTGTTTTCGTGGGAGGCCCTGGAGGCAGCGCAGACGGCGCTGGGGCGCTTGCGCCTTGGCTTTTACCGGCTGCCGGCCGGCGGCGTGGCCGATGTTGGCTATCGCGAACGCATGCTGGCGGCGCTGAACGAAGACCTGAATACGCCGCGGGCGCTGGCGCTGGCCTGGGAGGTGTTGAAATCGGCGCTGCCGGGCGACGTGCAGAAGGCGACCTTGGCCTGGCTGGACGAGGTGCTTGGGCTGGGGCTGGAGGCGTGGCAGCCGGCGGCGCACGATGTGCCGGACGCCGTGCGCCGGCTGGTGGAGGCGCGCCAGCAGGCGCGGCTCGATCGGCGCTGGAGCGATGCCGATGCCTTGCGGGCGAAGATCGAGGCGGCGGGTTTCAGCGTACGCGATACGGCCGATGGGCCGATGGCAGCGCCTGCAGGTTGAGCAGCTGTGCGTACGTGTGCGCACAGAATCGGCTCGAGCAGCGCGCTAGCATGCCTCATCGATTGAACGGGAGGAAAACATGAACATCGCACATCGACACATCATCCGCATCGCCGCGGTGCTGGCCTTGACCGCCGCGTCCAGCGCCGCCTTCGCGCAGAGCGCCGAATACCGCCGCGGCTACGACGACGGTTACGCGGCGGGCCAACGCGAGGTCCGTGAGGTCCGCGACGATCGTGGTGACCGCGGACCCTGGGGCCGCCTGCACATCGACGAAGCCGAGTACGGCGCACGCGGCGCCAACTGCGATGCGCGCCGTGGCGTGCACGAGCAGGCCATGCGCAATCGCGGCAACATCGAAGTCAACAACCAACTATGCGGCGACCCGGCGCCCCGAGAACAGAAACGCCTGCGCCTGGTCTACCGTTGCGGCGACAGCGCACCGGCGCGGGCATTCGCACGTGAGGGCGAAAGGCTGCGCCTGAACTGCGGCCGCTGATGCGCTCCGGGCTCAGATGGGCCTGATGCGGCGACGCTGCGCCGGATACCAGCCGGTGAACCAGGCCGCCGCGGCCAGCGCCAGCGCGGTGGCAATCACGCTGCCCGCGTGCGGTAGCGCCGGCATGAAGGCCATGACCACGTCGGCCAGCACCAGCACGGCAAAGGCAACGGCCCAGGCCGCGCTGATCACGTAATTCGTGCGCAGGAATTCCGGACTGTCCCAGTGCTGCCGGTCCACGCTTTCGCGCGCGTACTGCAGCGAGAACGGCTTTTGAAACACCATCGTCAGCAGCACGATAGCCAGCAGCCCGGCGTCGACGCGCAGGCGCACGTCGGCGATCGACCATTGTTCGCCCATCGCCAGCGCCAGTAGGAACAGGCCGCCGAACAGCAGGCAGGTGCCGATCTCGAGAAGCTTGGGGCTGCGGTCTGGCGCAAGCATATCGCGCACGAGCATGATGGCGGAAACGATCGCGGCCGCCGCCAGCCCGGCTGGAATGCCGGCCAGGCGTTCGACGACCACGAAAACGATGAATGGCGCGAATGCCAGAAGCAGGTTCATGATGTCCCTCCGCAGCCAACAGAGCGTGGCGCTGCTGGTTTGATCCCGCGGGGACAGCTTCGTTCTCGCCTCAGTTTTTTTGGAGTGCCCGGATGGTCTCGACGCGCTTGCCGAGCTCTCCCGAATGCCCGCAGCCGCTGACCCAATAGCCATCGGACCCGCTGCGTACCAGCATCAGGTAGCGCTTGCGCTTGCCCGACCCGACCGGATCGTCGAAGGGAAAGCGTCCCGAGGTGTTCTCGTTGTAGATCGTGAGGCGGGCCGGAGGACGGCCGCGCAATACGCGGTCCACATGAACCCGGTACAGCGTGGCCACATAGCCCTCGGGATCATCGGGATCGATCACGCGGCGGTAGGAGATGAGCGAACCGACGATGACGAAGGCGCTTTCCCGCACTTCCCGCTTCAGGGAGATGTCCGGGTAGCCGCCCAAACACAATGCCGCGGCCAACCCCGGCGCTGCCAGCGTCGCGGCAAGCAGCAAGCTTCGCAGGCCGGCGCGCATCACGTTCAGTCGAACTTGCTGAAATCCGGCTTGCGCTTCTCGAAGAAAGCGGTAAAGGCTTCCTTTGCCTCGCCACCCACCAACATCGCGCTGAAGCGCTCGTTCTCGACCGCGATGGTCTCCTTGACCAGCGCCGCGCGCGAACGCTTCATCAGCATCTTGGTGGTGCGGATCGACGCCGCCGGCAGTTTTACGAGCTTGGCCGCCTGCCCTTGCGCGAAGGCCAGCAGTTCGGCAGCGGGCAGCACCTTGGCGACGATGCCCATCTCGAAGGCTTCCTGGGCGCCGAAAGCTTCGCCCAGCATCAGCTTTTCGGCGGCGCGGGTGTAACCGGCGGCCTGCTGGACCAGCAGGGACGAGGCGAATTCCGGGCACAGGCCCAGCTGGGAAAACGGCATCGAGAACTTGGCGGTGTCGGCGGCGTAGACCAGGTCGCAGTGCATCAGCATGGTGGTGCCGATGCCGACCGCGGCGCCGGCGACGGCGGCGATCACCGGCTTGGTGCAGCCTTCCAGCGCCTGCATGAACTGGAACACCGGGCGGTCTTCCGTCATCGCGCCTTCGCCGACGTTGTTGAGGAAGTCGTCGAGGTCGTTACCGGCGGTGAAGATCTCCGGCTTGCCGGTGATGAGGATGACGCGGATTTGCGCGTCGGTCTCGGCGCCGCGCAGGGCGTCGGCCATGGCGGTGTACATGGCGCCGGTGATGGCGTTCTTGCGCTCCGGGCGGTTGAATTCGATGCTCAGGACGCCGTTGGCGGTGGTGGTCTGGATGTCCATTCGTGGTCTCCCTTATTGTTCGTGGCCGTGGGCCTAACTTGGGTTCCCGCCTCCGCGGGAACGACGTGTTGGTAGTAAAAAAGGCGCCGGGGGTTCGCCCACAGCGCCTTTCTATTTGCGTGCTACGCGAGGATTACACGCGCTCGATGATACCCGCAGCGCCCATGCCGGCGCCGACGCACATGGTGACCATGCCGTACTTCAGGCTGTTGCGGCGCAGGGCGTGCACCACGGTCGCGGCACGGATGGCGCCGGTCGCGCCCAGCGGGTGGCCCAGGGCGATCGCGCCGCCCATCGGGTTGACCTTGCTGGTGTCCAGGCCCAGGTCGCGGATCACGGCCAGCGCCTGTGCGGCGAAGGCTTCGTTCAGCTCGATCCAGTCCAGCTGGTCCTGGGTGATGCCGGCGGCTGCCAGCGCGGCCGGGATGGCGACCTTCGGGCCGATGCCCATGATCTCCGGCGGCACGCCGCGCACGGCGAAAGAGCTGAACTTGGCCAGCGGGGTCAGGTTGTGCTCTTTCAGGATCTTCTCGCTGACGACGATCAGCGCACCGGCGCCGTCCGACATCTGCGACGAGGTCGCGGCGGTGACGCTGCCCTTGGCGGCGAACACCGGCTTCAGCTTGGCCATGCCTTCCATGCTGGCGTCGGCGCGCGGGCCTTCGTCCAGGTCGACGGTGCGGCGCTTGATGTCGACTTCACCGGTGGCCAGGTTCGGCGTGCGGGTCACGATCTCGACCGGGGTGATCTCGTCCTTGAACAGGCCGGCCTGCTGGGCGGCGATGGCGCGGCGGTGCGATTCCAGGCCGAAGGCGTCCTGGTCTTCGCGCGACACCTTCCACTGCTGGGCGACCTTTTCCGCGGTCAGGCCCATGCCGTAGGCCAGGCCCACGTTCTCGTCCTTGAAGGTCTCCATGTTGATCGACGGGTGGTGGCCCATCATCGGCACCATCGACATCGATTCGACGCCGCCGGCGATCATCACATCGGCTTCGCCGACTCGGATGCGGTCCGCGGCCATGGCCAGGGCGGTGATGCCCGAAGCGCAGTAGCGGTTGACGGTCACGCCGCCGACGGTGTGCGGCAGGCCGGCCAGCACCACCGAGTTACGGGCGATGTTGAAGCCCTGCTCCGCTTCCGGGAACGAGCAGCCGACGATGGCGTCGACGATCAGGGCCGGGTCCAGGTTCGGCACGGCGGCCATGGCGCCCTTGATCGCGGCGACCAGCAGGTCGTCCGGACGGGTCTTGTTGAACATGCCGCGCGGCGCCTTGCCGATCGGGGTGCGGGTCGCTGCGACGATGTATGCGTCTTGAAGTTGTTTGCTCATGTCATGTGTCCTTAATGTCCGCGTCGCGATCAGTTACGAACCGGCTTACCGGTCTGCATCATGCCCATGATGCGTTCCTGGGTCTTCGGATTGTTCAGCAGCGAGACGAAGGCCTTGCGTTCCATGTCCAGCAGCCACTGCTCGGAAACGGTGCTGCCCTGATCGACGTCGCCGCCGCTCACGATCTCGGCGATGGTATCGCCCAGGTGGTAGTCATAGGCCGAGATGAAGCCGCCGTCGCGCATGTTGACCAGCTGGCCGCGGATGGTCGCCCAGCCGTAGCGGCCGGTGACCGGCACCGGACGGCGCGCCGGAGCGCGGTAGCCGGCGTCGAACATCGAGCGCGCGGTGACCTTCGCCACGTGCAGCAGTTCGTACGGGTTGAAGACGATGACGTCGTCTTCCTTCAGGTAGCCCATGGCCTTCGCTTCGAGCGCCGACTTCGACACCTGCGCGGTGGCCGCGTTGGTGAAACCGGTCTTCAAGAATTGCAGGATGTCGTTGCCCTTGGCTTCATTGGCAGCGCGCAGCGCGGCTTCCTTCAGGCCGCCGCCGGCCGGCACCAGGCCGACGCCGACTTCGACCAGGCCGATGTAGGACTCGATCGAGGCCACGCGCTTCGATGCGTGCAGCGCCATCTCGCAGCCGCCGCCCAGGGCCAGGCCTGCGACAGCCGCCACCACCGGCACGTTCGAGTATTTCATGGCCATGAAGGTGTCCTGCAGGGCCTTGACGATCGGGTCCATCGCTTTCGCGCCGCCGGCCATGAAGGCTGGCAGTGCCGATTGCAGGTCGGCGCCGGCCGAGAACGCACCGCCTTCGGCCGCATCGGTATTCCAGATCACCA